>JACCDG011981675.1_pt1 | contig 15578 bp, 10 predicted proteins | sample 7442471 | NCBI WGS metagenome assembly JACCDG01 (sample SAMN15323444, study PRJNA562643) | freshwater metagenome | isolation source: river surface water | place: USA:Blue River Watershed | collected 2017-08-17
AAGGTACTTCGGCATAGGTATAATGCCCTCCAACAAATAATATGTAGCAGTGAATCAGTATAAATAAATAGGTAAAATTGGTAAATTGAAACGTTTTAAACGTAAGGATTAAAACGATTAGTCCCACAATAGCAGGTGAAACTTCCAACAACCAAGTGAAATATTCTTTCGGATGAATGCCAGAAAGTAATAAACCAACACAAAAAAGAAGCAAATAAATTTTAGTTAGCTTCATAGAATTTCTTATTTTTTCTTGATCAATATTGCGCTTAACAATGAAAAAATTAGTCCCAAAGGCAAAATTTCTGCATAAGTTAAGAGGACGACCATTAGTGGGTTTTTATACATTTCTTTGAATGCATTCATATCTTTGGTTACTTGAACGACATCAGCTGGGCTTGCATTTTTAATTGCCATATCTGTATAATGTTCTGCAAAATTTGGAAAAAAATTATAATAAATAAGCAACCAAACGATGACATATATTGTTGCAATACTGAACGTAATCCAAAAACTTATTTTAAAAGCTTTTCTAAAAGAGATTATACCATTGTCAGTATTTTTTTGTTGTTTGATTCCTTGTAAAGCAAAGAAAAAAGCAAGAAGCATACTAGCAAAACCATAGAACATGTTTACTGCTTTTTCTGGATTTGCTTTCATGTATAGTGTAATAATAACGAGTGATGCAGCAACTATAAGTCCGCCAAATAATCCGTTTTTAAGTATGATTTTGTTCATGTTACTTGTTTTTTGTTGGTTCATCAAATATATAAAAAAACACTTAACATCAATTAAGATGCTAAGTGTTTCACCAAACTAATTATAAAAAGTATACTCTCTATTATTGGTTTCTAAAAACCAATTGATTCTCAAAACAATCTAATAATATAATACTTTCGGCGGTTACTTTACCAGCTAATATTTCTTTGGAAAGTTGGTTTAATACTTCACGTTGTATAACACGTTTTACAGGTCTGGCACCATAATGTGGGTCATATCCTTTTTGGGCCAAATAAGCAATGGCTTCTGGAGTGGCATCCAAAGTAATTTGTTGTTGGGCTAGGATTTTAATTACCCCTTTTAATTGTAAGCCAACAATTTCTCTAATATTAGTAGTGGTCAATGGTGTAAACATTACAATTTCATCGATACGATTGATGAATTCGGGTCGCACAATCTGTTTCAACAAGCCTAAAACTTCTGTTTTTGCTGCTTCAGTAGTTGCCTCTATAGTTCCATTTAACGCGTCAAATTTTTCTTGAATGATGGCGCTCCCCATATTGGATGTCATGATGATGATGGTATTTTTAAAATCGGCTACGCGTCCTTTATTATCGGTTAATCGACCCTCGTCTAATACTTGCAGTAGGATATTGAAGGTATCGGGATGCGCTTTTTCAATTTCGTCTAACAACACTACAGAATAAGGTTTTCTTCGAACAGCTTCAGTCAATTGCCCGCCTTCGTCATAGCCCACATAGCCAGGAGGTGCTCCTACCAATCGGCTCACCGAATGACGTTCTTGGTATTCGCTCATGTCAATTCGAGTCATTGCATTTTCATCGTCAAATAAATATTCCGCTAAGGCTTTGGCCAATTCGGTTTTACCCACACCAGTGGTGCCTAAGAATAAAAACGATCCGATTGGTTTTTTCATGTCTTGCAATCCGGCGCGACTTCTTCGTACCGCATCACTTACCGCTTCAATGGCTTCCTCTTGACCTACCACTCTTTGATGCAATTCGGCTTCTAAACGAAGGAGTTTTTCACGTTCGCCTTGCATCATTTTCATAACCGGAATTCCTGTCCATTTGGCCACCACTTCAGCAATATCTTCTCGCGTGACTTCTTCTTTTATGAGGGAAGTTCCCGCTTGATTTTGGGCCAGTTGTATTTGAAGTGTATCCAAACGTTCTTGGGCTTCTTTAATTTTTCCGTATCTAATTTCAGCTACTTTACCATACTCCCCATTGCGCTCAGCTTGTTCGGCTTCGTTTTTAAAATCTTCAATTTCTTGTTTGACGTTTTGAATTTGATCTACAACATCCTTTTCCGATTTCCATTGGGTATAAATTTCATTGCGCTCTTCTTTAAAATTGGCTAAATCTAAACCTAAAACTTTCAGTTTTGTTTCATCATTTTCTCTTTTTATCGCTTCAATTTCGATTTCTAATTGCATGATTTTTCGATCCAAAACATCTAATTCTTCTGGTTTTGAATTGATTTCCATGCGCAATTTTGAAGCAGCCTCATCCATCAAATCGATGGCTTTGTCGGGTAAGAAACGATTGCTAATATAGCGTTGTGAAAGTTCTACAGCAGCAATAATAGCATCATCTTTGATACGAACTTTGTGATGGGTTTCATACTTTTCTTTGATTCCGCGCAAAATTGAAATAGCGCTTTCTGTATCGGGTTCGTCTACCATTACTTTTTGAAAACGTCTTTCTAACGCTTTGTCTTTTTCGAAGTATTTTTGATATTCGTCTAATGTTGTGGCACCAATAGCTCTTAATTCTCCACGGGCCAATGCCGGTTTCAAAATATTGGCTGCATCCATAGCTCCTTCACCGCCACCGGCACCCACTAAGGTATGAATTTCATCGATAAAGAGTACAATATCACCCTCTGCTGAGGTTACTTCTTTGACCACAGCTTTTAAGCGCTCTTCAAATTCCCCTTTGTATTTTGCGCCTGCGATTAAGGCCCCCATATCTAAGGAATAAACGATTTTATCCTTCAGGTTTTCAGGTACATCTCCGTCTACAATTCGGTGGGCCAATCCTTCAGCAATTGCTGTTTTTCCTACTCCAGGTTCCCCTACAAGCATAGGGTTGTTTTTGGTACGACGGGTTAAAATTTGCAAAACCCTACGAATTTCTTCGTCCCTTCCAATTACAGGGTCGAGTTTGCTATTTTTAGCTAATTCGTTAAGGTTTTTGGCATATTTGTTCAAGGAGTTATAGGTTTCTTCCGCGGAAGCTGAAGTGACGCGTTCCCCTTTTCGCATTTCATCAATTACGGTTTGCAAACCTTTTTCAGTTATGCCTTGATCTTTCATTAATTGAGCAACCGAACCTTTTGATTTGAATAGGGCTATTATTAAATGTTCGATGGCTATGAAATCGTCTTTCATTTTTTGAGCGATGATCTCTGCTTCGTTTAGGGTAGTGCTAGTTTCTCTTGAAAATAGGATTTCGCCTCCTGTAACTTTTGGAAAACTTTGTAAATTACTTTCTAGTACTTTTTTGAAAAGCGGTAGATTAATATTTAATTTTTTGAGTAGAAAAGGAGTTACATTTTCATCAACTGCTAGAATGCCACTAAAAAGGTGTGCATTTTCAATTTGTTGGTGTTCTAGTTTTTGAGCAATGAGTTGCGCTTGTTGTAATGCTTCTTGCGCTTTGATGGTGAACTTATTGATATTCATTTTTTGAATTTTTAGGGGTATTACATTCAATAAATCGTCAATATGTGTTCCAAAGTAAGCCGACAGACAATTTGACGTCTTTTTATCCATTTTTTAATTAAAATCAGTCAAAATGGCCGAAAATAAATTAAAAATGGGTGTTTTTCGAATATAATTTACGTTATTTGACACACAATAAAAGCTATACTATGCACTGGAATGAACTTACTTCAATCGAACAATTGGATTTAATAGAAGTCCAATCTGAAACTCAACCGGTTTTGATTTTCAAACACAGTACGCGATGTAGCATCAGTAGGTTTGCGTTAAAGCAATTTGAAAATGAATTTGATTTACTTGATATTATTACGCCTTATTATTTGGATTTATTGAATCATCGAGAAATTTCAACTGAAATAGCGGAACGGTTTTCGGTTCAACATCAATCTCCTCAAATTTTACTTCTTAAGGATGGGGTAGTGGTGTACCATGCTTCTCATGAGCATATAGATGCCACGGCATTAAAAAAGTATGTATAAAAAAAGAGCATTTGAATCTCAAATGCTCTTTTTTTTATTATTTACCATCACGATCTACTTTAATGCGTTCGGGTCTATTGGCTAACTCCCAGGCTAATACAAAGGCAAGTTGCGTTCTTTTCGCTAAAGCATCATATTCAATTTTATCGGGTGTATCAGATGATTGGTGATAATCTGCATGAATTCCATTGAAAAAGAAAATGGCAGGAATTCCTTTTTTTGCAAAATTATAATGATCGGAGCGATAATAAATACGCTCTGGATCTTTACGGTCGTTGTATTTGTAATCCAATTCTAATTGGGTGTATTTTGCATTTACTTCTTCATTGATGGTATGTAATTCACTACTCAAACGATCGGAACCAATAACATAGATGTAATTATTGGTTTTGGGATGCAATGTATCACGTCTACCAATCATGTCTATGTTGATATCTGCGATCGTATTTTCAATAGGAAATAACGGATTTTCGGAATAAAAACGAGATCCATGTAAACCATGTTCTTCACCTGTTACGTGTAAGAAAAGGATAGAACGTTTGGGTCCGAAACCTTGTTTTTTGGCTTCGTTGAAGGCTTGTGCGATTTCTAATAAGGCTACGGTTCCCGATCCATCATCATCGGCACCATTAAAGACTTCTCCATTTTTCATTCCCACGTGATCATAGTGTGCAGAAATAACGAGCACTTCATTTGGTTTTTCAGTTCCTTCAATAAAGGCCCAAATATTTTCAGAATCGTTAAGTTTGGGGGCAAAGCCACGTTTCATAAAATCGGAGGGTACTTTTTGATAAAAATCGGAAGCCCCTTTAGGGAAACTGATGCCATTTTTTTGGTACTCATTGATGAGATATTCACCGGCTCTTTTTTGTCCAGGTTCCCCTGTATTTCTGCCTTCCATATTGTCGTCGGCAATGATGTACAGGTGTTTGCTCAATTCTGCGGAAGTAATGGTGTTTTTATAAGCTGCCACATCGGCCACTTTAGGAGCTGTTCGAGTAGGCGAGCAGCCTACTGCAACTAATCCTACTGCAAAAAGGGTAATAATATTTTTTTTCATTTCGAATTTATTTTTGTTAAAAATAGTAAATTTATTTTTGTTAAATAAATAGACGGAATATTTTATTGTAAGTTTTAATATAATCGTTCGATACAAATAAAATTATTATTGTATCCCGATCCAATTATCATAATAACTCGATAAACTCTATTATTTGTTCTGTCAAATATTATATAGGTAGCCATATCACCCATTGTTCCAAAGCTCCATCCCCAAGGGGAGCCGGAAGGTGTTGTGTTATAGGTAATATTGTTTGCAGAATTACCTGAACCGCCACCCGCAGCACCATACGTGCCTGCGATATCGCAAATAAAACTTCCTGAAACAGTTGCGATACTCAACCCCCGACTACCGCTTGTTGTTACCGAAACTTTTAAATTATCCATACTAATAAACGTTCCCGCATTTACAAAACCGGAAACCTTTGTGGCTACATTACCACTTGCACTACCAATTGTTAGTTTTCCTGCTATTTCAACATCTCCTGGACTATTGATAGACATAGCTCGGGTAGAACCCGTTGTAATGGTATTATTAGCCGTACCGTCAGACAAATAAAAATCAATGGCATTATTGGTTGGACCTGCATTGTGTCTTGTATGGATAAATTGCGCATACTGACTCGTTCCCGCTGCACTTCCTGCCCAACCCATTTTGATTTGTGCGTTATCATTGTAAGCTCCTGCAGCATCTCCATTTTTTACATTTATCGAAGGGGTAGCAGTGGTATTTGATAAATTTAACGTCCCATTTACATCCAAAGTGGTTGCCGGAGAAGACGTACCAATCCCTACTTTACCTGTTGTATTATACACATCATTACCGCTCAATACCCAAGGGTACACATTCACAGGAAGATTCCCCGCTACTTGTTTGTACATAATTTTATCCCAATCTCGATAATCTCTATAACCAGTGGTAGTAACAACCTGAACGTTGTATGTGGTTCCAGCCGTTAAATTTACTTCAACCCTTCCTTCGTATTCAGCCCAAACATTACTGCTTATAGACTGATGATAATCCGAAGCCAAAACGGTTGTTCCTTGTCTTACATTAAAAGTTAATTTAACAGTACCTCCATTTGAATTCCATCCTGTACAGTTGAAATTAAATTCATAACGACCCGAAACGGGCACTGTAAAGCTATAACCATCCGAGCTGGATGCTTTACCTGCAGTTGTAGAATAGGCTTCTTGGTAGAGTTTTACCAAATCGGATGCCACAACACCTGAACCCGCAATACTAGAAGTGGCTATCGTGGCCCAACTCGAACCATTCCAATAATAGTAGCCTGACTGTAACCCCACAGAGCCTATATTATATACTAATAATCCAGTCGCAGGCGATGGAATTGTAGTAGCATCCGTTACGCTAGTTAAGGTAACACGCGGTGGTAAGAAACCTTTGTTGGTTGCTGACACCTCTAACTTTGCTGAAGCATCTGGAGTAGTAGTGCCAATACCCGTTTGGGCAACTGTTATATTGTTACTACTTGACAAAATCAATAATAAAAAGAAATAAAAATTGTATTTTTTCATGATTGAAGTGATTATAATCCGTAGTTTTCTCGATTGGCACTGAAATTGGCTGCAATTTCAGCAGCAGTTAATGCTTTACGATACATTCGTACGATACCCATTTGACCATCGTAATATTGTGAATATTCTCCGCCATTATAGGAACCAATATATAAATTTGATCCAGAATTTAAGATACTTCCTGTTATCGAAATCGCCTTGGTTTGTTTGAGTTCGCCATTCGAATAGGTATATAAATTATTGTTTGTTCGGTCTAATACATAGACCATTTGCACCCAAGTGTTTGCGGTAAAGGTGTAATTGTCACTTGATAATAAGGCGCTACCATTACTAAAATCAGCCCGTATAAGATTTGACCCACTGAGGCGTAGGGCATACGAAATATCTGTTGATCGACCTCCATTATTATATTTTCCAATAACTGTTCCGATGCTTCCTGAATTTTTCATCCACACTTCTATCGTCCAACTGTCGGTTCCTGGCTCTAGTGTGGCATTATCTGGAATGCTAACTTGTGAATTACTTCCGTTAAAGGTGAAAGTGGAATTGCTAAAACTGACATTTGAAAGGGTTCCGTTCATGGCATTTCCAGACAAGTCGGTTAATGAAGTACCTGATCCACTGTAACTGTCCGAGATTTCAGGATTGTAATGCAAAACAAGCTGATTAGAACTAAATACGTTTGGTTTTACCAATAATCCCATTCTTAGGGTGTAATATCCATAGTATTCTGTTGGAATTACCTTAACAAATTTTGTAAAAAGGGGTGTAGGGAAGTTTATTCTCACATCATTTGTTGCATTAGTCATTAGAGATACATTACTAAGTACCCTTGTCCATGGTGCAGAACCCGTCAAACTCGTTTCAATATGTGCTTTTGTAACCCATTGACTTTCATTGTTGGCTCTTCCTTGAAATACAACACCTGATATAAATGCAGGAACATCATAGTTTAATGTTATCCATTGATTCAGATCGAGTGCCCCGGCAGCCCACCCTAATCCTGAATTCAACCATGGAGTATAATGATTGGTCGAAAAGGCATCACCATTGTATACCGTTGATTTGTTCCAATAGGTTGGATTTGAATTCGTTGACGGACTGTGAAGGGTGTAATCAAATTCATTTTTTCGGCTTAGATATTCTTGAAGTATATCAGATGCAGTTAGAGCAATTTGATGAATTTTGAATTGCGCCAAATGAAATCCACCATAGCCACCCCCTGAACCAATATTGGTAGTTTCTGGAGCTGCAATGGCAAAATTTTGACCGGGATATGGAATTTCTCTGTCATAGGTTAAAGATCCTTGTTGTACTCCATTTAAATACGCTATAATAGATGTTCCGTCATAAACTAGGGCTACATGATACCATCTATTTAACGTAAGGGTTGCGGTTGATAGGGGAGTGCTACTGGGCCAAAAGCGAAAACGCAATACTCCATTAACCATTTCAATATTTGAAGCATGCCAGTTTTGTGCGGGAGTTTGTGAATTCAGTTCGCTGATAACCACCCCAGTTAATTGTGTGGGATAAAACCATAAACTCAGGGTCATGCTTTTTTGAACATTTGAATTTAAAGTTTTAAAATAAGGTCTTATGTTGGGCGTTACAAGATATTGGTTTATACCGTTAAACGATAAAAAGCCTAGCGAGTTCATGAAGATGGGTGCTCCAATTAAACTGCCCACCCCAGTACCTGCAATATTCGTTACTGTAGTAGCACCACGAGTGTATGACGAGGGGTTGGTAATATCATAATTTATTACCATTTGGTTTTTTGTAATAGTAGATTGTTGTATGGGCAGCGCAATCTGTGACCACATCAGCAAGTGCTGAAAATACAACGCAACGAAAATAATTTTTTTCATCTTAATTACTCATTTCACCGGATACAATAATTTTTTCACTTCCCAGATGAATAATACTAACAAGTGCATATTGACTTGCTGTTTTAGTAAAATTACCTCTATTAAAATACGTTCCAGAAAAAGAAATTTGACCAGCACCCATTTGAACTATTGTGCAGTTAAATCCGGTAGGCAATCCACTCGGTATGGTTATCGTAATAGCTGAACTACTAGTAGATTGGATGATTTTACCATTATCTGTGGCTAACAACGTATAATTTGCCGAAACACTGCTAACATTTGCACTAAAACCTGAAATGGCAGAAGAACTTGAACTACCTCCTGTTAAATTTCCAGTAGTACTAACGTTTCCTGCAGTATAAGCAATATCGTTACCTGTTTTGATCCAATCGGTATTCAATCGTGTCCATGAAGGAGCTCCAGCTGTTCCCGTATTGACATAGAATCCCGAAGTACCATCCGTTTGAAAAACCAATAAACCATTTGCGGGTGTCGGTATAGCTGCACGTTGAACAGCCGTCATCCTTGGTGTTAGAAATCCTTTATTTGTAGCGTTTACCTCTAATTTTGCAGAAGCATCTGGTGTTGTTGTCCCAATACCCGTTTGGGCTTTCATATGCACTGAAATTAAAATCAATATTGCTATAACAATTTTTTTCATATATTTTATTTTTATCGAACCCAATACCAAATAATACCTGGATAAGAATTTGCTGTTCCACCTCCAGCATCTGAAATCCATGGGGATGGAGAATATGTACTATTGTTTGAAATCAAAGTGCCCCACCAATTTCCTGTTCCGTCTGAAAGAGTTAAAAATCCTGTCCCAGAACCTACGGTTGTACTACGCCAAGGCATTCGTTGTGCCATTCCGTTATTACTTCCTACGTAGTTCCAATTTCCAAATTTAGTGTTTAATGTTAGATCAGTCTGTGTATTACTTGTACTTACAAAACTATAATTTCCATTAGTGGTCCAAATACCTCCGAAACTTCTTCTGCTACCTGCATCAATCATGTATTGAAAACCGCTTGGCGATTTTTTGATATAATCAGCCCAACCAATGATAGAATAATTTGATGTTGAAGTACTAATTATATCTGCGTTAGTGGTATATGGTATAGAAGTATTAAGGGCTATTGAATTTGCATACGTCCAGCCAGAATATGATGAATTTTTCAAAATCAAAGTCCAACCACCACCATCCGTGGTCATATCGGCATAAATTTTAAAAGGAGTCCCTCCATTAATATTAGCATTTTTAATCCAATAAAATCCATCTGTTGCAGCAGGATAATCTTGTTTAATTTGATACGCACTAGTAGACGCCGTTTGTGGTGTTAACCCGTCTTTACCACCATAAAAGCGAGTACTTGTAGCTATGAAATTATTGGTGATTTCTTGTTGGATTAATTCTCTATTGTAAATCTTAAAGCTAGCCACATTCATATTGAGCAAGAAGCCTAATGTTTGACCTGGATAGCGCCATCCTGAAATTTTTCCTTGACCATTATTGAAATTAGCATTTGCTGAACCAAAAACACCAGTCAGCTGTGTCATAGATTGAGTTTCCCCATTAACATATATTTTATTATTGGTCTTTGAACTTGCATTCATTACAAAAGTCAAATGTTTCCAATTGCCTTCTATTCCCAAATTATTCACTTGACTACTTGGAATTCCATATTGATCACTATTTGCAGTATTATACCCTATATTCCCATTATTAGTCCATACATCATAGGCATTAAATCCAAAATACATTCCTCCATTTAGCACATTTGTTTTTACCCACATTTCGACCGTTACGACATTAGTAGTACCAATATTGGCATCAAAATTAGCATAACTCGAAGTTCCGTTAAACACAATCGAACCACCATTAGCCGAGTTAAAGGTAGTGGAAGTCAAAGTAACATTAGATCCATTTCCTGATAAATCATTCCAAATAGTTCCTGAACCACTATAGCTAGCAGGATTTCCTGCGTCCAAATGCAAGACCAAACCCGAATTAGACAAGCAGGTAATGGTAACACTACCATCTCCTGTGGTATTCATTATGCCAAATGATTGATGCCCAGAAATAGATTTGGTTGAGCCACCGCCACCACCACCATTTGCTGCACCACCACCAGCTCCACCACCGCCACCATAAAATCCACCGCCGCCGCCGCCAGCACCTTGCCAAATTGTACCAGACCCACCTTCACCACCATTAATTCCATTTCCGTCAGCCCCATTTTGAGCTGGTGCATTATCAAAAGCATATCCTCCAACACCTACTGAGATGGTTGAAGCTCCATACCCAAATTGATATCTAGATGAAACTGAATAATTAGTTGAACCTTGTCCATTTGCTGCGGTAGTCCCATTTGAATTTAAAGCGGCACCGCCATTATAACCTGTTGTTCCTCCTGTTCCACTACCTCCTCCTCCTCCTCCAGCAATGACTAAAGCATTAGTATTTGCAGGTGAATTAGAAGTAAAAACACCTGACAAACCACCACCAGCTCCACCGTAAGCTGTTCCACCGCTGGCAAGACCACCGTTCCCAGCAAAACCATATTTAGCCGTAGCCGATTGTCCTGGATATCCTCCTACTACAATGTATAAAACTTGTCCAGGAGTCACATTAATTGTAGTAGTGATGTTAGCTCCAGCACCTCCTTTTTGACCTCCACCTCCAGTTCCTCCCATAGCGCCAATAGCATTGACTTGTATAGAGGTTACTCGATTAGGTACTATAAATTGTTGAATTGCTCCTGTATATTGGTAATTGTAGTTGGTAGGAAGAATCGGTTTTTTTACGGCTAAATTTTGAAATGCCGATTGCGCATTCAATACTATTGAATACATAAATAAAATAACTATGTAGCCTTTGTTTACCATTAAAATATAGTGTCTCCAAAAACAAAGCCAGTTGTAGTACTATTCATTACTAACCCCATTACGCTATTTATTGCCCTAGAAGTTAATCCGTTTGCGGAATTTATGGTAGTTCCAGAACCTGTAATACTTATGGTTCCTGCACCCAATTGAATAAATTGACAACTAAATCCTGCCGACAATGAAGAGACTGTAACAGTAACATTAGTGGCTGAATTGATGAAGAATAACTTATTATTGTCAGCGGCAGTTAACGTAAAACTTGTAGTTTTTGAATTATCAATAACCAATCCGCCTGCAATTTGAATCCAAGCCGAACCGTTCCAGTAATAATATCCAGGCACAACATTATTAGGAGCACTTCCAGCGGTAGCTGTATTGTAAATTAATAAGCCCGAAGCCGATGCTGCTGTTCCTGTAATAGGGCTAAACACATTAGTTGCTGTCAAAGCCACTCTAGGAGGCAAAAAGCCTTTATCAGTAGCCGTAATATCTAATTTTGCAGAAGCATTAGGCGTGGTTGTCCCAATACCCGTTTGGGCATTCAACTGAAACGCATAGACTGTAAAAAAGAATAAAAGGTAGCGTTGTATTCGACTTAATTTCATCTTTTTTTCTTGTTAAGTTTGGATTCTAGTTGTAATAAACGTTTTTCAATTTCCAACTGCTTCACTTGAATTCCTTCATTGATATCCTTTCGTAAAGACTCATTTTCTTTTTTAAGTTTTTCGATTTGCTTACTTAACTCTTGAATAGCTGCTACACTTAAAGCGGTAATTTGATCGAAATCGACCGCTCGAAAATCAGTCACTTTCTTTCCGTATATGAATAAATTGGTTGTTGGTTCATTCCATTCTTTAACAGTAAAAGAATCAGTACCAGTAACCTCTTCAATTGTTTTAATCACTTCTTTATTTCCTTCAATAAAGAATTTTACAAGATCTCCTTTTGAGAAACCATGCGGTGTATTTGTAGTAATTTGTGCTAAATCTTTAATAGGAATCACCGATTTTGCTAACGAAAATACCGAAGGAATAAAATCTGTTGATTGATTTACAAATTGCGAATTGACCTTTTCTACATCTTGAGCGATGAATCCCGTTTTACTTTTGTTCCCATTTACTAATTGATCTATATATGAATAATTGACCACTTTGAGTTGGTTTAAGTCTGATAATTGCTTATTAGTATTGAGTTCTACAATATTTTTTTTTATCCTAGAATCTGAAACAGCATTGAATTCGGTAGCTCTAATTCTTTGATCGGCCTGAATGGAATAGGAAATATTAGAATAAGCGTTGAAAGAACCTCCTGAACTAGTAGGGCTTAAAAAACCATACGTATTTATGTATTGTGACGCTGATGTAGCTACATGCAACGGTGCCGCTGGCGAGGTGGTGCCAATGCCTACCCAACCGGCATGATATACACTTCCATCTGCACGGAAATAATGGTATAAATGAGTACTATATTCTGGGCATCCAGCCGTTAAACAAGAGTTTCCATAAATAGCAAGACGTTCATCTGCATCATCATTCAAATGAAGTTGTAATTCATTAGAAGTGCCGATTTTAAATTTTCGTAAACGGTAAGGGTCTGAATCGTCTCCGCCATCTGTTCCTCTAAATTTGATTTCATTAACACTCATTGCGCTTCGCACATCTAAACGATCAACAGGATTTGAAGTTCCTATTCCCACATTACCATTAGCATCAATTTTCAATCTATCAGTACCAGCAGTTCTCATGGAAATATTACTATTCATATCTCCTACAATAGAAAAACCAGAAATATCTATGGAAGCTTGTGTACTTGGATTGGTTCCGCCACCAGCAGACAAACGTAGAAAACCATCATCAGACAAATCAGATTGAGTAGATCCGCTACCCCCTGAACCAACACCTCTTATTTCATAACTACCCACGTTACTTGTGTTAACAGATGGTCTATTCGTTGAGTTTCCAAAACCAGTGGCAATTCGAATACCTCCACCTGCAATATTTAGTTTTGCAGTAGGAGCAATGGAGCCGAAACCGACGTTTCCATTTTCTAAAATAGTCATTCCATTAGTTTCACTCACACCATTAAAAATTCGCAATCTGGCATTAGATGCTGAAGAACCATACTGATCAATCGTCCAATCCACTGTACTTCCAACTAATGACTTTTTTAAAATAATTTGACCCCCTTCATATTGGGTGGAAGTTGGATTTAATAAAATCTCTCCTCCAATTGTCCCGGTAGCATTTCCTATAGTTAAAGTGTTTGATGGGGTAGTAGTACCTATGCCAACAAAACCTCCATTCGGATTTAAAAGTAAATTGTAATTAGTTCCATAGTTTGATCGAGACCGCGATTGCAACCACGAATAGGTACTTGAACTACTCAATCCAAAATCCAATACATGACTTCCAGAAGTACCGCTTAAACGAAAGTTACCGTTAGCAGAAGAACCTGATGTAAGTGGGTCCGATGTCGTAGTTTCAACCTGAAATTTATTGACAGGTGATGTAGTACCTATTCCTGTTTGGGCATGCCCATTCAGGAAAACCAAAAATAATGTTAGTACTAGTATCCCTTTTTTCATCTTGAATAGATTTTAATTAAAATAAAGCACGTAAAATAATCCAGTTGGTTCCATCTGAAATGGCTTTTATCCAGTTATTCGATGGCTCAATTCCAATAGTTAAAGAAGTAGCAGTTGTGGTGGTGCTATCTGAAATTAATTTTCCAGCGGTTGCATTGATGGTTACTGAAACACTTGCGATACTTTTTATGGTAATTTCTCTTCCTGCACCCGCCGTTACAGCACTTGGTAAGGTAATCGTTTGTGAAGCTGTTGAGCCTGAGAACACCACATAATTAGCATTGTCTGTATCCAACATCGTGTAAGAAGCAGATTTACTTAAAACACCTCCACCAATATTATTAGACCATTTAGGCACTCCTGAGGCAAGTACTAATACTTGTCCGTCAGTACCTTTTGCTAAACGAGTTCCTGTTCCACTTGCTCCTCCATAAATGATATCTCCAGTTGTTGTCATTGGAGAAAGCGCATCAAATGCCGAGGCCTTAGTTGTTTGACCAGTTCCTCCATTAGCAATGGCAATAGTTGTTCCGTTCCAAGTTCCTGCAGTAATAGTTCCCACACTTGTTAAACTTGAATTTACTACATTGGATGCTAAAGTGGTTCCTGTCAAAGTATTTGCTGCCGTTGCAACAGTAATATCTGTACTTCCATCAAAAGCTACACCATTTATATTCTTTGTAGCCGCTAGTTTTGTTGCTGTAGCTGCGTTCCCTCCAATACTTAAGTTAGCTACTGGAGTAGTTGAAGTTACGACTAATGGTGCTGTTCCTGTGGCTACGTTTGAAGTTATTTGACTTGCTGTAACACTTCCTGAAGCAGTAATGTTACCTGTATTTGATAGAGTAATATTAGTAGTTGTACCTGCCGATTTATTACCATTATTGATTTTTACCCCACCCGTAAATCGGAAAGTTGCAGCTCCGTCATTATTGTCTACAATATCACCATCGTCAGATAAAATAATTCCCTGACCCGTTGTTCCTGCAGCATTTACTGTTAAATTTTGGTTCACTACAGTTGACGTTCCCGAAAAAGTTTTTACACCCGCAATGGTTTGATTAGTACTTAAATCCACGAAGTTTTGAGTAGCTGAACCTGTTCCTCCATTAGCTACGTCTAAAATTCCTGTTACAGCTGTGTCAATAGGTAATCCGGTAGCATTTGTCAAATCAATTGCTGAAGGAGTTCCTAAATTTGGAGTAACTAATGTTGGTGAAGTAGCTCTCACCACATCGCCAGAACCTGTTGTAGCAATTTCCTCAATTACTCCTGCACCAGTACTTACTCTACCTAATACTTTATCAGTAGCACTGACATTTTGAATTTTTGCGTAGGTAACATTAGCATCGGCTATTTTTGCTGTAGTAACTGCAGCATTTTTAATCTTCGCTGTTTCTACGGCGTTATCAGCTAATTTAGCTGTGGTAACGTTTGCATCAGTAATTTTAGCGGTTGTTACTGCTGTATCAGCTAACATAGCGGTTACGACTTTACCTGTACCAATAGCGGTTACACCAGCATTAGTAATGGTTACATCTCCAGTAGGAGTTAATTGTGTGGCTTCATTTGATGCGTTACCCACATATATTTTACCATCGGTTAATGTTGTAATGCTTGATGTAGCTGTATCTACATAATTCTTAGTAGCTGCATCTTGCGCTGAAGCAGGATCTGTAACGTTTGTC
>JACCDG010774732.1_pt1 | contig 15577 bp, 22 predicted proteins | sample 7442471 | NCBI WGS metagenome assembly JACCDG01 (sample SAMN15323444, study PRJNA562643) | freshwater metagenome | isolation source: river surface water | place: USA:Blue River Watershed | collected 2017-08-17
GGGGTCATAAGACCCCGTAAAATCAATAGTCTCAGGACCATTTTCCGCGAACCCCTAATTTCTTAGACTCCCTAAAGAGTGCAACTTCCTACCGAAAGTCATAAAATATTGTCAAAGAACGATTTACAACTTTCGCGAACCTCCCAGCATTTTTACGATAACTAGAGGTTCGCGAAATCTAACATGAACCCATTATAAGCCAATATACCCATGCTTCAACCAAATTTTTACTTATCCTGCTCAAGCACATCGTCCTCCTGCTTATCCAAAGCAGGTTTATTTAAAACCTTACAACACGAACGACACCGCTCAACATTCCTGTTATGCCTATATGGATACACATCAACCTTCTCAAAATCATGTATCAACGTTATTATATGCTCACACCCTTCTTCCTTGCACTTATATGTCGATAATGTAGCATTAATTACCTCGCGATCATTAAAAGTGTAAACATGAATAACTCTCCTATCCTTAATAAGATAAATTTTCGTCTCTTCGTACCAAGTTGAATCAGACATTTGGGCCATAAAACAACCATCCAATAAAGCATAATTATACATTTCACGCCTTTCAATATGCTCATTCCAACAATCACTACTAATACGCAAATAATGAGTTGCACTTGGTCCAATCCTACACTGTCTATTTTCCTTGCCCCCCTCAAGCTCAAATGGCATAATAGATGCCTGAAAATAATCTTGAATTTCGTGTCTTATCTCTTTATTTAGAATTTCAGAATATATATTAAAGACGACTCTGTTATACCAAACCAAAAAGGCTTCATGAATTTGTCTTTCCAAACCGTTAGGAAATACACTCGCCAATTTAACAAAACAATCATATTCCCTAGAATACATGTCTTTAATTTGATCTTCCAGTTCCTTATTGTCGTTTATAATTTTTTGAATTACCCCTGCAATTATTTCTTCTGTCGCGGCGTCTTTGTTTCGCGAAGATTTAATTATCTTATCTATCTCTCTTTTAAAAATTCGTACCATTTTGACAAACGCAATAATAGATCTAACAGCCTGAACAACAACATATGGGATACTTCTTATGTCTACTGATTCTCCCAAAATCACATCGACTTGTTTAGATATCAACTCTTTAAAATCCTTGTCGTTTAGTTCATCAATTTTAAGATCTACAGCATAGACAAATTTATAAACTGGAATCTTCAAAGATTGAAGACAATTTAAACACTTATTCACATGATTCTTACTTTCTTCATCAAGCGATTCAATCAAGGATTGAATTTTTTCTCGTTTTTCTACATGCGATAAGGAAAATAGCTTTTCAAATTTTTGCGTTTTTTCCTTATCACAACTCCAAACCTTATCAATATACCTGTTAGACATATGTTACCCCCATGTGTTAGTTTTGTTGCCTCTTTCTTGTCTTCCCGCCCATTATACATAACCACCAACACTGCACCCAAGAAAACTTCAAACTTAACTAATTTAATTAATACTCAATAAAGGCGCGAGGCCGCTATCTCAAACAAAGCTGGAATTTAAACCCCGCCTTTCGCAAAAACTCCATATTCTTAATTAATAAATCTATTTGCAACTTTATTGGCGGCACCTTAACATATACCCTACCCATAAAATTATCCTCCATACTTTTTCTTACTTGTTCAACTGCCATAGTTTCTCCTATTAATTATTCTCCTCGATACCAAGCTTCGCAAGCATTACATTCGTAAACGGTTTTGTCATTTGGCTCAGGATGATGAAATACATTGCAACCACAGCTACATCTAAACGATTTTCCACCTATTCTCGGCATTACATTTTCTGTAACCTTTTTAGACTTAATCTCATTCCCCTCAGATGCCCCCGATTCATCAGAAATACAAATCTTTATTTTAATATCTTCGTTTCTAGCAACAAAAGATTCCTTTTCAATGTCCGCTAAGGATACCTCCCGATATTTCACACCATCCAGCGGATTAAGCCTTACATGCAAATCTCCAAAACCATCACTCACAGCCTCTATAAACAAATACTTTTTCATAGTTCTCCTTTCACTTTGTTGGAGTTTCTTTTACACTGATAAAATAAGCATCCTTCTCGCCTACCATTTTTCGCCCCTCATTTAAAGCTAAATCATATTCGCCACAAACACAAACAGGATAACTCTTTTCCCCATCATCAAAATAGGCAACAAAAACTTTTGACTCAATACGTGTACGCCCCTCATCAATATCAAATTGAATATCCGCTTCCGACACCCAATACTGGGTTTTAACCACCGCATATTTTTTTACTACTTGCTCAATAGTATGGACCCCATGAATATAGCCAGCGTTTCTATCATATTTGACACAATAATGCTCCCCCGCCTCACTACCATAAGTTTTAACCCTGAAAAAAGTTCCATCTGGAAGCATATAAATATTGTACCCATAAAAAGAGCCATCGGAACTGTATTCGCGATCATTGTCTACAATTCGAGATTCCTGTATCAACGCTTCTAGCTCTTCTTTAGTAACATCTTGTTTTTGATTTATCATGTTTTTCCTTAAAATTAGGTGAATAATATGGCGGATGATTTCACCCCCGTCTCGACCATCTTTTCAGATTATGCATTATTGGCCTACGCTTGTCAAGCAACTTTTCAGCCACCCGCCAAGTTAATCCTTGCTTTGTTTAGAATCTGGAGGACCATATTATTCACTCTAAAACTATACATCCTTTTTAACTTCTTCAAGCTCTTTTAACAATAATTTCGTTACATCGGGAATATGCCCTACAAAAATATATTCTATATCAAGAAAACAAACGATTGCCAAATTTTCATCTTTGTGTTTTTGCGCAAATTTTACAAGTTCTAGGATGCATGGATCGCTATCGGAGGAAGCAACACACGGAACGTTCTTAGAATTTAAGAAGCTTGAGATATCTATGTATCTAGACAAAGCTTCTATTGTGTCATATAGAGTTTTATGGGTTTTTCGACTTGTTGATCTTACGCTCATTGGTTGTCCACTCTTTAGTTAAGAATTTTCATAAACTCTTCTTCGGAAATGATTCTATTTCCGCCAGCTTGAGCTTTTTGCAATTTTGATCCGTTCTCCTCTCCATCCCACACCAATATAACATCTTTCCCTACCGAACTAGCAGCCTTCCCACCATTATCCACAACCATTTGCTGTAATGCTTCTCTTGGAACACTAAATGAACCAGTAAAACAAAACTTCATTCCCTTCATCTTATTGCTCGCAACTTTAGGCTGAACAATAGTAATTGAACGAAGAAGATTACTAATCTCTTTACGCATCTTTTTCCAACCCTCAACGAAATTGGTAGCCTTAATGTCACCAAATTTATCGATCTTCTTAAGATCATCAACAGTTAGCTTATCTACATCTTCAATCGTTGGAGCAATAGCAACAATTTCTTTGCTCATGCTACCAATTTTACCAATTCCTAAAGCCTCAATAAACTTGGCCAATGTAAGCTCTTTCACAGAATCAATATTATCAATTAATATCTCATATGTCCTATCTCCCAACATCTTCTTAAGATAAGCATATTTCTGAAATGGATGCTCTGTTTGACGATCATTATTAAGCTTGTAATACATATGTGACAGCTTTCCAATAATTGGTTGGCCATCCCAAGAAAGGGCGGATTTATCTGTCAAACGACCAATGATTCCGGGACCAATTCCGAGAACGCCAATCTTGTCAAACCAATGTTCAATTTTTACATTTAATTGAGCAATACAGTCCTCGTTTTTACACATTATATTAACCTCTGTGGCGTCCCATTCAAGCTTTAAACCACATGATGGACAATTAACGGGTAAAGTTATGTCAGTATGTCCAACTTTTACTACGTCTAATATTTGTGGAATAATGTCGCCTTTTCGTGCAATTGTTACAACTGATCCAATCTTTAAATCTTTGGAGTCGCGGATTTTTGCATAATTATATAAAGATGCACGGCTAATTGTGGCTCCATCTAGATCAACAGGGGAAAGAAGCCCAACGGGGCAAATTCTTCCATCGCGGCCTATCGAGTCCTCAACTCCAATAAGAGTTGTTTGCGCTTCGCTTGGACGAAATTTAATAGCCCTATTTGACTTGGGGCGTTTCCCACCATCGGTAGAGCCGTAGGTCTTGGCCTGTTTACAGTTGTTTAGTTTTAAAACTACACCATCAATATCATATGGCAAATTGGCACGATCAATTCCATCCATATAAATCTTAACGGCTTTATATACATGCTCAAGAGGATTTCCCGTTTTTGTTAGTCTACTTGACGACTGTAAAGTTTGAAACCCTTCATTCGCAAGAAAAGAGTTTTTTTCAACTTCTGTATCAAATTCTTTTCGAACTATTTCATAAGCAATAAAATCCAAGTCGCGCTCTCCGGTAATTTTTGCATCTTTCTGATTCAGGGAACCACTTGCGAAGTTTCTACAATTTTTGTAGCCCTGTTTGTGCCAAGTTTTGTAAAAATCTTGCTTATTTTTATATACTTCTCCGCGAATTTCCACTTCTTCTTGACATTTTATGGACATGGGTATGCTTTTTATAAATTTAACATTGGCCAAAACGTCAATTCCAGCTATTCCGTCGCCCCTTGTAAGTGCTTGAGTTAATTTTCCGTTTTGATACAAAATGGAAAGAGACAACCCGTCAACCTTATGAGCAAGCAAAAATGGCCCATCCCCATCAACATAAAGAGACTTCAGCCATACAAAACAATCTTCTGGCGTAAGACTTTTAGACAACGACCCCATAATGATTTTATGAGGAACAGATGTTCCGTACATGTTTTCCTCAATGCCGCCAACTTCATCAAAAAAAGAATCATTGGGATTTAAGTTCTGAAGTTCGTAATACTCTTTATCATATTCTGAATCGGTAATTGGGGAGGCTCCGGTTTCATAAACCTTTGCACAATGCCTCAAAAATCCAATTCTGTCTTGGAAGCTTTGCGTTGTGTCGATTTTTGTTTGTTTTGAATAATTTGTCATTGTTTCTCCAATAGTGTTTTCACTGATACTGCCTGTTATTGTACTACATCGCGCCGGGATGTCAAGAAGTTTGTACGGCCATATTTCGTCTGACCATCTCAATTTGGAATGGTCGCAGGGTCTTCTGAATGAACCTAAAGTTCTTTCCTAAAACCCTTTCTACATAGTGCTTTTTCTCTACAATATTTCTCAAATATCGGAACCACATTCCAGCAGAATATATGGACATTTTTTTAGAAAATGAGGTTACTTCTACATAGGTCGAAACGGAAGGTAAATAAAAATCAAAACGCTTTCTGCTTGCAGTGCCGTTTTTGTTCTGGCCTCCATATTTTCCATTATGCTCCATATTGACGCCCAAGCCTTTCATTTTCAAATAAACATACGCCTCTACCATTGATCCGCAACGGGTGCCGTCTTTTAGTAAAATCTGGTTGCATGTAGGACACCCATAAAATCTTCTTGTGTTTATTATGGCGGTCCATTCATGACCATTTTGGCATTTCCACCACGCCCTTTTACCACTACAAAAAGTAAAGTCACTTGGGGAAAGCCCATTATTTTTTGTTGGATGCCATTCTTTTGATACCTCTGGAAACATCGTTGAAAAACTATTATCGTCACACACTTTTTGCCCAGTGCAATATGGGCAACCAGTTGGTTTTACAACTTTTTCCCTAGATTTATTTTTAGACGCGCTTGTAACTCGATATTCCTCTCTCGTTCTAGTATAAAGATTACAATCCCAAGAATGGCCATTTTGACATTTCCACCATACTCTCATATCAGATCCGGATGTGATATTAAACGGGGAAATTTTGTTTTTAGTATAGTCCCATTCTTTTAATAAAAACGGATGCGTCGTTGAAAGACAATTATCCGAACATGCTTGGTTGTTAGAACAATATGGACACCCTCTTTTACTAAATGATCTTTTACTTATCGATGCCTCCCATTCATGTCCATTTTTGCATTTCCACCAAACCTTTTTATTTGAGAAAGAATGATATTCATTTGGATCTTTGACATTCCTTTTGAAGTTCCATTCTTCACACAATTCTGGATTTGTAATCGACAATCTATTTAAATCCGTTAGTTTCTGCATAAAACCATCTCCTTATACACATTAACTATTATCTCTTCAATATATTGTGGTAATATATTATTCAATTCATTTTGTATTATTGGCTCTATGTCTATATGGTGTTGTCTAATTTCTTCCAGCATGGAAGAAAGTTTTTCAGTATTGGCGACTTCTTGCATAACTCTCCTTCAAAAATAGACAAACCCAGCACCAGAGCAAGAAGTCGCCAAACTTACGAGAGTCCTGATGAGGGCTTATCTAAAACGTGTTTATTTCTCTAATGGAGAATACATTTGGCGATGCTTTCTTGCTCTTACGTTATACAAGATTTATCGCCTGTCCACCTTTAATTATTTACGCTAGTTTGCTTCGTGTAGTCCATTGAGTCTCCTTGGTTGATATAAGAGTATTGCACAGTCCCCGACAATATGCAATCTTTTTCTTTCGATTATGATATAACTTCAAGATCCACCGCCTGTAACTCAAATCTTGAGTCTATGCTTTGCGGCATTTTGAAATAAACATTGACCCTCATTCCCTGTAGCTCATATCCAAATCTTGAATGAAGCTGAAACGAAGAAAAATACCTGTCTAAAACTTGTCCATCTTTCTCTATCTTGAATTTTAAAAGAGTGTACTTTTTGTATTCCTTTATGTCAATATCAATAATTGTTGCATCTTTTATCATGAAGGTTGGTTCAGGATTCATATTTCCACAATATGGAGCCATTTTCTCTGCAAGTATTTGCACAGTATCTTCATTAATTGCATTTATTTTTAGTTGTGCATCATAGTGTCTTATGATTTGAGTAGGCACTTGATGCTTTTCTAAATATCTTTGACAAGCATCATTAAATATTTTGTTACAAGTTGGCAGATATTCTAATTTAAGATTTACGCCACATGCAGCAGCATGCCCCCCATATGTAATAAACATTTCTTTGCAATCGTCTAATATCTCTTTCACATTAACGCCGGGAATTGATCTTCCGCTTCCTCTCCACGCACCATCATAAAAACCCAATACAATTGTTGGCTTATAAAAAGTTTCTACCAGTCTGCTTGCAATAATCCCTGCTACACCAATACTCCAGCTTTTATCAAAGACAAACACCCCATGTGGATAATGTTCCTTATTATTTGATATAATTTCCACTGCCTCTATTTCTGCCTTTTTCTGAATATCTTTTCTATCTTCATTGAAGGTCAAAACATGCTTTGCGATTTTATCTGCCATTCCCGGATCAGATTCAGTTAGTAATCCAAATGCCTTTTCAGCACTATCCATTCGTCCAGTTGCATTTATTCTAGGAGCAATTCTAAAGGACACATCTTCTTGAGTTATATATCCTTTAGACAAAACATCATTTCCGACCAATGAATACAATCCAGCAGAAGTAATACTATTCAGTGCATAGCCTGACAATCCGTTCTTAACAATAATTCGATTGTCTCCAATAATTGGAGAAACATCGGCAATTGTTCCAATTGCGGCATAGGTAAGGAAAGAAATTGGGTTGACCTTTTTTGTTTTCCATCTTACACCACGAATAAACTGAAAAACCAAACCGCATGTACACATTTCCTGTTTATTTTCAGACAAATGCCAAGTGACAAAACAATCTGCGTTGGTAGAAGCACGATCCTCTGAAATAATATGGTGATCTATAACGATGATTTGCTTAACGCCCCATTCTTTAAGATCTTTAATCTCATTAAAATTATTTGAACCGCAATCGAGTAGAAACAATAGATCTGGTATGCTATTTTCGTGTTTCTCTTTAAAGTCTTTAGATGATTTGGCAGAAAGACCATAGTTGTGTTTAAATCTAGAAGGAATAAACACGCTACACTCATTCCCAAAAACTTTGCACAACTCAAACATCATTGAGGAAGACACAATACCGTCAGCGTCATAATCTCCTAAAACGGCTATTTTACCTTTGTTTTGAATCACCGAAAGGAATATATCCACAGCCTTTTCCATGTCGTTAATCACATGCGGATGTGATATGTTAGCATATGATGGGTCTACGAAATTCTTCGCTATATCTAATGGAATATTTCTTTGGGCTAGTAATCTAGCCACAAGCTTATGATGTCCTTGTTCTACAAGAGCCTTTTCCTTTTCGATATCTCTTTCTCTTTGTTTCCAGATTGGTTTTGTCATGATACAATTATACAGTTTTTTCCGTTCTTCCGTTCTTTTGAGTGTAAATAGGCGGTTTAAACGTCTTTTTAGCCATAACATCAAAAGCTTGTTTCATGCTGATTGGAGCATAATTGAAACAATCAACGCCAACATCGAATTTAAGGGCATTTGGGTTATCTGGAAGCGCACCATGCGAATGGCCATAAAAATGATAACTCCCATGATGACTTTTGTTCCAAACTTCAAAAGCGTAGTGAGAGAAAACACAAAATTTACCGCAGTACTCTAGCTCATGATATCCATAATGATATTGATGAAATACATGCTTGTTCCGCCTAGCCACATTGTCATGATTTCCCTGAATGAATATTATTTTGCCGTTCAGCCTCGAAAAGATCCAATGGAAGTAATCATCTTCGCCAAATGCAAAATCTCCTAGATGAAATACAACGTCGTTGTTGCCAACCCTAGAATTCCAATTATGTATTAATGCTTCATCGTGTTCTGAAATACTAGAAAATGGACGATTGCAATACTTTATTATATTCTTATGTCCAAAATGTGTATCTGCCGTAAGCCATGTATGATTTTCGTCTGAAATTGCCATATTTAATCCTTTATAATCTCGTAGTTGTCTTGTTTTCCTAGATAAAATGCATAGTCTTTATTTAGCTGCACCAATCTAATGCCGTTTTTGTCTTCATTTCCAATATTTTTAACCTTAAGCTTGTCGCCCTTTGCCATTTTTCGATCTTCGCCATCAGGATCTTTATCTGAAAAAAGCCACAAATTAATCTTCTCGTTAAACTGTATCTGCATGGTTCTATTATACTGCGAAATCACGTTCGCCCCAAACACTTTTGATGTATAATTCAAATATGCTTAAAAGATCCAAAAGAAAACGCAGGAATTCAACGGGCAGTTATCCGTGTGACATTTGTAAAAACGTCACCTTCCTACATGAGCATCATATTGAAGGAAGAGATATTGAAAATGCCAACAGAGCAAGTAATGTATGTTCTTTATGTCCAACATGTCACGATTTAATTCATCGTGGCAAACTAATCATTGAAGGATATGTATACACTTCTAATGGATTAGAGTTGATTTGGAGACATCATGGTGAAAATTCTTTAACTGACAATGATGCCAAACCACCGATATTTGGACAAATTAGTACTTGATTAGTGTGGCCTGTCCATCTTCACTATAGTTTTCACGATCAAATCCATATCTGCTCTCCAATATGTTTGCTATTTTAGGATTTACGGCCCAAACATAACAATACACATCTCCAAGTTCGTTTTTATATCTCTCAAATTCAGCCATGGCCTCATCTAATACTTTAATTATGGTTCTATCTCCTAATCCCACGCCCTGTTTTGCCCTTCTTTGTGGATGAATTGCAACATCAAAAGAATAACGCCAACCATCGTCTTCTTGATTTAATGAAGAATAAATTGCTCCTACAATTTCTCCATTCACCTCTATCATTCTTGATACTTTTTTGCCGTTGGGATTTATTTTTGATTGGGTAAAGGCATCTTCGGCCATTTCAAGAGCCGCCCAATCGTCGTGCCCTGCCTCATTTAATTCTTTATTCTCTCCATCTTCGCTAAATGGATAAAAGTTAATACTTGATATCTTATACAGCTTCATGACGACCTATATTCAATTCCAGAAAAGTGTAGCTTTTCTACAAATGCTTGCATTTGTTTAACGGGTGCCGTAAAAAGCATAACCCTTGGGTCATTTTCATCAATTGTAAATTTTACCCCATATTGTTTAGCTATATTCTCAACTGTTCCAAATGTTAATCCCCTTCTGCCTATACGCAAATCATTCAAAACCTTATGGGGTTTAGTTTTAGCTCGAATTGTTATTATATTCACATCTGACATATGTGATTATTCGACATTTAAAGCAAAACGACCTATTTAATCTTCAATATTTTTATCCTGTCTTTTATAAATCCCATCTTTCTCAAGTTCTTAATCTGTTTTTCATTATGGCAATATACCACCTTTGCGGACTTCAAGTTTAAAGCTGGAACTACAACTTGGTCATTTTCAACAAACAGGTATTTTTTTAGGAACGCTTCTTCGCCAAAATTATTATAATAATTGGTTTGTTCGGTTAACAATGGGTCTTCTTCGTCTGGATAAGCTCCTGCATAAAATATGCAATCTTGGATATAGCTTGCTATGTCTTTTCCGTTAATTAACGGATTTAGCAAGGCGCACCACATTTGGTAATCAAGCGGGAAACCTTTTATGTTCTCAAAGCCGAACATAATATTGTCTTTGTCTTGCTGAAACTTATATCCAGTAATTTGGGACTTCGATCTAGACAACCATATTTGGGGACAATAACCACAATGTTTGCCTAGCCATCTGTATGCATGTACGAAAAAGTCATCTATCGCTTCAATAGGGGGCGGTCCCACCTTGTCATACACTACATATTTTAATGGTCTTGAGTGATAAAACATTATATCTTGCTTTCTTGTTTTCCGCCCCCGCTGATTTTAACGAGAATGGCTTCTTTTTGAAATTCTTTAAGGGTTCGTGTGCCAGCATACGAGAAACTAGATTGAAGATTTTCATATGCTTCTCTTAGAATATATTTTACATGCCCTCTAAATGGAACCTCAGAAACAACTCCCTCTACAAACTCTTTAGCTGCGCCATTTTTGACTTTATTTTCTGCACTTGCACTTCCGCCAAAAACTTTATAATAAGATCCTTCTTTGTTTTTGTAAACATGTCCGGGGGTTTCTGATGTTCCAGAAAGCATTCCTCCAACCATTACCGCATCTGCGTATTTTAAAGCCTTGGCAATGTCTCCGTTATATTTAATACCGCCATCGGATATCATAAAAATGTGTGGAAGTCGCGCCCGGATGTTCTTAATTGCGGACAATTGTGGAATTCCAACCCCTGTATTTTTACGAGTTTCACACATTTTTCCGGGACCAATTCCGACTTTTACCGCAGAAGCACCCCATTCAACTAAGTCTACTGCTCCCTGAACAGAAGCAACATTCCCGGCAATAATATACAAGTCCTTGCCTCCATATTCAGCTTTAATATAAGCAAGCATTTCCTTCATTTTAAAGCAATGCCCATGAGCAATATCAATACAAATAAGTTTCGCTCCAGCTTCGACTAGGGCTTTCAGCCTTGGCTTATCTGACTCATTTACCCCAATTGAGACACCTACATGTCGTATTGCAGCATTCATTAATGATTCTGGTGTGTGATCTGAAAGATGATCCATAATTGCTTGAACTGTATTTCCCTTTTGGGGGAAATGCGGTTTGTAATCCGGAAGTTCATACAACATGACATTTAATATCTCTGTAGTTGCATTCAGAAAATCTTTAACATTCTCTTCAATCGTTCCAAATCTATGCAAAATACCCAAGCCGCCGTTTTGAAACATTTCCACTGCCATCTTTGGACCAGTAATATCTTTCATGTTTGCGCTAATAACTGGGAATGGAAGAACAGTTTTTCCAAGTTTAGAGGTAGGGTCTGCCTCTGATCTACTTGCCAAATCTGAATATCTTGGCATAAATTGAACATCACTAAAGGTATAATAAGTTTCATCAACATATCTAAATGCTTGGTCTATCATTGAGTCTCCTATGAGGTTTAAGCTACGGGCTTTACCTCAACAGTATAACCGCCTTCACCCCTTTTTCAAGAAGGTGTTAACCCTTGTTTGCTTTTGCAATAAGGTCAATAAGACTCTTTACCAACTTCCTTTCCCCGTCCGTTCGTGCATTCTTCATGGTTTCATTAAATGCTTCTACAAACGAATTTGATTCAATACTAAGCATTGCTCCACTCGACTTCATTTCACCCATAATATCAGCCTGAAGCTTAAGTAGTTCTACCAATTGCTTGGTAAGCTTCATAACGTCGCTATTTTTCATCTGATTAATTTCATGTGCGGATACATATTGATTTGGACTAAGGCTTGAAGTTTCAATTAATCTTTCATAAATCATTTCTGTAGACAACTGTATTTTATCTAAAGTTGTAAGTCCAACACTATTCAATCTTCTTAATTTGGCAACATATTCTACCTTTTGTAGCTCTTGAACGCCTTTCATTGAATGGTTAAATATATGATTTTCTATGACAGGAATGGAAACCTCTAAATTCTCCTTGTCCTTTAAAAACTTTTGTAACTCAAGGTAACTTTTAGGATCTTGCTTGTGATATAACGCTTCCATGCTATGTCTATACTTGGCTGTACAAATTGGACAAGTTGGCTCTACAAATATACCATTTGAATTTGAATTAATTAGCTGGCCAAATATCTTTTCTATTGAGTCTGCATGTACTGGCGCGAATTTTTTATTGGCTTTAACGACTGGAGAAGCGTCCTGAATAATGGGATCGCCTATGTCTATTAAAGCGGCAGTTCTGTCTGGAGTTTCAATTTCTAATGGTACTAGCTCTTCTAGTTTATGAATTGTATCGTTGATGCTTGATATAGCCCCATCCAGCTTTTTTGAATCAATAATGTTTGTATTTAGTATATCTTCGTTTTCAGGCATATTTTCTCCACAGTCGAATAATACACATTATACAGTGTTTTTGCTTATTTTCTAACTTTATCTGACGCTGCAACATCCTGTGCTATTGACTGTAATATAAATTTCAATGTTATTGGTTTGCTATCTAATATAACCCTAAGATAGTTCTTTATTTTGTCTTCTGGCATTGCAAATTTCTTCTGTCTTGCATATATTGCTAAAGCTTTCATTTGATCGGAGGCTCTTTGCCTGTCGTTTGAAATGGACACTAATTCATCACAATTATTCAATATTGCCAGAATTGTTCTTGCTTCTTTTGATAGAGAATGGGCCATTTGGCTCCTTTTAAATTTTTGTTACTGATACTATTCTTTCTGGATCGCAATCAGTTACCTCTGAAAAGACAATTTCTTCTGCTTTTTTCCATGCGTCCTGATCACTTGAAGCCATAATAACCTTACCTATATCCGAAGAATTCCAAACCGTTCCAGTTGTATCTTCAAATTGGAACATATATTCATCACAATCAGCATTTGTACTATGAGCTAAATTCAAATATCCGGTTGCGGCTTCTCTGGTTAAACCATCGATCATTAAAAGTTCGATTGCTTCTTCGACCTCCATCCCATCATCTAAATATGAGGAAGCAACTTTGGTCCATCTATGTGATTCATCCAATGCGGCTTTTGTTTGTCTCTTAAGATTCTTATAAAGATTCTCGACAAATGCCACTCTTTGAACTTCTCTTGCTGTTTGATCTTTTTTCATCTGTCCAGTATATTCAACATATAATGAACAAATTCCTTCAAACAATTTAAAATTAGTCTTTCATTATTTCGTCTTCTTTATCCTGAATGGCAAAATCAGGAATATTCTCTTCAGCATCGTTTACATCATCGTTCGCATTATCGGGAACCTCTACGTCTAAAGCTCTCAGATCAGTAACAGTTAACTCCCAATGAATATTGTAATCATCGCTTTTATTAGCCCATTTGCCTTTCTCGTATGCTCTTACCGTCATTTTTCCACCATTATCTTTATAAAGATAATCAATGGCCTCATTGCCAGTCCATCCGATTCCTTTTGGAGATATTTCACCTTTGGCTAAGAATTCGATGTCTCCTTGTACGCCTACAAAATCCAAACGTATTGTAGATCCACCTTCGTCCACGACTGCATTTTTAATTTTACCAAGCTTATAGCATTTTAATGTCGTGTCTATAACCTTTTGTGCGGTTTCGGTAGAATCGGGAGCAGCCAATCCAGAAACAAAATTTTCAGGAACAAAATGATCTACAGATCCGCCAATGTCTTCTATGCATTCTTCCATTTGCCATATTTGCTTTGTTAATTCGTCAGATATATCAGCACTTAGACCCACTCGTTGGAACATCTCCACTAAAGAGTCATAAATATCAAACATCTTTAGCAATACTTTTTCAGTGTTATAGTCTACGGTCTTATTAACTTCAGCACTTTCTTCTCTTTGTCTAGATGGCGCACCGCCCTCTCTTTGATCCAATTCTCCTGCGATTTCGCTCATTGCCTTTGCAGATGGCTTCCCAATACTTGTTTTAAGAGAATTTAACATTAACTCTTGAGCAGGAATAGCCTTCTCAATCTCATCTGGAGAAACCCTTAGCAATCTTGCCATTTGTTCTTCTTCACTCATTTCTCTAATTGGTTTTGGCATGTCACTCCTTTAAATAAACTCATTTGGGTCTATATTATCATCAATATCCAGTCCGCTACAATTTGGGCATCCTTCTGCTTCAATCAATAATTGCGAGATTATCAATCCACAATTAAGGCAACGCATCGCTGGAGCTTCTGTATTCTTTTGAGCATTTATGTCTTGAAGACAAGCGTTTAGGGATTCTTTTGCAAAGTCTGACAATGGCCAGCCCTTAGCGGCAGTCCTATTTAAAATCATTTGTCTTTCAATTATTGTTTTGGCTTCTGTTATATTCATGATTGATGTTTCTTCTGCCATTATACAATTTCCTAGGAAATTTAAGTTAAACTTATGTATTATATGATATATGAAACCTAAAAAAGAGAAGAAAAAGAAACTAGAACACATCCCCAAAATAAATAGAAGGCTATTTAAACTATGGTCTGAGTTCGTGAGGAGTCGTGCGCTATTTACTTGCGAATACTGCGGTATTAAAAAGGGAGATATCTCAGAAAAAGGCGCAACTGTTAAAGTTGATGCCCACCATTTAGTGAATAGAAACATTAAAGACTGCCCTTTAAAATGGTGTCCAGAAAACGGGATATCCTTATGCCCGAAATGTCACAAATTCTCACAAGATGATAGTTTTCACCTTAACCCAGTCTCAACAATAACATGGATGCTTAAAAATAGACCCGAACGAATCGAGTTCGTACTTAAACATTATAAAACTAGAATAGACTTGCAAAACAGAGACATTCTTTATGAAATTGAATCCAAACTTATTGCTAAATCGAATTTAGATATGGATAAGCTATTAGCGATGGACAAAGAAGCAAAAACAAAAAAAGAAGATGTAAAAACGGATACAGCGTTGCCAGAATCATTGATTGAAGATCCACCTATAGAGAATAATTAAGCAATGCGGATAGCATCAAGAATACCTCTTGTTCTACAGGCTCGCCATATCTTATTTGCTTAAGTGATTCTAGAACCACATTATAGTTTTTTATTGCTCTAATCAAAACTAAATCTTTCAGTTGTGATTGGTTATATTTTGTCGCATTTGGGCGAACTACTTTTTCTTGAAGGAGTTGAACTATTTGAGTGGCAAAGAAAGGGAGA
>JACCDG010771526.1_pt1 | contig 15575 bp, 27 predicted proteins | sample 7442471 | NCBI WGS metagenome assembly JACCDG01 (sample SAMN15323444, study PRJNA562643) | freshwater metagenome | isolation source: river surface water | place: USA:Blue River Watershed | collected 2017-08-17
CTGCTTTCATCTTGTAACCCATAATGGTACGCAATCTTCATTGCCCATTTATACCTTTTTGCTTTGATACATTTTCTATAAACTATTTCAGCGTGTTTCTTTTTTGCATACCATTCCATTTCATCAATAAGATTTGGGAAAGGAACAGCAGATAACACAGGTTTGGCAAAAGTGCCGTTTTCGTTTTCGTTTGACATTTTATCAAAAATTTTATGAGTTTTTAATTACATAATATGAACCTGAACGATATTTATATCTACCACTTTCATCACGTTCTATTGGTTCAATCCAACAACTTGTGAATAATAAACCATTAACTTCAAAATCATACCAACCACCCTCAATAAACGTATCATCATAAAATGATATTTCTGGTGATGATAAATCTTTTTTACTAAATGAAGTTATTGGTTTATTTAAAAACTCTATCACTTCATCTGTGTTTATTTCTATAAATTTACTTTCTAATTTTTTCATATCAATTAAATTAAAACTAAATATAACAACAAATATAAGGAATTATTCGCTAAGATCAAAGCACTTTTCCAACGGTACATAAAATAATAATTGTAATTGTGTATTGACTAATGTTAGTATCGTGTATCAGATAGTTATGTTTAATTAAATTATTGTTTTGAGTTAATTATTTCATCAAGACGATTGATAACATTGTACTCAGTTATTTTTTCATAATTAACATAACCATTTTCGCCAACAGTCCCCATTCGTCTTGATGATAGACCTATTGTGTGACCTTCTGATAGTGTTTTTTGAATTTCTTTAGAATGTTCATTATCTAAAAATTCTATTTTTTCCCCATCATAAGTATATCCAATAACAACGCCTAAGTATTTTACTTTTAAGTTTTCCATATTTATATTTTTTTAATTAACTAAAAACCTACACATAACAAAGTGTAAAAAACATTAAAATGATTGTTTATCATCAGCCGTTAGGTTCAATTAAATTATTGTTTTGAGTTTCTTATTTTATAATCTTCAAACGCTGACCAAATATCATTACCAACACCATAACTAACTTCATAAGTAGGTATTGTTTTTTCCAACCAGTCTTCTAAATTATAACTTACTTCTTCATCTTCACACGCAGTTGAAATATACCTACTTTCGTTATGTGAATTGAAGATTATAATTTTACTGTTGTATCTGTTCGATACGATTGTGAGTGGATAAATATCCTCTATGTTTTTTACTTTCATATTTTTATTTTTAATTTGTAAAACAATAATTTAACTAAACCTAACAAATGATAAACAACATTAAAACGATTGTTTATCATCAGCCGTTATGGTTAATAAAAAAATTGTTTTGATTTTAATTGATTTATTATCTCATCCAATTCTTCATCTGTTCTATCTGAAATTTGGTTATCATGTACGTGTTTGAAACTACGACTACACCAGTCATATGGGTCACATTGGTCACCTTCATCGTCAAAGTTGTATTGAAGTGATATTCTCCAAGTGGTTTCACCCACTACTACTTCGGTGTTAAATGTTTCATTATCTCGATTACCAAATTTCTGTAACCAACATTTCACGTAATTTACTTTTTGTTCTTTATTCATAACTTTCTATTGTTTTATCGTTGTATGTTATTGTGATTAGTTTGGTTGGGATTTTTAATCGCATCTACCATTAATTGTGTACATTCCAAACTAAAATCAAAATCAGGAAACATAACTTTATAAAATGAATCAGGATATGGTAATTTGAATTTAATCTTTTTATCATCAACATTGATAACTATCTTATCAAGTTCTGTTTCTACTTTAATTTTATGTTGAGGAAACAACCCAACTAATAACATTTCTAAACTTTCCATATTTGTATTTTTAATTTGTAAAACAATAATTTAACTAAACCTAACAAATGATAAACAACATTAAAACGATTGTTTATCATTGGACGTTATAAACAATAAAAAATTATTATTGTTCTTTATCTACAATAAACCAATTTCCGTTAAAAATATTGAGTTCTCCAATAGCATTTTTTTGATTAATTATTTCATACCAGTTTGTTGGTAGGTTATCTATGATTTCAATCTCAAACTCAATATTTTCTTTATTGAGCATTAGTACTTTGTAGTTACCAAAATCGTAATTATACAATAGTGTTCCAATCTCCAATTGGTTTATTGTTTCTAATTTCTGCTTCATAATTTTTTACATGTTTATAACAAGGTATATGTGAAATACCTTATAAAGTTATACTAATAATTTAAGTTTTGTGGTGAGGTACTTCACAAATAAACGAGTTGTGTGTCATTTTAGACGAGCATGCCATTTCAATCTATCATCACTACCAATTTCAACCAATTCAAATTTAACCGTTCTGTTTTCTAAGATAGCCCAAGGATGAAAATTAAAACTCAAAAGGTCTATTGGTAATTCACCATTTCTATTACCAATTAAATTTGAATTATCACATTTTACAACCCAATATGGTGTTGTGTTGAAATTGGTTGATTGAATTAAATTTCCTGTTTCCATATTTTATTTAATTTACATATACATAACAACAAATATAAGGAATTATTCGCTAAGATCAAAGCACTTTTCCATCGGTACATAAAATAATAATTGTACTCTGTGCTTTTTTGATTAAATCAATAAATTCTCCACACTCATTACATAACACATCAATTATAGGTAGTTCCTTTTTACTATAATCGTAATTGAAGTGAAAATTTTCTTCATTTCCACATTTCGGACAAATAACTTTATCTTCTTCCATAGTTTCTTTTTTACAAAGGTAAAACAAAAATAATACAACTTATAACAACAAATATAAGGAATTATTCGCTAAGATCAAAGCACTTTTCCAACGGTAACTAAAAAAATAATTGTAATTGTGTATTGACGAAGTTTTATATCGTGTATAAGGTAGTTATAAGTAATTACACGATTATAATGTGTTAAAAAAAATCATTATTACATTTCCAAGTCAAATACATATGCTACAATAATATATGTGATGAGGAACATACCTATAATTGATAGTGTAATCGGTCTTAGAATTTTTATACTTACTAATTTTTCCATTATACTTACTAATTTTTCCATAATTTTTCTCTTTAATTGGTTGTTCTTAATCTTACATTACAAATATAAGGAATTATTCGCTAAGATCAAAGCACTTTTCCAACGGTAACTAAAATAATAATTGTAATTGTGTATTGACGAAGGTTTATATCGTGTATCAGAGAGTTATATTCAATTTTTACTTTGATAAATAGGTAATATGAAACATCTAACAGTCTTGTCAGAAATTTTGTCTAATCTTTCTATCAAAAAATCTTCCGCATCTTCAATATTTTCAAAACCATCTTTAATTAATTCCCCTACAAAATTTCTTGTTCCATTGTTCCAAGTTGATGTTTTTGTTTTAAACACCGCAAATTCTTTTTTATGTTTCATATTTTATTATTTTTTAAATCAAAGTAAAAACTAAATATAACAAAGAATATGTGTCATTAAAACGAACACATATTCTCAACCGTTAGTTGTAATGTTTATCTACGTAACTCGCTCCAAGTTTCACCACAACCTTTACAAGTCCAAACATCCCAAGTTCCACTCCAAGATATTTTTCTATTATCATACATTTTTCTTACCCAACCTTTAGGTGGCAATCCTCTTCCCCGTTTTTGTTCGTGAAGAATATCTTGTCCTCCACAAACACTACAACTATCATTGAAAGATTTTCTATTTAAAATAATACCACCATCATTAGTGCATTTTTCTTTCTCCAAATCAGACAATCCTTTAAAATCATCACTAGACATATACCTACGTTCAATAAAATGATTGGTATAATCTGCTTCCCATTTCGGTATTATTTGATGTAAATCAACATCCGTTTCATCAGTGTAAATATAACCATACACCCCCCAACCTTTACATTTTAATGGTATATCAGTGCCTCTTTTTTCTGTAGTCCAAAATTCTGACATTAAAGCATATTGGTTATCATTACTCATTTTGGAAATTGACCATTTAAAATGGTGTTTTCTATTCTCAGTATCTTTTAATACTTTTACTTGATTTGTTAATTCCTCAATAGTAGAGAAATAATATTTATTGGTATCTGGTTCTAAACCAATATTTCTGTGTTTAAAATAAAATTTATTCATATTTGTTTATTTTTTTACCATCTAATGTATACATTTGCAAAACCCAAAGCAATCGTAAACACCATTTTTTTACTATGGTGAAAATCTGTTTTTTGACAACTGATTCCTAAATCAAACCACCAATCGCCTTCCAATCTGTTTAAGAGAAATTCTATTTTCATAACTTTTTGTTTGTTTGTAGTTGCTGTTTGCTTACTCATAACAAACTCCAACGGTAACTAAAATAAAAATTGTAATTGTGCATTGACGAAGTTTTATATCATATATCAGATAGTTAGCTTCAATTGCCTCCAACCGCACCAACAACATCATAGGTATTAACAAAAATATCATTCTTGCAAGGGTAAAAATCCCTATCCCCAGTTGGAAAAGGCTCTTTAATAATCCAATCACCTCTAAATGCTTTCATCACACCTTCTTTTGTTTCAATCAGTAAGCTAAATATCGGCACGCATTTTCCTGCAACATAAGCAGTTTCGCTTTCCAATTCCGATTTTAATTCTCTACCAACAAATTGCTCAATCTCTTGTTTGTTACTGTTTCCGTTCCATTGTATCGCTTCAATTTCAACGGGCTTTTTTCTAAATTTTTGTATCATATTTTTGTTTTTAAATTGTTTCTAATCCCACGCAAGGCAACTAAAGCTAACAGCACATTGGCGGCATTAAAACGACCGCCAATCTGCAAAACATTAGCAACAATTACATATACTCGCCTTCGTGTAATCTAATATATGCTTCACAATCAGCTAATCCACCTTGATACACTGTATTCTCTTCTACCGTACTAGGTTCACTGTCATATTCACTTGTTCGTTCTCCGTATGTAGTTACAATTTCAATAACTTCATAAGTGCTGTTTTGAAAAAATCTAACTTTGTATTCTCTTTTCATAATAAGTAACTGTTGCTAACAAGGTATATGTGAAATACCCTGTTGGGTTTTGTGATAAAATTTAAGTCTCGTGTTAGGGTACTTCACATATACCAAACTTTTAGCAGTAATCCTACTTATTACCATCATCATCAGTTGTGCAAGGAATAGAATCATTGAACATATTTCCAACTGACATACACTTCCAATTCATTTCATCTATGTAAAATTCCTCTATAATCGTGTCTTTGTCTTTTACGCCTTTTACAACTATTATCCAGTCTTCATCATCATATCCAGTACGAGTTTGTGGCATCATCATTTTACCAACCATCACCATAGTTGTATAAGTGTATGTTCTCGGTGGCTCATAATATTTTTCAATAATTTCTCCTTCGTGGATACGGTGTCCACAAGCAGAAAGCACTACTACTAATAGCATATAGAGAAAAATTCTGTTCAGTTTTTTATTTAACATCTTGTTTGAATTTCAAATTTTATATCAATACTCACAATACCATTCAGTTACAACAAATGATAAGTTTAATGCTTCACCTTTTCCATCAGATTCATATTCAACATAAAAACCACCAGTTCCAACGGTTGTTTTTTCCATAATTGCTTCTTTAAGAAGTTTTCTTACTGTATGTTTCATTTGTTGAATAGATGGAACTCCATTATCTCGCCATTCCAAATTCAAGTGTGTCATAACATCATGGACTTTATCAAAATCAAACCAGTCCATAATTTCATCTATCGCTTCTTGTTGTTTTTCTGTTATCATAATATTATTTACCCACTATTCCAAATTTAGAAAGGATATATTGTAGTTTAGATAGTCCATTCGATAAGTCTTCTTGTTTGGGAATTTCTTTATCCCACATATTAACACCTTCAACTATTACTGACTCAGCATCAGCACAATCAAAACAAACACCAACTCTCAATTCTTTTTCTCGGTTACAACATTTGCATTTCATAGTTTAACTCCTTTGTTTCATATAATTATATCCAATTATGACTTTTGAATAAATAACTACAATTAGTTTTTAAAGATAATATATCTGTAGTCAGGAACAGGATTTGAACCTGTATTTGTGGAACACCACTTCCAATGTCCGAGTCGAACGGAACCAATCACCCACACTAGTGGGTAGCGTCTAACCAATTCCGCCACCTGACTTCCAAGCATTTTTTATCTATGTAGTGGTTCGCTTTCCACTTATTATCTATTGTAAATATACTTATACTATTTTGATTTTCCAAACTAATTTTTTTAGTATTAACAATCCATTCTATAATGGGATTGAAACTTTTAGCGTTTCAATAATTTCCATTAAAATCAAATCAACATACACATAAGTGAACTATCAATTTGCTAAACAAAAATAGGATTTTTTAGTTTTGAAAAGAGTGCAAATACTTAATAAATCTACTATTTAGTTCTATTCAAATATACAATAATATTTTATATTATCAAAAATTATTTTATTACGAGTTTCAAATTTCAGTATTTGTAAAACGATATATAACTAAAATGTAATTAATGGAAAGAATCTAATGAAATACATTAAACTTTTTGAGAATTTTGATGCTGAAAGAGAGATGTCAGGTATACTTGGCTATGATGTTAAACTATTTCATCAAGTTAATAAACTTATATTTTTAAGTCCTGAACAACTTCAAGAGTGGTTTGAAGAAGAAATAGAAAAGGATGAACCTAATTTGGATTTGATTAAAATTCTTGAAACTCAGCACGGTATAGAATTTGATTTGGGATATAAGGACTTACATTGGGCGGCATGGGATAATAAAGTAGGATTAGTGAAATATTGGCTTAATAAGGGAGTAGATAAGGATGCTCAAGGTAATAATTTAAGAACTCCTTTGCATCAGGCGGCAATCAATGATAACGAAGCAGTTGCTAAACTCCTTATAGATGCTGGGGCAAATAAGGATGCTCAAGATGGATTTTTACAAACTCCTTTACATTGGGCAGCACAGTATGATAAAAGAGCAGTTGCTAAACTCCTTATAGATGCTGGGGCAAGAACGGATATTAGGGATATGAGTGGGGAAACGGCTTTAGATTTAGCAAAGAAGAAAGGAGAGGTTATTTCTATGCTTTTTGAGGATAGGATTATTGATAGAATGGGAGCTAAATACTCAACCTTTGAAATTGGTAAAATACAAAACAGACCATTTCTCAATAAAAATCAGATAGAGAGTTTATTGAAAACTACACTTAAAACTAAATGTATTATTGGAATACGAGGATTTTATTTATCAAAGGGTAAAACGCCATTAAAGAATTTTTATTCTAAGAATGATAGGGGAATATACGATGATGCTATATTTATTTATGATGGTGTGAATATAGTAGGATTTAATGCAAATACTGATCCAGGTATGAGTGGTTTTAATCCTGATTTAAATACACAAAAGGGTTATGCTACCTTATCAACTGGAACTTGGAAATACAAGATTGGATTACATAAAGGATATGAGGCATTAGTTCAGCAAGATGATGTTAAGGTGTATAGGGATGCTTATGATGATGTTCCAAGTATGACTGAAACTGGAATGTTTGGTATAAATATTCATAGGGGTGGAGATACAACAGTATCATCAAAGGGTTGTCAGACTATACGACCTGATCAATATGATGAATTTATGTCAAAGGTTAAATCTCTTTGGTCTGATAATGAAATTGTTACTTATATGCTGATTGAAAATAAAGGTAATTCTTTAGCATAATGTAATAAAGGCATTTAACTATTAGATCCATTTAGCATGGTAATTTCTTCTTGTAATTCATTAAGTTCAGATTCTAAATCTTCAATAATTTCTTGAGTAATTTCTTTATCATTAATTAAATCAAGCAATTCTGCATTAACTTCAGCATATTTTTCATTATCTTTTATATCTATACTATAAGCATAATCACGAAGACCATTTTTATATTCAGTAGGATTTTCCATTTCCATATATTCTGAATTACTATATGTTATATCATCAATGACAACATCTCCTTCTTCGTCTAAATGTTCTCGGTATTCTTCTTCATAATCATAGATATTGATTTCAAAATTTTCAATCTCATTTCTTTTTTCATCAATTTCATTTTGTGCCATATGAAGATGTGATGAGAGAAATGTTATATTATTTCTTATTTCATCAATGTCGTTTTGCAAATTTGAGATTTTGATTTCTTTATTCATTGTTTAACTCTTTATATTATTATCTGATTTTATATATTCTACATATGATTAAAATCTGAAGTTTTACACTTCTTTTATGTTTTTCACATCATATATTAAATATATCACTTACAAAGATAATAAAAATTGTGAAATATTCAAAATATATTCTGTTCATTTTATAGATTTATTTCATTCTCTCATTTGAGTTTTAATCTAAATAATAGATATATAGAAATTATCTACAAAATAGAGCAAACTATCTGCATTTTATGAAATATATTAAACTTTTTGAAAACTTTGATGCTGAACGGGAGATGTCAGGTATACTTGGCTATGATGTTAAACTATTTAATCAAGTGAATAAACTTATATTTTTAAGCCCTGAAGAACTCCAGCAATGGTTTGAAGAAGAAATGGGTAAGGAACAACCTAATTGGAATTTGATTAAAGTTCTTCAATCTCAGCATGGAATAGAGTTTGATTATAAGAATTTACATTGGGCGGCTGAACAGGATAAAGTAGGATTAGCGAAATACTGGATTGATAAGGGAGTAGATATGGATGCTAAAGATAAGTGGAAACAAACTCCTTTGCATTTGGCGGCAGAACATAATAGCGAAGCAGTTGCTAAACTCCTCATAGATGCTGGGGCAGATAAGGAAGCTAAAGATGAATATTTACGCACTCCTTTGTATAAGGCGGGATATGAAAATAGCGAAGCAGTTGCTAAACTTCTTATAGATGCTGGAGCGGATAAGGATGCAAGAGATGAGAATTTAGAAACTCCCTTACATATAGCGGCGATTTATGATAGCGAAGCAGTTGCTAAAATGCTTATAGATGCTGGAGTGGATAAAGAAGCGAGAAATAAGTATTTACGCACTCCTTTGCATTTGGCGGCAAATTATGGTAGCGAAGCAGTTGCTAAACTTCTTATAGATGCTGGAGCGGATAGAGGGGCTAAAAATGAGCATAACCTAACTCCTTGGGATTTAGCAAGTTCTGAACTTCGTCAATCTTTACCTGAATTGAACCCTGATTTTAAGCAATTTGAAAGCGAAAACTTTGATGCTGAACGAGAAATGTCAGGTATACTTGGCTATGATGTTAAACTATTTAATCAAGTTAGCAAGTTATTGTTTTTAAGCCAAGAAGAACTTCAAAAGTGGTTTGAAGAAGAAATGGGTAAGGAACAACCTAATTGGAATTTGATTGAAGTACTTGAATCTCAGCATGGTATAGAGTTTGATTATAAGAATTTACATTGGGCGGCTGAACAGAATAAAGTAGGATTAGCAAAGTATTGGCTTGATAAAGAAGTGGATAAGGATGCTTTAGATGAGGATTTATTGGCACCTTTGCATTTGGTGGCAAGAGAAGATAGCGAGGCAGTTGCTAAACTTCTTATAGATGCTGGGGCGGATATGGATGCTTTAGATGAGGATTTATTGACCCCTTTGCATTTGGCGGCAATTTATGATAGCGAAGCAGTTGCTAAACTCCTTATAGATGCTGGTGCAGATAAGGAAACTAAAAATAAGTATTACTGGACTCCTTTACATTGGGCTGCAATGGAAAATAGTGAAGCGGTTGCTAAACTCCTTATAGATGCTGGAGCGGATAAGGATGCAAGAACTATTGGTTTAAGCACTCCTTTGCATTTGGCGACAGAAGAAAATAGTGAAGCGGTTGCTAAACTCCTTATAGATGCTGGAGCGGATAGAGGGGCTAAAAATGAGCATAACCTAACTCCTTGGGATTTAGCAAGTTCTGAACTTCGTCAATCTTTACCTGAGCTGAATCCTGATGCTAAACAATTTGAAAGTGAAAACTTCAATGCTGAACGAGAGATGTCAGATATACTTGGTTATGATGTTAAACTATTTAATCAAGTGAATAAACTTATATTTTTAAGCCCTGAAGAACTTCAAAAGTGGTTTGAAGAAGAAATGGGTAAGGAACAACCTAATTGGAATTTGATTGAAGCACTTGAATCTCAGCATGGTATAGAGTTTGATTATAAGGACTTACATTGGGCGGCCAAACATGATTCAGTAGGATTAGCAAAATACTGGATTGATAAGGGAGTGGATATGGATGCTCAAGCTAAATCTTTATGGACTCCTTTGCATGTGGCGGTATATTGGAATAGCGAAGCAGTTGCTAAACTTCTCTTAGATGCTGGGGCAGATAAGGATGCAAGAGATAAGGATTTACGAACTCCTTTACATTGGGCGGCATGGAATGAAAGCGAAGCAATTACTAAACTTCTTATAGATGCTGGAGCGGATAAGGGGGCTAAAGATGATGATGGTGCTATACCATGGAATTTTGCAGGTTATAGACTTCGCCAATCGTTACCTGAGTTGAATCCTGATGCTAAACAATTTGAAAGTGAAAACTTTGATGCTGAACGGGAGATGTCAGATATACTTGGCTATGATGTTAAACTTTTTCATCAAGTTAATAAGTTATTATTTTTAAGCCCAGAAGAACTTCAAGAGTGGTTTTACAATGAAATCGGTAAAGAAGAACCCCGTTGGAATTTGATTGAAGCACTTGAATCTCAGCATGGTATAGAGTTTGTTTATAAGGACTTACATTGGGCGGCTGAGCATAATAAAGTAGGATTAGCGAAGTATTTGCTTGATAATGGAGCGGATAAAAATGCTCAAGAAATAAATTTACGAACTCCTTTACATGAAGCAGCAAAATATGATAGCGAAGCAGTCGCTAAACTTCTTATAGATGCTGGGGCAGATAAGGAAGCTAAAAATTCATTATCACGAACACCTTTGCATTTTGCGGCAATTAATGGTAGCGAAGCAGTTGCTAAACTTCTAATAGATGCTGGGGCGGATAAGGGGGCTAAAGATGAACTTGGTGCAATACCATGGGATTATGCACGTTCTGAACTCCGCCAATCGTTACCTGAATTAAAACCAAATAAATGATAATATATTTTCATAAAAAAAGACAACCTCAATCTACTAATCAGTAGATTATAAGGCATTATTTTTGAACTTTTGATTTCTTTGCAAATCAAAATCCTGAATCCATCTTTTATATTCTTTTAGTTTTACATCAGAATAGATTTGTTTCAATCGTTTCATAAATTCTATTTTAGAATTATTCTGTTTTGCTATTTTAGTTGTTTTATACCATTCTTTTGTTCCCGCTCCGTGACCAGATACGGAATCAAAGCATGATATAGTATTTGTATTTGACCAAGCCAATGTAGGAAATACTGCTGATAATCCATATTGGTCTTCTACGATAATGACTGGTAATTGTTCCATAGTTTTATTCTTTCAAAATGATTTAATATAATTATATGTTTAAGGTGAACACTCGTAATAGTTTTTATCTATGAAATCTACACGAATTATTTTTATTAGATTTGATACATTTCTTTCATATAAACATTGTAGTTTTGATATACTCTTTGAATGATATATCATTCATAATATACCATTTTAGTTGTTTTTGAATGATTACTCATACAAAGATGATAATAATCTGATGGCTTTTATTATTTATTAATTTCACTAAATTCTTTTTCTGTTAATGGCCTTCTTAACTCATTAACGAGTAAAATCATAAAGTTATCATTCTTGGAATTCAAAAAGATTTCATCACCTTTGATTGTTATAGATTCAAATCCATCTCTTGAAATTATAAAGTTTCTAAACTTTCCTTTTGTATTTTTCAAAAATTGCGATGCTACTTTATCATCCATTTTAAATAATTTAGCAATATTACTTTTTTCATTTACATACAAAATTTTATAATCTATATGCATTATTTTTGGAATTTGAACACCGAGACTTTGTTTGATTTCTTCAAATTTTTTAAAATACTCTGGGAATAATTCAGATGCTCTTGTATTATTGTAGAACTCACTATAATTTTTCCTGATATATTCATCAATATCTTTTGATTTTTTTTCGCTTTCACTTTCTTCAAGATATTCAATTTCAGGATTTACACGAATTGTTCTGAAACTCACAGCAGTAGATTTATGCTCTACGAAACTTACATTAACTGGTTTTTTGATGCTTATAAGTTGCTCAATGAGTTTATCTATTGATAGTAGAGAGATTGGTATAGTAAATTCTTCCCCACTATTAATAATGGATTCAACATTTGGTGTATTCATACAATTACCTCATATAATAAATAGATTTAATACAAACATAATAAATTTTTACTAAATAAAAAAATTATTTCTTTTTAAGGATATAATATCCATAAACACAGCGATTTCCATTTCTTGAGCAATCGTAAGTATCGTGTAATACACCATCAATAACAGCAGTATAATGTTTGCTGACACTTAAAACAAGATTTCCTTTTGGAAGTTCATCTGCATTCAAGTGAGTTTTGCATCCAACTCCAACTTTCATTGTTGGAATCCATTCAAACCCAAGTTCTTTCATATAATCTTGAAACCATTTTCTTTTTACACTTATACCTTTGGAAGCAGTTTTTTTACCAGCTTTACTACTTGATTCCTGCTTACCTTTTCTTTGAGAAGCATTCCCACTTGCCAAACGATCATAAACTTCTTGATAAGGTTTTCCAGTTGCTATGCAAATTGCTCTGCATACACAATCTCCTGTTTTACCTTTATACCCTGCTTCTTTTCTACCACCATCATTCTGTTCAAATTTCATAAGACCTCCTGAATGAAATTACTCTTTAGAGTTTTGTGTATAATCCTGTTGTTGCTTCAAAAATCTGTTGTAGTTGATCTGAATAAACATCATTGTGTGTTTCTATGGTTTTAAGTTTTGTACCTCTTAATTTGCGAAAAGTCATATCATACAGATCTTTTGAATTGTATTTTATTTCTAAAATATTCGTTTTATTTGAACCTTTGAATCTCACAACGAGGGTATTTCCAGCATCTTGTTGTAGAAAAACTGCCCCTGTCATCATAGCAAATCTTCTACCGCCTAATTGCTGTGCTATTATTTCTGCTATAGTCATAGATATATCTTCCTAAAAATAAAGTGTGCGTTAAGGATGCGCACCCCCCTTTATAATTATGCAATACACATTTCTTGGTATTCTTCCCAAGTAAGTGGCCTTCCGAGTTCTACAACCTTTGCTTTCAATTCTTCAACTTGTGGAGAATTGAATGTAATAGAATTTCCTTTGAATGTTGTAGAGTGAATTCTTTCTGGATGAAGAATAAATTTTCTATAATTACTGCTTTTCAGCATTTTCTTAATTCTATTTTTTTCAATAGTTTTTGGTTTGGAATTTCTTTCTTTATATGGTTCTTTTACAACTAAGATGGTTTTATTTATAGAGAGTGCTGAAAAATAAAGAGTTCCATGTTCTTTGTGCATTGATAAAGTTGAATTTTTACCACCTTCTATGGTTGCCATAACATCTTTGCAAGTATATTTGGAATTATTACCAATTCCCTTTTCAAGAGATTCTTCAATAGAATCAATTTGCTCTTGAATTGCAACAAGCGTAATTGGATTGGTTTCAACTGTTAATAGTTCTTTCAGAGTTTTCAAATCACTCTTATACATATTCAAAGTTGAAAAACCTACACTAACTGTGCGAAATGATATATCATGCTTTGATTCATACAAAGCAGATACAAATGATGGTGAATTAAACTCTGAAAATGCTTCCACAATAAGTGATACTGGAAGATTTTCAGTTAGAATTGTCTGCACATCACCAGACAAAAGCGATTCGATTTTAACTTTATTCATGCTAACTCCATATGGTTGTAAATAATTTCTAATACAAACATAATAAAGTATTACGAATTATGCAAGAAAAAAATGTAATGATATAAAAAAAGCCATCAAAATAATTTAGATGGCTTCAGGTAAAATGGCTTATATTAAAGGGAATCTTCTATTTCTTTAATTTCTTTTTCTTTGGATTGGAGTTCATATTTATTAAGAATGGCAAATGACATAGCACAAAGATCAAGAGTTTTAATCATTGTTAGAACATCGTTTCTTCCACTTCTTCTATACAATTTATAGAGTTTCGGTTCTGTTTCTAATGTTTGTTTATCTACAATTTTTTCTTTTAGGAATTTAAGCAAAGTTCTTCGTTCTACAAGTATCCAATAATCAATCGTTTCAAAAGCAATTATATGTGCTTTTCCATGAATCCATCCTTTGTTTCCATGTACATTTCTTAATTCTATCCATTGAATGTTTTCATTATAATCATCATCATTGCGTTTGATTTTTCTCAATCCTTTAACATCAAAAAGAGTTTCAAGAGAAACATCCCAGTGCTCGTGAATATCTTCTTCTTTATTTGCTTCACGAGTAATTCCAAATTTTTTGATGAGATCGGTAAATAAGTATTCAACTTTTTTACCTTGACTGAAAAATGAAAACGACATAGTTATTCCTAAATAATTGTGCAAATATACAGAAACTATTTAGTTTTACAAATTAACAATAATATTAAATCTTTTAATTTATTTCAATCTTATGCTTTCTCAATGTTTTGTATTGTATTAAAAAAGTCTGCTTCTTGATTTTATTTAGAGATGTTTTGAAAGTTTTTTTATTATTTTATTCTGTATAGATAGTATCATATATTACAATATCACTTGGATTAAAAACAGCAATTTCATTCCCATCTAAAACAGAATCAAAACCTCCTGCCTTATAGACATTTTGTTGTGCTTTACCACTCATTCCAGTGAACGGCATAATCCCTTTATCCATAAAATCCCACGCTTTATCTAAAATCCAATTTCCATCTATTGGTAAATGTGGGTCTTCTTTATGTAATTCTTTTTTATACTCTTCAATCATTTCATAAGAAGGTTTATCTTTTCCTAAAATATATGGATTCTTTATATTCAATTTTGCTATGGTAATTATATCACCATAACTTTTAGCTTTATCTAAAAGTTTTGTGAAATAAAAACCCTCAACATTACCTCTTCTATTTATAGTAGGTTTTAACTCAAATGATTCAATATGTGAATTACCTCCATGATACCATAAATCATTATGTTCACTTTCACTTAAAAAGTCTTTAATGGTAGTTTTAAGTTTTTTCATTACTTACTTTTATTTTAATTATTTGTTTTCAGTTTTAATCATCTTCATCACTATAAATATAATCTATTTCTTTTACATCTTCGGAAGAAAGGATATATGCTAATGAATCTCTATTATTTTTTCTATCAAAATATAATCTATGGTGGCCATCTAATATCCAAATTCTTCCCTTTCTATCATATACCAATTTTATATCTGATTCATCATAATTATCATTATTATCTTCTAAATAATTAAGAAATGTACTTGAAATATATTTTTGAGATGTATAGAGTTTTA
>JACCDG010941321.1_pt1 | contig 15575 bp, 17 predicted proteins | sample 7442471 | NCBI WGS metagenome assembly JACCDG01 (sample SAMN15323444, study PRJNA562643) | freshwater metagenome | isolation source: river surface water | place: USA:Blue River Watershed | collected 2017-08-17
ACCGTCTTCGTTGATCCAGCGTAGGACAGCACGGGGGCGATCGCTTTTTGAACGCTGCTCGATGCGTCCGTGACGACTGCCAAGCATCCTTCGTAAGCTTTGTTGTCGGCCGAACCGGCGGTCAGCGTGAATTCGATCTGGCTTGCCAGGGTGGCGATCGTTGTCGATTGCAGAGTGCCAGCGCCAGACGCCGCCGCAATCGCGGCAAGAACCGCATCGTCAGCCGTACCCAATGCCGTAGCCAATTCGGAGTTTGTTGGAATATCGCCCAACTGTGTATCGAGGTTCGCCGCCGTCAGACCAACAGCCGTTCGGATATCGGCTTGAGACAGATTGTTCAGCGCCGCAACGCCTGCGGACGTCGCAAGCCCAGCTTGAATCTCGGCCACTGCATCTGCGGCAAGCTGTGAAGCGCCGATCGCGTCAGCGGCCATTGTTGCCGCAGTGATCGCGCCGTTCGCAATGCTCGTCACCTTGACCTTGCCAGCGGAAAGCGATAGCTCGCCAGCCAAGACGCCATCCTTGATTGTGACAACGGGATAGCCCGCCGTATCCACTGTTCCAGCGGCCGTACCCTTCCAATGTGTCGTGTTGACTTCCGGCCGTCCGCTTGAGAACGTTCCAGCCGTGCCCCCGAAGTGGGATGCATTTACCTCGGGGCGACCTGATGCAAACGTGCCGTTCGATCCGCCGTACTGCGTTACGTTCGCTTTGACAACGCCGCTGGTGAAATCGAGTTGCCCGGTCCCCGTACCAGACGACAGAAGCACGCTCGCCCCGATGTCGCGGGCGGTCTGCGTCGTGCCGGCAATCTTGATCACATCCACGCGGCCGTTCCCATCGATCGAGAACAGGCTAAAGTTTGTCGGGTTCGGTTTTGGATCCCACGCCTCAAATACGAACGCGCCGTAGGCGTCAGTAGCCGTTGTGTTGTCCGGCCCGCCGTACTTGATCGACGTCGAGGCGAGAACCAGGTCAACACCGTAGGCCGCGTCAAAGTTCGTCGAGCCAGGCGTCAGCCCAGGGACAACAAAATCCGCAACACATTGAAGCCGCGTCGTAGCAACGGCCGTTCCGCATACCGTGCAGGTTGGCGTCACCCGCGCAACGACGGTTGAACCATTCATAACTCCGGCGTGGACCTGCGGGAACGTTGTCGCCCCGGTGATCTGAAACACGATCCGGAACCGCACGAACCCGTGCGAAGGTACAACGACGTTCATCCGAAGATTTGTCGTGTCAAACGCCGTCATCGCCAGAAGCGATGTCGTGCTGTGCGTGGCGGCGGAACTGGGGTCGTAGAGAATCGCGTTCAGAAGGTCCATTACTTTTACTTCCCCTTACCGCAGAGTTTCAACACGGCCGCCGCAACAAACATGGACGCCGCGAGCGCCCACGCGATCGTCTCGCACGGCGGACCTTTCCACGTTGTATTCACCTGGTCGAGATGCTTTTCCGTGGTCGTCGTCGTGACGACCGGCGCGGACGCAGAAGACAGAATCGGACTCATTGCGTTTCCCTAAAACTGCGGCGTGAATGTGATTGTAGCGACTCCGGAATCTACACTCACAGCCAGTCTCGTTCCATCCGAATTCAACACAACATCCGGAGGAATTGCCAATACGTCAGCCGTCACCTCGAGCGCCGTTCCCGCGTTGCCTTCCGCCGGCTTGTCGTCCCGGCCGAAGATTTCAAAGTCCCAATTGCCTGAACCCGAGAGCGCTGGCGTGATCACTTCGTATGTGCGATCCACGTCATACAGAACACGCTGAATCAGGTTCGCGTCATCAACCGCCCCGCCCGGTTCCGTGCTGCCCGTGACGTCAATGAACTTCGTGTCGCTTGGAAAACCGACCGTGTTGAACCTCAGCCGCACGCGGTTGTACGGTCGCAGTGGCAACTCCGCGCCGTAGTCCGTCAGCCGCTCCGCAGGATCGACGGCCAGGAGCGTGATCTCCTGCGGGTATAGGCTCGGCTGTAACTGCCCCACAACAGCACGTTCCGATGCGTCGAACGTTGATCCGATCCGTATCCGACCCGCGTACAACTGATACAGGTACGTCGTGGCGTAGGTCGTCGTAAACACGCATCGGATCGCCGTGGGCGACACCCACACAATCGACGTGATTGCCATTCCGCCCGCGAACGGAGCGGACGTTCCAACCGTGCGAGCGTCCGACGTCGGAACAGGAATCAGCCGCCCGCGCGTGACGCGAGACACCCAAGACGCGGGTTGCGTCGCGGCCTGTCTCTGACGTCGCGCGTGAACGATCACGGATCACTCCTCACCGCCGGCCCGGACCGTCGCGCTCACACTGGCCGCCGCCAGCACCTCGATACCGACGCGGTCGCCGCCGCCGATCTTGATGGCCCGATCCCGAGGAACGGTCCAATGCCATCCGGTCTGCGGGTGGCAGTAGGTTTCGAGCAACACGTCAGACGCGGTCGGCTCAACCGTGGCCGTGTGCGACGCCGTCGTTTGCAGCGTCTCGGCCGAGTCGTCCGGGTCTTTCACCAGCGTCAGCGACGTCACCGTGCCCGCCGTGGTCTGTCGCAGGACGCGGATTCGGATCGGCTCGGCCGTCGCCGACACCCCGTTGAACGCGACCTCGATATCGTCGAGCAAGACGGCATGGTTGGCCGCGGCGATCAGTTGCATCAGGGTCTTTGCCGACGTGCCGGTTGTGATGCCGGACTTCGTCGCGCGAAATCGAACGCCCGCCATGTGTCAGTTCTCCGTATTCTCGGGAAGCACGCGGAATTCTTCGCCGGCCGTCTGTTGCTTCGCGCCCGCGTTGATCTTCGCAAGCCACGCCTCGCGGAATTCGTTGCGAACCTTGACTCCGACCGCACGCAGAAAGTCCTCGAACGCGGCCTGCTCTTTCGTGCCAGGTTGCACGCCTTTCAAGAACTCAGCCGCCATGTCTTTCAGTTCGTTCATCACTTACGTTGTCTCCAGAAAAGACGCACGAACGCCACCCACTGATTTCCCGCGGCGTCCTTGAAAATCGTGTTACCCTGCTGGTCGATCGGAAGAATCTGGTACGGAAGAAACGTGCATTGCTCGAACGTGTAGGTCGATGACCCGACGACGGTCAGTGTGCCGGTCAACTTGCCGATCTTGTCGTCCAGCGTTTGCAACCCGGCGTACAAGTTCGCTTCGCTGGAATACTCTAACGTGATTTCGCAACTCAGCAGACGGCCGCCACGCTCGCCGATCAGGTGACTTTCCCCACGAATGCCCATAAACTGCTGCGTGACGATCGACAGATCAACCTCGCTGGCGAGGCCGACCGTCGAATGCGGCGCAGACAGGAATGCGAATCCATCTTGGGAGAGTGACATGACTGAAAGTCAGAAGGTTTTCATGGTTCTTCTTAGCGCGGCGTGCTGTGTGATTTCCTTCGTGTTTTTCGTTGGAGTGTCCCGCCTGTCTGGGTTTCTTGTTCTTGCTGCCGGTTCGCATGCGTGCTACCTGGCCGCTCTGATTTTCTATGTACGCTCAATCGCGTTGTCGCTCACGGCCGACCCAGCGCAGCGGAAGGAACCTTGATTGGAACCTGCGCCTTTGGCCCCTCTTGCTTTGTGTTCTTGTCTGTCGCGTCGGTGTTCTTTTTGATGTCCGAAGACAGAACATCCAGCGCCTTAGCCAAACGCTCGAATGCCGCCGCGGTCGCAAGTTCGCCTGGCGTTGCGATCGGCTGGAATGAACCGCCTGCGCCACCGCCACCGGCATACCCGATAGGCGCTGGAGATCGGAGTTGTCCGGCCTTCCGCTTGAGTGTCGCAGATGCTATGTCAACAGGCATCCCGCCAGAGAGCGTTTTGCCCTCGAAGAGCAACGAATCGACATCTTGCCCGAGTTGCGATTGACCAGCAGCCTTTAGAAACGCCTTCAATCCTTCGCGGGTGATACTGGTCTGACCTCCGACCGTATCCAGCAACTGTTGCTCTGTGGTTGCGGTGCTGAATGATCGCTGCACACGCCCCGCGCCGGTTACAGAATTGACCTCTCGCAAGAGTTCGTCGTATGTCTTCTGCCCGCCGCCTCTGACGTCTCCGATCTTGTCAATGCCTTCCGTGAAGGCACGGTTGAGCATTGACCCACCTGTAAGGATCTGCTCAATGCTTGGCAGCGCCTTCTTTTCAAAGCTGGCAGGCTCAAATTTCTTGTTTCCGAACCGACCACCCTGAAAGAACGCCTTGTACATTTTCGGGTCAGACGCGATTGCCGCGATCCGATCCTTTGTTGTCCCCAATCCCGGCAGCCGCTCACGCAACTGCTCTGCAAGAGCCAAACCAGCAGTTCCTGATACACGGCCTTCAGTGTCCGCCATGCCTTGCGTGATGGCAGAGATAAGAGCGCCGGATTCTTGGATCGTTCCGCCGAACTGGGTTGTTCCCATGACGGCTGGCATCACGTTGCTGGACAGGTTCTGCAACGATGGAACGCGAGCAATGCCGCCGATGTTCTGCATGAAGCCAATCGCCTGTTCCGGCGTTGTCCCCGTTCGTTTGGCGACATCAACCGCCGTTCCGGCCAGAGCCGCAATGTCCGTACGCCCCATCTCCGGAGCGAAACGCATTGCCGCGCGGGTGGCGGCAAACGCCTGCTCCGCCTCGGCCTTGTTCATCGGCCCGACAGCAGACAGCGTTGACGACAGCGCAGCCGCAACAGAAGATGGATCGGCCGACACGTCAGACGCAATCGACATCGTCTGCTTGCGCATTTCCTTGCCGGTCAACAATCCTGCCGCGTTGCGGACAGCCTCAGCTAGCTGGCCCTCGAATCCCAACTGCGCCGAGGCCGCGTCCTTCTGTCTGCTAACGAGGTTGTCATATTCCCGCCGCAGTTGATTTGCGATTGCCAAAACGCCGCCGACAACTGACCCGACGCCCGTAATCGCGCCCACGAACTTCAGCGCCGACCCGGCCGCTTGCTCCATGCCACCGGCTACAGCCTTTGAACTATCGGCAGACGCCTTCTCGATCTTGTTCAGCTTGTCGATCGTCTTATCGAGTCCGCGGCCCAGTTTTTCCAACGCCTGTTCGACGCCGGTTGAGTTTGCGGTGAGCGTGATGCCGATTTGGGAGTCATTCGCCATCGGATGTCACCTCCACGGCGAAGTCAAAGCCGACGATTGCCGAGAACGCTACGCCAAGAGTCTGCGTTGACAACAGCCGCAGCGCCGATGCGACCTCGCGAGTGATGCGGTAGTTCATTCGCAACGCACCGATAACAAAGTCGGCCAGTTCCGCCATGTTGACGTGAACCTGCGAAGTGCCGTCTTGTGTCGGCGCGAATCGCCGCGCCCAGTCGATCGACTCCAGATATACCGCGTGGTGCCGCCGCTGGACTTCATAGCGCCATGACCCGTCGTCCGCAAGAACCATGTCGCGCGGCAACTTCTCGACCTGCGGCACAAGCCACTCGTTTCCGTCACCCAATCGGATCTTTCGTCCGGCTTCCTGGTACGGCCTCGCCAGTTCGCTCGGCAATGGTTGTGATTCATTCCATAGCCCGACCCAGTATCCATCGCGGGAGTCAGACCACGTCTGTTCCGCCGGCCGATAGCCGATCTGTCGTGACTGCCGGTTCCACCACGCGAAGACGCACCCCGCCTTTCCGTCCGGCCCTTCGCCGACGCGCAACGGCTCGGCATTGGCCACGAAATCGCCCAGGCCGACCTTTGCCAACTCGGGGGCAAGGTCCGCAGCGCCGGGAATGTAAATCTGGAAGTGCATGCGGTCTATTGTTTGAAACGGCGGGGGGCATCATGCCGCGTTGCCCGGATCTCTCCGCCCGCCGGTGGGGAGTTTCAAGTGATGTCGGCCGCGCCGCTGATCGTCAACGTCTCGCCCATCAGTCGCAGCGTGGCCGTTCCGTCCTGTTCGTTGCTGGCTTCCATCGCGTCCAACTGCGCGATTCCGTCGCCAAAAGAGAACTTACAATGCGTCGTGCCGTTGTCCGCGGCGAACGTCGCACCCGAGCGGTTGCGGAAGTAGACGATCGCAGCCGTCATCACCGTATGCGCGGCGGTGAAGTTTGCCAGTTCGTTGTAATCGTTGAACGTGATCGAGATTTCCGGCCGCCGCGTGACGACATAGATTCGCTGCGGAAAGTTCAGCCCGCCGAATCGCTTCGTGGTGATGCCGATTCCGAACGTGATCGTCGCGCTGATCGCTTCCTCGATCGTGTAGCCATTCACCGACACCGGCCCCAACGTCCACATCTTATTGAACGCCAAGCCGGCAAGGCTGTTCGACGACGAGATCGTGACAGGGTTCGTGCCGTCAGTGCTTCGGAACACGCACTCCAGATCAACCGAGGCGTCCCCGTCCTGCGATGCCGTAGCAGAGATCGGAACGATCAAACCGTTCGCGCCCGTGACTTTGTTGTGCGACGTCGAACCTGCGAACGTGGCCTGATTGGATCGCTTTTGAAACGGAATTGAGATCGTTCCGGCCGACACCGACAGCCCTGCGGTCGCGCTCACACCGGCCAGCACTCCGCCGACGTCTGTTGACGAGAATCTCGCCCGAGGTTCCGCCGGCCCGCCGAAGTACTCTGTCACATCCAGCATGCCGGACTGGAATCCGGCTACCGGCGTTGCGTTGTAAGAGAACGATCCGCGCGTGACCTGCTTGAGAGTCAACGACCCGAGGACCGCATCATAAAGAGCGTCAGAAGCCATTAGTCACGCCTTTTCGTAGTTCAGTTCGACGCGCCGCGTCGCGTTCGTTTCCGTGCGTACTTTGGATCTTTCGCCATCCGCGTGTATTGCTTCAACGCCCAATCCGCCAACTCCGCATTCTCGAACGGCATGACTCGCTCGATTTCCGACCTCAGCACCTGCTTCATCGGAAAGTAACCGCGGCTCCTGATCGACCCCTTGTATTGCGTCGCCGTGGGCGGCTTCATGTTCTGCCGGATCGTGTCTCTTAGTCGCCCCGTGTAAACCAACGGAATTGAATGTCCGTATTTCTTACGCTTCCGTGCCGTGTACCGAGATGTTCGCTTTTCGTATCCATATCGCGCCGTCGCGCCGCCCTCGAAGTGCCGCGGCAGGTAGCGATCCCGCCACCGCTCCAGCATCCCTTTATTGATCTCCCGCATGATCTGGCCATGCGCTCGTTTTGTGACGAGGTTCGCGTCCAGCGTGTAGGAGATCGCACAGACCATCAGGTTGACCCCGCCCAATCAACAGCCATCACACCGATAAATGCGTTCGCGATATCGTCTTTTGGATGTGAGAAGCCATGATCGACCAACTCAATCCCTTGGATGTCCAGGTATCCATTCTGCCTCTGCAGATCCCGCACCTCAGACATGATGCGTCCGACTTTGTTGTAGAAGTCGTGGTAGCCGTCCTCTGTGAACCGGTTCTTTGCGTCCTGATAGGTTGTCGGGACAGGCAGAACAATCATGACCTCGAACCGGCCATCAAGATCGAATCCCGTTGTCGCCCTGCGGTCGCTGCGGAACGACTCGTGTTTGATCGTGATGACCGGCGGTGCCTTGTAATCGGCGTGGTCGGTCTCGTTCTGCCAAGATCCTGTTTTGATTGCCGCCCGCGCGTTGCTCTCGGATGATGTGCCTGCATTGATAAGCGTCAGCGTGTCAGCCCAGGCAAGCAACGGCGATTCAACAACCGCCCGCCATGTCGCCGAATCGGCGAACATCTCGCGCAGGTAGTCAACCGCAAGCCGCAGTTCTCCGGACGATGCCACGCTCACAGTAGGTTAAATCCTCCTGATCCATGTGTGGTAAGTCGGTCTCGCCGGGACAGCCTTAAGATTCGGCTTCCGAGACTGGCCGACTCAACGCCTGCGGTTTGCCACAGTTCAGACCTAACAAGCCAGGAGTCGCGAATATCGACCGTTTGATCGGACGATATGTGTAGCGCTCCCCGCCTCAACACTGACTCGCCGCCGTCAAGCGACTGATCAGGTTCGTCCTCGAAAAAAACAGCAGTCACTGCCGCGCCGCTGGCCGTGACTCCCGCCGGATATCGCGTGACGCTCTCGGCGAAGTCGCTCACATTGAGCAACACCGCCGAGACGTCATCCGCGATCAGTCCGGAAAGGCTCATCGAACGCCCCACACCTTGACGTAGTCGGTCTCGAACGCATCCGTGTTCGCGTCGGCTGTCTTCTGGAACTGGTAGAATGGCTGCAAAGCGGCTGCGTAGTTGCTCATATCGAACGTGGTCGTCGCCGCCACACGCTCCAGCGTTCCCGCCGCCGATTCCGCGAAGAACTTCACGTCGGAAAGTTTGCTGAAGTCGATCTTGAACCGCCGCCAGGTCGAATCGGGAATCGTGATTCCGGTCGCGACGTCGTCGTTGTTGTTGACCGCGTCGTCAGACTCGACCAACAGGGTTGAGTTGCCGATCAGCCGGAAGATCGCCGCAATCGCAATCGAGTCGATCGCGTCGTTCCGGTCGCCAGTCAGCCCGAAGGCGATGGACGTTGCAGAGTCGATCGCGCCGCCGGCCCCAGCGACGTAGCGCACGCGGGTCTCATACGCCCGCACCTTGTTGATGTCGAAGCACAACTTGTCGCCGAACGACAGACACAAGTTCTGCGCTTCGCTTGTGCTGTCGAACAGCAACTGCGCCACACCAGGAGCGAAATCTCCGGACGTCTCGCCGTGGTCCAGTCGCGTATACGTCGGCGTACCGGCCGAACTGGTGTCCGTGATCTTCCACGGGTCGGTCGTCGCCGTTCCAGAGAACGTTCCGCCGCCGAGGAAGTCGTCCGAGAATTCCCAGTAATCTTGCATGCAAGCCATGATCCGCACTCCGTTCTTTTTGAAGGTGCCGGCGACCTAGACAGCGCCAACCCGCCCGCCGACGGCGCGGGCTGGCGCGTCATTGAAATTACGTGTTGCCCTGGTACAGACCGCGATAGTCGATCGCCTTCGCGGCGAACGTCTGGCGGATCTTGTACTTCACCGCGTCCACCTCGAAGCCCATTTCGCGTTCCAGAACCGGCGATTCCTCGCCTTGCAGGAACGTCAGTTCGACCGTATCGACCTGCGACGGGTCGGCCGCGAGATACCAGGCGGTCGCGCTATTCGCGTCCAACTGGCCTTCCTCGACGATGACCAGCCGCCGCGGTCCGTTCGGGCCGTAGATGTTGGCCGTGTTGCTGTTGCCCGCCGCCGATCCACCGGCAGCCGGGTCAGCCAACGAACCCTGGATCTGATACGCCGTGGCGGCCAACGCGGCCGGAACGATCAGGTACCGCGGAGCGATGTTGAGAACCGTGCCGCTGGTCAGCCCCGCCTGTTGACGCATGACGGCATAGCCAACGTTGAGATTGGCCACCGACAGAGCGTTCGTGTCGAGGTTCGCCCCGTGACTCGAAGCATGAAACAGCGCGACGCCGTCAGACAGAGCAGCGTTTGCGGTCAAGACCGCATAGCAGACTTTGTTGATCTTGCGGCGCATCGCGTTGCCCTGCATTGCGGGAATGCGGGCGATCGCATCCAGGTCGTCGTTGATCAACGCTTCCCAAGTGATTGAGAAGAGTTCGCCGTACTTCTGGACCTTGTACGACTCCTTCGCGTCTGTGGTGGCCTTCTCTTTGTACGGCGCGTTCTCCGGGACAACTTCCGGATCAGGCAGTTCGCCAAAACGAATCCGGTTCAGCGCCTTGAAGTCCGGCGCCGATGGCGCGGTCCGAACCCACATGCCGTAGCTCGTAGGCGCTTCGTCGTAGGCCGCCAGGAGCGTCTTGTTGCTCGCGTCCAACAGCAGGTTGGCGAAAGTGCCAGTCGTGTTGTAAGCGCCGTCCGAACGCAGGATCTGTTGCGAACGCAAAGCACTGCGGACGATGTTGTCGCGCGTCATGCCGAACGTGCGAACGCCGGTCTCTTCCAGGAATCGCCGCGCGATGTCGCTGATGTTGGCGTGGCGGAACTCCTCGGCGCCGGGCGCGGGCTTGCTGGCGATTTCCACCAGACGGGAACACCGCGTGATCGCGTCCAGGTCGCCGGCCGCCTTGGCACGCTCCAGAGCAACAGCAGGATTGACGCGCCCGTGCAGGCATCGCATCACCAGCCCATCGCGGGCGGCGTTGAACACCTTTTCGGACTGCGCCTCGCCCATCACAATCGCACCGCCGAGCGGCTGGCTTTTCGGTGGAGCGACCTTGCGGCGCAGGATCTCGGACGCAACGGCATCTACGCCGATGTCCGATTCGATCCACGCCTTCTGCTGCGCCGGCTCGATGCCGTGCTGTCGGCACAGATCCGCGATTCCGTTGATCCGCGCCAGAACTTCCTTGACGACATCCGCGCGATTCAGGGTCGCCGGATTTGGCGTCGGGTCGGGCTTCGGCTCCGGAACAATGCTGGCCGGACTGGCCTGCCGCTTGACCGTGTTCTCCTTGACCCAGGCCAGATATCCAGCCTCGTCGAGGTTGTCCGGTGCGCCACGTTCGACGCACATGGCCTTGAGTTCTTCAAGCATGGCTTCCTTCCTCATTCCGTGTGGGTCGAGGTACGCGCGACGCGCGGCCCCCATCGCTTTTGCGTCCGGGTCTGCGCCGGCGACCACCGCCGACCCCTCGACCAGTCGCGAACGAGTCACTACTTTCGTTTCGCCCTGCCACGCGACCTGCGTTCGTGTCGCGCCAACAGAGAAGTCCGTCAGGTGCCCGCTTTGGTATGCCTCGAACGTCCGCACCGCGTCGGGATGCGATGCGAAGTAGGCGCGGCCGATCAGTCGTTCGCCGTCAACTTTGAGATCACGAATTGAACCGAGAGCATTCAGCACGCTTCCGGAGCGATGCGAGTCGATCAGTGGGATTTGCTTCGGAAGTTCCATCCCATCGAGCTTGATCACCTCGCGAATAACCTTCATTCGCTCGAAGTCGAAGGCTTCGATAGGCGATTCCGTGGCCAAAACAAGCGGAATTGACCGCTTTTCAGCGTCAATTTGCCCGTTCTGGTCGATTCCAACGGAGCGGTAAAGCATGGCCGTTTCCGGCGACGCCTCACGCTCCAATCGGCGTTTCTTGCGGGATTTCATCTATCTGGACCTCGTTTTGCTGATTAGGTTGGCCACTGCCAGGACTGACGCCGTATTCCGCGATCACGGCATCCTCTTTCGCCCGCGTCTTCATGTGCTCTCTAAGATCCTTGCCGTCCGCAGCCAGTTCCTCAGTCAGCGTTGTCAGCCCAACCGCCATCGACTCGCGTCTTGCCTTGGCTTCTTTCAGCGGATCAACCCATTCCCACCCCGGCGCGATCCACGAATGCGACGTCCATGTGGTGTAGTTCGCAATGAAATCAGCGACCGGAGGAAAACCATCTAGGCCCAACGCGACCGCAGCCGAAATCAACTTGCACCACACCGGCTCACAGAAATGTGAGATCAGCCAGTCTTGATCGGTGCGGAACTGACGGCGGTCCTCAAGGTCCGAAGCGCGGTTGCTGCTGTAGTTTGTCCGGCTGTAGTCGCGCGACAGACGCTCATAAGACAGGCCGACGCCCACAGCCATCGACCGAAGCATCAGGTTGATCCACTCGCCCGCCTGCACGGAGTTTCGCGTCGGGTTGATAACCGACACGTCTTCGCCAGGCAGCAGCCGCGGGATCATTCCGGGCTGTAGATACTCAAATCTGTTGCCTGCGGCATCGCTTCCCGAAGAGTCGATCGCGTCGGCCAGTGTTCCAGACGTTCCGCCGTCCATCGTCTTGATCGCGACCGTGAAGCACGACGCAACGGCCGACGCCGTCATTTCGTTTTCAACGTAGAACCCAAGGTTCCGCAGCCACCAGATGACCGGCGAAAACGCCGAAACGCCCCGCGTTTGCCCGATTCGGTCAGGCTGAAACAGGTGGAGAATGCGGTCCGCAGGGATGCGAACGGTGTCCCAATTTGTCTTGTTCAGATCGTTCGGATGAGTGCGATAGAAGTGATACGCGACCGCCCTGCCAGTCGCGTCAACTTCCACCCCACGCCGCACTTCGTTTCCGGTTTCGGAGTTCACTCCGCGGCTGAAAAAGTAGTCCGTCACCAGCCTGTCGCAGTCGATCAACTCCAACGCAAACGGGACGGGCCGCGCAGGATCGTCCGACGCAACGAACTGCACGAACACCTCGCCCGCTTCCTTCACTTCGCGAACGATTTGCCGCTGCATCTCGAAAAACGTAAATCGCCCAGTGACGTCGGCCACCTTTGCCCATCGCAAGAACAGCGACTCGGCAGCCTCATTGAACGATTCGCTCTGTTCATGTCGCGCCTGCGGGCGCACTCCGCGGCCGACGACGTTCCGCGTAAATGCGTCAAGAATTCCCCTGGCATAGGCGTTGTTCCGCACCAGCGCCCGCGCCCGCGCCCGCGTCTGATCGGCCCCGTCCGCAAGTTCAAGGTCAGGAGATCGGTTCGATGGCAACCATGTGTCGTTCGTCCGCGATTTGCGTCCCGACTCGTATCCGCCGCCCGTCACAGAACGATAGACGCTGCGCGCGTGCGCTCGTCGCGCCGCGCTGGCGGGCGAGAACACACTCACGACAGAATCTACTAGTTCGCCTATCATTCGTCGCCGCGTAGTTTCGCGAGCTTGCACAGCCCGCTCGACTGACGGGAAGCCAGTGCGTTCAGCATCACAGCCGCTTCGATCTGTGATTTTGCTGAACCACGCTTCACCCGCTTCCCGTGCCGCGTAACCTCATACTCCTCAACCATGCCGCCGTCAGCGGATGATTCAAGAGACGTCAGGGCGCTCTCGGCGGCCGTGGAAAGGTCCATACATCACACTCCTAGAGTGAATGTAGACCACTTCGCGGCATGAGTCTATTCGCTTTGCGACGCTAGCTTACTATGTTACTACGGTCGCCCCGGCAATGGGTCTGACACAGCAAACGACCACGTCCAACCGCACGACCTGCATTTGCAATACCTGATCGGCGCGTTAGTCCGAGAAACGTAGGTGTTTTCGCTTTTACAGAACTCGCAGTTTGGCGCCTCGACGCGCTGTGACGCAGGAATGCCGCTTTTGAGCATCCTTACTTCATACCCTCGATCCACCCGCCCGGACGCGGAAACATCGCCGCCGGGCCGATCGGCTGCGGGCTTTTCTCCGGGTTGTTCGGCCTGCCTGTCGGCCGCTGAGATCGGCGCGTCGAAACTGCCAGTGCTATCCGGCCCTCGTTGCCCCGCGTCCACATTTCCTTGACCACTCGGGCGATGATCAATGCGTCCCTGATGTCGTCCGGATCGGCGGGATGAATTTTTCCCCATATCATTCGTCCCTTCTCGTTCTCTTGCGGGGCGTTGTTGGTCAACTGCATCATAAAATCCTGCGAATTGGCCGCCTCATGCGGCAGGGTCAACGCGCCCGATTTTCCAGCTTCAAAATTATCAAGCCGACGCTGCAACTCCTCCTGCCAATACGGCTTGTTTACCTTCCACAAATACATCTTGTTGCGTTGCGCGATTGCCTTTCGCATCTCGTCGCGTGCGCCCTCAAGAGACGATGCGATATACGGCCTTTCGAGCGCCTCAAACCCTTTGGTAGGTCGCAGGCAGTCGCCGATCTCCCGGCAATATCCATACACCTCGTCTGTGCGGTGGCCAGAGTCGATTCCACCCATCGCGATTGCGAGCGTTCCAGCATCAAAACGCCGCGACAAGATGCGCTTCATTTCAGACCACGTTGGCGTCTCTCCCCAGTCGATAACGTACGCGCGGTCCTCGACCCCCCATCCGCACACGATCCACACAAAACGATCGGCCTGAACGTCGATTCCAACCGTCAACAGCCCGCACTCATCTGGCACGACGCCCACGCCATAGCCGCCGTTCAGCCGCTCGCCTAGTTTCTGCCAGTCGTGGCGAGTGCCGCGGATTTGCCACGTTTCGCCAAGCCACTGATTGACAAAGTTCCGGAGTTCCTGAGCGTTCCGCTTTGATTTCACAAACTCTTTTGCAATGTCGCCCCAACCCAGTGACAGCGCATACAGGGACGAGAGTTGATAGCTCGCATCCTGTCCGTTCCTTTTCGGAGAACCGACTATCCACGAGGCAGACCGCCACCCCTTCCACTGATGCGCCGACACGGAATTGACGCTCTCCGCGGACCGAATCGCCTCTGCGTCGTCAATTTCGCAGCCCTCTGGACACCACACACCACGACGCATCATCCACGGCCTGTGGAAGTCGTCGCATCGCTGCTTGCAGTGCCGACAGACGTAATGAGCCGTGTCATAGGCCAGGTCTGGCCGGCTGTGCCCGTCTTCCGCCTTCTGCCACTGCACGCCCCAATCGTCCGACCCCATTTCCAGCAACTGATACGCTCGGCAGTGCGGACAAGGGACGTAATACCGACAGTACGTTCCTTCCATCAGTCGCTTTTCGATCGCAGATCGCCCCTTGATTGTCGGCGTTGATTCATAGATCACTTTCCGAACCGACTGATAATCCTTGAATCGGTCGTCGAACAACTTGTGGGGATGTGCCTCGCGGGCCGTCGCAGGATGTTCCCACTTGTCGTATTCACCAGCGTGGCCGACCTTGATGTTTTTGTCGGCAAGCGTCGATACAGACCGCGACCATGCCACGAAAATCTGACAATTCTTGAACTCAATCAGATCTTGGCGCTGTTCCCGCCTGTTCTTCGCAAGTTGTTCGTCAAGGTGCTTCCTTGCGTGAATCATCGAATACACGCGGGCCGCCACCTCGCGGCCCAACTTCTCCACGGCGGAGCCGATCATCATCGGGCATGGCGACGTATCAGCCTGGAACAGCAACGCCGACTGGCTGAAGAACGTCTTGCCTAAACGTGTCGCCCACTGCAAAGTGATCGTCCGCGTCCTTAGATCGTCGAACGCATCGCAGGGGCCGCCGGGATTGCCGAGGTGCGGATAGGCCGCGTGATCGTAAGGACGCCCCTGGTCGTTGACGATGTGCTGCTTGCACCATGTCAACATTCGGAGCCGAGGCGACGGCCGGAATGCGGCGAAGCACGCCGACAGCCCGCTGGCGTCTTGCAACTCGGGAACGTCGAGAACGGCCGTCAAATCATGGATTCCTCAAGGTCTTTCAGCGCCAAAGCCACCTTCTCGCGCGAATCTGCGAGCGAATCCGCTCGGATCTCCGGTGGCCACGATGACGCCAACTCGTCAGGCAACGCCTCAAGTCGCGATCGCACGCGATGAAACATCTGCGAAATAGCGACTGCCACAGCATCACGCTCGACCAGCGCCCCCCGCGCCTTCGCCAGCTTCAACGCCCGGTGTTCGTTGTCAATCCTGAGTTTCTCGCACTCAAGCGCCGTCTTGCTGTCGTCATCGCTCCCATCACCAGCCGCCGCCGCCTTACGATGCGGAACCCTGGCAAGCCGCCACTTCGCGATCTCGGACAGATCCCAAGCGCCCTTCTCCCCTGGCATCCCTCGCGAAAGCCACTCCTGCCGCACCGTAGTATGCGAGACGCCAAAAAACGCGGCGACGTCGTTTAGTGACGCAACGCTATATGGCGACTTGCTTTCAATAGCCTACCCCTATGGAGGAGACGCAAAAAAAATACCTTTTATCGACAAATTCGGCGCGATGGGCGACC
>JACCDG010146954.1_pt1 | contig 15572 bp, 10 predicted proteins | sample 7442471 | NCBI WGS metagenome assembly JACCDG01 (sample SAMN15323444, study PRJNA562643) | freshwater metagenome | isolation source: river surface water | place: USA:Blue River Watershed | collected 2017-08-17
CCATGTCCATTACCATGCGAATGGTGGCCTTTACCGTGATCATTTTTGTGACTATCGTCATCATGATCATCACGACCTTTCATATCTTTATGATGACCATAACCATGTCCATTGCCATGAGAATCGTGGCCTTTGCCGTGATCCTTCTTATGACTATCATTGCTAGACACTTTTATACCATCAAAATCTTTTTTTACGTTTTTTACAGACATAAATATGACTCCAGTTTGGTTCGCATGAATATAATCTTAGCGAAACAATGTTAATTAAAAGTTAATTTTGAGCTAAATATTAAGGAAATATTTCATTTTGTTTAAATGCCAGAATCTGAGCTTGTAGAAACGTCAGCTTGCACAGTTTGAGCCGCTGATTGGTCTATTTCATCAAAGTAGCCCTGCTCTACTTCTGCTAACTTTAATTCATGATTATGAGCCCAATCAGACCCATGACCCTTAGGATCTACATTGTACCAAGTTATCTCTGCTATCATTCCTTCATTATCAGGGTTTGCTTGCAACTCTTTAATGAATTCTATTGTACCAACGACAGCGTCATATTGTATTTTAGGGTCAATGTGACCATGCGATCCATCTGGTAGGGAGGCTCCTTTTGTAGTTGGATCAGAATATTTATATGGTTCGTTCGTTGTTTTATCTACAGCTGTGAAACCAGCTTCAGTAAACACTATAGGCTTCATTTTAGGGTTCCATTCTGTTTCTTGCCCATTTGGATTTACGTGTTTATTTTTCCAAAACCATTCGAAATTTTTAACTGCATATCTCTCATCGAGTGGCATGTACTCATCACCTTTAAGATAATAGTCGTAATCAATACCACTACTCCATCCTTCTTTGACTGATTGCGAAGTAATTGGCGCGCTTGTTTTATTATCTGTAATTCTAAAATACGCGTCTAGGCCTATATAATCGATATTTTTATCTGCCCAAAGGGCATCCATGTGATACCAACCACCACTCGTATGGTGATATTCCGTCCAATTTGCAGCATAAGTCAGCTTTACATCGTTACCAACAAGCGCTCTAACATCTGCAGCTAAATCTTTAAAACCTTCAACAGCTTTAAATTCAAACTTAGAATTATGGTAAGATGTAAGCTTCTCAAATTCAGAACCAATAATAAAATCACTTATTACGTCTTTTAACTTAACTCCATTGTGCTCCAGTCCTGCATAGTGCTTTATGAACGCATCATACTCATTAAAGAAGTGCGTAACATCAGCATCGGATTTTGCAGATATATCTCCTCGCCAGGGTTTTCCCTCAGCATCAATAAAAAGCATCGGATATAGAGTTACTTCAATTCCTTGTGCTTTCAAATGTGAACACAACTCTACGATGGATTCATCAGTTGGCGTTCCACCCCAATTTATATTTCCCTTAGCATCTACACTAATCTTGCTTGCTGTATCTCTGGTCTGATCGCCCACCTTCCAATCCGCACCCGATTTGCTCTCAACTTTTGGTTCTATATTGATCTTACCAGCATCAGTAGTGTCGCCAAACCAACCTACAACTAAACTTACCTTGGTAAGGTTGGGGTAATCATGCTGCAACTTTGCAATTGTTTCATCAACATTGCCTTTTCCCATATCATAGATGTACTCGCCCGCTCCAGGTCCGATGACGACCGATGTGACCTCGTTAGATGCTTTAATAGGACCATGCCCAGCTGTTTTCGCCATATCGCTACTTATGAACAATCCACTATTAAATTATAGATAAAATTGGTTAACAATTGGTAAATTTATCAGTCGTTAATCAATCCTTTATTTTTATATTTACTGAGATATATTACTTCGCATGGCAGCAGAATTAGGCAGTTTGAGTTTATACTTGGCGTTAGCAACAAGTTTGCTTGGGTTTTTCTTACCATTTTTTCAAGTTAATTTCAGCACTATTAAAAAGATATCACTGGCCAATTTTTCACTGATCATCTGTGCATTTTTTAGCCTAGTTTTTTGTTACATTACATCTGATTTCTCAGTACTAAACGTTTTTTATAACTCTCACACAAGTAAACCCATTATTTATAAAATTTCAGGTGCATGGGGAAATCACGAAGGCTCAATGCTTTTATGGCTCACTTCAATTTCATTTTTTACAGTTTTATTTTCATATTTCGCACGCGGCGATAAAAAATTAATTGACCTTACCTGTGCTATTCAATCAGCTTTACTGGTGATATTTTTGTCTTTTGTAATCTTCACTTCAAACCCTTTTGTTAGGCTGTTTCCAGCGCCAGATAATGGTCTTGGGCTGAATCCTATACTACAAGATATTGGGTTGGCGATGCACCCGCCTATGCTATATTTAGGCTATGTAGGCTTTTCAGTGGCCTTCTCTGCGGCTATAGCAGCATTATTAAATGGAAAAGTAGACCAATTTTGGGCCAGAATGATCAGACCATGGGTGATTTTATCATGGACATTCCTCACATGTGGTATTGGGCTTGGTAGCTGGTGGGCATATCGCGAGCTTGGTTGGGGAGGATATTGGTTTTGGGATCCAGTAGAAAATGCTTCTTTGATGCCATGGCTAGCAGCAACGGCACTTATCCACACGTCAATTGTGACAGACAAGACTGCTCAACTTAAGATTTTCTCTCTTTTACTGGCCATAATCACTTTCAGCCTTAGTTTGGTGGGAACTTTCATAGTGCGTTCAGGTATGATAACGTCTGTACATTCTTTTGCACAAGATCCAACACGCGGTATTTTTATACTTGGAATTATCTTTGGAATTATAGGATCTTCATTATTACTTTATTTATTTAGGGCTCATAAAATTAGGTCCGAAGAAAAAACTTTTTACTTTTTTTCTCGTACTATTTTCATTTTGCTAAATAACATATTTCTAATTGTAGCAATCACAGTAGTTTTAGTTGGCACACTTTACCCATTAATTTTAGAATTAACTACTGGCAATAAGGTTTCAGTTGGCGCCCCTTATTTCAATTCTTTAATCGCGCCAATATCGATTATATTATGCGGGTTAAGCGCGATAGCAACCGATCTTAATTGGGACAAATCAATACTCTCTACGATTTTAAAAACTCATAGTAAGTCAATTTTAATAAGCCTATCTTTAACCTGTGCTGTTTGCATTTATTTTGGAATCTCCAACTTTGTTTCAATTTCAGGAATACTATTTGGCTTCTGGCTAGCTCTACATATGTCTACATTACTTTATTCTAAAAAACCCAATCTTAAATCTGGTTTTTACTCAATGTATCTTGCTCACATGGGTCTAGCCATACTTACCATTTCTATTTCTATAAATTCTGAGATGAAAAAAGATTTTGAAAAACCTATGTCATTCAACGAAGAAATAGCAATCGGAGTTTTCAAAGTTAAGTTTAATGGAATTGATTATATTCAAGGTCAAAACTACGTTTCTCGAGTTGGAATTTTTGAAGTGATTTTGCCAAATCGCAAGCAGATATATTTATATCCTGAGACAAGGTTATTTATGATAGAACAACAGCAAACAACCGAAGCAGCCATATATCATCATCTATTTTACGATCTATACATTACAATTGGAGAAATTGATGACAAAGAGCGAATCATGATGCGCGTTTTTGTTAGACCTATGATGGGATGGATATGGTTCAGTTGCATTTTGATTTTCTTTGGTGGTATAAATGGATTAGTGCTCCAATTTATAATGAGAAATGATGAGCGAAATAAATCGATACATCCAAAACCTACTAGGAAGGCAAAATCTAACATCTGAGGATGTTGCTAGAGCTATGCAAATAATGACCTTGGGAGGCTCAACGCCTGCGCAGAGTAGCGCCTTTCTTACAGCAATAAAAATGAAAGGATACACCTCCGAAGAAATTGCTGGAGCGATCAATTTTTTAAGCCTTAAAATCAGAATTCCAGACATTAAAAAACCCACAGTATTTATATCGTGCACAACAAAATATGTAGATTCTTGGCTGGCTGCAGCCCTAATCCTCTCAAGCCTAAATATCCCTACATATTTACGCTTTGAACGTACTGACGAAATCCATCTAGGAAACATTTTAAATATCGACCTCGAACCTAATACTGAAACAATTGCTGAATCGCTTAAAGAAGCAGGAATAACAGTAGACTTTCAGCCAAGGCCAAAGATGTTCAGAAATATAATCCCAATTAATCAGGAACTAGAATTCGTCAATCTTTTCGACATTGCATATCCTTGTTCTTCACCAGTTGAACCGCTTGCAATAGTATATGAACAACAAGATCATACTGATCCAATACTATTAGTTAATTCAATAAATCACACATCATGTCATGCTGCCACAATGGTACAAAAGGATGGCAAAGCATTGCGACTTAGTGGGCAAAAATTATATCAGGTAGAAGATTTAAATTCATTCGTTGAACCCCACAAAATTGGCCCTGCTGAAAAAGCTGCGCGTCTTAGAGCTTTTTTACATGGAACTGAAACTTTAAATGAGCATGACATCTATAGAAAAGCTGCAGAAGTCTTACTACTTACCAACGCAGCACAAACTATTGAGGATGGCATCAGAATAGCAGCACAAGCCTCAAAAGAGCGGCACTTAGATACTACTTTAGACAAACTAGTTCACATATCAAACAGCATGGATATGGATGATGCTGACGACGACGATTCCGTGGAGAATGTATAGAAAACTTGCGGATTTATTTTCAATATTTTATAAAAATTTAGGAAAAAGTAGATTCAAATTAACCAATTCTTAACCATTAGAGTTATACGCTGTGGTTGTAAACTTATTGGTTATAGTATGCTTGAGCAACAGAAACTATTGGCAACGCTATCTTCTAGGGGCGCACCAAGAGATTTAGATGCAATTATAAAGCAATTTGAAGCCGATATAGTTAGAGCATTTTACTCAATATCGATAGAGCCCGACAACACAGACACTTCTGCTAAACAAACAAAGGTTAAACACAGAATAGCAGTCGCGTATACAAAATTAATCCAATTACAGAATGCACCCTATTCTGTGAAATTCAATGAAGAGAAGGCAAATTTCGAACTTGTAGACTCAACAAAAGAACTGGCAGAGCAGAAAAAAATTTTAGAAGATAAAATAAAACTATTCAAAAGTATAATCGAAATTAAAAACCAACTAAGTACACCTCAGGATCTTGAAAATATAGCTATTTACAAAGATCAACTTAAAAAAATCAAATCTAGTGATTTAACCGACAACCAAAACACAGCGATATATCACATGTTAAAGGATTATAGAATGCACCAGGATTTTGACTCTTTATTTAACGTATCAATTTTAGAAAAACAGCTGGCCGAAGTTGATAAAATCAAAAAGTCTGGACAAATCAACCTATTGCCTAACTTACAAAATCAATTAAATAACCTCAATAGTTTAGTAGATGATACAATTAAAGACTTCAAACAAAACACAGAAAAAGAATTTCAAAAAAAATTTTTAGAAAACAAGAAGATTGGTTACGTGATGATTGCGCTTGTTTTTATTACATTTGCGGTAGCTGCAGGCGTATGCGCAGTGATTGCACCACCATTAATTCCACTGACAATTGCTTTCGCTACTTGCTCATGCCTTAGCTTAGGAATGGGGCCATTTATTTCAAACTTCATTGCTCGGGATATAGCTACTGTAGATTCTAAACAGCCTAAAAAACATACCAATCCACTGGTTGAAAATGCTACTCAAATTAGTAAAAAATACTTTGCTTCACTTGACGATTCAAAGGCACAGACACCAGTATCCCAAGCTGCCAGAAGCTAGCTTAATAAGCATAGCAATCTAATATACTGCTGGAACATCTAAGAGCTCTCTTACTGTCTGCCTATTATTATCTTGACTTAGAAAAACCGAATTCTTGCAGTCTAGTAAGGCTCAAATTAACATTTACAGCATTCTTTAAAATTTCAATTGTCACTCTACCATCTGACCAAGCTGGAGCACTGGTTAAAGATGATGAAGATTTGGGTTTAATACAAACTAATATATCTACACCGCTCTTAACTCTGCTTTGAGATAATGAAGGAAAATTTTGCATTTTTAGACTTCTTTTCACAACATCCATAAATGACATTGTTGGCGAAGTTGATTGCTGCAAACAGAATATGGCATTTTTACGAACAAATTGCTTTAGTGGATTTTTAGCATTTCTGTTAACTACCCCAAAACGCGTGTATTCACTTGAATTAGGATCGCAACCTCTCATAAGTAAAAGATTGGAGCATTTTTCAAAATCTTTGTTTCTTTTCTCATCCATATAATGTGGATAGCACCCTATGCGTAAAAAATTATATGATTTTAAATCAATCTTAAGTTTCTTCTTATCTAAAGCATTAAATATATCGCGGACGATATATTGGCTACCATAATTCACTGCAACAGCTAAAGCAATTTCTACATATTTTAGGTGGTCTGGTGTAACTATTGACTCTAACAATTGGTTTACACATCTTGCATATTCTCTTGGGTCAGGCTTTATTCTAGATTTTTTATTCTTTTTAAGATTTTGATGAATTGAGATTAACTCAGCAATTCTTTGATATACTTCATTCCTAAAATTATCATTATCACGATCTAAATTTACAGGCTGGCCAAAAGTATCAAAAATATATTGAATTCCTATTTTATGATCAGTTGAAGTGAGAATTCCAATCGTATTATAGCGAGCAACATCTAATTCTATTCTTGATGGTTCAACATTTAGCATAAAACACTCTTAATTTTTTATGCAGAACTATACTCACTTAACCGATTGATAACAAGCTAATATCTTGATTTAAGCATCCAAGTTTTCAACTTAGAGATAATAGGTGAAAAGCTAAACTCTCAACTCTAAATCTCGAAGCAATTTACTCATTATCTACGTACGAATTCTAATAAAACACCTATATCCCCCTTACTTAAGGCAAAATTAACAAATTATTAATCTTTTTTCTAAATAATAAAGGTAGCAACCAAGTAATTGCGCGAAGGGCTGAATGAATACTTCGAATGAAAAAATTTTAACAAGACTACAAAATATCGTTAAAAATAACAACATTAGAATGATTAAATTGACTCTTACTGAGCACTCTGAGTTGCTGGCAGTCATCAACAACAAAGATTCAAATGGAAAAATGCTTTTAGACTATGCAAGTTCGGATGAAATGAAAAAGGCATTAAAGGAATTTAGAGCCAAAACAAGTATTGAACAAAGTGAAAGTTTTAAATCTACTAAAGCAGCAGTTGAGGCAGAATTAAGGAAGAGGGCAATACGATCTTCAGAAGAATTTATCCAAGCTTCAGAGAAAACAACTGGCGTTACAGAAGGCTATGTTGCCCAAGATAGAATGTCATCATTACGAAGTGGCGAACAACAACACACTTATATGCTAAAAAGGGCATCTAAAGATACTCCTAATATTAACACAAGAGATTTAATGATTGAATATATAAGCGCTGGATTATTTAGTAGAATACTAGGATCACGTCAAGCCCCTAACATATCATTAGTTATTCCTGAAACAGAGATCAACACCAGTAGACTAAACAAAAGATCAATAAAATTTGATGGCGCATCAAAAGAAATAGGTTTGCGATCCATGTTTTTTGAAGAATTTTCTAATTTGTCTGAAAAACAAATTCAGACGCCACAACTATGAATTATACTATCGAAGTAGATAAAGTAATTGGGTTCGAGAGAGTATTTGCTGCGGTTATTGCGCTTGGCGAAATAGATGGCCATCCCGGGAACGTTGGCGTTAGTAAAATTACTCTAGAAGATGGAGTAGACAAGCTATTAGCAAAAAAAATTGACCACGGCAGATGCATGCATAGGTTTGATAACGAACTATATTCTTATGATAACCAAGAAATTGGGCATTTGGAAAATATCACACGATATTTGAAACAGCTGAATTATGATTATGATTCAATAAACTCAATGTTTGACCCAGTCAAATTTGTAAAAGCTCTTGATGAAATAACACAAATATCCGAAGACGAAATTAGAAATATTATATCTCAAAGAGTTTACGATCTTTACTACCTTGGCATGGATTTCAATGTAATTGCCACTACATATGCATTTTCTATGAATAATACTCAAGATCCAAACGAGCTTACCGAATATTTAACTGCAAACATCTTACACCAGATGCAAGTGTGCAGGAATTTAAGAGATGGTTTAATTAAAAATGGATATGTAAGCGAGCAAGATTTAAAAGAAGATTTATCTGAAAGACAATTAAATGCCTTAGATAAAGGAACAAATATGTTCGAGGCTTTAAAAGCCAAACACGAATTTGAATCTAAAAAAGAATTTACCAGTAAATTTGGGATGGTGTTAAATCGCGAATTAAAAGATCTGTTGCCGGCAGGCACAGGATTTGAGTTTCTAGACTCTAATACTTTAATTAATGACGGCCATCAACTCCTTCTAAACTGCGATACTTCAAACTTTTCTCAAGTTAATTATATGATTGAGAGCTTACCTAAAAATTTCAATGCTGAATTAGTTCAGCCTGACAAAATGACCCAAGCCTTGAGAATCTCATTAAAAGATGTAACAAGCGATGACTACGCAGCACTGGGTCAATGCATTGAATCAATTAAAAATTCACATTACGTTGCAACAAAAGTTGTTTTAGAAAATTTGCTTGGCTCAATTTTGCCAAATGCAACCTTTGATGTTATTGAAGATGGTATACAGCTAAAAGTTGCTCAAAACAACAATCTTGACTTCCAAAAATTAATTGAAACAGGCAAAAGCATGGGCTTTAACTTTGAGGAAACTGAATCAGACAATTATTTGAAAATTTTTGTATCCAAAAAGGCTGAGTTATCTGTAGATGAGCTAATAGAATCCATCGCCAAAAGAATCGAGGCTTCAGATATAGATCAAGAAGTAAACAAAGAGTTCAAAAAAAGAGTTGAGCAAGAACGCAATAAAACTGCGGGAACTTCAGTTAAAGTTAGATAAATACCTAATCACACTAAGCATCCAAGTTTTCAACTTTCAGTGCTTAATTTAATATAAATGTAATAGAACCTTAATATTAGCTTAATAAAAACAGTTTACAATCCGATGTATAACTAATAAAAGAAGCCTGTAGTACTTATGAAGCAAATAGAGAATTTTTTAGAGCATCCAATTGCTAAATTGCTAATGGCAGGTAATACATCGCAAGATCTTGATGATGCACAATTACATATTAATACAGATTTAGTTATAAAGAGTATTGAGCAGCATGTTAAAAATGGGGTTGCTTTAAATGTTTGGGACGAACGTGAACTTGGGTTTCTTCAGTATTTAACTTTTTTTGATGGGCAAGAACTGCCTAAGTTACCATTCAATAGATCGAAAGTAGTAGAAGCTTTGGTTAGATTGGATCCAAGTTTGTTGGAAAGCAGAAGAAATGGTGAAGAGCTGCCAATAGAATTAGCGTTAAAGGTTGGTGATGCTGAAATGGTAAAAACATTGCTTCCATTTTATAAAGATAAAATTAGCGCCTTACAAATCACGGATGAATTTGATACTACTTTTTTAGATTACTCTCTAGAAAATCAAGCACATAGAATGTCTATGTTCTTGTTTCAAGAAGGTTTCAAACTTCATGCAGCAAATATTAAAAAAATCCTGCCTATGCTTTCTAGTGGTATGCCTGATTATGATTACTCAAGAGATTCAAAAACATTGGGTATGATATTTGGCTATTTTACTCATGAAGAGTTAAGTCTAGCCAAATTACAGAGCAATAACGCATCTTTTAAATCAGAAGTTGATATTTTTATAAATCAACAATCACAATCAACTTATAACTTTACTCAAAATTTACAGCAAGTTGGCTATAATGAAAACGATCTAAATCTCTGCTGGGTTCTTTGCAGGGATCAAGAAGGAAAAACTTTATTACATCACGCTGTAATGCTAGGTAATGAGCAAATGGCAGATGATATACTTAAAACATATGCTGGAGTAAGATCATTACTTTTAACCGACAATAAAATGAGAACACCTATTCAGCTAGCTATTGAAACTGGCAATGTTGGAATGGTAAATAAATTTTTAGAATATAAAGAAGGGGTGGAAAGTTTAACTGTCAAAGATAGTAATGCCAAAACTCCTCTTTATAATGCAATAATCAAAGGGCTTTATGGAGTTTCTCTTAATATAATGGCGCATGAAGGCATTAGGCCTAAAGATTTATTCAAAGCTAGCGCATCATCTATGGCTAACAGTAAAGTTGTCAATAATAGAGTTTTTACTGCAATTGCTATTTTTGGTATGTGCACTAGCTATTCCATTTTAACATCTCAAGCTTTTATCTATACTTGTTGCCAAAACCACTTGTTAAAAAGTTTTAATAGTCTTGTTTCGAATGCCTTAATTAGCGCATGTTCCGGTGCGTTTATAGGATTTACAACTCCTCTTTTAGCACATTATTTAAATAATAAAATGCCGAGCAAGATTCATAGTGTAATAAGCTCTGCAATTATAATTCCCTTTATTGCAAATTTTATAGCGACAAGATACTTTGATACTCCCTGCGGAAGAGCTTAGTTTTTATTTGCACAAATAATAAGCTAATAGCAGTGATTAAGCATCTAAGTTTTCAACTTTCAGAGCGTTTTCTTGAATGAACTGCCTGCGCGGTTCAACAACATCACCCATGAGTACTGAAAACACTTGCTCAGCTTCATTGAAATCATCAATTTTAACTTGCAGAAGAGTTCTCACATCAGGATTTAGCGTTGTCTCCCATAGCTGATCTGCGTTCATCTCACCCAAACCTTTGAAGCGTTGGATGTATAATCCTTTTTTCACCATTTCAAAAAGTTTATTTACAAAGTCGGATGGTGAAGTGCAAACCACTTTCGTTTCTTTTCTCTCTACGGAAATTGGTTTTACAAACAATTCTCTAATATTCTTCACTAAAGTTTCTAGTTTATTGGCTTCCCACTGTGGGATAGAAGAGCTGCTTAGTGTGTGTGTTTCTGTAACACCTCTTTCTGTCCTAATGAGAGAAATATATTCTCCATCAACTTTGTGTGACCAAGTTGTTTGTGGACCAGTTTCCATATTTTTAAATATACTTACCATTCTATCGGCAACTGATTGCAAATCTTTGTTACTATCTTTGCTGCTAAACAACCCAGAAATCACAGCCACTTCTAGAATATTTTCTGGCAACGTTTTTGCAGCATTTTTAAGTTCATTTACAAAGCTATTAACTTGCTGGAACATAGTTAGCAAATCATTACCAGCACGCTGCTGCCCACCAGCAACAACAACAGTTCCTTCAAGTGAAGCGTTGATCAAATGATCCTGCAGAGCCTCTTCGTTTTTCAGATAAACTTCGGTTTGGCCTTTCTTCACTTTATACAATGGCGGTTGTGCAATATATAAATGACCAGCTTTAATCAGGTCTGGCATATATCTATAGAAGAATGTCAGAAGTAGTGTTCTGATGTGTGAACCATCTACGTCCGCATCAGTCATGATAATGACTTTGTGATAGCGAAGTTTTTCTAAATTAAACTCCTCATTACCAATGCCTGTACCTAGTGCAGTAATTAAAGTTCCAATCTCAGCAGAACCAAGCATTTTATCAAAACGAGCACGTTCTACGTTTAGGATTTTTCCTTTCAATGGAAGAATCGCTTGAACTCTTCTATCTCTACCTTGTTTTGCAGAACCACCAGCAGATTCACCCTCTACTATGAATACTTCACAAAGTTCAGGATTTTTTTCCTGACAGCTCGCAAGTTTACCCGGCAGGTTGGACATATCCAAGCCAGTTTTTTTACGGGTAAGATCACGAGCTTTTCGTGCCGCCTCACGCGCAATTGCTGCCTCAACTATTTTACCAACAACAGATTTTGTTTCATTTGGATGCGTTTCAAACCACTGCCCTAATTTATCTGCCACCACAGCTTCAACCGCTGTTCTTACTTCGTTATTTACCAATTTATCTTTTGTTTGCGATGCGAACTTCGGATCTGGCACTTTTACAGAAAGTACGCAGGTCAAGCCTTCGCGCATATCTTCTGCAGTGAGATCTATTTTTTCTTTTTTACTAACGCCAAGTAGGTTGGCATATGTGTTTACAGTACGAGTAAGTGCAGCTCTAAAACCAGCTAAGTGGGTACCACCATCACGCTGGCGAATATTATTTGTGAAACACAATGTGTTTTCGTGATAGCTATCATTCCACTGCATGGCTATATCAACCATCACTTCATCCGATTCTCCAATTAATGCAATTGTTGGATGTAGCGCATTTTTTGCTTTATCCAATTCTTTAACGAAAGCCTGCACACCACCTTCATAATGAAGCTCTGTTGAAAGCTTTGGCGAAACTCTATGATCTTCTAAAATCACTCTAATTCCAGAATTTAAAAACGCTAATTCACGCATTCTGTGTTCTAGAGTTGCATAGGTAAAATCTGTGCTTGGGAAATATTTTAGCGATGGCATGAAAGTAACTTGCGTACCTTTATTGCCCTCAGCATCACCAACTTCTTTTAGTGGGGCTTCGGCTACACCATCTCTAAAGCGCATCCAATGTTTTTTGCCATTGCGCCAAATTGTAACTTCTAACCAATCTGATAAAGCATTTACAACAGATACACCTACGCCGTGCAATCCACCTGAAACTTTATAAGAATTGCTATCGAATTTACCACCAGCATGAAGCTGCGTCATAATAACTTCAGCAGCTGAGACGCCTTCTTCCTTGTGAATATCAGTTGGAATTCCACGACCGTTATCGTTTACTGATACTGAACCATCTGAATTTATCGATATAATAATTCTATCACAATGCCCTGCTAACGACTCATCTACAGCGTTATCCACAACCTCATAAACCATATGGTGTAGACCAGTTCCATCGGCAGTATTACCAATATACATTTCAGGGCGTTTTTGAACCCCTTCGAGTCCTTTTAGGACTTTAATGGAATGTGCACCATACTCTTGATTCATATCATCTTTCCTAACGGCGTTTGATTCTGTCTGCATGAGCCTCTTCTTCTCAATTAACATGCGTTAAGAACTGTAACATATGTATATTGTTTAAGCAAGGTTGCTGAAGCCTTAAACCAGGTGATTTTTGAGATCGGCCAAAAGCCTTGTGTACACGGCTTTTGAAAAGCAGTGCCCCATACCCTTATATGGTATAAATTTCGCCCCCTTAATCTTCTCTGCTAAATGCCTACCATGCTCAATTGGCAGGACAAAATCTTCCTCCCCATGGATGACTAAAGTCGGCACCGCAATCTTATCTAGCTGAGAATATAAATCAGGTGAGTTAGCTAGGGCAAAACTATGATTATGGATATATTTATGGTTTTTAAGTCTTTTTAAGATTTTTCCTTCAAACATACGAATATGTAAGTGCTCTTCATGGCCAGCCACTTTTTTCCAAGCCTCCGAATGCAATTTTTCTGCCTCTTCCACTGTCGTAGGGTTTATTGATAGCAGCTCCTGATAATATTCCAATATTAAAGGATTCGAAGCTGGAAGCGGATGATGCGAAATATCATTACCTACAAAACCATCAACAAAAATCTGATGATTAGGCGACGACATAATACATGTAAGCGTCCTTATCCTATCTGAATTATCAATAGCAATCTTTTGCGCGACAAAACTTCCCATAGATGCGGCCACGAAATGAGCCCGCTTGATCCCATAACCATCCAAAACGGCTAAAGCATCGTTTTTTAGATCATCTAATGTATACGGCTCTTTGTTATAATCTATGCGTGATGACTTACCTGTATCTCTATGGTCGTATCTCATTACAAAATAGCCGCTACTAGCCAAGGCTTTGCAAAACATCTCGTCCCACATAATTCCTTGGGCAGTTGCACCCATAATAAGTAAAACAGCTGGCTTAACGGCATCACCGAAACTTTCTGTGCTAATTGAAATTCGCCCTGAGATAATTTGCTTCATTATTTACAATAAACTATACAGCTATTGGGGTTTTGGACTTTTTAATGTCAATCTTCAACTTATTTTTACTAAAGTCAAAGTTCGCTTTACCACCATTATGTAATTTTCCATATAAAATTTCATCAACCAATGGCTTTTTAATATATTCATCAACCAAATGCTCAATACTTCTTGCACCAAAATTCTTCTCAGGATTTATTTCTAAGATATGGTTTTTAGCTGAATTCGTGCACTTAATCTCAATACTTTGTTGATGCAATTGATCATTCAATTTTTTTATGCACTTATCAATAACTCTCAACAAGTTGAGCGTAGATAGCTGTTTAAATGTAGCCGCCAAATCTAATCTATTTCTAAACTCAGGGCTGAAGATTTTCTTCATTTCTTCTTTACCTTGTTGTGCCTGATCTGTTTCCATGAAACCTAGAGAAACTTTAGAACTATCTACTGAACCTGCATTTGAAGTCATAATTATCAGGCAATTTCTGAAGTTCACAATTCTACCAGAGCTATCTGTAAGCTGTCCATAATCCATTATTTGTAACAGCAAATTATAAACATCAGAATTAGCTTTCTCTATTTCATCCAATAGTATTAAAGAATATGGCTTTTTGAACACCTCGTTAGTTAAAGCCCCTCCTTCTTGATGACCTACATATCCAGGAGGAGAGCCAACAATTTTCGATATAGAATGTTTTTCTGTGAATTCAGACATATCTAAGCGAACCAAATGCATACTTAGATTTTCAGCCATCTTAATAGCAAGCTCAGTTTTTCCTAATCCTGTTGACCCATTAAATAAAAAGCATCCCAATGGTTTGTCATTATTTCTCAAACCAGCTTTACTCATTTTAATATGATTAACGACCTGTTCTATCACTTCATCCTGGCCAAAAATCTCATTTTTTAAATTTGTCTCTAGATTTTTAAGTAACTCAGCCTCACTAACAATAGCTGAATTAGATGGCATCTTAATCATTCTGCTTACAGCATCTTCAATGTCTTTTACTTGGATTATTTGTTTATTCTTTTGAAGCTTTGCTCTAGCACCAATTTCATCTATTAGGTCAATTGCCTTATCTGGCAACTTTCTATCGTTAACATATCGATGAGATAATTTTACTGCTGCAACAACTGCATCGTCGCTATAGATCACCCCATGAAATTTTTCATAGTATTTCTTCAAACCAAGCATCATACGAATTGCATCTTCAATAGACGGCTCAGAAATATCAATTCTTTGGAACCTTCTTGCCAAGGCTTTATCTTTAGCAAAATGTTGTTGGTATTCATTATAAGTTGTAGAACCAATACATTTCAAAGTTCCTCTAGCTAACGCTGGCTTTAATAAATTTCCCGCATCAACTGCACCAGTATGGGACGACCCAGCTCCAACAATTGTGTGTATTTCATCAATGAATAATATTGCATTATTCTGCTTTTCTAATTCATTTACAATGCCTTTGATTCTTTCCTCAAAATCTCCTCTAAATCTAGTACCCGCCAAAATACTGCCAACATCAAGAGAATATATAACGCTATTTTTAAGCACTTCTGGAACATCACCTTTAACAATTTTGACAGCAAGTCCCTCAGCAATCGCAGTTTTACCTACACC
>JACCDG010523739.1_pt1 | contig 15571 bp, 21 predicted proteins | sample 7442471 | NCBI WGS metagenome assembly JACCDG01 (sample SAMN15323444, study PRJNA562643) | freshwater metagenome | isolation source: river surface water | place: USA:Blue River Watershed | collected 2017-08-17
GGTGGCCGCCGCGTGGCCGCTGTCCCCGGTGGCCGCCGCGTGGCCTCTGTCCCCGGTGGCCGCCGCGTGGCCTCTGTCCCCGGTGGCCGCCGCGTGGCCTCTGTCCCCGGTGGCCGCCGCGTGGCCGCTGTCCCCGGTGGCCGCCGCGTGGCCGCTGTCCCCGGTGGCGATGTTGCCCTTCGCCAGCTCAAGCATGCGCTTGATGCAATGCTGGGAGATCAGGTTCATAGCGCCGGCCATCGGGCCGAAATATTCGACCCGGCAGCGGGGGAACTTCACCTTGCCGTCGAGATCGACCGATTCGGTGCGGATGAACCCAACTACCCACCAGATCGCATCGTGATCGCTATTCAGTAGGTCGTAGTCGCCCAGCCCATCAGGCAGGCCGTGAAGGCCATAACCGCACTCTGGTTTTGACGACCAGTCGGGAGCAGTGACCATGGCGCCGATTTCGCGAGGCCATTGAAACGAACCGTAGCTCCGACCTTCGGCGTCCGTGGTTCGGAGCGCGAAAGCGTCGGGCGTGAAATCTGACATCGGGTTCTCCCGTCGCCGCGTCCGAGGAGATCAGGCGGCTGGGGAGGATAGTGCGGCCTATAGTGCGCACCGTCAAGCGCTTTAGTGCGCACTGCCCATTATAAATTGCATGCGGCAGGACGCCGCACTATCCAGTGTATCGATTTACGGAGGGAACTCGGACGCATGCAGGTGTTATGCAGATCGGGCTGCCAATCCTAACAAAAGATCCATCATGCCCAACGTTGACGACGCTGTGGACGATTTGGCCCGTGAAATCAAAGAGTTCTCGCTGCGAATGAACAAACTGAATGAGACTCTTACGACTCTCGCAGAGCTTTTATCAGAGCGTTCACGGAATCGTGGAGTGATTCCAGAGCGGATGAGTGCGCAGATAGCAGGCTGCGCAAATCGGCAGCAATCCGAACCAACCGCTCATCAGGCGCGACCTTAGAGGCGCCCGGCTCGTCGAGCGGAGTCTCCCCGATCAGCTGTGAGACGGTGACGCCCGCGGCTTTTGCCAAGGCCCAAAGTGTCACCAGCTCCGGGTTGGCTATCTCTCTCTGAATCTTGGTGAAATTCGTATCGGCAATCCCGGCGTCGGCCGCCAACTGTCGCCGTGAGCCCTCGAATTTCGTCTCCAGGATCGTGGAGACCGTGGTCGCGAACAACTTTGGGTCGTGCTTGTATGCTGGCATGCGCGGTGGATTGCCACGGCTAGGTCTCCGTGTCGTGCGCATCATAGGCTGCGCTTTCGGCTTGATTTGCGGCTTATAGTGCGCATAGTGCGTGCCCATGTGCAGCCCGATCCCCTCAATCCTACACATCGTCCGCACCTATCTGCGAACGACAGACCTATCCGAACGGGAGCTGTGTCGGCGTACCGGGCTGACCCACCGCGCCTTTCGCCACGCGAAGCGCGACGATTGGGACCCGAGAGCATCCACTCTCCACAAGCTTTGGGCGGTGGTCTGGGGTTCTGAAGCCCCTGACTTTGAAAACATAAGGCGCGGCCTAGGGTGCGCACAAGGGACGAATAACGCGAACAGAAGCGATGTGCCTCAACCCACACAGTTGGAAAGCACACTGTGACCCAAACGACCTCAGCCATGACGGGAGCGGGCGCGGACCTTTGCTCGGCTCTCGTCCTGGCTGCGGCCGACCAATCGGACCCGGACGCAGCTTTCCGACCGATGCATGGTGTTCCTCCCCAATTGCCCCGGAGGCGGCCTTCTACGCCGTCCCGGGGCGCTCTTTCCGACAGACCGCGAGTGGCCCCGGGCGGGCAAACCGGGACTGCTCGCCGTCTGCCGGAGTGCAGACGCGCGGCGGGATGGGCCTGCCGTGGATGCATCAGCACGGTTCCTACCCCGGTTGCCAAGAGCCGGGCCGCCCTCTCTTCGTCGCGCGACGGCAGGCAGACCTCCATCCCGGCGCCACCGGAGCCTGCCGTCACGCGACTAAGCGAGGTGCGCCGTGACCTCTGCCGCTGTCTGGCCTTGCTGGGCTGGCAGCAATGTACGTCACGCCCTCTGGCCGGAGGAGTGCTCAGCAAAAGCGCTTTCGGCCCGCAAGACGAGGGGCGGTGCGCCGGGGCACCAGGCACAGCCGTTGAGAGCGGCACCCGGCACCTTTTTCGAGATCCGGCGCGCACCTCCCTGGCGCCGGATGCCGCGTGGCAAGTCGCGGCCAAACTGGCCCCGGGTCGAGCGGAAACGCTCCCCGGGGTGTTTTTAGGGGAGGTAGCGTGATGCGCTACGGCGCCATCCTCGCCGATCCGCCCTGGCGGTTCCGCACATGGTCAGAGACCAACCAAGGCCGTAGCGCCAAGGCGCATTATGACCTGATGGAGACGCCGGACATCTTGTCCATGCCAGTGGCAGACATGGCGGCAAAGGATAGCTGTCTGTTCCTCTGGTGCATCAACTCGATGATCCCGGAAGCCCTGGATGTCATGAAGGCATGGGGCTTCAGGTACAAAACCGTGGCCTTCTGCTGGGCCAAGCGCACCAAGCACGGCAAGGCCCATATCGGCACGGGGTATTGGACCCGAGCCAATGCTGAGCTGTGCCTGCTCGGCACCCGCGGGAAACCAAAGCGTGTTTCGGCCGCGGTGCGCATGCTGGTCGAGGCGCAAGTTCGCCAGCACAGCCAGAAGCCCGACGAGGTCCGCGACCGCATCCAACAGCTCGTGCCGGGACCGTATCTGGAGCTGTTCGCACGAAGCACGGCCCCAGGCTGGGACACCCATTACTCGGATCAGATCGGACTGCTCGACAACGGCCCGATCAACACACGGCGCATCCCAAGCGTGCAACCGAGGATCGCCGCATGACCCACGGCTCATGTGAAACCGGTCTGCCCCAAAGGGCGCCAACCGCGCCGGGCCGGTCCCACCTGCGTCGGGAGGGGTAGCCATGGACTATCGCTTCTGGTGCTGGGAATGCTCCGTCATCGCCGCTCTGGTCGCCGTCGGCGTCATCGCGGCGCTGCAGGTGCTGGGATGACCCCCTGGAGCCCCTACGAGCGCGTCGCGATCGACGCGGCCGTGACCGCCGGCAAGGTGCAGCGGCTGCCGACCACCCAGTTCTGGGGCGGCAGGTTCGACCGGCTGCCCTTCGGCGGCGTGGAGCTGCAGGGCGAGCCGGAGCGCAGGCGGCTGCAGTTCGGGCGCCGGGAGAAGCTCACATGACCCGCACCAACTTCGTCATGGCACTCGTGCTCTGCGGCGGCATCCTCGCCGTGATCTGGATGGTGGCGGGGTGACCCAAGTCCTGCGCCCATATCAGCGCGATCTGGATCGCCGCATCCGGCTGTCGGATGCGCGCTCGGTCCTGGCGCAGCTCCCCACCGGAGCCGGAAAAACGCACCTGATCAACGCCGTCGCTGGTCGGCATCCTCGCGTGCTGGCGCTCGCGCACGCCGAGTGGCTGATTGGGCAACTTCACACACTGCTCGGCGGCCAGGCCCTCATGGCCGGCATGCAACACGATGGGTGCTGGCCGATCGTTGGCATGGTGCAAACCGTCGCCAGGCGCGACCTACCCGAGCCCGATGCGGTGATCGTTGACGAGGCGCACCACGCCCCATCGAACACGTATCGTAAAATACTCTCGCGATATCCGAACTGCCGGATCTACGGGTTCACGGCGACCCCGCAGCGGCTCGACGGGCTCGGGCTCGGCGACATCTTCGACGAGCTGATCTGCGGCCCGTCCTACCAGGACCTGATCGGCGACGGGTGGCTGAAGCCATTCGAGCTGCTGAGCATCCCGAGCGGCGTCGACATGGCCGGCGCGCGGACCATGGCCGGTGAATTCGCCCGCGAGGACGTCAAGCAGGCCATCCGTCGCTCGACGATCTTCGGCGATGTGGTCGAGCACTATCTGCGCCACTGCCGCGAGCTGGGCGGCCATGCCTCGTTCTGGCCGTCGATCGAGATGGCCGAAGAAGCAGCCGAACGGTTTCGTGTCGCGGGCGTCTCCTGCCTGCCGCTGCATTCCAAGATGTCGCCGATCATGGTCCGCGGTGCGCTCGACGATCTACGGCATGGGACCATCCAGTCTCTGGCCTCGGTAGGCATGATCGGCGAAGGCCTAGACGTCCCCGGCCTCGGGTCCGTCTCGCTATGCCGGCCGACGAAGTCGCTGACGGTGTTCCTGCAACAGTCCGGGAGGTGCAATCGCGGTGGCGATGGCGTCGCCCGGATCATGGATCACGTCGCGAACTGGCAACGCCACGGGCTGCCGGACGATGATCGCGAGTGGACGCTAGAGGGCAGGGTGCGTCGGAAATCGGCTCCCGGGACGCTCTCAGTATGGACATGCCCCGAGTGCTGGCGCTGCAACCGATCGACGGTGGTGGTCTGCCCGTGCGGCGAACAGAAGCCGCGCGAGGTTGTGCGCTTGGAGGAGCAGGCCGCCGAACTGGAGCTGATCACGCGAGCGCCAATCGGCGAGATCCATGAGGTGTGCAGCACGCCCGAGCAGTATCGGCGCTTCGCCTCGATCCATGGGAAGCAACCGACGTGGGCAGCCTATCAGTGGTGGCTGCGAGGCAATCGGGCGTCTAGCGAGAACGCTTTCTTGGCTGCCGCCGGACAGGTTCGCCCGTCTCTGGAGCAGTACCTTCAGGCAGCGGCTCAGTGCGACGTTCATCAGGCGCAGGCTGTCGTTTATGCGCGCCTGATCGGGCTGCGTCGGCGAGGGCATTCAAATGCCGCATGATCGCCTGCTCGATCACCCACGAAACAGATCGGTCCTGCTCTGCAGCCACATGCACCAGAGCAGCATGGAGCGCCGGGTCGATCCTGAGCCCGATCGGGCGCCTAGCCCTACCGTTAGACATCGTAAAACACTGTTGCACAGCCCTCAGCCATCGCGTATAACACCGTATAACGTAGTTAGACGCGGCGATCAAGACATGACGATAGCGCACGAAGGCAACGAGCTTTCACCGGACTGCGGGATCAAGCCCGAGCGTTTTTGGGCGAAGGTAGACGTAGGCCAAGATGGATGCTGGGCATGGCTGGGTGCGCGGAAGAAGAACGGCTACGGCACCTATTCATTTGGCTCCAACACGAAGCACTACGTCCAGCATGCCCACAGGCTGGCGTTCTGCCTGTCGAGGAAAGAGACAATTCCAGCCGGGATGCACGTTCTTCACACTTGCGACAACCCCATCTGCTGCCGCCCGGCGCACCTCTATCTCGGCAGCAGAAGCGACAACATGAAGGACATGCACGCTAAGGGGCGCGGGCGGAAAAACTACACCAAAGGCCGCACGCCAACCAACGCACGCCCGATCATGGGCTTCGGGGTTCGCTATCCAAGCGCCACCGCTGCGGCCAACGTATTCGGAATCACGAAGCAAGCCGCGCTGCAGCGCGCTCGCCGCAACTGGCAAGGGTGGTGCTTTGCATAAAACCCTCCGGCATAGCGATGCTTGCAACATGATCCGCCTCGCGATCTCCGAACTCGGAGGTATCTCCGTGCCCTACACGGTCGGCGTGTTCCGCGCGCTCGAAAGCGAGCGTGTTATCAAGGTCGGGGTGCCCGGCACATCGGACGTGCTGGCCTGCGTGCGCGGTCGTTTTCTCGCCGTCGAAATCAAGGTTGAGGGCGACACGCAAAGGGATGGACAGAAGAGTTTCCAGGCCGCCGTTGAGCGAGCTGGCGGACTCTATGTCCTGGCCAAATTTACCCGCACGGAAAACGGCGTCGAGACCCTGAAGCGGGCGCTGAGCGATGCGTAGATCCGATTCCTATGCGGCCCGTTCCGCCGAGTATCGGCCTGTTGCCAAGCCAACGGGACTGCAGCCGGGCCACTACAAAACCCGCCATCTCGGCGGCTGGATGCCGGTGCTGGTTGCGATCGAGAACTCCACCGATGATGACGGGATCGAAGCCGATCGCCCGCGCCTGGTCCTCTACTTCGGCGACGAGCGACACGAGCGCCCCGCCGCAGAGCAATGGCAACATCAAATCTGGCCCATCAGCGAAGATGAATGGCGCCGCCTGAAGACAGCACACGAGAACATTCAGTTGGCGCCGTGGTTCAACCTGAACTCCGCCGGGAGCCTGTACTAATGCAGAAACCCTGTTTGAATTGCGGGCGGCTCCTTTCGAGGAACCCAGGCAGAATAGACCGCGCGATGTACTGCTCTCGCGATTGCCGCGCGAAACACAGGAACACGGCCGGCTACATGATCGACAGATCGAGTGGCTGTTGGGTGTGGATCGGGGCCAAAATCCGTAACGGCTACGGCGTTCTATCGGTTGATGGGCGCAAGCAGGTGGCACATCGCTACATATACGAATCCATCTACGGACCGGTCTCCGACCGGTTGGAAGTCGACCATCTGTGTCGGAACAGGGCCTGCGTGAATCCACTCCACTTAGAGGCAGTTCCCCCAAGCGTGAATGTTCAGAGATCACATCGCGTGATTGCGGCCCGCGCTGCGACACATTGCAGACACGGGCACGAGTTCACTGAACAGAACACAAAATACGTCGGCCCACAGCGAAGCCGCGTCTGCCGCATATGCGAGCATGCATCGCGCAGGCGCTACGAACTTCGCCAAAAGGAGCACGCACATGCTTTCTAATTCTCCTCCCGAAGATGCGGACCCGCTTCTCGACCGATTGAAGGAAAGATATGCGCCGCTTAAAGCGCGCGCCGACGAATTGGCCGCCGGTTTGAAAAATGTACCGGCGACAATCGATGATGCCTCAATTGACCAGGCAACCGGGTTCGTAAAGCAGATCAAGATTGCCGCGAGCGAGGCCGAAAAGGCTCGAAAGGACGAGAAAGACTCGTTCCTCCAGGCTGGCCGCAAGGTCGACGGGTTCTTCAAGGAACTCGCGGCGCTGCTGGAGAGCACAGCCGAGGCCGTCGAGAAGCGCATGCAGGTCTATCTACGCGCCAAGGCCGAGGAGGAGCGCCGCCGTCGCGAGGAAGAGGCCCGCAAGGCGCGAGAAGCTGCCGCTGCTGCCGCTGCTGAGGCGCGACGTATCCGCGAGGAAGAGGAGCGCAAGGCCCGCGAGGCGGCGGAAGCTGAGCGGGCGCGCATCGCGGCGCTGAAGACTGAGGACGATGCGGTCGCATCCCTCGCCGCACAGAAGGCCGCTGCGGAGGCCGCGGAGCGCGCCGAGCAGGAGCGCATCGCCCGTGAGGCCGCCGCGCTCGCCGAGGCTCAGCGCCGCCAGGAGGAGGCCGCGGAGGCCGAACGCGCCGCTACTGCCAAGGCAGCCGATCTTGCCCGCACCCGCGGCGCATTCGGCGGCACCGCCACACTCGCCACGATGATCGAGGCCGAGATCACGGACAAGGCTGAAGCCGTCCGCGCGCTCGCCCAATGGTTCGATGAAGACTCCGTATTGAAGGCGATCCGGGCCTATGGCCGCGCCAACAAAGCGGAAATCCGACGGAACATCGCTGATGGGCGCCAGCCCATCAGCGGCGTCCGGTTCTACGAAGAGTACGCCGCGCGCGTCGCGTAGGAAGCAGGTCGAATGCCCAGTATCGTTACACGATCTGCCGCCAGATCAGCCGGTCTGAAGAAATACTTCACCGGAAAGGCGTGCAAGCGCGGACACATATCTGAACGCTGGGTGTGCAGTGCTACATGCTTTCAGTGCTGGTCGACCAGTGGAAAGGCATGGCGTAAGGCGAACCCGGAGGCCGTTAGGGCAAACAACGAGGCCCACTATGCAGCCAATCGAGAAGAGCGACTTGCGAAGCAAAAAGAGTATACAGAGCAGAACAAGGATGCTGTACTAACATACCAGCGGGCATATCGCGCCGCGCACTGCGAGGAACACAGGGCAAGAGCACGGGCGAACTATCTTGCCAATCGAGAGCGATATATCGCCCACGCACGAAATCGCGAAATCTCAGAGCGCGCGTCTGGCCGATACACGGCTGCGGAAATCTCCGAGATCTTCCAGAAGCAGAAGGGCAAGTGCGCCTACTGCCGCGCCGACCTGAAGAAGGTTAGGCGCAACATCGACCACATCATGCCAATCAAACTAGGAGGTGAGAACACCAGAAAGAACCTGCAACTCCTCTGCAAGCCTTGCAATGCCAGGAAGTCGGCCAAACACCCGATCGCCTTCGCGCAAGAGCTTGGCTTGTTACTGTGAACAGTGAACGGGAAACGGAAATCGAAATGACTACCGAACTTGCTACGTATAGCGACAATGCGCTTTCCGCGTTTCAAAACGCGGCTGCGGCGCTCTCTGGCGATACGAAGGTCCTGCTCAAATTCGAGAAGGGCGACTGGTACGCCGGCCAGGATGACGAGGAAATCCCCAACGGGACCAAGCTTGCCGCCAACATCATGGAGGCGGAGTGGGGATGGGTCCGCTGGAAGGACGGCAAGCCGGTCGAGCGAAAGATGGTGCTGGTCGCCAGCGGCGCGCAGCCGGCGAGCCGGGACAGCCTCGGTCACAACGATGAGGCACTCTGGGATCGGGACGACCAGCAGCGCCCCCGTGATCCGTGGCAAAAGATGATTGAGATCCCCGTCCGCGAGCTGAGCGGCGAGAAGCGCGAGATGATCATCTCTGGCGGCAGTCGCGGCCATGAGGGCGCCTGCAAGGCGCTGTTCAAGGCATTCGGCGAGGGCATGCGCACCAACGCCGGCAAGGTCCCCGTGATTCAGCTCAGTGGGGACAAGTACACCCATAGCAAGTACGGCATCGTGAAGGTCCCTGCGATGCCGCTCGTCGAGTGGTTCGACCCTAGCCAGGAGGCGCCTGCCGCCAAGACCAGCAAGGCCAAGTTCTGATTCAGCCGGGGCGGGGGTCCAGTCCGCCAAGATCAAACCCCCGCCCCTTCCGCGGAAGGTCCGCAGATGCAGCTCTCTGCCGAGCAGGGGTGCGCGGTCAAGCACCTCGGCAAAAGATCGAACTGGCGAAACGGCCACGCGTGGCTCGCCGGCTATGCCGGATCGGGTAAGACCAGCATTGCGTCGTTCCTCGCCGAGGCGTTGTGTCCGCGGGGTGCTGTGCTCTACTGCGCCCCGACCAACAAAGCCGCCAAGGTGCTGTCCGGCAAGGTCGGTGACCAGGCCATCAGCATCCACAAGGCCATCTACTACCCGCCAGACGAAAACCCGATGGGCGAACTGGGGTGGACGCTCAATCCATCCGGCCCGGCCAGCTGCGCCGATCTGATCATCGTCGACGAGGCGAGCATGGTCGGGTCCAAGCTCGGCCGCGACCTCGCGTCGTTCCGCAAACCGGTCCTCGCGATCGGCGACCCGGGGCAGCTGCCACCGATCCAGGATGAACCATATTTCTGCGTCGGCGAGCCGGACTTCCTTCTGCGCGAGATCCACCGACAGGCGGCCGACAATCCGATCATCGCCCTGTCGCAAGAGATCCGGCAAGGCAAGCGACTGCGCTATGGCCGCATGGGCGATGAGGTCCTGATCGCGTCGCGCGGCGATGTCGATATCCCCGAGGATGCGCCGCCGCAGGTGATCGTCGGCACGCACAAGCGGCGCTGGAACATCACCAAGGCGATGCGCTCCGTCCTCGGTTTCGAGGGGTGGCTGCCGCAGCCGGGTGAGAAGCTCGTCGTCCGCAAGAACAGCGAACACCACGGCGAACTGATCAACGGCGAGGAAGCCGTTGCTGTTCGATGCGAGCAGAGCTTCGGCGAGCAATTCGGCATCGATCTGTGGGCCGAGGTAAGCGGGACCGTGCGCCACGAACCGTACAAGGTATGGGACGGCATGTTCCGCGAGCATGTCCGCCGCGAAAGGCTCCAGCCCGAATACAAGGGCGAAGACTGGATCGCCATGAAGGAGTTGGAGGCATTTGACTTCGGTTGGGCGATTACCTGTCACGTCGCGCAAGGATCTCAGTGGAATGACGTGCTCGTCTATGACGAGAGCGGCGTCTTTCGTGAGGACGCCAAACGCTGGCTCTACACGGCCGTGACCCGTGCCGCGAAGAAGCTAACGGTCATTCTGTGAGCTGGCTTCCCACACTATTCGGATTCACGGAAGGCGAAGTAGAACTGCGCTCGTGCCCAAATGAGCGCGGTAACGGCGCGACGCCCAGCATCTTCACCCGAGATGCCGATGAGGTCGCGGCATTCATCAAACGATGGAACGTACCGGGTCGCGGGGTCTATTTCGGGGTCTGCACACGGAGCAAGCCGCCGGGCACGATCGAAAACACGAGCGAATGTCCAGCACTCTGGATCGATAACGACAAGACGCCCAAGGACACGCTGCGCAAGGCGCTCCTCGATGCGTATCTGCCGCCCACGGCTATCATCGACAGCGGTCGTGGGCTCCACGCCTACTGGCTCCTCGACGAGGCCGAGAACGTCTCAGCGGCGCTCACCAACGAACACCCGATCGTTGAGACGCTGCGCAGCTTACGGCGCATTTTCGCTGGCGATCCAGCGGTGTGCGACCTCGCTCGCATCATGCGGCTACCGGGGACAACCAACACCAAGTACGGCGACGGTCGCCCGGTCGAGATCATCTACCAATCCGACCGTCGGTACTCGCTGGCCGATATCCAGGAGTGGGTTTCCTGGCAGCGTGAACTGGTCGGCGACCCTGTAGATCCGTTCCTCGCAGCAGCCGAGAAACTGGGCATCAAGCCGCCCCTCGACATAGAACAGATGCTCAAGGGCATGGTCTACGGCGAGAACATCCACGACGTGCAACTACGCGTCTCGGCCAGCATGGCCGCGTCCGGTAAGCCCGAGGATGAGATAGTCGCCACGCTCATAAATGCCACGCGCCTTGCGGCTGGCGAAGCCGGGCGATCATGGGACTGGACACGCGAACAATCTAACATCCGCAAGATGGTCCGCTCGTATGACAAGAAGTACGGCGGCGATGTGGTGAGCCTACAGGAGCATCGTCAAAAAGTAGTTAACGGCGATGATGTTCCCGCCGCAAAGAAAACTCCCGCCATTGTTCGTGCGGCCAAGGTTGCTTATGAGGCATGGGGCCGCCCGCTGATCACTTCTCGTGGCGAACTATGGACCTACGAAGGCGGGATCTGGCACCAGTTCGAAACTGAATGGGAGCACCGCCTGCGGGTGTGCATCCAGGGGGCTGCTGAAGCCCTGCATATGGACCCCACCAGCAAAATCCTCGGCGGTGCGTACCGGTGGCTACACGAACGCCCCGAGTTCGTTCGCCTCAATGTCGCCTGGGACGCTGGCGGCATAATCGTCGGCGAGAATGGGGCGCTGCACATAGCCTCGGGCAAGATCCAAGCCCATAGCCAGGATCACTACGCCACCAGGCGCGTGGCGTGCCAGATCGATCGATCGGCCGCCTGCCCGGTCTGGATGCGGTTCCTGGCCGACGCGCTGCCCGACGGCGCCGCCAGCACGCTGCAGGAGTGGTTTGGCGCTGCGCTGGTCCGCGGCAAGGTCCGCGAGCTGTCCAAGGGCCTGATCGTCTACGGGCCATCGCGCACGGGCAAAACGCAGATCACGGAGGTCGTGCGCGCCCTGCTCGGCGGGAACACCTGCGGGCTGCGCGTGCGAGCCATGTCCGAGCGGTTCGGCATGCAGCCGCTGATCACCTGCTCGGGCTGGATCGCAGACGACGCAGTCGGCCTGCGCGAGGAGATGGACGCCGAGGCCTACAAGGTCATCGTGACCGGCGAAAGCGTCTCCGTCGAGCGCAAGAACAAGACCAACGTCGAGGTCGCGTTCGACATCCCCGTGCTCCTGACGATGAACAACTATCCCATCGTCAAGGACGATTCGGACGCGGTCTACAACCGGTCGCTGGTACTCCCCATGACCCGGCAGTGGTCGGAGGAGGAGGCCCAGCCGGTCGCCCGGACCGTCATTGCAACGGAGCTGTCCGGTGTCCTGAACTGGGCGTTGGAGGGCTGGCAGCGGCTGAAGGCGCGGGGACGATATGCCCCGCCAGAGTCGATGTTGGCCGCTGGGAAGGAATTTAAGGGCCAGAACAACCCTATCGAGGAATTCCTCGCGACCTGCGTCGAGGCATCGCCTCAGACCTTCGTGTTCAGGAAAGACTTTCTGCGAATCTTCAACGGCTGGATGACGCTCGAAATCCAAGCGCGCCAAGGCTGGTCCGGCAAGGCCGTAGCTATGGCGCTTAGCAAAAACACAAAGGTCAAGGTTGCTGGGGACGAGGTCGATGACGGCCGGGTGTGGGTCGGCATTCGGTTCAAGAAAGCAGCCCTAGCCTATGAAGAAAAGGAATTCAATCACACACCGACTGACCTATCCAAGCTGAATTTCGGCCTCACCCCGAAGCTCCACGAACGCTACTGCATGGTCAAAAGAACGGAGACGAGGTTCTGAAATGACGCCTCACACATGCACTGCTCCGAGCATAGCGACATGTGAGATTTCCATCTCACATCACAGATCGCCCCCCATTTGTGCCGAGCGATGTGTGATCGAGCTAAGCGGCTGTGGCGACAGCGGAATTCGCCCTCATATCTCACATCTCACTTCTATCCTAGGAGAAGGAGAAATAGAAGAAAATATAGAGAAAGAGAGAGAAGAGAGAGAGGTGTGGGGTAAGCGGGAGAAATGTGTGATGTGGGATTCGCCATGAGCGCCGTCGTCCCGTTCGGGAAGTACAAGGGTCAGCCGGTCGAGCGCATGATCGCCGACCGCGACTACTGTGAGTGGTTGGCGGGACAGGAATGGTTTCGTAGCCGCTACGGCCAGATCCACACGCTGGTGATCAACTATGGCGCCGAGCCTGACGAGACGCCCGAGCACAATCGGATGCAGGCGCGGTTTCTGGATGACGCGTACTGCATTTCCGTAGCTACGGCGGCTTATCCGAGGCTACGTGAGACAGAAGATGAGATATGCGCGCGGATTGTTGAGTTGGTGGCACAAGGAAGGGCACGCGACCAAAGGAATGCTTATGGTGCTGCAGAATGGTCCGCGGCCGATATGGAGGTTGGCATTTGTGAACGTAAGTTTGAGTTCAAGGGATGGGATGTAAGTTTTATCATTTCCAGAGGGCGGCAAATATTTAGAGACAACTCATATGAATGTTTTGCCGGAGTTAGCCGTGCTCTTGTCGGCGTAGAGTGCAAGCCAAGTATAGGAGATGATTTTCCAAAAGTGATGCGTCAGATCATGGCGCGACCTTGCTGTAATGTGAACGTACTGATCATCGATTCGTTCTCAGGATCTGGTGTAAGCTTTGATCAGATGCGCGGAATGATGAAGGCGTCTGGCATCAGCGTGGTTCTTTCCTCGGAGATCGAGCCATGAACGTCACCAAAGCCCACCGGCTCGTTTCCGAGGCCGCTCGCCCCTTCGAAAGCCGCTGGACCCTTCGCGCTCTCTATGCCGAGGACAAGGAACTTTATCTTAGGTTCCGTGAGCAGCAGGCGCTGTGGAGCAAGGCGCTCGTTACCGGCGACGCCATCGAGGTCGAGGACCAGACCGCCGCCATGTGCCGGGGGTGGCATGCCATCCACAGTCGCATGGACGAGATCGGCGCACCCGACGATGCGTACCTAATAGGGGTTGATACCGAGACTGGTGTCCAGGTCGCGATCGGTGACCAGCTCGCGGCGCGCGACCGTGTGAAGGACGTGCACGGCGCGCAGACGATCTTTCTGACGCCGAGCGAGGTCGCAACGCTGTTGGCGTCCAGCCAGGTCATCACCTCGCTGAAGCGCCTCTTCCCGGGTGCCGAGCTGATCGAGATCCGGCCTTCCAAGGAGGCTGCATGACCCGCGCCGACCTCCTCGCCGCCGGCTTCCGCCCGATGCTCCCGCAGCACTACGTCGAGAACCCGCTGCGCACGTACCTCGTGGTTCCGGTTCGCACCGACGGCGGCGTGTGGTTCGGGGTCCCGATGTTCTACGGCGTCACTGCCAACCTTGAGCTGATCCGCGAGGCTGAGCAGGTCGCCCGCACCCGCTATCGGCAGAAGATCTCATGACCCCGCTCGCCGACTTCCGGCTCCGCTATCGCGGGCTGACCTGGGACCAGCTCGGGGCGCTGTTCGGGCGCTCCGGCGCTGAAGCATACGAGGATTGCAGGATGATCTTTACCCCTACCTCCGAGCAGCAAACCGAGATCGAGGCGCTGATCGATCGTGGCTGGAAGACCGAGAATATCCGCCGCAAGACTGGCTACAGCCAGCCGCTGATCCTTGAGGCTCGCCGCATCAGGCGCGAGAGGCTTGCAGCCGAGCGTCAGGCGCGGGAGGCAGCGCACCGCACCCCGCGAGCCGCACCCCGCAAACGGTTTTGCGACAGCGGCATCGGTCTCATGGACGACGGCGGCCTCATAGCCGCCTTGGTTGAGCACCCGCTCTACGAGGATGCCACCGCCGCCGACATCGCCCTCGAGGACGCCGCCTGGGCAGCCGGCCGCAAGGTCCCGAGCCTGCGCGAGATGAGGATGGCGGCATGAGCGACACCATCACCATCGGCGGGCGCGAGTTCCGGGTGGGGGCTTGGTATCACCCGCGGCGCCGGCAGGGCATGGGACCAGCTCGGAAGCTGCTCGCGTACCGAGCTGAGTTCGAATGGCCGTACGTCGAATACGAAGCCCGCAACGGCCGCGTCTACAGAAACTTGGGGCCGAAGGGCTGGACTGACTGGGCCGGCGACGAGGTGGCGCCATGACCGGCCCCGAGATCGCTGCCGCGTTTGGGGGCGGCCTCATCGGGGTCGCGCTCGGCGGCCTGCTGATGGTGTGGCACTGGTGGCAGGCTGAGCAGGGCGCGCCCACCCCAGGCCCGCTTAGTCTGCGGCTGGCTCACGCTATCTGGGCCTTGCGCGGGCGCTACAGCGACAAGGGCGCGGTCGACTTCCTCCACGCTCGCATCGCATCCCTCACTGCCAGCCTCGACGACGCGCACCGAGAGGTCAGCCGGCTGACCGGCGAGAAGCATGCGCGGGACACGGTAATCCACGAGGCGATTGGCGTGCTGGAGCGGCTGCATAGGCAGGAGGCGGGGACGTGAGCGAGACTGTCACGATCTGGGTGACGAAGTACGCGCTGACCGATTGCGTCCGGCGGTACGAGGCGAGGCCGTCCAGTGTCAGCGCCGGCATGATGCTCGTGGATCGGTCCGACGGCTCCACGATGTATCTGCACGGCGAGGGGCGCGACTGGCATCGATCTGAGGCTGCAGCACTTGCTCATGCCGAGCAGATGCGCCGCAAGAAGATCGCCTCGCTTGAAGCGCAGATCCTCCGGCTGGAACAGCTGAAGTTTGCCGTGAAGGCAGGTGACCAATCATGACCTCCACCGACCTGATCCGCCTCGCGCAGGAGCTGGCCGAGTGCGGCGGCGTGCATCGGCTGACCAACCTGGTGACCGCCGCGATCCATGTGCTGCGCGAGCACGACCAGCGCCGCACCGTCGAGGCCTGGGAGGACGGGCCGGAGGTCGGCGTGGGGATGAGCGACAAGGTGGCGAGGGATCTGACACTTGAGATCCATGACGATGCGCAGCGCGCTTTGAGAGACAGGCCTCCGCGATATCGCCCGCAGGCCCCCAGCCGGGCGCCAGAGCGCGAGGAGGCGTTCGGACGGTGCGTCCAAAA
>JACCDG011684094.1_pt1 | contig 15571 bp, 32 predicted proteins | sample 7442471 | NCBI WGS metagenome assembly JACCDG01 (sample SAMN15323444, study PRJNA562643) | freshwater metagenome | isolation source: river surface water | place: USA:Blue River Watershed | collected 2017-08-17
CCGTCTGCACCGCCGGCTCGGCCCTGGCCGGCCGGCCCCCGGGCGACCCCGGGCTGGACGCCATCCTGGCCGGCTGGCCGGAGTGGCTCGAGACGCAAGGTCTTACGTAAGGACTTCCCTGATGCCCCGCAAGAAGACCCCGAAGGGGGACCCGCCGAAGGTCCGTCCGCAGACGAACGGCAAGTCGTTCAACCCGACCAACCCGGCCGACGCCGCCTTCCTGGGGGCGATCATCGTCACCGCCGTCGCCCACCCGGCCGACGCCCAGCGGCGGGCCGACCTGGCCGAGCTCCTCAAGACGACGCACCCGGCCCTGGCCGGGGCCGTCGAGGCCACCACCGGCCCCGACCTCCTGCGGAAGTGCTGGGCCCTGGCCGACCGGCTCGGCCGGGCCCCGGACCTGTTCTGCCTGGAGGCGGCGTTCCTCGGCCTCGAGCCGAAGCCGGCCGTGAAGCCGGCCCCGGACACCCCCGGCGAGTCGCTCAAGGACCTGCTTGAGAAGAAGGCCCGCAAGGGCCAGCGGGAGAGCGGGCTGCCGTTCGTCCCGTGGTTCCCGCCGCCCGTCGTCCCGGCCGACGACGGGCAGCCGTGGCGGACCCGCCCGCCCCGGCCGCAGCCGGGCGACCGACCCAGGCACATCCCCGACCGGCCGCCGTCGATGCCCCAGGTGTGGTGCTTCCGCACCCTGCACGTCCCGGCCGCCCCGAGCCACGTGTTCGCTGGCCCGGCCCCGTCCGTCCACCCGTACCCCGGAGGCTAACCGTGCCCCTCGACCAGACCGTGACCGCGGCCAAGGCCGACACCGTCCGCCTGTCCCGCAAGCAGTACTTCCGGCTCTGCACCGAGCTGACGGCCATGACCGGCGAGCTGACCGCCGTCGGCAGCCAGTGGACCCGCAAGGGGATCGTCGACCTGGTCCGGCAGCGGACCGGCGACGAACTCGCCCGGCTCAACTGGAACCACGTCCGGGGCGCCCTGGCCGACCTGGAGATCAGCCCGGCCGTGCGGCGGAAGGCCGGGGCGGTGGCCGCCGCCGAGAGCGGCCGGCTGTCCCAGCGGCTGGCCCGGCTGGAGCACCGGGTGGCCGAGCTGGAGGCCGCCCTGCTGGTCACCCAGACCGTGGCCGACCCCGACCCGGGGCTGTTCGGCGGGGGTGACGGATGACCACCCGCGTCGAACCCCTGCCCCTGCCCCGGGTGTCCGGGGCCGAGTTCCTCGCCCAGTTCGATCCGAACATCCACGCCGCCATCCGCCGGAAGGCGGCCGAGCCGGGCACCGACGGGCTGTTCATGGCCGAGTGCCACGACTTCTGGAGCTCGCACCTGGGCGAGCGGGCGGCCGTGGTGTTCGGCCCGGATCGGACGTTCACCGCCGCCAAGCTCGTCCGGGGCGGCCTCCTCGGCCGACATCCTGGCCGCATTCACGGAGTCTCCCGTTGAAGATCAGCGCTGAAGTCGTGGCCTACAGCCGCAACACGGCGACCGGCCACACGGTCACTAGCTTCCTGCTGACGTACCCACGGTACGTGCATGCGGAGCTCATGACGCACCGGGTGTTCTCCCGGAACTCAGCGTCCAGTCGGGCCATCCCGGTGTCGCGGATGCTGCGGGACGTCTGGAAGAACCCGGTCGTCCCGGTCCGGTTCGGGTCGGCCAAGAAGGGGATGCAGGACGGCGGGGCCCTGCCCCCGTGGCGGGCCTGGCTGTGCCGCCGGCTGTGGCTGGCCGCCCGCTACCCGGCCATCGCGGCCGCCTGGCTGCTGCACCGGATGGGGCTCCACAAACAGATCACGAATCGGGTCCTCGAACCCTGGATGTGGATTACCGTCCTGGTCACCGCCACCGACTGGCGGAACTTCTACCGGCTGCGGCTGCATCCGGCCGCCCAGCCGGAGATGCAGGAGCTGGCCCGGGTGATGCTCGAGCTGCACCGGCAGTGCCTGCCCCGGCCGCTCATGCCCGGCCAGTGGCACCTGCCGTTCGTGACCGACGAGGACCGGTACACCCGGGAACCGTCCACCCTGCCGGTCGTCTGCACGGCGGCAGCCGCTCGCACCAGTTACACGAAGGCCCTCGAGAGCAAGGGCTTCGAGGACGACAAGCGGCTACACGACCAGCTCCGCGGCAACGGCCACGCCTCGCCGTTCGAGCACGCCTGCGAGGCGATGCCCGACGACCGCCGGTACGGCAACCTGCGGGCCTTCCGCTCCTACCGCCTCACCCTGCCGGGCGAGGCCAACGACGACGGCAGCCCGTTCGACCCGGCAGCGTTGGCCGACGAGCTCGGCCTGCCGTCCCTCATGTACCCCGTCACGAGGGCCTGATGGCTGAGTCCCTAGAAATCGGAAAGCTCACGTTCGAGTGGGTCGGCGGGGCGCTCAAGTCCGAGCAGCCCCGGCAGGTGCTGGCCGCCGCCCAGGCGGCCGTCGACCGGCTGGAGGCCGAGCTCATCAACCTGGACGCGGCCGTCGACGCCGCCCGGGCGGCCGTCAACCTGGACGCCCTGCTGGCCATCGCCTGACCCCGGGGGACCCGATGCCCGACGCCTACAAGCTGACGCACCACTACCGCGATCCGGACGACTGGCACCCGGTGTACCGGGTGTACCGCCGCTGGGAGGGCTCGGCCGAGTGGGTGAAGGCTGCCTCGTTCTCGAAGGAGGACGACGCCCACGCCTTCCTGAAAGCCCGGTGCGGCGGCCGGCCGTACTGGCAGCCCGACGCCGAGTACCCGGCCGTCGAGGCCGACCCGTTCGTGAAATCGTTCAAGCTCGCCCCGGACTGGGACGAGTCGACGGCCGACCCCCTGATCGAGCTGTGGGCCCCGGCCGGCTACCGGGACTCGAGCTGGTCCCCCACCCGCCGGGCGGCGTTCGAGGACGGCATCGCCCGGCTGGCCGGGCGACTGGAGCGGCTGACGACCCTGGCCGCGGTCGACGCCGAGCGACACCCGGAGGGCTGACCGATGGGCTGGTTCTACGGCTGGGAGTCCAACCGCCAGGCGTACATCGAGAGCCTCAACCGCAACCACTGCGGCGGCGTGTGGCGGATCCTCCGGCAGTGCTACCGGGGCCCCCGGACGTACGGTCAGGGCTCCCTGTGGACGGTGTACGAGCGGACCGACGGGTCGGGCGAGCGGCTCATCGGCCACGACCTGCTCGACTACGACCCCAAGACCCGGGCCTGGGGGCACAAGCCCGGGTCCGAGGCGGACGGACCGTGCGAGCTGTCCTGCCCGCCGGCCTACCTCAAGCTGGTCCCGGACCCGGGCGGGTACGCCACCGCGTGGCGGGCCAAGGTGCTCGAGTGGAACGCCCGGACGTTCAAGGCCCTCAGGCCCCACGAGGTGTGGGACGTGGCCGACGGCATCCGGATCGCCGACGACGTCAAGGCCTTGATCGACTGGGTGGTTGTCCACCCGGGCAACTCGTCCGCCCCGCGACGGCTGCGGCTGCGAGCCAACACCAACAGTTACGACATGGGCGTCGGCGACTGGGTCGGCCTGTCCCGCCGCCTCCTGACCCACCCAATCAGGGCCGAGCACCTGACCGGCACCGTCCGGGCCCTGCTGGCCGGCATCGAGGCCGACCAGGGGTACGACCGGCTACCGGTGCTGGCCGACGCCCTGCAGGACGCCAACTGTGAGGCCGAGAAGGCCCTGGCCTGCCTGCGGAGCTGTGCCCCTGAGGCCCGGTGGATCGGCGACGCCCTGATCCGGCTGGCGGCCACGCCGGCCCCGTCCCGCCCGGCCCGCAAGCGGCCGGCCCGTCGCGGCGACGCCGTCGCCGCCTGACACCGTCACAAGGTAAAACGTGGGTTATACACACTACCTGCGAAGGAAGCCGGAGCTGCCACGCGCCGAGTTCCGCTCGGCGGTGGCCGACTGCAAGGTCCTGCTGGCCAGGCTCCAGGCCGCCGGCCTCAGGCTGGCCTGGGAGGACGACCAGCCCGACAAGCCGCCCCGGCTGACCCTGGCCGGCATCCGGTTCAACGGCACCGGCCCGGCCGAGGAGGACCTCGGCCACGAGACGTTCTTGGTCGACCGGGTCCACCGGCCGTACCGGGACCACACCGGCAAGGTCTACCAGACGCCCGACAAGAACGGCCGGTACTTCTACTTCACCTTCTGCAAGACGGCCCGGAAGCCCTACGACCTGGCCGTGTGCGGCTGCCTGGTCGCCCTGTCGCACCACCTGGGCGCAGCCGTCGAGGTCGGCAGCGACGGGGACGACGACGAGGAGAACTGGCCGAAGGCCCGCGAACTGTGCCAGGAGCTGTTCGGGTACGGCTGGGACTTCTCCGTCGAGTCCCTGCCCGAGCGGCTCACCCCGAAGGGCCTGTTGCGGGTCGAGGACGTCACCGACCGGCAGACCGGCAAGCCGGTCCGGTGGGGGTTCCACTCGGACGTCGGCATGAAGGAGCTGGCCAACGGCTGGGTGCTCGTCACCCGGTACGCCCCGGACCGGCTGGCCTGGCGGAGCCGGGCGTACGGCCGGTCCGACGACATCGGGGCCAACGACCCGACGGCCCGGTACGGCGGCTCGCTGTACAAGGTGTCGCTCTACCCCGGCCAGTGGGACGCCAAGGACGGCCGGGGCGCCCTGGGGCACTACGACTCGTTGCCCGAGGCGGTCCGGGAGGCGACCAAGCTCGACGTCTGGGCGACCTGCTACCGGCTGCCCGGGGCCGACCTGTTCCTGCCCGGGGTGCTCAACGACAAGAACGGGTTCCCCGGCCCGCACGCCCTCAACCTGCTGGTCTGGGCCGACTGGTGCGCCGAGCGGGCGGGTGTCCGCGAGTACGCCCTGGCCGAGCGGCACCTGCGGGCCCTGGCCCCACTCCCGGCCCGGCGTCGCCGGGCCGAACCCGAACCGGAGGCCCTGGTATGCCATTGACCATCGCCGTCGACATGAACTGGGCGGAGGGCCACCTCAAACTGACCGTCGGCGAGGACCCGGTGAAACTCGACCCGGGGTTCCGGCGGGTCATCACCCACCCACTCACCCGGGACGTGGCCCGGGCCGCCCTGGAGGACGCCGGCTACCTGTGCGTCCCCCCGGGCGAGTGGGTCCGCCTCACCCCCGCACCCCCGGAGGCGGCGTGAAGTACGTCACCGCGGTCAACAAGCTGCGGAAGCTGGCCGACCGGTTCGAGGAGCCGGCGGCCTGGCCGGCTGACGCCACCCTCATCCGGCTGGGCCTCCAGCCGGCCGAGCGGTACCCGACGCTCGACGCCCTGGTCCGGGCCGACGTGTTCGACGGCCGGGTGTTCTGCTGGAAGGCGGACGACGGGTCGGCCCGGCTGGCCGCCCTCTCGCCCGGCTCGACGGCGGCCGGCGAGGGCTGGTCGGTCAAGACCGCCCTCAGCATCGCCGCCGGCCAGAGCGACCACCGGGAGGCCCGGTTCGGTCGGCTCAAGCTGACCGTCGAGGTCGCCACCGACCCGGCCGCCAGCCGGTGGCAGGCGACCGTCCAGGCGTACTCCCGCCGGCCGGGGTTCACCGCCGGGCAGGCCGAGCTGCCGATCCAGACCACGCTCACCGACCGGGACGGGCTGGCCCTGGCCCGGGGGTTCCTGGCCGGGTCCGACCCGTTCGGCCTGCTCGACTTCCTGGCCGACCGGGACGAGGCCTGGGAGGGGCCGATCCGGGCGATGTCGCTGCCCGACGACGTCACCAGCCCGGACGAGCTGTGGCGGGAGGTCGAGAGCGTCCAGCGGCAGGCCCGGGCCAACCACCAGGCGTACGGCTACCGGCTTGACTCCAGCCTCGTGACCCACGGCCTGGTGGTCGTGGCCGACGCCGACGGCAACGTCCTGATCCAGGAATACGGGCACAGCCGAGTGTTCGCCCGCCTCCCGGTCACCGGCCGGGCCGCCTGCGACGCGTTGTGGGCCGAACTGCTGGCCGCCCGGGCCGCCCTGGTCGCCGACCGCGAGAAGACGCTGGCCCTGCGGGAAGCCGCCTGCGTCCGGGCAGACCGGCTGGTGGCGGCCGTCCGGGCCGAGCTGCCGGACGTCAAGGTGGAGGGCCCGGACCGGGAGGACCCGCCCCCGCCGCTGCGGCCGGTGGCCCACTGCGACGTCCTCATCGACGGCCACACCGTCCGGGTGTTCGGCGACCCGGCCGAGCACACCGTCGTCGACCCGGGTCCGGACCCCGGCCCGGCCGACCCCAGCCGGCGGATGTGGATGGGGACGGACGAAGAAACGGTCGCCGTCCTGGTCGAGCGGTGTTACCCGGCCAAGGCGGGCGAGGTGTACTTCCCGAAGCCAGCCACGTCGCCCCGGTCGTGGGCCTGCTTCTACCAGACCGCCGGCGGGGGCGACTGGGCCACCAACTCGGTCCGGTTCGCCGACCGGGAGGCCGCCCGGGCCGCCGGGGCGGCCAAGTTCATGAACTGGACCGCCTGCAAGGCGTGGCGGGTCGAACCCAGCGACGACGAACCGACCGAGCCCGCCCGGGCGGCGGCGTGAGCCAAGCCCCGCCCGTTTACCCGGCTACCATCCCCAACCCGGAGAACCCCCGATGACCGCCGCCGAAACCGTCACCGCCCGACTGACCGCCCAGGCCGACCGACTGGCCGCCGTGGCCGCCGACCGCAAGGCCCAGGAAGCGGCCCGCCTGGCCCGGGCAAAAGAGCTGGCCGTCCGCGTGAAACACGGCCTGGAGCCGCTCACCCGCTGGCCGACCGACCACGGCCCGACGGCCGTCGTCGTCAGCTCGGCGTTCGTCTCCCCGTCCGGGCAGGCGGTCGTCGGCGTGTCGGTGAAGACCGCCCGCGCGACCCCGATCGCCGGGGTTCAGATCACCTGCGACGACCGGGGGCTCACCGTCCGGTGTGACGGGATGGATTTCGAGGCCGACAACCCGACCCTGGGCGACCAGCTGCTCGACCGACTGGTCAAGCACGTCGAGGCCGAGGTGACCGGCCACCGGCTGCCCGAGCCGCCGTTTTAACCGTGTCGGCTCGACTCATCCACGGCCCGAGCCGTGGCCGCATTGAAGCTAGGAGACCCCGGCGATGAAGCCGACCGACGTGGTGGAGTACAGGCGGGCCGACGGCAGCCGGGCCCGGGCGACCGTGACGGCCGTCGAGGCGTCCGGGGCGGTCGTGCTCCGGCACCCCCGCACCGGGGTGCTCATGCGGGTGCCGCCGTCCCAGCGGCACGAGCTCACGCTGGTCCCGCCCGGGACCGCCCCCTGCCCGAGGACACGCGATGAAGGCGGTGGTGATTCCCCCCGACCGGCCGGCCTACGCGGCCGACCTGGTCGGGTACGACCAGACCCGGGCCGCCGTCGGCGGCGACCTGGAGGCCATCCCCTGGGGGGACCGGGCCTCGGCCTACCTGGACGAGGACGGCAAGGCCCGGGACCTGCCGATCAACCACGGGGCCATGCTCCTGGGCCGGAAGCACGGCCTGCGGCTGTGGCCGGGCGACGTCCTGGTCGGCCCGGTGGTGCTGCTCGGTGGAGTGGACGCCGACGGCAACGACACCGACCTGCCGGCCGACCTGGCCGACGACGCCCTGACACTCCTCGGAGAGACCCGATGACCCGGGCCGACGCGCAAGAGGCCGCCCTGCGGCGGTTCCGCGACGAGCTGAACGTGCGGGCGGCCGACGTGGTGAACAGCCTCGGCGGCATCAAGCGCTACGACATGGTGGACGACGACCAGGTGGACGAGGCCGTCGAGTCGGTCCGGCGGCTGGCCGAGGCGTTCAACGAGGCCGCCCCGCTGCTCGGGCTCGGCCCGGTGGACGTGCCCGACCCGCTCGACCCGTCCCCGTACCAGGACGACGAGGACGAGGAGGACGACTAATGCCCCTGACTGACACCCAGCGGGCCCTGGTCCGGGGCCTGCTCGACCGCGAGCTCGCCCGGCTCCAGGCCCGGCCGGTCGTGGACCCGGAGTTCGACTCCACGACCGAGGAGTGCGACGAGGTGCGGGCCGCCCTGGCCGCGCTCGCTACGCCGGCCCGGCACGAGTACCTGGTCGAGCTGTTCGACCCCAACGACGACTACGACCCGTTCTCCGAGGTGGTCGAGGCCGGGTCGGTGCTCGAGGCCCTGGAGGCCCTCAAGCGGGACTACGACGCCGACGAGCCGACCAACCGGGACGCCTGGCCGTCGGCCGACGAGGGCTGGGACTGCCGGGTGTTCCGGCTGCACCCGGCCGCCCCCGAGAGCCCGGTCCGGCGGGTCGAACTCCTGGGCGAGGGCTCGGTCGGCACCCGCAGCGTCACCTTCATCCGGAGGACCGCATGAACACCGCCGCCAGCGTCGTCCCGCACATCCGCTGGATGATCCGCCGGGACATGCCCGGCGTCACCCGGATCGAGCGCGGCAGCTTCGAGTACGCCTGGGACGAGGAGGATTTCCTGCGGTGCCTGCGGCAGCGGAACTGCATCGGCATGGTGGCCGAGGTCGACGACCGGATCGTCGGGTTCATGATCTACGAGCTGCACCGGCAGCGGCTGCACGTGCTCAACTTCGCCGTCCACCCGGGGTTCCGGCGGTGCGGCATCGGCCGGCAGATGGCGGCCAAGCTGATCGCCAAGCTGGCCAGCCACCGGCGGGGCAAGATCACCCTGGCGGTGCGGGAGCGGAACCTGCCGGCCCAGCGCTTCTTCCGGGCGCTCGACTTCCGGGCGGTGCGGGTGCTGTGGAACTACTACGAGGACAGCGGCGAGGACGCCTTCCAGATGGAGTACCGGCCGAGCTGGGAGGCCGACGAGGCCGAGCCGTGGCGGGCCGACCGGCGGGCCCTGCTCGGGAGACTGCTCGGATGACCCCGGACCAGATCAAGGCCGCCAGCGACCAGAACTGGGCCCGCCTGAAGGAGGCGGAGCGGGCGGCCAAGGCGGCCGCAGACGCCGCCCACAACGAGTACGTCCGCCGCGCCCTGGAGCTCGAGGCGGCCTGCGAGGCCGCCGGCGGGCACCGGGACGACGGCGGCTTCATGCACGGGTCCTGCAAGTACTGCGGGGCCTTTCTCGGATGACCGGAGGACCGATGGCCGACCTGCGGATCGACAACCACCGGCCGGTGCCCCTGCTACCGCTGGCGGAGTTGGACTACGAGGACGGCGGCCCGATCTACCTGGGGCTGATCGTCGGCGAGCACGGCGACGTTTACGGCCACCCCGGCTGGTACTGCTGGGACGACGTGCTCCAGGACTTCATCCGGCTCGACGCCCTCGGGTCGGGCTCGGTAAACGAAAACCTGTCCGGCTGGCAGGACCTGGACGAGCAGAAGACCCTGGCCCGGCTGCTTCAGCCCGGCGAACGGCTGATCCTCACCCTGGAGGGCTAGGTGGACATCCCCGACGACCGACACGTCGCCTTCCAGTGTCCCCTCGTCAGCGGCCTGCCCCTGGAAGGCGGGTACGCCGACGGCCGGCTCACCCTCCGGCCCAACCCGCCGGACGGGTACGACTTCCCGGCCGACCTGCTGGAGCACGCCGAGCGGCTGTGCCACACCCTCGGCCGGGCTTCGTTCGCGTCCTACGCGGACTGTGTCAACTACCTGTCCACCAACGGGTACGCCGACCGGAATGACCTGCTGGTCGGCTGACCCTCAACCCCTGGAGACCCCGATGAACGAGCTCCCCCCGCTGCCCGGCCCGGACGCCGTCCCGCCCGGCATGACCATCCCCGGCAGCCTCGAAGCCGCCCTGATGGCCGCCCGCGAGGAGTGCGGCGACTACTTCCTGAAGACCTTCTTCCGGTTCAACACCGCCTGCTTCCACGTCGACCTGATCCGGGTCGAGAACCTGCCCGACGGGAACCAGGGGGTGCCGCCCGCGGCCCCGGCCGAGGTCCACCGCCTCTACGAGGCCATGCAGGCGTACTACGACGGTCCGTACGAGACCGTCCGGCTGCCCGCCCCGGGCCACAACGAGGCCCTGCGGCCGGGCCGGTACGCCATGTTCGTCTACCCGTTCTGCGAGTGACCATGCCCGACGACACCACCGCGGACGACGTCGCCGCCCGGCTGCGGGCGCTGGCCGAGGAGCTCTGGCGGCGGCGGACCGACCCCCGCAAGCACACGATCGTCTGCCGGACGGTCAACACCCCCGACTGGGGGTACGACTACGCCCAGGTCGAGCTCGACCCGGAGACCGCCCGGGGCCTGCTCGCCTACCGGCCCCTGGTCGACGCCCCGAAGGCGTTCGACGACCAGTTCTACGCCCTCGAGTTCTTCGACTACACCGCCTCGTACGGGCGGTCGGTCGGACAGACCACCGGGGTCGAGCACGGCGAGTTCGTCGGGGCCCCGCCCGGATGGGAACTCGAGCCGGACCGGACGGCCGCCGACATGCTGCGGGTGATGCCCGACGGGGTCATGTGGACCGCCCAGCCGAAGCACGGGGACGGCGAGTTCGAGACCGAGACCGTCACCTGGGAGCAGCTGGAGCAGGTGGCGGCGGGCGGCTGGCCGTTCGAGCCGGCCGAGACGTCGCCCGAGGACGACGCCGGGGAGGATGACGATGCCGATTAACCCGGACCGACTGGTCGAGCAGGCCGACCGGCTGCGGCTGTACGCCGACCGGGTCCGCGACCCTCACGCCTTCGACATGCTGTCCGAGGTGGCCAGCCTGGCCGCGAAGGCGGCCGAGGCCGTTCGGCTGCTCGGGACATTCTGCCGGGACGTGGGCGTGGTCACCCTGGAGCGGAACGAGGACGGGTACGCCTGCCCCCGGGGGACCGACGGCTGGAGCGACCTGGGCAAGACCTACCTGGAGGCGTGCGAGCTGCTCGGTCGGGAGCCCGTCTGGAACGAGGACGAGCCCCACAAGGGCGGGTGGGCGCCACCCGCCGCCTGGTTCGACGCCGAGGAGGACGCCGATGTCGACGATTAGCAGCTACGAGGTCAAAACGGTCGGCGACCTCCGCCGGATGCTGACCGGGCTGCCCGACGACAGCCCGGTCCTGGGCGGCCTGGACGGGCTGACCGAGGACCTGCCGGACGGGCTGACGTGCGGCCGGCTGATGCTCACCCCGACCCCCGGCGACGTCTGGCTGCGAGTCGAGCTGGTCGACGCCGAGGAGACCTGCTACGCCTGCGACAACTCCTACCCGGCCGAGGAACTGAACGCCGACGGGCTGTGCCCGCGGTGCGTGGAGAAGGTCGAAGACGAGGAGGACGAGGCTGATGACGACTGACGACGACGTGACCCCGCACGCCCCGGGCACCCTGGTGGTCCGCAGTGCGGCGGGCGACGACGAGATGTACCCGGACGGCCTGCGGGTCATCTGGACGCTCGACCCGGAGGAGCTGGCCGAGCGGGGCATCCGGGACACGCTGCCGCCACTCGTGGCGACGGCCCTGGCCCGGCTGCCGGCGGCCCTCAAGGCGGCCGGCAAGGCGGTGCCCCGGGAGACCCTCCGGGCCGCCGACCAGCTGGCCGCCGCCCGCCAGGCGGCCGCCCGCCTGTACCACCAGCTCGCCGGCCAGGAGAACGCTGGTAAGGAGGTCGCCGCCGATGCCCGCTGACACCCCGCTGGTGGTGGAGATCGACGTCAGCGTCGGCCCGGCCTCGCCGTGCGACGAGGACGGCTGGAAGCTGTACAGCTTCGCCCGCGACAAGTTCGTCACCGACGTCGATCCCGAGCGGTTCGTCAAGGCCTGGGACCCCCGGTCCCGGGAGGTCACCCCGGCCACCCCGGGCCTCCGCCGCAAGCTCGACCGCGGGCTGGCCTTCTGGCTGAGCTACGCCGAGCACGGCGACTGCAAGTGGTCGCTCAAGGGCGAGGGGTCGAGCGACCTGTGGGATTCGACGACCCTGGCCGGGGTGCTGGTCTGGGAGTGGAAGGTCGACGACCTCGGCCCCAAGACCCCGGAGGCCCGGGCGGCCGACGCCCGGACGTTCCTCGACACGTACACGGACTGGGCCAACGGGTACGTGTACGACTGGACGGTCCGGGAGTGGGGGTCCGACGAGGCCCTGGAGTCCGGCCGCGAGTGGGTCGGCACCGACGACATGCTGGCCGCCATCCGGAAGGCGGTCGGTACCCGGCCCGTCATCGCCGAGGGCGACTGCGGCTGGATGCTCCGGGACACCCTGTACACCGGCCAGCCGGCCCTGCGGGTCGTCGACCCGGAGGAGTTCGCCCTGACCCCAGCCGCCAAGGAGACCGCCGATGTCGGCTGATCCGTACCCGCCGCTGCCGCCCGGCTGGCGGGCCTGGCCCGGCCCCGAGTGGACGTTCGACTCGGGCCGGGTCCGCGCCCGGGTGCAGCGGTACGACCCCCGCTGGACCGTGCGGGTCGACCTGACCGTGACCCGCATCGACCGCGACCCGAAGGCCGGCCCGCTGTCCATCGGCTTCAACCCGACCGTCCACGGCTGGTGGGAGTGCCCGGAGGGCACCACCCCGGCCCAGCTGCCGGTCGTGCTGGCCGCCGCCCATGAGATGGTCCGCGAGGCGGCCGACCGGCTGACCGACCTGATGCGGGTCCACGAAACCACCCTGGAGGCCCTCCATGTCGGCTGACCCGACCCCGACGCCCCCGCCGCCCGACCCCGAGACCGCCGCCCGGCGGCTCGGCCACCTGCGGACCGCCGCCGAGCGGTCCGGCGACCCGACCCTGGCCGAGGCCGTTCGGCTGGTGGAGGCCGGCGACCCGGAGTACACCCCGCTCTGCCGGTACACCCTGGTCGGCGACTTCTCGGCCATCAAGTCGCCCCACCGCTGGATGCAGGCCGCGACCACGGGCGAGGCGTTGCGGGCCCTGAACGCCGTCGGCGAGTCGGACGCCGAGGGGCCGCTGCCGGTTGTGCTCGACCTGGACGCCGGCGTGGTCCTCGACTGGGGCATGGTCGAGCTGCCGCTGTTCACCGGCGTCGTGGCCGGCGTCGACCGCATCCGGCCTCGGGTCGTCCCGGAGACGAACCCGACGCCGGCCGCCCCGCCGACGCCCCGGCAGTGCCCGTACTGCGGGTCGACCGACCTCCACGCCGGCCCGGTCTGGAGGGCCCGGTCCACGGAGGAAGCGGACACCCGCCACGACCTCGAGGAACTCCAGTGTCACGCCCCCGGCTGTTGCCGGTCCTTCTGGGTCTGAGGACCACCGATGCCCTGTAAGCTCGATCCGACCATCGTCGCCATGCGACGGCTGGAGAACCTGAAACTCCTGGCCCGGCGGACCGGCCTGCCGGCCCTGAAGAAGGCGGTCAAGGCGTTTACCGGCGACCCGCCTGAGCCGGACGACCCGGCGTTCAGCCTGGGCCGGTACGTCATGGCCGGCCCCGGCCTGCCCGACTCCCGGGGCGGGTGGACCCACACGGACTCGCTCTACGACGTCCGCGAGCTGCTCGACCGGCTGCTGCAACGCAACCCGGCCCCGAAGTACGTCCCCGGCGTCGCCGACCTGGACGCCGGGGTGACGATCGACTGGCTGCCCCGCACCCGGGCCGAGTTCACCGGCGAGGTCAAGCCGATCGCCGAGGTCGGTCGGTCCCCCCTGGCCCCGAAGAAAGGACGGACCAAGTGATCACCCCCGAACTGCGGGCCGCCCAGGAGGCGGCCCTGGCCGGTCTCAAGGCCCGGTGCGACGAGCGGCGGAAGGCCGAGGAGGCCGAGCTGGCCCGGCAGGCGGCCCAGGACCGCCGGGCGGCCGCCCTGGCCTCCCAGGTGGTCGACGCCCTGCGGCCGTTCAACGGCTGGCTGGTGAAAGGGCAGGCGCGAAACTGCCCGACCGGGCCGGTCACGCTGACCGACACGGCCGAGGTGGCCTACGGCGTCAGCCGGACGACCGCCCGCCGCCGGGTCGAGTTCCGGCCCCACTGGGACGACCTGTGCGTGAAGGTGGAGGCCGAAGAGGGGGTCGACACCTCGCACTGGGGGTTAATCGCCCACGGCGCCCAGCAGGCCATCGGCACGGCGGCCGACCTGCCCGTCCTGGTGCGGGCGGTCGGGGCCCGGCTGGCCGACCTGTGCGTCGGCCCGGCCCCGGCGGTGGTCCTACCGCCTCTGCCGCCCGACCCGGAGGGGTGGCACCGGGTGTTCCAGTACACCGGCGAGCACAAGCTGTTCACCCACGCCGACTGCCCGGGCTGGTTCGCCGTGGCGGACAACTCCGGCAAGACCCCGGACAAGACCCAGGACGGAGTCCTGTGGATCGACACGACCCGGCTGATGACCGAGGAGGACAACACCGGCCGGACCGTTCGGGTGCCTCTGGTCGACCCGAGCGGGCGGCAAACCGCCACCCCGGTTGGGTCGGCTGACGCCGAACGCCTGGCCGACATCACCGGCCTGCGGTTCCAGTCGGAGACCGCCGCGTGACCACCGCCGAGCGTCGCACCGACCTGACCGACGCCTGCCGGCGGTTCGCCGCCGCCATGGCGGCCGTCGGCCCCCGGGTGACCGAGGCCCGGGTCACCGCCGACGGCCACCACTGGTCGGGCAAGCTCGACGGGGTCGAGGTGTCGGCCTCGTTCGAGAGCCGGCTGAACCAGTTCGCCCGGGACTCGTGGGGCCATCCGTACTGCGTGCTGGCCGCAGCCACCGAGCGGACCACCACCCACCCCAAGCCCAAGACGGGGTGGGACATCCCCCGGCTGGTCCAGCTGCTGTGCGAGAAGGCCGAGCCGGCCGTCGCCCTGCACCAGGGCAAGGAGCACCGCCGCAAGCTCATCGCCAACACCGAGCGGTGGTGCAAGGAGGTCCGGGCCGGCCACCTGGCCGTGCCCCGGCTCAAGCTCGTCCCCAACCTGGACCGGGGCGAGGAGTTCGTCGACCTGTCCCTGGTCGGCCTCCACCCGACCGACGCCCTGAACGTCCTGCGGCGGCTCCAGGGGCTGCCGTTCGACGGGACGGAGGAGCCACGATGAAGTCCTGGAACAGCATCTACCTGCCGCCCGGGGCCACCGGCGCCGGCCTGGCTGTGCCCGTCCGCCTGACCACCAACCTCGACCTGCACGACGGCGTGACCATGCCGAAACGGCTGTTCGTGCCGCCCGTGGTCGGCCTGCGGCTGCAGTCGAGCTACAGCCACGCCAACGCCCCGGACTACCGGCTCACCCTGGAGGTGTGCCGGGTCACCCACCTGGACGACGGGCTGGAGGTCGAGCTGCACCTGTGCTCGACCTGGCGGAACCGGACGCTGAACGAGTTTTACAAGGACCATTACGAGAAGATCACCGGCCGCTGGTTCATCTAGCAGCCCGAGGAACCCCCGTGACCCCCGACATCAACTACGCCCACGCCGCCCTGTTCCTGGCCGTCGGCGTCGCCCTCGGCTACCTGCTCGGCCTGCGGCCCGGGTACGCCCGGGCGGCCCGCCAGGCGGCCGCCTTCCGCGAGCTCAAGCGGCAGGAGGAGGCCGGCCTGGACCGGCTGGCCCGGGACCTGGGCCTCGACCCGGCCGCCCCGGCGGCCATCGCCCCGGCCCCCGGCGACGTCTGGCTGCGAGTCGAGCTGGTCGACGACGAGGAGGACGAAGCCGATGACGCCTGACGACGACGACGTGACCCCGCACGCCCCGGGCACCCTGGTGGTCCGCAGTGCGGCGGGCGACGACGAGATGTACCCGGACGGCCTGCGGGTCATCTGGACGCTCGACCC
>JACCDG011822320.1_pt1 | contig 15568 bp, 33 predicted proteins | sample 7442471 | NCBI WGS metagenome assembly JACCDG01 (sample SAMN15323444, study PRJNA562643) | freshwater metagenome | isolation source: river surface water | place: USA:Blue River Watershed | collected 2017-08-17
AATCTCGTCTGGGGGATTTTTAGAAGAGGTTAAGCAGTAAGAGCAATCTCTGCTTGGTCGTAGAAGAAATTTAAGGATGTGTGACAAATTGGCTCTGGATTACTAGTCTCCAACCAGACTGCACATAGCCTCTTCTAAATTTTGGGTCTTTAGCTCAACGGTAGAGCAGTGCCCTTTTAAGGCATTGGTTGCGAGTTCGAATCTCGCAGGACCCATGGTGCAATTATGGATTCAAATATTAAATTTCGTAATGATCTAATAACTTATGAATCTCTTAAAAAATTTGGCTATAAAAGATATCTTGATAAATCAGACTTAGGCAAAGATGCTGTTTGGTGCAAAAAAATTAGAGATGCATCAGGAGTGAAATATGTAATTTGCTTTAGTGAACATGATTGGACAAAATTTACAAACCACTTTTATAATGATACATCATTCGAACCATATGTTCAATTTAATCAAGATGATGATAATTCTGTAAATGTAACTTATTTGCAAAATGATTTAACCATTGATAAAATAGAAGATTTTTTTGAGTCTATTTGGATCAAAATGCAATTCTCGTATAATGAACTTTATTAATTAGAAAGATAATTAGATGCCGATCGTTGTTGGTTTCGCACTTCCATCGGAAATGGAACAATGTCCATTTCCGCATTTTCGCCTTTTTCATACTGAAGCTAAAAATTACGGTATTAATAAAATTCGAGATCGAGACGTTCTATACGCTACTTATATGCCCAAAGAACAATATGATAGAATGGATTCTTCAAAGTGGGACAATACTTATATTATGGATGAACGGAATCTATTTGATCAATATGAATTAGGTAAATTGTAACCTCCATTGGAGGCCCAGGCGCCAGCATTTACAAAGGACTATCTTTCTTCTTAAAAATATACCATAATTATCTATATTAAGGTAAGGGCTTGTAAGTAAAAGGTCATACTAGGGGACTCATAATCCCTCTTTCATGGTTCGAGTCCATGCGGGCCCATAGGTAAAAATCATGACTAAAAAAGAACAAAAAAAAATTGATGATGTAATAAGTTATTTTATTGAATCTGATTCATTTTATAGAGTCAAAAAGATTCGAGAGGTACTTAATATTAATCCACTTTTTGATAAAAATCGAGAAATTGAAATAATTGAGTATTTGTACCGATGCGTATTACAAGACAGAAAAAAATTTAAATCAACACTTGTTTTTTCATCAACAAGTGGATGGACTGTAAATTATTATCGTGACAAGAAAAAATATAAAGAAGATGAAGATTTCGAAATAGAAGTTCATCATTCTTTTGTGGATTATGATACCAATGAATAAAGTTTTAAATTTCGTAAATAGTTTGCAAGAATCAGATATGCTTGCTATTTTCGAGGGCTTTTTACAACCAGTAAATGATGCTGATACTTATGACACAATTGTAGAAAATATGGATATTTCAGATGATGAAATGTTTCGATTGCGTGAATTAGTACAGAATTTCATGGGTGAATAAATGGAAGCAAATTCTTATTTTTTTAGATGTTCTGGCGGAATAGATATTAAGTCTGACTTAACAACTCATAAGTCTTGGGACGGAGAAGTGGTAGGATTTAATATGCCAGATGGCACCATCGTAGATTTATACGTTGGTCTTCGAGTAACTCTACCAGATGGTGCTGAAAAATATATTTATTCTGTTGATGATATGAGTAAGTATGGATTTGATAACTTTGATTATGATGAATTAGTTTTTATTGCTGAAAAAGATGAAAATCCAAATGAAAATGATTAATTTTAATAAGGATATTATATAATTTTAATATAAAATTTATATAATTAATATATATCAAGGTTGCTATATATGTCGAAACAAAAAAGAAAAACTAATTTATCGCCTGAGCAGTTAGCTTTGCTCAATAAATTTAAGAATAACAATACAAATGATACTTCTTCACCAGTAGGTGATAAGTCTATTGTATCTAAACAAAAATCTGACAACACGCCTCCGCCTTCAGTCAGGAGGAGTGGCAGCAGGGGGAAATAACATGACAGCAGTTTATGAATTGGAAGCGCCAAAGGTTTCTAGACCTTATTTAGACCCCGTGCAAGAAGAGAAAATATTATCTTCACATACTCAAAATGACTGGCTCAATCTTTTCAAAGAATATCAATTTATTGATTACAGACAAGGTCGTCAAACTGATGCTATTTACATGAAAGATCTTGATGGTCATTATCAAATATTAATTTTTAATAAAATGGATTCAAAAAACTGTACCTTTGTAGGTTCAATTGGTGAGGTACAAGTAAATACTTCATTTGACAAGCAAATCTTTGATAAGATGGTAAATTATGTCAAATATGGTGAAATGGATGTCAAGAGTACAAGCAGTTATATTCGTATTTAGTGTTATTGCTGTTTCAACAGCATATTGTGTTTATAAAAATATAAATAGCAAAGATGACCTGGTAGATCCCTGGAGAGGTATCCAACAGTTCTGAATCTCTCTTAAAAAGCAAAGCCCTCTTTCTATAATAGAAGAGGGCTTTAATCATGAATTTGCACCGTTTTTATTTTGAATTTACTGATTCCAATAACGAAGACGTTTCTTACTATGTTTATGCATACAATTTGCAAGAAGCAAAAGACCATTTTGTATTTCATGTGATAGATGAGTATAAAATTCCAGTAGACTTTACCGTTGAAGATGAGGGCGAAATTGAGTTTCCAACTGAAGACCAATTTTTCGAAAAGTATAAAGTTTTGGAAATTGATGGTATCGAAGGCGAACTATTGGACAAACACGACCATTGGGATATCATTAAAGCAATTTCCGAAAAAGAACCAAATAATGTTTGGAGCGTATATGATTGTGGTGAAATTGTTTGTGGTCTTCATATCATAGATGTTCTTGGGTATTATGTAACCGAACAACCCGGTACTGAAGATGAAATTTATGGTTACTTTGATGGCTTGGTAGCATAGTTTACCAAGCCCTTAACCCTTTGTAGATTCTGGGACGCCGGAGGGCGAAACTTCTTAAAAACTTGCTACTATATTCTATTGTAATATGGTAAGTAAAAGCATTATTGAGAAGATTCAAAAGTTGTTGGCTCTTGGTGGGAACAATCCCAATGAGAATGAAGCAACCAATGCCACTCGCATGGCTATGGATTTGTTGGCTAAGTACAATCTTTCAATGTCAGAGATTGTTGCTGTTGACCAAGAAGAGGTATCCCATGAGGATTATAAACCAGGCGGCAAATCATTCCCTACTTGGAAAACCTTGCTTTTGGACGCTATTTGCAGGGTTCATTTCTGCAAAACAATCATGCGCTCTGGCACGGGCACATACATCATTGTTGGTAAAGAAACCAACCGTGAAACCGCAAAGATGCTTTTCGTATATCTTTGCAATGTTGTAGACTTTGAAACCAAAGAGTATTTGAAAAATAATAACTTTGACCGTTCAGAAGGCAAAACTTATAGTAATGCTTTTCGCAATGGTATGGTGCAACGCTTGAAACAGCGTTTTGAAGAAAAGCAACGTGAGATTATTCGCGAACAAGAAAGCAATGCTCTTATTCTTGTCAATCCATACGCAATGGCTCGTAAAGAGAATGATAACTATGCTTATCAGCAGTTTCGTATTGGAAATGCACATCGTGTAAATATCAATACTGGTTCATCTGCTTATAGTGCAGGTTATTCTGCTGGTGGTCGGGTTGGATTGCACGGTTCTCGTGCAATCACCGCTTAAAGGATATTAATATGAAAAAGTTTTTATGTATGTCTCATGGTTTATTTCAATACAAGGATGCAGAATATTACTGGGTTGAAGATGAACAAGGTAATATTCTCAAAAAAGCAAAGTCCTCACAGACAATTAGCAGATATGTTCAGAAAATTGCAGAAGCAAACTTAGCAACAAGTAAGCCTTTGTAGATTCTGACCTCTCCCCGGTTCCTCTTAAAAACTTGACACCATATTCTATTGTAGTATGTCTACAGTCTCTTACCAAATCATCACCGACCAGTTGATTACCGCTATGCAGGGTGGTCAGATTCCTTGGCGTAAAACTTGGTCTGGCAACCAGCCTTGTAATGCTTTCAACAAGAATGTGTACAAGGGAATCAATACTCTTGTTTTGGGCTTGGCTCCGTTCACCGACAATCGTTGGGCTACTTGGAACCAGATTGTAGAGCGTGGCGGGAATGTAAAGCAGGGTGAAGAAAAGAACTATACCCGCATTGTTCTTTGGAACTGGTCTAAGAAAGAGGACAAGCAAGGTAATATCACTAGCATTCCTTTCTTGAAATATTATCGCATATACAATGTTGAACAATGCGAAAAACTTGATTTGCCCGCTTTGGTCACACCTTCAGAAGAGCGTGACACTATTTCGGAGGCAGAAGCCATTGTATCTGCTTATCATTCTTGTCCTGAGATTCAGCCTGCTCAGAACGCATGGTATTCGCCCGTAAAAGATATCATTGGAATACCTGATATGGCATTTTTTGAATCTTCAGATGCATATTATTCAACTTTGTTCCATGAAATGGCACACAGTACAGGTCATTCATCCAGATTGAATCGTAAAGAGGTAGTAAATACCGCTTCATTTGGCACAAATGACTATTCTAAAGAAGAACTTGTAGCAGAGTTTACTGCATACTTCTTGTGCAATGCTTGTGGTATTGCAAATGAACGATTGCAAGAAAATACTACTGCTTATTTGCAATCATGGATAAAAGTATTGCAAAAAGACCCAAAAATCGCTGTCCAATGTGCTGGTATTGCACAAAAAGTGACCGATTATATTCTGAATAAGACAGAATCTAATACAGAGGAAGAAAACATGACCGCATGACCTGCGGTCTAACCCTTTGTAGGTTCTGGGGCGTGGCGGTTTCTTCTTAAAAACTTGCACACAACTTCTATTATAATGTAAGAACGGCGAATGCGCCGAAGCCGCACTGAGATGAATGCTCCGAGCCCCGCCGTTCTTCTTAAAAACTGAAACACACTCTCTATAGTAGAGTAAGGAGAAAATAAAAAATGACTGCTGTTCTTTCTGATTTCGATTCGACGATGGCTGAGAAGATTGTTGTTGATACGGTCAACAACACCGTTGACGTTACTTTCCGCTCTACTGGTACGACCTATCGGTTCGCTCTGTCGAATGCAGAGATTTCGGATATAGTTACCGTTACGACTGCTCGTTCCAAGGGTAAGTTGCTTCACCAGTTGCTTGACATTCGCAATGGCGTGTTGGTTCCCGATGCTTCGGTTGTTTCCAATGTCGCAACACCGAATGTTGCCCCTAAGGTAAAGAAGACTGTTGCGAAGGCTAGTGTGAAGAATGCCATGACAACCGCCAAGGTCTCTCAGCCTAGTTTGCGAAACGCTAAGCGTTCTGCTACTATCTAATAGTAGAAAACTCGTAGTCCGCAAGGGGAGAATATCTCCCCTTTCTTTGTTTTTAGTGAGAGCGAATGAACATTTCTATAACCAATATTGAATATTTCCCTAAACTATCTGAAGAGACTTGTTGCTTTTCTGCAACATTGTGTTTGGATGGCAATCCTATTGCTCAAGTTAGAAACCATGGTACCGGTGGTGCTAATACTTATTCCCCTCTGGGATTTATGAATGAATACCTTGAGAATAAGAAACTTCTTGAAAGTGTTCAAAAGTGGGCTGAAAGTTTAGAGCCTAGAATAATCGAAGAATACGATATAACAGTTTCGAATGAAATTGATTTTGTTGTTGATGATATGCTTGATAAATGGTTTTCAAATGTAAGGCAGAAAGTGATTACTTTCAATGAATAAAGTTCAAGAAGCATATGCAAAAGACCCTAGTCTCTTAGGGTCTGAACTCATGGTGGGAATTATGGAAGGTTTGCTAAATATTCCTGAGCAAATGAGACAAAGTAAATATAAAATGAATAAATTTATGCTAACAACAGACAATTATGTAGTCACTCCTGAATATTTTATTTCAACCTACGGAGAATTTTCGAATAATGTAATCAAATGTTGTTCACATTTTGGAGAGCCTGAGTTGGGTCAAATGTTACTTGCTAAGGTACAAAGTATGTAAGCCTTTGTACCTCCTGGCGCCTTGGCAGAAGAATCACAAAGTCATACTATGTAACTCTTTGAAACTTACACCGTCAAATTCATCACCGTACTCATTAATCATTATAATGGGAGATTCTGTTTGCATCCATACTGTTGCACCACAACTCAAAGGGTTACACATTCTACTAATTAATTCAGATGGCCCAGTAAATTTTACATCCCAGGCATAAAAAGTTTTACCTTTATGCTTAATAGTAATTACCGGCTTATTATCGCCGGTTTTCCTATTGTGCTTTATCATATGCTGATTTACATGAACTATATATTTTGCCATTATTTGAAAATTTCCAGATTGGCACTTAATTTAAAATCTTCTTCAGATAAATTATCTGCAAAATCGGGCAAAACTGCGGCAAGCAAATCCCAACCAGTACCATCTCCGGTCTCTTTTACAAACCATTTTCCACCAGAGAATAGATACATAAAGTCAATAAACTGACTATGCTCATGCCACTCATCCATTGTATAAATCTTTGCATCAGTATCAGACTCGCCACGGTCACGACCATAGAACAAAGTTACACCCTTTTCCGGATTGTCGAAAGTATGGTAATCGCTCGATGGATGAATCTCAAGAGCAAGATAACTCATGTCGCCAAAAGATAATAACTCACTTATACGTTCAGGAGTGTTGTAAGATTCCAACAAAATCTCACCAACACATTCTGGATAACCATCAGAGTGACAATAAGCAACCTTCACATTTCCATCTGGTAGCATCATACCAATATTACTTCGTGTAGCCATTTCTATACCTCATTACTATAGAATATAGTAAAATATTTTTAAGAGAATCTTAGCCCTTTGTAAGTGCTGGCGCCCCGCCGTTTTCTTCTTAAAAATCGCACACTTGTATCTATTATAGTATGAACACCCCTGTACTTGAAACCATCTTCGACTCTATGTCTTCTGACTCCATCGCTCGCTACACCGACTATTGGGAGTCTATCAAACCTCAAAATACTTCTGATATTTTCCGCCGTTGGTTGTTTGCTTTCACCTCTATTCATACTACTTGGGAAGGCAACATCCGTGGCTACAACAACATCAAAGACTTTGACAAGTGGATTTTCGACAAGGAATCCCTACGTCAACTCCTGATTGATTCTCGTTGCGGTATGCACAATGTTCGTACCGATTACATCTGGGACTTTGCCAACGATTTCTTCAACAACACCTCTGATTTCTTGAAGAATGACAATGAGACTTGGTCTGACCTGCGTGACCGCTTGACCAATCGTGTGCGTGGAATCGGCGTAACCAAAGTGTCATTTACTTTGGAAATGTGCTTCCCGAATGAAGCACAAGTAGTCTGCCTTGATACCCATATGATGAAACTTTATAATATGGATGTTGTCCGTAATGACGGCAAACACAAGGTTATTTACGAAAATAATGAGCAAGATTGGATTAATCGCTCTAGTAATGTGCAATCCTCACCCTATATTGCACGTTGTCTCTTCTGGGATAACAATCAGGGCTATAATGACTCCCGATATTGGTCATTTGTTCTTGAATCCTAACATCAGGGGTGTTAGTTAGGATTCCCAACCTACAAAGTTAATCCTTTGTAGGTTTTGGTGCCTCCCCAAAAACTTCTTAAAAACTAGTAACAATATTCTATTGTAATGGAGATATATATGGCTACTACTGGTTCTTTTATCAATAATCTTATGTCTAATTCTAGATGTGCTGTTCCTGAAATTGGGATGGGTGTAACTCAACTCTGTTGGTCTGATAGGCATCCTTTTACAATCATAGAGGTTATTAACGAAAAAACTCTTATGGTTCAAGAAGATGAAAGTATTCGAGTTGACAACAATGGAATGTCTGATTCCCAAAAATATGAATATAAACAAAATCCAGAAGGTTCTATATATATAATTACTTTGCGTAAAAATGGATATTGGGTTACTAAAGGTTCATCTATGAAAAGTGGGCAAAGATGGCACGTTGGTAGCAGAAGCAGATATTATGATTTCACATTTTAGTATAAAAATTTTAATTTGTGTACAATAATAAATCAGACGGGGCGTTAGTCGAGTGGTTAAGATGCTTCCCTTTCACGGAAGAGACCAGGGGTTCGATCCCCCTACGCCCTACCAATAGAAAATTATTAAAATGAATCTTACTATTGAAAAAATCGGAAATCTTTCTACGGTAATTGAGTTTTGGGATTGCGAATGCGAAAGTGACTATATTCACAAGAGTAGAGTCAAATATTGCAAGAGGTGCCAATGTCATAAGGATGACCAACCAAATTCGCATTTGGATGAAGTAATTGAATTTTATCCAGAAGTTATGCAATGGAATTGGGCAGATGTAGAAGGTAACCAAATTGAAACAAAATTATATTGTTAAATATTGCCTCTTGGTGTAACGGCAGCACTGGAGTTTTTGGAGCTCTATGTCCTGGTTCGAATCCAGGGGAGGCAGTTCATCTTAAAAAATCGAGCCTTTCTTCTATTATTATGAGGTAGAGATGACACTTAGTGAAGCACTAGTTGAGATGAAAAATAATAAGGTTATAAGAAGGTCTAACTGTAACACTTCTTATTGTTTTGATTCTAATACCAAAAAGTTTGGCATTATGATTAAATATAATCAAATCGAAGGCGTTAAGTACGATATCAAATATGCAGAACAAAATACAATAAGTTTTTATGCTGATGATGTACTAGCAGATGATTGGATGGTAGATTAGGGCGGTTGGCGCAGTGGTAGCGCTATAGTTTTACACACTATCGGTCGGGGGTTCGAATCCCTCACCGCCCATTGGACAGATGGCCGAGCGGTTTAAGGCGATTGTCTTGAAAACAATTGTGGTCGAAAGCCACCGGGGGTTCGAATCCCTCTCTGTCCGTAAATTTTAAGCCTTTGTAAATTTTGGCGCCTCCCCGGTTTTCTCTTAAAAACTTGCAACCATATTCTATGGTAATGAGGATATAATGGAAAATTTCGAATCTCTATACACCAAGGTATCGAATCTTATCAACAATACAAAAGGCGATTATGCTTTTTTCGAGGTTAATGATAATTTTTCGTATGATATAGATTTTCCTACACCAATAAATAATCTTACTAAACCGTTTGAAATAAAACTTGTTAATTGGATTGGCTCTGAAGTCCAAGGTGGTAAAAGTGTGATGGTCTTGAATCACGACAAACTTGACCAATTGTTTAATACCTTCATGCATCAGACATATAATTACATGAAAGGTTTACAGTCTGTTGATTAATATTACCGAGGTTGATTTCCCTTCTGTAGTTGGTGGTCAATATATTTATCGAGGCACTTATCGCACTGAAGCAGATAATGATCGCTCTGGAATTATTTGTGTAAGACCAATGCGTATTAATGGTAAGAATATGGTTTTTACATCTACGGCGGCAGGTGGTGGAATGCAATATCATTTCCACGAATTCGTTAACAAAATGCAAAAGCCTTATTTCCTTGAAGGCAAGTGGTTTGAAATTTCGTAATTGTTTATTTATGGCTCAGTAGCTCAATTGGTTAGAGCACTGCCCTGTCACGGCAGAGGTCGCGGGTTCAAGTCCCGTCTGGGTCGTTAGCCAGTATCGTATAGTGGTAGTATAGGAGTCTCCAAAACTTTTGGCAGGGGTTCGATTCCTCTTACTGGTGCTCCTTCTTAAAAAATCGAACAATGTTTCTATAATATCATAACTAACTCTGAGGATAACTATGACTATAAAGTACATTCTGAAATGTGGGAACTCTTCCTGTGACAACTTTGACGGTTTCGTAAATGAACCTGAGTTTCTTTTTCTAGATGAATGCGAAGAGGAGGCTTGGCGTGAAGCGTATGGTCATGGCGGTGAGGATGATGCTGATTATTGTCCTTTCTGCGGAGAACTTGCTACTCTCGAAGATGTTATTGAACTGTTCGATGAAGAGGTTTTGAATGAACTCCCCAGTTGAAGAGTTTACTTATGACCTTACTGATTTAAATAATTCTTTATCTTTTATAGTTGCTATTAGTAGCAAAAATTCTTATGTTAAATATCATAAGAATGGCGCACTTGCTGTATTCACCTCTGTTGACTCTTTTAATTCATATATGGAACAATCTAAGGTACTTCAAGGCAGTAAAACGATTGAACTTCCATTTAAAGAAATAAAAGAAATAGCGAATCAAGAGACCGAAGGTCTGTATCAAATTTTATAAAAATTACATATCAAGTGGATTTTATTTGTATAAAAAGTTTTGAATCAGAGGATGGTACGGATAGTTTTTCTCTCCTATTTGACTATACCGTTTCATCCTCTGATTCGCAAGGCCCCAGGCTCTACAAAGGCCTAAGTTCTTCTTAAAAACTATGCAGACTTGTCTATAGTACTATGGAATTCAAAACTTCTTCTTTCGGCGTTGCTCGTGTCAAGACTACTCAATACACCAATGGCAATCTTGCTATTCTTCTTGAGGATGAGTTTGGCTCTCCTATAACCAAGTTGTCTGTAAACCTTCCTGATAGTGCATATCTTTTGAACGACAATCAGTTTTTTGCTAAAACTTATTCGGAAAACGAAGAACTTGCAAAAGATGCTCTTGCGTCAGGTTTCTTTAAACAAACAAATACTGTTGTAAAAAATGGTTGGGTTTCGTGTCCGATTTGGGAGATAGTGACACCATAATATATTGTATAAATATATTTTTGCACCCGTAGCTCAGCGGATAGAGCAACTGCCTTCTAAGCAGTTTGTCGCAGGTTCGAGTCCTGCCGGGTGTGTTGTATAATAAAAGGAATAAATATAATGAATGCTAATCAATTAAAAACTTTAAGTGGCTTGTGTTTTATTTTGGGATTTCTATCAATTGCTGGTTCAATTTTTATTTGGTATATGACTGGTGGGAAGTCTCCTGAATTGCAAGCGCATTCTGAAAGATTTGGTATATTTGTTGGGCTTTGGGCACCTACTTTTATGATTCTTTCAAATCGTTTTGATAGGTTTGCAGAAAATAAAAAATAGTTTTATCGCGGGATGGTAGCAGATGGTAGCTCGTTTGGCTCATAACCAAAAGGTCGGGGGTTCAAGTCCCCCTCCCGCACTTATTCCTCAATAGCTCAGCGGTAGAGCATTCGGCTGTTAACCGAACGGTCACTGGTTCGAATCCAGTTTGAGGAGTTTAAAAATAAATATTGTATATTAATAACTGAATATGCCTAGTTAGTTCATCGGTAGAACAACGGTTTTGTAAACCGTTTGTGGCGGGTTCGATTCCTGCACTAGGCTTGGTGGCTTTGGTAGAATTTTATATTTTTATATTTATATTTTTATTTTATTCATCTATCAAAGCCACCTCAAGGGCAGTTAGCTCAGCTGGGAGAGCAATAGTTTTGCACACTATAGGTCAGCGGTTCGATCCCGCTACTGTCCATACGGGGCATAGCTCAGCTTGGTAGAGCGCTGCGTTTGGGTCGCAGATGCCGAGGGTTCAAATCCTTCTGCCCCGATTGCGGGAGTAACTCAGTGGTAGAGTGTCACCTTGCCAAGGTGAAAGTCGCGAGTTCGAATCTCGTCTCCCGCTCCCCACAAGGGGCTAGCCCCCAGAACTCACAAAGGTTTAAGTCTTTCTTAAAAACTTTCCATCATATTCTATGATAATATGGAAAACAAATCTCTAATCGACAATCCTTTCTACATCATCGCCCGTGATGCTTTCCCCTTCCTTTCCAAGAAGCACGGCACTGAGCGTGTTGCAATGTTGCTCGCCTTGGCTCACGATGCTGGTGCAAGCGTTGATGATGCTACTGATATTGTTTTTGGAATATATCCAATGACCATTGAGGAACTCAAAGAAGATGCCGAGATGGTAGAAAACAATATGAAAATGTTTGCTATGATGGGCGGGAGTATCCTGTAATGGAATCACGCTTATTTGAGATTTTTTATTATATTGGTTTACCTTTGATTATTTCTTGGGCATTTATGAAGTTTATTGGTAAGTCTATCGCCTTTATAGGTGTTTTAGGCGTTTTATCTGGCATTCTTGCAATCATATATGGTTTCATTGAATATATTATTTTTAGTAATCTTGGTGTATTAAAGTTTGGAATCATTTCATTAGTGTGTGGATTTCTCTCGTATCTTTTAGGAGGTGTACTTATTATTTCTGACCCTACTAAAGAGACTGATTCAGTAATGGACAAGTTTATTGAAAAGTTATCCAAAAAGATGCAAGAAAAATCAAAGCATGATGAAAGTTAACCCTTTGTAAATGCTGGTGCATCCCCGATTCTTCTTAAAAACTTGCTACCATATTCTATTGTAGTATGATTATCAACACCCCAATCCCCGCATTCGCAGTCGAGCGTTCTGGTGACCGCAAGTTGTCTGTTGACCGCACCGTTAGTGCAACTTGGGTTTCGCAGGGCTCTTGTCCTGATTCCTGCTCTTTCAAGGGTTCTGGTTGCTACGCTGAAACTGGACGTTCTGCGATTCACACCCGCCGTTTGAACCAAGCCCAAGCGGAAGGTAACTACACCCCCGAAGCAATCGCTGAATATGAGGCGAAGGCTATTCGAGGTTTGTCTGGCAAGTATGACCTTCGGGCGCATATTGTCGGTGACTGTAAAACTGTAAAAGCCGCAAAGATTGTCGGGGATGCTTTGAACGATTATAAACTTCGAAGCGGGAAGCGTGTTTGGACGTATACACACGCTACCAATGTTCCCCGTAAGGTTTGGGGTGATATCAGTATTCTGCGTTCTTGTGAGAGCGTTTCGGAACTAAAGCGGGAGCATAATCGCGGTTACGCCTGTGCATTGGTAGTATCTGAAGCACACGAATCACATAAGCCTGTAAAGTTGGAAGGTGGGTTTACTGGTATACCCTGCCCATATCAGGTAAAAAAGACTAAATCCTGCAAAGATTGCGGTTTGTGCTTGAATGATAAGCACCTTCACGCTAATAAGTTGGTTATTCTGTTTGCACCTGACCACGGAACATCTAAAAGGATAAAAACAGCACTAAAAGTGCTTCCTGTAGTGTCCGAAACTGCTTGCGGAGGCTTGACAGTTACCGCATAATGTGATATAATCCTACGCAGATAAGCCTTCGTAGGTTCTGGCGCCTCAGGTTTTCTTCTTAAAAATTTGTAAAAGGATTCTATATAAGTATTATGAAAAACATTGCCTTGTCGGTTTTCAATCATGTTAAAAAATTTTTCTGGTTGTATTTTTGGTGTCTTTGGTTTACGTTCTCTGTTTACAATATTGTAAGAGTTGGTATTAATACAAATATTGCTCATGCAAATGAACTTGCACAATCAAAGGCAGAAACTGAACGTCTTCGTGGAAAAATTAATAATTATCTAATGGCAACTGGTTTCTATGAGAAGCCAGCAAAGCAAGTGTTGCCTGTTATGAGAGACTTCGGCATCCAGCCCTAGTTCTTCTTAAAATCTAGAAAGCAGATTCTATATTAGTATGGAAATCAAAACTTGTAGATTCGTCGATGCTAGTGATGTCTTCGAGGGTTGTCCTGATGCTTGGCAATCTTTCATGGATTCCGACCCTCCGGTATCATGGGGAGACGCGAATCGTACCATGACTACTTCTGAACTCATTATTGATGCTCTTATGCAGTTTGACCATGAAGAGGAAATCGCTGAACAGATTGATTTGGTATTTAGTCGGTTGCAAAAAGTTGATGTTTACATTGACTTGGAAAACTAAATAGAGGGGATTTATTCCCCTCTAATATAAGGGAAGGTGTCCGAGCGGCTAATGGAGGCGGTCTGTAAAATCGTCGGCGAGAGCCTACGCAGGTTCGAATCCTGCTCTTCCCATTGACTCTATGGCGGAGATGGTACAACGCGGACCCTCGAAAGGTCAGGATGGCAGGTTCGAATCCTGCATGGGTCATATAAGCCTTTGTAACTATTGGCCGCTCCCATTTGAACTTGTAAGGATTGCTTACAAGTTGCTTGCCCATCAGGCCAGATGGATTGATTCATCTTAAAAACATATATCGAGGTTCTATTATATTATGAAACTTTCCCTTTGTTGCATCTCCAATATCCTAGCGGAGAAGGGTGTCAAGTTCCGTACCATGACGTACAAGACTTTTTCCTCAATGAATCGTGAGGATGCTTTGCTAAAGTTGTCTGGTATTATTCACAATAACTTCAATGTTACTTACAAAGTTATGGAACATTGTGTTGCTTCTGGCATCAAGGGGTATCGTGTATCAAGCGATTTGATGCCCGTTTTGAATCATCCTGATGTTTTGATGCAAGTCGAAGATTTGCCACAATATGGATTTATTGAATATGAAATCAAAAAAATCAAGCGGTTCATATCTGAAAATAACCTCAAGGTTTCTGCACATCCTTCTGAATATATTACACTTACTACAGATGACTCAAAGGCAATCCAAAACTCAATCCTTGACTTGGAAACCCATGCAAAAATATTTGATTGGTTTGGTCTACCGCAAGATTATTCTGCACCGCTAAATATTCATTGTCGTAAAGATGGTGAACCCGATGTTATTTCTGGTGCTTTTATGAATACTTTTGATAAACTATCCGATTCTGTAAAAAATCGTTTGGTTATCGAAGTAAATGATAATGTCAAGGGTGTTTGGTCTGTGAAAAACCTTGTAAAATATTTTTATGACCAACATAACATCCCTATTACATTCGATACGCTTCATCATAAGTTTCTTCATGGAGACCTTTCTGATAAGGACGCATTTGAACTTGCGTACTCTACTTGGAATACCACTCCGGTGTTTCATTATTCCGAAGGAATAGGTGATACTAGGAATCATGCTGGTATGGCAACTGGTATTCCTGAATCGTATGGATATGATGTTGTATGGGACGTAGAACTAAAAAATAAGGATTATGCAATCCTAGATATTTTGGAAAGAGCAAAAGTTACAATATGATTACTTTATATACTATTGAAGAAACATATAAGGCACTTGATGAAAACGCAGAAGCCCTTTTTATTCCAAATTGCGACCCTGCTTTGATTGGTACTTATACTTTGGAGCGTGAAGGTGAAACCGTTACTGTTAGTTGCTATGATTACGATAATTTGGTTGATTGTTTCGCCAAAGAGTTTAGCGTCGATTGTGAAGCACATGAAGACCCTGTTGAAACAGCGATGGAGTGGATAGATTACAATGTAATTGGTTCTTATGTTGGAAAATACACTCCAATGGTTGTTTGTAAAGATGAGGAAGGTAATTACTCAGAATCAGAGGATTAACCCTTTGTAAATTCTGGGGCACCCCCGTTTCCTCTTAAAAACATGACACAATATTCTATTGTAGTATGGATTACGAATACGACACCTACGAATACGAGACGCTTCAGGATGAAATCGCCATCGAGATGATGGGCGAGGCACTCCGCGAAGAGTGGCAAATGAACGAGTATGACTCTGAATCCGCTGAG
>JACCDG011196593.1_pt1 | contig 15564 bp, 13 predicted proteins | sample 7442471 | NCBI WGS metagenome assembly JACCDG01 (sample SAMN15323444, study PRJNA562643) | freshwater metagenome | isolation source: river surface water | place: USA:Blue River Watershed | collected 2017-08-17
AGATGGCCAGACAGTTCAGCAGAGAACGAATGGCGGCGCCTTCCTTGTGCATATCGATAAAAATCTCGCCGAGCTGGCCATCCTCGTATTCCCCCGTGCGCACATAAATTTTGTGTCCCCCCACCTTTCCTTCCACAGTGAAGCCGGCCCTCTTTTTCGCCAAAGGCCTGTGCCGTGCTTTCGGAATCATGCGCAGCTCTTCTGCTCGTGCCGTAGCGCCTGCGAGAATTTTCTCTATCTCGTCAGCTTTCAGCTGGGTAAAATCTGCTTCGGCGAGACTCACAGGCTCGGCGGCCTTTTGTGAGCTCGAAGAAGACGAGAGCGGCTGGCTCAGCTTCGACCCGTCTCGATAAACCGCAACCGCTTTCAATCCGAGCTTCCAGCCCTCAAGATATATCGCCTGAATATTCTGCTCGGTAGCGTCGTTTGGCAGGTTCACCGTTTTTGAAATGGCGCCAGAAAGAAACGGCTGAGCCGCCGCCATCATCTTCACGTGGCTCATGGCCGAGAGATACCGCTTACCTTTGGTGCCGCATTTATTCGCGCAATCGAATACGGAGAGATGCTCAGGATTTAGGATCGGGCAACCTTCCACCGTCATACGGCCGCAAATCACCTCCCCTGCTTCCTCGATCTGCGCATCAGTGAAGCCAAGTGCATGCAGCACACTGAATCCTGGTTTCTGCACTGTATCTTCTGCCAAGCCCAGCTTCGTGAGAGTCTCCTCGCTGATATTGTAGCGATTGAAGGCCGAGGGCAGCGAGAAAACGCCTGGAAGTGTTGTCTCGATCCGCTTGATATCTGCCTCTGATAAACCCTTGGTGAGCAAGCTCAGTCGATTCACGTGAGGAGCGCTTTCAAGGGAAAGAGTGCCCACAACATAGGTCACGATGTCTTGCGTTTGCCGGGCAGAGTAGCCCATCTTTCGCAGGGCGCGCGGCACGCTCTGGTTCACGATCTTGAAGTAACCGCCGCCAGCTAATTTTTTGAACTTCACGAGGGCGAAGTCGGGCTCGATGCCGGTGGTATCGCAGTCCATGAGGAGCCCAATCGTGCCCGTGGGCGCGAGCACGGTGGCCTGCGCATTTCGGAAACCATGTTTCTTGCCCAGGATTACCGCGCGTGCGAGGCTCTCCCGAGCCGCAACGCGCAGGTAATCGGGAGCCGCCTCCGGTAGGGATAGAGCTGCATCACGATGAGCCTCCATCACCCTCAACATCGGCTCGCGGTTTCGCGCAAAGCCCGCGAACGGTTCTTTCACCGATGCAAGCTCAGCACTAGTTGCAAACGCTTCTCCGTGCATGATCGCGGTGATCGCTCCACACCAAGCGCGGCCGGCGTCGGAATCGTAGGGAATGCCACTGACCATAAGGAGGGTTCCCAAATTAGCGTAGCCGAGGCCGAGGGGTCGGTAATCATGCGAGTTCTGCGCGATCTTGGCGGTGGGATAGCTTGAGAGCCCCACAAGGATTTCCTGAGCTGTGAAAAATACCCGGCATGCGTGGCGAAAGCCGTTCACATCAAACTGGCCGTCGTCGCGAAGGTATTTGAGCAAGTTCACAGAGGAGAGATTACAGGCGGAATCGTCGAGGAACATGTACTCCGAACAAGGATTCGATCCGTTGATTTTTCCGGATACGGGGCAGGTATGGAATTTATTGATGGTCGTATCGAACTGCACTCCGGGATCAGCACAGGCCCAGGCGGCGTGTGCGATCGTTCCGAATAAATCGCGAGCCCGCATCGTTTTATGTACTTCTCCGGTGGTGCGCAATTTGGTTTCCCACTGCTTGTCGTCTACTACTGCGTGCATGAATTCGTCGGAAAGACGAACGGAGTTATTCGAGTTCTGCCCGGCAACGGTACGGTAGGCGTCACCATTGAAGTCGCTGGAATAGCCCGCGGCCACAAGGGCAGCAACTTTCCGCTCTTCCTTCAGCTTCCAGTTCACGAACTCCTCAATTTCAGGATGATCCACGTCGAGGCAAACCATTTTGGCCGCGCGCCGGGTGGTACCGCCACTTTTTGTGGCTCCGGCTCCGCGATCTAGCACCTCGAGGAAGCTCATGAGTCCCGAACTCGTTCCGCCTCCCGATAACTTCTCCATCGCCCCCCGGATTTGTGAAAAGTTCGTACCCGTGCCTGAACCATACTTGAAGATTTTTGATTCGTTGCTGGCGAGTTCGAAAATAGAACTGAGCGAGTCGTCTACGCTTTGGATGAAGCAGGCGGAAGCTTGCGGGCGCTGGTAACCACTGTCGAGCGGCTCTGGTGCGCCTTTCTTTTCATCGTAAAAGAAATTTCCGCCGCTGCCTTTGATTCCATATGCATCGTAAAGCCCCACATTGAACCAGACGGGCGAGTTGAAGGCTCCATGCTGGTTCACGAGGAGAAAGGTCAGTTCATCTTCGAAGGCTTCGGCTGCAGCGCTATCGGTGAAGTATCCCTCGTTCTGCCCGTGCTGCCGTATCGTGCGGGCGATGCGCGTGATCACCTGCCGCACGCTGGTTTCCGCGCCGCTTTCGGGAACACCGTTGCGCCGAAAATAGCGGGAAATAAGAATATCGCTCGCCAGCTGCGACCAGTCGCTGGGAACCTCGGCACTCGCGGCTTCGAAAACAATGGAGCCATCGGGATTGGAGATCTTAGCGGGCCTACGCTCATACGCAACTTGGTCGAGTGGTGCCTTGCCTGCCTCCGTGTGGTGTCGGGGAATAGTTATCCCCTTAGCCCTCGCTTTAGAATGAACAGTGTTCCGCCCGACGTTAACAGATTGTTTGATGCTCGCTTCCATGAGACCCCCAGGTTGTATGCGTATTAAAAAAGCATACCAGGGATAGGGGTGGGCGATATGATTCAGCTCATATTGGAGAACAATGTTGTTTCATTCGTCCGCAAAAATTTGAACGTAACGGAACACCGCTTCACGGCTGGCGAAAATGGACATCAAGAGCACCATGCGAATATTTTAGATCAGGCGATGCGACCAATAACAGAAATCAGCTCCGTCATAAATTCCTCTACGTAGCTCACGTTCAGCTCTTGGCTGGTAAAAAACGGATTCATCAGCACTACTCGCAGGCAAACCACCTTCTCTTCATCCATTTCGATAGCTTTGGGCGTTAGCGCTTGAAAGCATTGCATCGCATGCACATTCAACTTCAGTTCAGTTTTGGAGATGGAAAAACTCGGGCTTTTCTGAAAATGGCGGAAGCATTCCAGCGTGCGCCGATTGCATTCGGAGAGAGAGTCGGCGGAGCGGGCGAGAAAAAAGCAGAGAATATTAAGATCAGGCGGGCCTATAAGTGAAATTTCTTTTTGCGCACGACTTAGCTCAAGCATCAACCCTTGGGTGGCCAGCAAACTCCTCTGGAGAATCCGCCCGTATCCCTCACTGCTGAGACCGATCGTTTGGTTAGCCATCCACGTGGCCGCAGCTCCCGTGCCCGCGCGCGATCCCTCGATCGTGTGCTGCCAAGATCCATCGTTGTCGGCAAGCAGATAGGGCGCATCGAAAGAAGGGCTTCGATAATGAAAGGCGTCCCGGGCAAGAAAGGCGCCGCAAGAATACGGCACAAAGCCCAGCTTATGGGGATCGAGCGTAATCGAATTCACTCGTGCTATTGCCTTAAGAGAATTCTCCACATCCTTTGACAGGGCGCTGCCCGGCTCTTTCAGCAGGGAGCAGAAGTAGCCTCCATAGGCAGCGTCTACATGATGCCAGCATTCTTCGCCCGAAATGGAGGCGATCTTTTCGATTGCATCCTGGATCTTTCCAATCGGATCAACCGTGCCAGTGCCTGTAGCGCCTGAAACAGAAACCACCATCCCCACCGCTCGGCCGTCCTCGCGGGCGCTGCTAAATGCCTCTTCTAGTTTTTCGAGAGAAAGACGGCCATATTCGTCCAAGGGAATTTCGCGAAGGGCAGCTGTGCCCAGACCGAGCAGAGCGGCGGCTTTGGGCCAAGAAAAATGGCGCGAAGCGGGCGCAAGCACCACTGGCTCGCGGTAGCGCGCACCGGATATACGTTCGAAAATTTCGGCAAACGACAAATATCCGATCGTAAGACGATTATAGGAATCCAGAGCGCCGGGAGGCAAAGAGGCCGCATGACTTTCGAACCAGCTCCAGCTGCGAGACTTGGAGCGAAGGAATTGCTCCCGAGACATTTTTTTATTTTCTACGAGGTAGAGGCCGAGCGCCGTGGTGCAATCCAGACGATGCAAAGCTCTCCATAAAGCTTCGAAGTTTGCCAGCGTTCCTCCTCCTGTAAAATGCCCTCGCCCTTCTTGCTTGCAAAAGCCCACCATTTCCAAGAGGCCAGCAATGGCTTCTTTCTCGATCCCCGAGCTTACCACCGAAACTTCGCGCGAGGTTTGATTGGGATTGTGCAGCAGCACAGCCAGATGGCCGAGCAAAGCAGGCAGCGCGACATCAGAAGTCATATGCCCGAGAAAGCGCGGGGTAAATTTGGGATTCTCTCCGTCGAGCCGCTGCAGAAGACTCGTCAGGCTCGCGTCTACACGCGTTTGGCGATCCTGGAAGAGAACAGAATGCTGGTTATTTGCACTGATCGCAGAGCCATCGGCGGGAAATCGCGAGCGACGCCAGTCCATCCAATGGCGAAGAACTCTCCCCCATTGGCTCTGCAGCCACTCAGCGTTTTCCGCCTGAGGGCCAAGAAACAGGGCCTTTAGCGCTACGTCCTTGGGATCGCAGTCATGGGCCAGATCATGCTCCTAGCTTTTGACAGCCGGATTTTGTACCCAGCTCTGGCACCATGCGCCACCAGGAACGCTATTTTTCGGCATGATCATGCATTTGCCGGCTGCAACTTTGCCTTCTCCCGAACTCTTCGTAAACAGCTGGCAATTATAACAATACTGATTGCTCTTATCCTTTGCCTTGCGGGCAGCACAGTTTTTCGAGGGCTTGTCGGCGTTCGCGCAGTATTTCAGCGACTTTGCCGGTTCCTCAGTTTCCTTGGCCAATGGAAGCGCTGCATCCGCAGCATGGGCCTCGCCAAAGGACGCCAGGCGGCCGGCAAGAGGAATGGCAGCGAGAAAGGTCGCAGTGTATTTAAGGAAAGATCTCCGGGAAACGCTCATGAATGCCTCCAATAAAATAGTACAAGGGTCATTAGACCCAGGGTGTGTTACTGAGAGTAAGGCGAAAATTTTGCTTCCGCCATGATTTAGATCATATAGCCGGCATCCGATCCGGCATTAAGGTTGATGTCTGGAGATCATCAATGCAAACAAAGACGGTTCTGAATACCAGCGCTTTTGACCAGCGTACGCAGCAAGCTCTGGTTTTTTCCCTTTTCGAGAGCCTTAAAGATGGTGGAGACTTTTTAGTTCTCGCGGAATCAGAGCCAAGACAGCTCTGCATTCAGCTCGCCCAGCTCACTGTTCCCAATCTTCGCTGGGAGTTCCTGGAAAAATCACCAGGAAAATGGAAACTCCGGATCGAAAAACTGACAGCGGAGAATCTTCAAAAGAAATCACAAGGTGGCTGCTGCGGATCCTGCGGCGGCTGAACTCAATTCCCTTAATGACGGCAGCGGAGAATCGATGCTTTCCAAATCACAGGCTAAAACTTTCTTCCTTCTCGGCACCGGGCTCTGCTCTCTGGCTTTTATCGGCCTCACGGTGGATACGTTCCGGCGGATTCCCAAGCAAACGAACGAGAACCTTCTCACGCCGGAGGCAATCCGGGGCAAGCACCTCTTTGACAGAAATAACTGTATGGGCTGCCATACGATCATGGGGGAAGGCGCATACTACGCACCCGAGCTCACCAAAGTAGTGGAACGGCGGGGCGAGGCGTTCATACGCGCGATGCTCACCGATCCCAACGCCATGTATCCAGGCCAGCGGAAAATGCAGAAGTATGATTTCAACGAGACGGAGAAAAACGACTTGATCGCCTTCCTTAAATGGATAGGGCAAATGGATCTGAATGGATTCCCCCCTAAGCCCACCATGGCCGGTATGGCTAACCCTAGCGCAACAGGCTCTGGTCCCGATTCTATGATAAGCCGCACGGATCGCCCGATGATCTTCAATCAGATGTGCATCGCTTGCCATGCTTTGGAGAATCAAGGAGGCAAGATTGGTCCGGCTTTAGACGGAGTCGGAAGCCGTCGTGATGCCGCCTATATTAAGAAATGGCTGGAAGATCCTACCTCTCTCAAGGCCGACTCGAAGATGCCCAAATTACCCCTCACTCCCGAGCAGATCACCGAGCTCACCGCCTACCTTTCGCTCCTGAAGGAGACCAAATGAAATACGAATCTCAAAGAGTGGCCTACTGGTTCTTCGCCACCTGCATGCTGCTATTTTCTTTGCAGCTCGTTTATGGCTTTATCATGGCCTTTGCCCATATGGGATATGATGGCTTGCACGAATTCATACCGTTCCACGCCGCACGCGCCACGCATACTAACTTACTGGTGATGTGGTTACTGACAGGCTTTATGGGCTCGGCCTACTATATAATTCCCGAAGAGGCAGGCCGGGAGCTAATTTTTCCCAAGCTCGCCTACGTGCAGCTCATCGCTTTTTTATTAGTAGGTGTAACGGCCATCATCGGCTTTCATTTCAACTGGTGGGAGGGGCGAAAGTTCCTCGAAATCCCGCGCCCCCTCGACTATCTGGTGGTGGTGGATGTTTTGCTTTTCATCTTCCTGATCGGCGGCACGATCTGGAACGGAAAACGCTTTACAACCACGAGCCTGGTTCTCTTCTTTGGGCTCTTGATGTCGGCGCTCCTCTATCTTCCCGGGATGATCAATACAGACAGCCAGACTCACGATTCCTACTGGCGCTGGTGGGTGGTGCATCTATGGGTGGAAGGCGTATGGGAGCTGATCATGGGAGCGATTCTTTCGTACCTATTGATTAAGCTCACCGGCGTAGACCGGGAAATCATCGAAAAGTGGCTCTATATCATCGTAGGCTTCACCTTTCTCTCGGGAATCTTGGGAACCGGCCACCACTACTACTGGATCGGTACACCTCGTTACTGGCTGATGATCGGCGGGATATTTTCCGCCTTAGAGCCGGTGGCCTTTCTCGCCATGGCAATCTACGCAATCAATATGGCGAAAAAGGGAGGAAAACAGGTAGACAATCAGGTGGCCCTGCACTGGACAATCGGCTGCGCCGTTATGAGTTTTGTGGGAGCGGGGTTCTTGGGCTTTGCCCATACCTGGCCTTCCGTGAATATTTATACGCACGGAACTCTTGTTACAGCCATGCATGGGCATGCCGCTTTCTGGGGCGCTTACGCCATGCTGATCCTGGCAATCATTGTGTATGCCATGCCAAAACTCACCGGACGCAATATCCAGAACAATGCCACGGGCTACTTTGCCTTCTGGACATCCAATATCGGCATGGTCGCCATGACCCTTGCCTTCGGTGTGGCAGGCGTAACTCAGGTTTATCTGGAGCGCAAAGTGGGCCTCGATTTCCTTACCGTGCAAAAAGAAGTAGAGGTGCATTTCATCGGCCTGGCGTTAGCGGCCACGCTCTTTACGGTAGGGATCATCGCTTATATCTGGAACTTTATCCGCTTCGGCAAACCGATGGGCGAGCTGGAACGCCAAGCATGAGCGCTTTCCACGAATGAATACCTACTATAAGGAAACAGGGAACGAAATTCGCGTCTTTGAGCTCTGTTTCCGCAACCAGCTCCCTCTTCTGATCAAAGGCCCCACGGGATGCGGAAAGTCGCAGTTCGTAAGCGCCATGGCAGAGCGCCTCGAGCGCCCCCTCATAAAGGTGAGCTGCAACGAGGATACGACCGCCGCCGATCTGCTCGGGCGCTTCCTGCTGAAAAACCAGGAAACCGTCTGGCAAGATGGCCCCGTGACGAGGGCTGTACGCGAGGGCGCCATTCTTTATCTTGACGAGATTGCCGAGGCCCGAGAAGACGTGATCGTGGTGCTGCACCCACTCACAGACCATCGCCGGGAACTCTATATCGACCGCACCAACGAGACGCTGACAGCCGCTCCGGGCTTTCAATGCGTGGCCACCTATAACCCTGGCTACCAACGTGGCCTAAAAGACCTTAAGCCGTCTACGCGGCAACGCTTTGTAACCTTGTCTCTCTCTTACCCCGCTCCCGATCTCGAAACTGAAATCCTGGCGGAGCTGACGAAGCTCGAAACAAGTATGTGCAAAAAGCTGGTAGCGCTCGCAAACAAGGTTCGCGCTCAGCCTCAGCTGGGCCTGAGAGAAACCGTGTCCACCCGCCTTCTCGTGCACGCGGCACACCTGATCCGCTCCGAGCTCAAGCCCCGGGAAGCTGCTTATATCGCTATCGCCGAACCCCTTTCTGATGATCCAAAAACACTGGAAGCCATGCGACTCCTGATCTCGATCTGTTTCTGAGGCCATAGCAGGATGGATATCCTTGAAAATCTGTTCAAAAAGGGATCGGGCTTCTGGAAACAGAAGCGCCGGAAAATAGAAAGCGCCAGAGAAAGTGGCTTCGAGGAAAATTTTCTCACGCTAGAACTGTTGGGCCGTTCCGCCTGTGCGGGTTTCTCTCTCGAATTGCGGGCTGTTGATGGCAAAGGCTATGCTCAAGGAGAAATACTCGCACTTCCCACCTCTATTTCCCGCTTTTCCTCGAAGGAGTTGAATGGGTTCGTGCACTTTCACAAAGCACTCGTCGGCGGGGCGATGCGGGCGCTCATGGGAAGTGAAAGCCGTGACGTAGATCCCGCACGTTGCCTAATTTTCCTCTCTGATCAATTCCCCGCCTTTGAAGGCTGGCACCATAACGGCAGAAATGCCTTGCGTGAAGAGCTGGGAAAAAATAACGAAACAGACCTTCAAGAATGGCTATTCCTTGAATTGCGCCCACCAGTTTTCCAAAAACTAGTCCACGCTCCCGCGCAAAGCAAACGCGGGCGTAACCAGCAGCCCACGGAGCGCGAGGCTAAGCGGCCTGGAGATATAGAGTCGGTTGACCTGGAAAGCGAAAAGAAAAAGCAAAATCCCGTGATGCACTCTTTCGAAAAACTCGAAACCGCCGATGAGTACCGGGGAGGGCATCGTATTACCGACGTCAGCGACCAGCTCGATGAGCACGCAAATGCCCTCGATGAGCTAAACTTGAACAAGGTCACGAGAAGCGGAGACAACGCCAAATCTATCTATCGAGCGGAAGTGTCGGATCTTTTCTCCTCGGAAGAAAGCGCGCTCTCACAGGAGCGAAGTTCTTTTTTTCTCTCTTATCCAGAATGGGACTACAAATCACGCGAGCTCAAGCCTCGCCACTGCCGCCTGTACATCAATTGCCCGAAATCAACCGGAGATGGAGAGGAATGGAAAAGAAAGCTACAGGAGAAATATGCCTCCGAACTTTTGCAGTGGGAACAGCGTTGGCTCGGGATAATGAACCAACGGGCCTGGAAAAGCCGTCAGTGGGACGGGGAAGAACTCGACGTAGACGCCTATATTCGCTATTTAGCGGATCTACGCTCTTCAGGACAGGGCGATACCCGCGTATTTGCACGGCGACAGCCGGGAAAGCGGGATATTTCCACTCTTGTCCTTCTCGACCAGAGTTTTTCCACCGACTCCTATGTGGAGGGTCGCCGTGTTCTCGACGTGGAGCTGGAGTCGATCGGGTTATCAGGATTGCTTTTGGACAAGCTAGGCTCACCGATGGCAGTGGCAGGCACCTGGAGTGAAACAAGAAGCCACTGTTATTTTCAAAGCTATAAAAGCTTCCGGGATCCCTGGGATTCTTTTTTCGACCATGCGCCCCAGATCGAACCTCAGGGTTATACACGCCTAGGACCTGCGATCCGCCACTCTACAACTCTTCTTTCGCAGAGCGGCACTCGCACGAAGCTTCTGGTCCTGCTCACTGACGGCAAACCCACCGATTTCGACCGCTACGAGGGTCGCTATGGAATGGAAGACATCTACCACTCCATTTTGGAAGCAAGGCAAAGAGGTGTGGAGGTAAAAGCCCTAGCTATTGAAAAAGACGCAAAAAGGTATTTTCCGGAGTTATTCGGTCCCCGCAATTACCAAATCCTTCCCTCGCCCGCGCAATTGCCCGAAACCCTCTTTCGTCTTTACTTAGAAGCTTGTAAGCTTTAGTCCAAAGATGGACACCTCTCAACTCACGAAAATATTAGGCGATTATCCCCTTTTCGTGGGCTTGAGCGAAGTCGAGCTTCACCCGCTTCTCGCGGGGCACAAGTTCAGAAATATCCCCCACCACGAAATCCTCTATAAGGCTGGCGACACGGCGGAGAACTTCGCCATAGTGCTGACAGGCGCCTTTAAACTTGTGCGCGCCACCCCTCGAGGCGAAGACGCTATTGTTTACTTTGCCACTCCCGGAGACGTGATCGGGGGGCTTGTGATGCTCAAGCAAAATGCAGTGTTTCCGGTTTCCGCTATCGCCCTCGGAGCGTCCACCGTCCTGGCCATGCCAAAAAATACTTACCTAGAAGCATGGATATCTAACGCCAAAGTGCAGGCCAAGCTCAACTCTGCCCTCTACTCCAGAATGAGCGTGCTCCAGGAAAGCCAGGCAAATTCCAAGCTTACCTTGCAACAGCGAGTGGCGGCTCTTCTGCTAAATCTTGTGGACAAGCAACCGTCTACCGAATCGTCCAGAATTCCCATTCCTCTCACCAGGCAGGAAATCGCTGACTCTGTAGGATCCACGGTGGAATCAGTAATTCGCTGCATGAGTGATCTGTCTCAACAGGGAATCATCCAAACCGAAAACCAGCAGATTGAGATTCTCCGCACCGATAAAATCGTAGATCTGCTGAAAAATCTCTGACCTGATGCACGTCATACATGCTGAGGGTCAGGGTTGCTATTCTGTGGACAACGGTTCTGAACCATAACGTTAATGAGGGTTTTATGAACGCCGTAAAAATTACCGCCTTTGCACTCCTGCTTCTCTCCAGCGTCGCACGCGCTGACCTTAAAGGAGAGGAAGAAGCCAAGCTCACCTCACCTCCCGAGGTTCCCCCTCCGATCACACGTTCCCACAACACCAAGATGATTGTAAAACTTGAGGTTGTGGAGAAGGTGATGAAGATCGCTGATGGCGTGGACTATACTTTCTGGACTTTCGGAGGCACTGTTCCTGGAAGCTTCATTCGCGTGAAGGAAGGCGATCAGGTGGAGTTCCACCTGATGAACCACCCCAATAATAAAATGCCGCACAATATCGACCTTCATGCGGTAACCGGCCCAGGCGGCGGAGCAGCTTCCTCGTTCGCGGCTCCAGGACATAGTGCGATGTTTTCCTTCAAAGCCTTAAATCCAGGTTTGTATGTATACCATTGCGCCACGGCTCCCGTGGGAATGCATATCGCGAACGGAATGTATGGCCTGATTCTAGTAGAGCCTAAAGCGGGCCTCGCCAAGGTGGATCGCGAGTTCTACGTGATGCAAGGCGATTTCTACACAAAAGGCCCCTACGGTAAGCAGGGTTACCAGCCATTCAGCATGGAAAAAGCGATAGATGAGAGGCCAACCTATGTCGTATTTAACGGCAAAGTAAATGCGCTTACGGGCGATGCAGCCCTTCCCGCTAAAGTGGGCGAAACTGTGCGCCTGTTCGTGGGCAACGGCGGACCTAACCTCGTATCCTCTTTCCATGTGATTGGTGAAATCTTCGATAAGGTCTACCAAGAAGGAGGCTCTCATTTCACCGAGAACGTGCAGACCACTCTGATCCCTTCAGGAGGCTCCGCGATTGTGGAATATAAGCTCGATGTACCAGGTACCTATATTCTCGTAGACCACTCCATCTTCCGCACTTTCAATAAAGGCTCGCTCGGAATGATGAAAGTGACCGGAGATGAAGACAAGCTCGTTTACTCCGGGAAGATCAAAGACGAAGTTTATATGCCAGAAGGAAGCGCCATTCGTCAGGAAACTGGTGAAAAGGCAATGGTGAAAGTGGCCGGAACCGTCGAAGAAAAAATTGCCATGGGTAAAGTTACCTACAATCAGAACTGCGCCGCATGCCACCAGCCGGATGGTCGAGGCATACCGGCCGCCTTTCCGCCCCTCGCAAAATCAGATTTTCTGAATGCGGATAAAGCCAGAGCGATCGGAGTGGTGAAAAATGGTCTCACTGGTGTGGTTACGGTAAATGGCGCGAAATTCGATAGCGTGATGCCCTCTCTCGGCTTGAGCGATGAAGACATCGCTAACGTATTGACCTTCGTTTACCACAACTGGGGCAACAGCAAGAAAACCGTGGACGCGAAGGAAGTTAAAGCCGTGAAGAAAACAGCGAATGGTGGCGACTCGCACTAGGAGAAGGGAGAACAAGGTGTTTTTTCGACAGCCAGCATATTCCGCGCTCTTAACGAGCACTGTAATTCTGGCTGTCGCCTTTTTTCCCCTCGCCGCTAAGGCCGGGCCTCAAGACTTATCCATGATCTCGATTCCTGCAGGATCCTTGGAGCCCTTCTGGATCGTGCAAGCAGAGAAAGGAAAAGAGTCCGGCAAAGCGGAACTCGTTCCCATCGCGGCCTTCCAAGCGCAACCGCATGCCGTTACGAATAATGCTTACCTAAAGTTTCTACGTTCACACCCTGAATGGCAAAAGAGCCGGGTATCGCCCCTCTTTGCCGAACAAACCTACTTGTCACAGTTCGGATCTGATCTTAGCCTTCGCAAAGGGGTAAACGAAAACGCCCCCGTTACTTACGTGTCTTGGTTTGCGGCTTTAGCTTACTGCGAAAGCCAGAGTCTTCGGCTCCCTACGATCAATGAATGGGAGTATATGGCCGCGGCAAGCGAAACGTCTTTCGATGCGAACCGTGACCCTGCCTTCCTCGCGAGAATTCTCGAATGGTATAGCAAGCCCAATGGAGGCCAGATCGGTAGAGTAAAGTCTACCTATCGGAACCATTATGGCCTCTACGATTTGCATGGCCTGATTTGGGAGTGGACTGAGGATTTCAACTCAAGCTTAGTGACTGGCGAAAGCCGTGAAGATTCGGCGTTGAACCGGAATCTCTTTTGTGGAGCAGGCAGCCTTTTAGGTGGAAACAAAGAAAACTATGCGGCCTTTATGCGCTTTGCCTTCCGTTCCAGCATGAAAGGAAAAGGGACAATATGGAATCTCGGTTTTCGTTGCGTGCGCTAATCGTATTTTTTCTTCTGACCTCCACGGCCGCTGTTGGCGCAGAGCTGAACAAAGATTCTCTCTACCAAGTCACTTCGACCTGGCGCACTTCTGAGGGCAAGAGCATTCAGCTGCGAGAATTTGCAGGAAAGCCCGTGCTCATCACGATGGTGTATACCAAGTGCAATTACACCTGCCCCATGATGGTAACCAAGCTAAAAAGCATTGAAGCGGCGGCCGGCGAAAACTCCAATCTGAGAATCGTGCTCGTTTCCTTCGACTCCAAGAACGATACGCCGGAGGTGCTCGCTAAATTCATGAAGGAAAAAAACCTGGATGGAACCCGCTGGACGGTTATAACCGGGCAGAAATCTGGTTCGGTGAGAGAGCTCGCTGCGCTTCTAGATATTTCCTATAAGCTCGAAAAAAGCGGCGAGTATTCGCATTCCAATGTGATCACCTTGCTTGACAAAGAAGGTGTGCTACGCGTGACGTTGAACGGAGTCGCCGCAGACCATACCAAGCTCGTAAAATCGGTAAAAGAGCTCTAGTGAATACCGAAAACCCTTACCGCTATCTCTTTCCTATAGGATGCCTGAACGGAGTGCTGGGGGCCTTCCTTTGGATTGCGTTCCGTTACGGCTGGATTGAGTTTTATCCAGTCGCCCAGCATGCAAACCTAATGATAGGCGGCTTTCTATTTAGCTATGCACTCGGTTTTCTATGGACCGCGATCCCGCGCTTTCTTCAGGCTCCCGAGGCGGGCGTTGGCGAACTTTCCATACTAGTGAGTGCAATGGCAATAACCCCAGTGCTCGGCCTCTTTAGCAATCCCCTGTTTTTCTACGCGAGCATTCTCCTGGCACTCCTGACCACGGCCCGTTTTGGAAAAAAACGTTTTCAACTTCGTCGCACCAATCCGCCACCTTCATTTATTTTTATTTTTGTCGGTATGTGCTTAGCGGCGATTTCAATTTTTCTACTGATGCTCTCTTCTTTTTTCGAGCTGCCCTCGCTTCTTCTGGCGTGCGCAAAGAACTTTTTCCTGAAAGGATTCCTGCTATGCCTGGTGCTCGGCATTGGATCAAAGCTCATCCCGGTTTTGCTTGGATGGGCGCCTATTCCATCGCAACAAAAAGATAGAGAAGTGCCAATGAGGATAGCTCCCTTCCCTCTCTTCATCATCTCTATCCTGCTTGGCGGTGTTTTTTTCGAGTCTTATAACAATACCCGCTTAGCCGGCTTCTTTTATGCGGCTTCTTTAATCACTGCAGGCCTATATTCGATGAAGCTGGGTAAAGTTCCCAAAACAAGGAGCGCCTTGAGCGTCTTTGTGTGGATTTCTTCCATCGCCATTGCCCTCTCTCCGCTTTCCCTTACCGCAGATCCTTCCTACGCCGTACACTTCTGGCACCTTACTTTCATTTCGGGCTTTGGGCTGCTCACGCTTTTTGTATCCCTGAGAGTTGTTCTTGCCCATTCGGGGCAGGAGTTTCTCCGTTGGGAAAAGCGCCCTGCCTTCTATCTTCTGGGAACGCTCGTTCTGTTTGCCTCGGCCACGCGGATCAGCGCACCGCTCTTGGATTCAAGCCACCTGCTCGGACACTATGCCTATGCCGCGATCGTTTGGATCTGCGCGCTAGGGATTTGGGCATTCTATTATCTACGCTTTACGCCTGGGTTATTTTCTAAGTCGAAAAACTCCACCTGCTAGCAAATATAGCGCGAGACCAGCCTACTCAGGCCCGGATCTTGAGGCGAGCCTCTTTCTCTATGATCTCGATCATATTCCGTATTGCTTCTCAGCGTTATCCTATCTAACGTGAATCAAAGCGAACAAAGATCGAGCCGGGTAAGCTTAGGGCCATGAATTCTTCCATTTTGCAGCTTGAGATAAATGAAATTTCCTGGCGCTTCATGAATGAGTTCCGGGGCAAAAAAGAATTCCCTAATATTGAAAATTTCTTCGAGAAAGCTCGTCACTACACTTCAATGGTAGTTGACTCCGGTGAGATGTCTCCCTGGGTAGTTTGGCCCACCATTCATCGAGGCATAAACGAGGATCACCACAATATTCAGAATCTTGGGCAGGATCCAAAGACCTTCCGAGGCAGGCCCATTTGGAGGGAAATTCGAGATACCGGACGGAGCGTGGGGGTTTTCGGAGCTCTTCAAAGCTGGCCCGCAATTGACCCTGGCCCGGGAGGTTTTTTCGTACCTGACACCTTCGCGCACGACGAGCATTGCTTCCCACAGTTTCTGGAGCCTTTGCAAAAATTCAACTTGGATCTTGTGGCCAGAAACATGCGCGTAAGAGAGGGAACCTTCCTTTCCGCCTTCGACCGGAAAATATTTTTCTCGATTGCCCGCAGCGGAGTGCGATGGAAAACCCTTTTCCGCGTGGCCGGGCAGCTTTTGCGGGA
>JACCDG011737988.1_pt1 | contig 15556 bp, 22 predicted proteins | sample 7442471 | NCBI WGS metagenome assembly JACCDG01 (sample SAMN15323444, study PRJNA562643) | freshwater metagenome | isolation source: river surface water | place: USA:Blue River Watershed | collected 2017-08-17
GTAGCCCATGTTCGTGGCCGCCGAGTAGTTGCCCGTGTTCGTGGTCGCCGAGCGGTTGCCCGTGACAAGGGTCTGCTCGATGGATTTGTCCAGCTTGCCCATTACCCAATCCACGGCGCGGGCGACCAACACCGGCAGGCCGATTTCAGCCTCTACGGTGAGGGTGGCGCTGGCGACCTTGCTGTCACCGTCGTGTCGGCTGATCTGGCCGGATGCCTTGACCACGGCGAACCGACTGCCGGCCGGGTTGTAGTAGTTGAAAACGTCGAGCGGGTACTCGCAGGAGTGGAACCCCGACGCGCAGGCTTTCACTTCGCCTTCGTGTTCGTAGGTCTTGCCGACCTCGAACTGGAAGCCGCGACATTGCAGGGATTGATTGAAGCCCTTGTAGGCCGTGACGACCTCGGCAGCGGGCTGCGCTTTGGTGCGCTTCTTGGTGGCGGCCATGGTGTTAGGCCCCGGCTTCTTCACAGGCAGTGATGACAGCGGCGTACTGCTCGGGCTTGAGTTCCGGGCCACGGGTAACGCCGAACTTGGAGAGGACGGCGACGGCGGCGTCGCGACCTTTGCCCTGGGCCAGCTTGTTGATCGCGCTCACCACGCTGGGGTAGGCCGGCACCTCGGCGGCCTTATCGCTCGCCTCGGAGTTGTCGGCCTTCTTCTCTTGCGCAGCGCCCGCCCCCGCCTCGGCAGTAGACTGGGTACTGGCAGCGGCTTCCGTCGCCGCAGCAGTGGTCTTTTTTGCGGCGGTTTCCTTCTCGGGCTTGGCCTTGCCTTCTTCCTTCGCGGTTTCGGCATCGTGGCCGGCGCAGGGGGTGGTCTTGGCTTCGGTCACGACGGCCGCGACCTGGGCGGCGGTTGTGGGTACGCCGGACTTGATCGCCGCGATGAGTTCGCGGATGGCGTTCGTGTTCTCCTGGATGGTTGCTTCAAGGCTCATGGTGGTTACTCCTGGTTGGTGGATACGAGGTCGTTCAGGCGGGTGAAGAAATCCCCGGCGTCGGATGCCAGGGCGCGGAACTTCGCGGCGAACTCGAGCAGTTCCTTCAACTGGTCGGGTTCGTGGATGTCTTGGTCGTTGAGCAGGGAGAGCAGCGCGGCCTGGTCTTTCAGGCTGGCCGGGTGCGACTCGATGACGGCCTTCATGTCGTCGGTGCTCACTTCGTATTCGTCGAGCAGTTCGGCGATGGGCTTGTTTTCTTCCTGCTCATCGAGCAGGGTTTCCAGCCGGTCGAGCAGTTCGAGTTCCAGCGAGGTGCTGGTCAGTGGGTCGAGTTCGGCGCGGGTGGACGCAACCAGGTGGCCGGCGTCCATGGACTTCATGAGTTGGGCGGTCAGCATTTGGCGCGCTCCAACAGGGAGAGCCCGATGCAGATGGCGTCGCAGGGGTGCGGCGCGATGATGTTCAGGTCAAGGCCCGAACCGCGAACGCGGTACAGCCGACCGGGAATCAGGGGGGATGCGCTCATCGTTTCGTCCTTTCGTCGTTGCAATACTTAAACGCATTATGCGCGTCGGTATTAGCCGAGTCAATACGGAAACGTATAATTTGAGGCGAAGCAAAAAGGCCCGCGATTGCGGGCCTTGTCGGGTGGTGGGGTTACTGGTTGGGTGTTACAGGCCGCCCGCGCCGCTCTTATCGCGCACGCGGCCCAGGATGCTGATGTGTTCCTCGGCCAATTCGGGCGGCACTTCCTCGTCCTTATAGGCGGGGTTGTCGCTGCGCAGTATCAGGGTGCCATCGAGGCGCCGGAAAAGGCGCTTGACGCGCAGATCGTCGCCGTAGCGAATTGCATAGACCTTGCCGTCGATGATCCGCGTGGGGTCAGTCTCGCCCGTGTCGATGAGCACCGAGTCGCCGGCAAACAGGAAGGGCTCCATGCTGTCGCCCACGACCTTGAAGCGGCGCGCGTTCTTGGGCTTGATGCCGGTCTTGTGGAACCAGGACAGGCGGTAGGTGGCGGGCTCGCTTTCCTCGATCACGTCGTAGGTGGCCTGGTGCCCGTTGCCCGCGCTGAAGCTAACCCGGTACTCCTTCACCTGGATGGCATCAAGGGGCGTCGCTTCCTCGGGGTGCAGGGCCAGGACGTTGGCGTCCTTGACGATGCGCTCGCCCACGATGTCGCTGCCCTCGATGTCGCCTGTGCGCAGGTATTCCACTGTCACGCCGAAGTAGTCGGCGAGTGGTTGAACAGTGGCGGTGCGCGGGTCGTCGCTTTCACCCTTGAGGATGCGGTGAATGGTCGGCTGCTGCACGCCCGTGGCCTTTGCCAGCACGGTGGGGTTGATCCCGTGCTTGGCAATTAAGTAGGCGAGGTTTCGGCGCAGTTGGTTCATGAGGGCAAATATACGGCAGCGCATAGATTTACGCAAGCCCATGCGTTGAGGTATTGCTGCATAATGCGAAAACGTATAAAGTCCTACCGTCTTTCCTATACGGAGTTGCATTAAATGCCTACCATCCCTACAGCGTACACACAGAAGCCCGACGAACTGGTGTGCACACTGATCCGCGCCGGCTGGTCGCAAGGCGACATTGCCGACGCCATCGACGCGACACAGCCGACAGTGAGCCGCATTCTCAGCGGCCGCCACAAAGACCCGCGCTACAGCGTGGTCGAAAAGCTGCGCCACCTGGTGCTCAATCTCGATGAGTTCCAGGTGGCGCAATGATGACGAAACCCTGGCAACTGATTCAAGGCGAGTGCCTTCCTGCACTGCACGCCATGGCGGACGAAAGCATCGACGCCATCATCACCGACCCGCCCTACAGCAGCGGCGGATTTTCCCGCGACGACAAGGGCAAAGACCCCGACGCGAAGTACACACAAAGCCAATCGCAAGGCCGGTACCCGACCTTCTCGGGCGACTCGCGCGACCAGCGCAGCTATCTGACCTGGTGCTCGTTGTGGATCGCCGAGTGCGTGCGCGTCCTCAAGCCGGGCGGCTACTTCATGGCCTTCACCGACTGGCGCCAGCTTCCCGTTATGACCGACGCCGTGCAGGCCGGTGGCGTGTTCTGGCGCGGCATCGTTGCCTGGGACAAGGGCCGGGGCTCGCGCGCCCCGCATAAAGGCTATTTCCGGCACCAGTGCGAATACGTGGTGTGGGGCACCAAGGGCGCCGCCATCCAGTTGGAGCACGACGGCCCCTTCGACGGCTGCATTCAGGCCGTCGTCAAGCGCGACGACAAACACCACATGACCGGCAAGCCGACCGCGCTCATGCGCGAACTGGTGCGCCCTGTTCTACCAGGGGGGGTAGTGCTCGACCCGTTCGCCGGCAGCGGCACAACAGGGGTCGCTGCAGTCCTCGCCGGCCGTCGTTTCATCGGCATCGAGCGCGAGGCCGCCTATGCCGAGATTTCGCGCAACCGACTGGAAGCCGCCGAGGCCGAGTTCTACGGCGTCGCCGACCTGGTGTGAGGGCCGCGCGATGACTTCAAAACTTTTTCCGTTTGATCCTTCCTGGCTGCCGAACACGGACGGCTTCAAGTTCGAGGCGCTTCTGCGAAGCGGGCAAGTAGCAACCGGCGAGGTAGTGCGTGGATTCAACGGTATGCACACAACGAAAGGCGTGTCCTTCAAAGACATCGTCCGCTGGCGCCAAATTCCAGGAGGAACCAAGCAATGAAAGCTATTCAAACCAGGTACAAGGGCTACCGTTTCCGTTCGCGGCTTGAGGCGCGGTGGGCGGTGTTCTTCGATGCGCTGGGCGTCAAATGGGAGTACGAGCCGGAAGGCTTTGATCTAGGCTTTGGCGAACTGTACCTACCCGACTTCAAGGTGCTTTACCCCGGCAGGGGTAGAGGGACAGGCGAAGAACATTATGTGTGGTTTGAAGTCAAGGGCGATCTGCTATCCGTTACCGCGTCGGAGTGGCGGAAGTTAATGCGGTTTCATGTGCAAAAAGAACTGATTGTTTTGGACGGAATACCAGATTGCCGCATGTATTTGACCGTTGGTGGTTGTTTGTCGGATGAATGCGACGACACGGCTAGCTTCGATCCAGTGGCAGGGCCTTTTGTAGTCCATCCAGCGGCCTTGCAACACGAACGTGCTGGGCTTGCCTTGTGGTGCTCGCGCCAGCGTTTGTGGTGGGATGAGCACAGCAATTTTTTTAGCCCCTCATCAGATTTCGGATGTGGGGAAATGAAACTTGAACGGGCAGTTGCGGCGGCACGTAGCGCCAGATTCGAGCACGGTGAAAGCGGGGCTGCTCGATGACTTCCAACTTTCAACAATACGGTCGCGCCCTGCTGGGCAACGGCTACCTCATCATCCCGATTAAGCCGGGCCACAAGCGGCCCGCGCTGGACAACTGGCAAACCGCGCGCCTTGGCGCCGCTGACCTGACCCGCTACCCGGCGCACGGCGTCGGCGTGCTGTGCGGCCAGGGTGCGCAGCCCATTGCCGCCATCGACGTGGATACCCTGGACGAGGGCTTGGCCGCGCGCTTCGTGGCCTGGTGCCAGGAACACCTCGGCGCGACGTGCGAGCGCGTGGGCAACGCGCCCAAGATTCTGCTCGCCTACCGGGCCGAATCCGAGGGCTGGGGCAAGGCCACCGGCGCCTGGTTCGCACGTCAATGGGTGCCCGGCCCGAAGGGCAACCACTTTTCTGGCGGCTATACCATCAACGCGGAAGGGAAGCCCGACCACAAAGAGCCGGTGCACCGGCTGGAAGTGCTGGGCAAGGGCCAGCAGTTCGTGGCCTACCATATCCACCCGGACACGGGCGAGCCTTACGAGTGGGTGGATTTCTTCGGCGGCCTGGAAGCGATGCGCGCGGGCGACCTGCCCATCATCACCGAGGCCCAGGTCGAGGAAGCGCTGCAGGTGTTCGAGGCGATGGCTGCCGAGGCCGGGCTGGTCAAGAAGCCAAACAGCATCACGAAAGTGGCCGGCATGACCTCGGCGCCGGACGACGACCCGCTGATGGCCTTCGAGCCCCCGGTTGGCATCGACTTGAGCGAGGCCCGGCGCCTGGTGGCCTATGTCGATAACGAGGACTACGACACCTGGCTGAAAGTCGGTATGTCGCTGCACCACGAGTTCGAGGGCGACGGCACCGCGCTGGATTTGTGGGACGAGTGGTCGAGCACGGCCAGCAACTACGCCAGCCGCGAGGACTTGGAGAAGCGGTGGGAATCGTTCGGCCGCTCGGGGCGCAACCCGACGACGGCGCGCTGGCTGCTCAAGGTCGGCAACCAGGGCAAGCGCGACGCGGTGAAAGCCGAGAAACGCACCGCGCTGGATGATGCCAAGGGCCTGATTCTGTCCTGCAAGGACTCCATCGACCTGGTGAATGATGTCGCGCGCAAGGCGGGCGAAGCGGCCGGCACGGATCTGGCCCTGCGTGCCGAACTGGCCGGCCTTATCCGGGCGCGCTTCAAGGAACTGACCGACACCAGCCTGCCGGTGGCCGACGTTCGCGCGGCCATGGCGGGCGGCCGCAAGGTGGTGGCATTCAGCAAGCAGCGTCGGCAAATGACCGAGTTCGGTAACGCCGAGCGCATGCTCGACCACTACGGCGACGGCCTCATGTACGTGCCCGAGATCGACGGCTGGTTCATGTGGACGGGCATCTACTGGCGCCGCGCGGCCGGCGTCGAGCTTGAGCACCTGGCGAAGGAAACCATCCGCGCACTGCCCGACGAGGCAAAGACCATCGAGAGCGACGCCGAGCGGGCCGAGTTCTTCAAGTTCTGCGCCGTCAGCCAGCGGGCCGTCATGGTGCGCAACATGGTGAGCCTAGCACAGTCCGACCCGCGCGTCGTGGTGGGCATGGCCGACCTCGACAAGCTGACGCACCTCTTGGGCGTGGGCAATGGCGTGGTCGATCTGACCACGGGCAAGCTGCTGCCGCCCGACCAGGCGTACCGCGTGACCACTATCACGGCGGTGGAATTCGACCCGGCCGCAGCGTGCCCCCTGTTCGAGCAGACCGTGGCCGACGTGTTCTTCGGCGACGCCGACATGATCGGATTTTTTCAGCGCCTCGTGGGTTACTCGCTGCTGGGCCGGCCGGACGAGGACGTGCTCGCCATTCCCTACGGGTCGGGCTCCAACGGCAAGAGCACGGTGCTGGGGGCCATCCGCGACGCCCTGGGCGAGCACGCCAAGATGGCAAGCGCCGACACCTTCTTGAGTAGCGGCGCGGCCGGTGGCAATGCCGGCGCGGCGCGCGAGGACGTGCTGCGCTTGCGCGGCGCCAGGTTCGTCTATGTCAGCGAGCCCGACGAGGGCAGCGAACTGCGCGAGGGCCTTATCAAGTCCATGACCGGGGGCGAACCGCTGCCGGCGCGCGGCCTGTATTCCAAGACCACGGTCGAGGTGGCGCCCACCTGGGTGGCCTTCATGCCGACCAACCACCGGCCCATCGTCAAGGGCGACGACCACGCCATCTGGCGCCGGCTGCTGCCCGTGCCATTCACGCGCAACTTCGACCAGGACTTGACGCTGACCAAAGACCCCGACCGGGCCGAGAAGCTGGCGGCCGAGGCGAAAGGGATCCTGGCCTGGTGCGTGCGCGGCGCGCTGGCCTACCAGAAGGCGGGCCTGCAGCCACCGGGTGCCGTCCGCAAGGCGCGCGACGACTACAAGAGCGACATGGATTTGCTGGCCGAATGGCTGGATGAGTGCTGCGAGGTCGGCCCCAACCACGTGGAAACCAACGCCAGGCTGTGGGCTAGTTGGGAAGCCTTCGCCAAGGCGCGCGGCGAGCTTCGCTTCATTGCCAATTCCAAGAACCTGGGCCGGCGCCTGTCGTCGCGTGGGTTCGGCCCGCTGAAAGATGAGTGCGGAATTCGGGGCCGGGGCCTGCATGGTATTCGCGTTCGGCAGGTGGGGGACTTCGAGTGATAGCGCAACTTTTTGCAAATTGCAGTTTGCCGCGTGTTCGTTGCGTGCAGGTTTTTGCAATCTGCAATTTGTTGCGCGTTCGTTGTTGGTGGGTGGCTGGGGTTTGCGACGTTTGCGACGTTTCTAGGGGGTTTTTAAGGAAATTCCTCATACGTGTACATGAAAAAGTTAGTCAAAAAACACTGAAAAACGTCGCAAACGTCGCAAGTAAAAAATTGCAGATTGAAGGGAGGGCGGCGCATGCAAAAAACCGTGGCGGTGAATGATGCCGGTTTGCGAATCGGTGAGGATCATCCGAACGCCAAGCTGACGGATGCCGAGGTGGAGCGGATTCGCTCGCTGCACGAGGACGGCATGAGCTACGACGCGCTGGCCGAGAAGTTCGAGGTGAGCAAGTGGGCCATCGGCCGGATTTGTCGCTATGAGCGTCGAGCGCAAACCCCGGCGAACTTCAAGAACGTGCACGTGCTGGATTGCGAATAGGCTGGAATGCACGCTATGAAACTCACACCTGAAAAGCTGACCGCATTTTGCGCAGCCCTGGCCGAGACTTGCAACGTAGGCCGGGCGTGCTCTGCTGTCGGTATCTCACGGTGGACGGCTTACCACTGGCGCAAGGAAATGCCCGACTTCGCCCAGGCGTGGGATGAGGCGATGAAGGCCGGGATGCTGGCCCTTGAGGACGAGGCACACCGCCGTGCGTTCGAGGGCACCGACGAGCCAGTTTTCTACAAGGGCGACGAGTGCGGCAGCGTGCGCAAGTACAGCGACACCCTTGCCATATTCCTGCTCAAGGCGCACGCCCCCGAGAAGTACCGGGAAAAGACCAGCATGGAACTGACCGGCGCCAACGGTGGCCCCGTGCAGATCAGCGACACCGAACGGGCCGCAAAGATCGCCGCCATTCTCGCCGCCGCCAAGGCCCGCAAGGACGGCGATGTTTCCGACCTCGTTTGACCCGGCGCTGCTGGCCTACCTCACCCCCGAGGAACTGGCCGACCTCGACGCGCTCATCGTCAGCGACCCGACGATCTGGCGCCCGCTGCCTGGCCCGCAATCGCTGGCCTTTCACTCCACGGCCGACATCATCGGCTATGGTGGCGCGGCCGGTGGCGGCAAAACCGACCTTGCGTGTGGCAAGGCCCTGACCCAGCACCAGAAGGTGCTCGTGCTGCGCCGCGAGGCCACGCAGCTAACCGGCATCATCGACCGATTTACCGAACTCATCGGCGGCCGCGACGGCTACAACGGCCAGGAAAGGATCTGGCGCCTGCCCGGCAAGCAGATCGAGTTCGGGTCGACGCCGAACCTGGACGACTGGAACAAGTACCAGGGCCGCCCCCATGACCTGCTCGTGTTCGACGAGGCGGCCAACTTCCTGGAATCCCAGGTGCGTGCGCTGCTGGGCTGGTTGCGCTCGGTTGATCCGACCCAGCGCTGCCAGGCACTGCTGACCTTCAACCCGCCGACGACGGCCGAGGGCCGGTGGATCACGGCCTTCTTCGCCCCGTGGCTCGACAAGAAGCACCCGAAGCCGGCCAAGCCTGGCGAGTTGCGGTGGTTCGCCATGATCGACGGCGAGGAAGTCGAGGTGGAAAGCGGCGAGCCCTTCCAGCATGGCGCCGACCTCATCAAGCCGATGAGCCGGACGTTCATCCCCTCGCGTGTCAGTGACAACCCCTACCTCATGGGAACCGGCTACATGGCAACCCTGCAATCCCTACCCGAGCCGCTGCGCTCGCAAATGCTCTATGGTGACTTCAACGCGGGCATCGAGGACGACCCGTGGCAAGTCATTCCGACCGCGTGGGTGGAAGCGGCCCAGGCACGGTGGAAGCGGCCCGACAAGCTGGCGCCCATGGATTCGCTGGGCGTGGATGTGGCGCGAGGCGGCCGCGACAACACCATCCTGGCCCGGCGCCACGGCATGTGGTTCGACGAGGCCCTGGTCTATCCGGGTAAGGCGACACCAGACGGCCCAACGGTGGCCGGGCTCACCATCGCCGCCAAGCGCGACGACGCGGTGGTGCATATCGACGTCATCGGCGTGGGCTCGGCGCCCTACGACTTCCTCAACGAGGCAGGCCAGCAGGTCGTCGGGGTCAATGTCGCCGAATCCGCCACCGGCACCGACAAGTCCGGCCGGCTGCGCTTCAAGAACTTGCGCAGCGAGTTGGTGTGGCGGATGCGTGAAGCGCTCGACCCGACCAACAACACCGGCATCGCGCTGCCGCCCGACCCGCAACTGCTGGCCGACCTGACGGCCTACACGTGGGAGTTGTCGGGTTCGACCATCTACGTGGCGAGCCGCGAGCAGATCATGGAAAAAATCGGGCGTTCGCCCGACTATGGCAGCGCCTACGTGCTGGCCCTGCTGGATACCCCGAAGCGCGCCACGGTCGAGGCCATGAGCCAACGGCGCCGCCGTGGGGAGTACGACCCCTACGCTACTTGACGCAGTTGTAGGCGATTTCGAAGTCGGTCACGTTGCCGGCGAACTGCGCGTGCTTGCCGTACTTCGCGCAGTGGGCGTCGGCAGCTTGCAGGGCGCCCGTGGTGCCGCGCGGCGAATGCGCCCAATTCACGGACACCGCGTTCTCGGTGCCCTCGACGATGAACGGCGGGCGCGGCGTCGTCGCGCAACCTGCAGCGAGCACTCCCAGCGCAGCAATCAAAGCGGCTTTCTTCATCGTTGTCTCCCTGTTGTCGGTTGCAGATTGCATTTTACCGGATGCACGTACCGAGAACCACGCCCCATACGCTGCGCGCATGGAACCCACCATCCGCACCATCACCGTCGACGAAGCCTTCGACTCGCCCATGTTCGCCGCCCTATGCGACGAGTACCGGGCGGAATCGTTGCGCAATCCCGACATGATGGGCGCGCTACCCGACCGCGAGGGCTACGCCCGCATGGTCGACGCCGGCCTGCTGCACCCGCTGGGCGTTTTCGTCGGCGACGAACTGGCCGGCCTTTGCGCCGTCATGGTCACGCCCGTGCTGCACTTTGGCGGCCGGGTCATCGCCTCGACTGAAACCCTGTTTGTCGCCGAGGCGCACCGCGCTGGCGGCGCCGGCATGAAGTTGCTGCGCGCGGCCGAACAGGTGGCCGCCGAGGCGGGGGCCGGTGGCCTGTACGTCACGGCCCCGACTGGCGGGCGCCTTGAGCGCCTGCTGCCGCATGTGGGCTACCACGAAACCAACCGCGTGTTCTTCCGGGGGCTGCTATGACCGGGCTCGTGGCGGCCGAGGGCCGCATCCCAGCCATGGCGCCCGAGGCCATCGACAAGGTGCGCCAGTTGGAAGCCATCACGCGCGAACTGCCCCAGGTCGAGATTGCCACCGAGCACGTGCTGCACGGCGGCATGTACGCGCGAACGATCTGCATTCCGGCCGGCGTGGTGCTGACCGGCGTGTTCATCCGCGTGCCCACGCTGCTGGTGTTCGACGGCCACGCCACGGTGAATGCAGGCGACGAGGCCACCACGCTGACCGGCTACCACGTGCTCGCTGCCAGCGCGCACCGCCGCCAGGCATTCCTCGCCCACGCCGACACCCGCTTGACCATGGTGTTCGCCAGCCAGGCCAAGACCGTGGCCGAGGCCGAGGACGAATTTACCGACGAGGCGCACCTGCTGTTTTCACGCAAGCCGGGCGCCATCAACCGCATCAACATCACAGGAGAGTAACCATGTCGGGTGGAGCTACCGCAGTCATGGCCGCCGCCGCAGTTGCCGGCGCCGCCATCGCCTACAACAACGGCCAGGAGCAGAAGAAGGCCGCCGAGAAGGCGAGCCAGCAGGCCGAAGCCAACGCCAAGAAGCAGGAGAAGGCCGCCGACGAGGCGACCAACCGCGCCAACCAGAAGCGCGCCGATACCGGCGCCGCGCTGGACGCAGCCTCGCAATCCGGCAAGGCCGGTGCCTCGGGCACCATGCTGACCGGGCCTCAGGGCGTTGATCCCAACATGCTGAACCTCGGCAAGAACACGCTCCTGGGGTCTTAACCATGGCCGACGTGTCCAAGCGCAAATTGCTGCTTTCGCGCTGGGGTCAGTTGCACAGCGAGCGCGCCAGTTGGGTGGCGCACTGGAAGGAAATCAGCGACTACCTGCTGCCGCGCTCGGGCCGCTTCTTCACTGACGACCGCAACCGGGGCGAGAAGCGGCATAACAACATTTACGACAGCACCGGCACCCGCGCGCTGCGCGTGCTCGCTGCCGGCATGATGGCCGGCATGACCAGCCCGGCGCGGCCCTGGTTCCGCCTCACCACGTCCGACCCGCAGCTTGATGAGTCGGCGGCCGTCAAGGCGTGGCTGGCCGACGTGACCCGCCTCATGCAAATGGTGTTTGCAAAGTCGAACACCTACCGCGCGCTGCATTCGATGTACGAGGAATTGGGCGCCTTCGGCACCGCCAGCAGCATCGTGCTGGCCGACTTCGATACCGTCATCCACCACTACACCCTGACCGCTGGCGAGTACGCCCTGGCCGCGAACAGCCGGGGCCAGATCAACACCCTGTACCGGCAATTTCAAATGACCGTCGCGCAAATGGTGCGCGAGTTCGGCCGCGACAGTTGCAGCCCCACGGTGCAAGGCATGTTCGACCGTGGCGCGCTGGAACAGTGGGTCACGATCATGCAGGCCATCGAGCCTCGCGCCGACCGCGACCTGACCAAGCGCGACGACCGCAACATGGCGTGGAAGTCGGTCTATTTCGAGCAGGGCGGCAGCGAAGACCAGATCCTGCGCGAGTCCGGCTTCAAGGAATTCCCGGCCTTGTGCCCGCGCTGGGCCGTGGTCGGCGGCGACATTTACGGCAATAGCCCGGCCATGGAAGCGCTGGGCGACATCAAGCAGTTGCAGCACGAGCAACTGCGCAAGGCCCAGGGCATCGACTACAAGACCAAGCCCCCGCTGCAGGCGCCCACGTCCATGAAGTCGCGCGACGTGGATACCTTGCCGGGCGGCATTTCCTTTGTCGATGCGGCCGCCCCCAACGGCGGCATCCGTTCGGCCTTCGAGGTGAATATCGACCTGTCGCACCTGCTGGCTGACATCCAGGACGTGCGCGAGCGCATCAAGGGCGGTTTCTATGCCGACCTGTTCCTCATGCTCGCCAACGGCACCAACCCGCAAATGACCGCCACCGAGGTGGCCGAGCGTCACGAGGAAAAGCTGCTCATGCTCGGCCCGGTGCTGGAACGGATGCACAACGAAATCCTCGACCCGCTCATCGAAATGACCTTTTCGCGCATGGTCGAGGCCGGCGTCGTGCCGCCCCCGCCCGAGGAATTGCAGGGCATCGAACTGAACGTCGAGTTCGTCAGCATGCTGGCCCAGGCGCAGCGCGCCGTCGCCACCAATTCGGTGGATCGCTTCGTCGGCAACCTGGGCGCAGTGGCCGGCATCAAGCCGGAAGTCCTCGACAAGTTCGACGCCGACCGCTGGGCCGACGCCTACGCCGACATGCTCGGCATCGACCCCGAGTTGATCGTGCCGGGCGACCAGGTGGCGCTAATCCGCCAGCAGCGCGCCGAGGCGGCCAAGGCCCAGCAGCAGGCCGCACTGCTCAACCAGGGCGCCGACACCGCGCAAAAGCTGGGCAGCGTCGATACCAGCAAGCAAAACGCGCTCACCGACGTGACCCGCGCATTCAGCGGCTACACCTAAGAGGAAACCCGACATGATCGACATGAAACTCAAGCCCGAGGCCAAGACCATGCTCGGCGAGCCCGTGGAAGCGGACACCCCCGAGTATCCCTATGGCCTGCGCATCTGCCTGGACAACGAGAGCCTGACGAAACTCGGCATTACCGAACTGCCGGCCATCGACGCCGAGTTCAAGGTGACCGCGCTCGCCTGCGTGGTCAGCGTCAGCCAGCACGAAAGCCAGGGCAGCGACAAGCCGCACCGCTCGGTCGACCTGCAAATCGAAATGATGGAACTGGCCCCGGCCAAGGAAGAAGCCGGCGAAGGTCAGAGCATCGCGCAGCGCATGTATGCCAACAGCAATATGAATCCGTGACGCGTGCACGTACCTCAAACGCATGCGCATAGATTGCGGCCATGAGCAATTACGACCCGACCGACATCCGCAGCCAGGAGCGTGCAAAGGCCGACACCGACCTGCGCAACAAGCTGGCGAAGGATAACGAGGAGGCCGACCTTAAGTGGCTCATGGGCAGCAAGCGGGGGCGTCGCATCGTGTGGCGCCTTCTGGATCGAGCCGGGGTTTTCCGGCTTTCGTTCAACACGAACTCGATGGCGATGGCGTTCAACGAGGGAAATAGGAACGAGGGCCTGCGCATCCTGGCGCAAATCCACACGCTCTGCCCGGAGCTTTATCCCGTGATGGTGAAGGAACAGATCCATGACAACCGAAACGCTGATGACGGAAGCCGCAACGACCACTGAAGGCACGACCGCATCTGAACAGGCCACCCAGCAACCCGCTACTGGTGCGGGCGAAGGCGGCCAACAGCAGCAGCAAGCGTCCGAAGGGCAAGGTACCCAAGGCCAGCAGGCCGAAGGCACCAAGACCGAAGGCGAAGCCGAGAAGAAGCCGGAAGGCGCACCCGAGAGCTACGAGTTCAAGGCTCCCGAGGGTGTGCAGTTCGACGACACCGTCATCGGTGCTTTCTCCGAAGTCGCCAAGGAATTGAACCTGCCCCAAGACCAAGCGCAAAAGGTACTCGACAAGATGGCCCCCGTGATTGCGGCGCGCCAGCTTGAACAGTTCCAGGCCGCCCGCGTCGCGTGGGGGGAAGCCGCCAAGACCGACAAGGAGTTCGGCGGCGAGAAACTGGCCGAGAACCTGGGCGTGGCAAAGAAGGCTATGGACACCTTCGCCACCCCCGAACTGCGCGCACTGCTGGACGAGTCCGGCCTGGGCAACCATCCCGAGGTCATCAGGATGTTTTACCGGACGGGCAAGGCAATCAGTGAAGACCGTTTTGTCGGTGGAAAGCAGGGGCAGCAAGCCCCGCAATCTGTCGCGCAGCGGATGTATCCCAACATGAACCCGTAATCAGGAGGTTTTCAAATGGCAACTCTCAGCACGGGCCAGCTTACCCTGGCCGATTGGTCGAAGCGCACCGGCCCGGATGGCAAGATCGATCCGGTAGCCGAACTGCTCTCGCAGCAAAACGACGTCCTCGAAGACATCGTCTTCAAGGAAGCCAACCAACCGACCAGCCACGTGGTCAATATCCGCACCGGCTTGCCGACCGTTTATTGGCGTGCCTACAACCAGGGCGTGCCGAGCAGCAAGTCGACCACTGCCCAGGTGACCGAGCCCTGCGCGATGTTGGAAGCCCGCTCCCACATCGACGCCAAGCTCCTGGCCCTGAACAACAACAGCGCCGAATTCCGCCTTTCCGAGGAATCCGCCTTTATCGAGGCGATGAACCTGGAAATGACCGGCAAGCTGTTCAACGGCAACGTCGGCACCGACGCCAAGACTTTCAGCGGCCTGGCGACTCGCTACAGTTCCACCACGGCCGGCAACGGCGGCAACGTCATTCTGGCCGGTGGTGCCGGTTCGGACAACGCTTCCATCTACCTGGTGGTGTGGGGTGAGCAGACGGTTTTCTGCCCGTTCCCGAAGGGCTCGCGCGCTGGTCTGCAATCCCGCGACCTGGGCGAGGAATCGGTGCAGGATGCGAACGGCAACTGGTTCCAGGCGGCCCGCTCCCTGTTCCAGTGGGACGGCGGCCTGGTGGTCAAGGATTGGCGCTATGTCGTCCGTATCGCCAACATCGACGTGTCCGACTGGATCAACGTCGCCAACTCGCAAACTTCCGCTGCCAGCACCAACCTCTTGAAGTTGATGATGCGCGCCATTGCCCGTATCCCCAATTTCAACATGGGCCGCGCGGCGTTCTACGCCAACCGCTCCATTCAGGAAGGTTTGATGATTCAGGCGCTGGAAAAGTCAAACGCGGCCCTGGGCATCAAGGAGGCTCTGAGTCAGTTTGGCGACAAGATCAACCAACTGCAATTCATGGGTATCCCGGTGCGCGGCGTCGATCAACTCGGCATCGCTGAAACCCTGGTGTCCTAATCGGGAAACGGAAAGGAATAGCCATCATGATCCTCGACGCACTTCTGCAACTCTCCGCTGCCCAGGCCGTCACGGCCTCGGCAGTTTCCACCAACACCATCGACCTCGGCCAGAACCGCGACATCGGCACCGGCAAGGATTTGTACGCGGTCATCACCGTGGATGAAGCCGCCGCCGCTGCTGGTGCTGCCACCGTGCAGTTCCAGGTCATCAGTTCGGCGGCCGCCAACCTCGGCAGCCCGACGATCCTCGGCCAAACCGATGCGATTGCCAAAACCGAACTGACGGTCGGCCGCAAGCCCATCGTCGTGCGGATTCCGCCCGCCATCCTGAACGCGCAGCCCATCGGCCAGCGCTACCTGGGCCTGCAATACACGGTCGGCAATGGCCCGCTGACCGCTGGGAAATTCACCTGCTACATCAGCGACAGCGATGTCAGCGTGAACAAGAACTACCCCAGCGGCTTCACCGTCGCTTAACCAGGAGCCTGACACATGAGCAACGAAAAGGACGTCGGCACTATCAAGTGCAAGGTCGTCGCCGACAAGGTGTGGTACTCGAAAGAGGGCCGCTTCCTGACGCAAGGCGAAGAAGTCGAGTTCCCGGCCAAGGTGAAGAACCACGAA
>JACCDG011774677.1_pt1 | contig 15553 bp, 13 predicted proteins | sample 7442471 | NCBI WGS metagenome assembly JACCDG01 (sample SAMN15323444, study PRJNA562643) | freshwater metagenome | isolation source: river surface water | place: USA:Blue River Watershed | collected 2017-08-17
CATAGTGAAGAATGCATTTGGCACTCAACACCATCATTGGCTGTTCACAAAAAAGGACCTTGATCGTTTATGGCCGAAATTTCCCGAAATGTACGATGAACCCTTCTGGGATTATTCAGGATTTCCCACTGCTCGGGTCTCCGAGCTTGCGCGTGAATACGTCACTGTGGCGCTCTCTGGTGATGGAGGTGACGAAGTATTTGGCGGTTATATGACACACGTCACTGGATATCGCATGGATATGATTCGAAAACTTCCACGTCTCTTACGCAAAGCCGGTGCAAAGATTCCCGCAAAAAAGAACCTGGGCAATTTTGCGAATCTGTATTTACTCAAGGGTGCGATGGATCTGTCGCTCCACGATCCTGCTGAATTCTATGCGCGCGCTTTAGTTGAAGATGGTATAAAACCCGCGGCATATAAGAAATGGACTACTGAAAAACTGCGGTACTGTTTAGATAAATCCGGTGGAAGACTCGGCGAAGCGCTTCGATTATATGATCTCCTGTATCACACTATTCCAGATCTCTTTTTGACGAAAGTGGATCGCGCAAGCATGAGCACGGCACTTGAAGTGCGTAGTCCTTTCCTCGACTACCGTTTACTTGAGCTTGGTCAACGTATCCCTGTGGAATGGAAAATCGATGCGTTCAAGACAAAAAAACTCATGCGTGAAGTAATAAGTGGCATCGTGCCAGAAGAAATAATCACCAGAGGCAAACAAGGCTTTACGCCGCCGCTCGAAGAATGGGTACAAGGACCTGAATATCAACAACCAATACAAGATGCGCTTGCATTGATTCAGACTGTTGATGCAGAAATATACGATTTCTATGCAAAGCAAGGTTTGGTTGAGAAGAATCGTATGTATACGAACTATATGATTCGGCTGCTGCTCTTCCATCTGTGGTGGAAGCGCTGGATAGGCAAATAATGCTGTTTTGTTTTTTCGTATGAGACAAACTATTGCACGCGCGTATTCTGCTTATGGCGTACATGCTCGTGCTATGTAGCGCTGAGCATCAGGTGGCATGTTCTTGTAGAGGCCGTGCGTGGTGAAGAGACGTTCTTCAAACGCAGCGAAGTCTCCTTTTGGCAGCTCGCCAAAAGTCCGAGTAAATACCTCGATCGAAGCGCGCTCGCGACTCTTCTGTTGGCATGCGTACAAGGGGTTCGTATCCCACTCTGTTGCAATGCCGCGAACTCTGTGTGTTATTTCATTCGGCGTTGCAACTCGACTTATTGTCTGCACGCGTTTTTTATGGAAGTGGTTCGTTATGCTAAGTACATTCTTCATTCCTGCTGGGGCAGCAATTCCTGCTATGAAATAGAATACTTCTGCTACAGTGTCGATTGCAAAGTCATCGACTTGTATGTCTCTTTCGGGGACGCCTTGCTCAATTAAGTATTCTTTTGCCGGTGCTGCATAGGGTACTTGACGTTTATCGCCAACAGTGAGTCCTTTCAGCGGATCGAAAATGATGATCTCATTGTGTGCCGCAGCGATACTGACGCTGCCTGTGCGGCCGCGGCGAAACATGCGTGCTGCTTCATCAAGTCGCGCCTTTGAGTGATCGCTTAACGTTCCTTCAGGACTGGCAGGACCAGCGTGGGCAAGAATAGTATCATAAAGGATCATATACTACTGCGTAGTGATTAATTCCTTATAATCTTTGTGGTTGTACGCGTACTCTAGAAGAGTGCGTAAATGAATGGTGAAACGGCGCTGCTGTGTGCAAAGACGAGGAGCAATCCTATCAAAACGAGAATTATAATGATTGGCGTCAGCCACCAGGCTTTGCGCACCTTCAAGAAAGTCCATAGCTCGCCAAGCAGCGAGTTGTTGCGTCGCTGGCGCTCTTGCGTCTTTGCCATACTGTAGCAACTGAATCTCGGTATTTAAGGGTTATTCGCTTGCAATAAATATCTATATAGACAAAAAATAAAGCAGGAGGTCCTCAAAACCTCTCGATTGTCATGTAATGCGAGAGTGCGCAGGCATGCTGCTCGTCCCTCGCAGAGCAAGCGTCGGTGGACCTGCATGAATCGGCCCACCTCCTGATGTGCTGCATGGCACTCTCGCCTTCAAGTCCAACGTGTTGGCCGAAGCAAGGATCGAGCTGCTAATCGTTTGCTATACTTTCTGAATCCCACATGTCGCGTGGATTATCGGCGCGTGCAATTAAGAACTTTCCAATGACAAGATAGTCAATGCCTGTGCCCATCATACAGCGGTAGGCATCATTGGGCGTACACACAATTGGTTCGCCGCGAATGTTAAATGAAGTGTTTATCAGAATAGGAACGCCAGTTGCGCTCCCAAAGCGTTTGAGCAAGTCGTAGTAGAGTGGATTCTGTTCCCGTCGGACAGTCTGTAAACGTCCTGAGCCATCGACATGCGTTACCGAGGGAATTACTTTTTGGAATTCCTTGCGAACAGGGTACACCATGAGCATGAAATCAGCAGCTTGTGGGATGGGATTGTCGCATGCAAAATATTTCAGAGCATCATCCGCAGGAACCACAGGAGCGAAAGGACGGAATTTTTCGCGATGTTTCACTTTTTCGTTGAGCAATTCCTTGGCTTTAGGATTCATAGGATTTGCAAGAATGCTTCGTGCGCCCAGGGCGCGCGGTCCCCATTCCATACCAAGTTGGAACCAGCCAATAACAGCATTGCGAACCAGCAAATCTGTCGTGCGCGAGATGAGTTCATCTGTGTTCTTGAACGTGGTATATTTTATCTTCTGCTTGCGAAGAATGGTCTCGATTTCATTGTCGCTATAGGAAGGTCCAAGATAGCACGACGTTAAAGCGTACGCTCGCTTTCGACGAAGCAGCGTACAGTGAGCGTACAGTGCAGCGCCCATGCTCGTACCGCCATCTGATGCATTCGGCTGGATCCAAACTTCTTTGAAAGGAGTGTTCTGCAATATTTTCCCATTGTAGACCGAATTCAGAGCGACGCCACCAGCAAGCACAACGCGTGTCAATCCGGTTTTCTTTGCAACGTTATTCAAAATAGCGTTCATTGCATCTTCGAAAACAAGCTGCAAAGCCGCTGCAATATTTTGGTGACGCTCGCTCATCATTGCATTTGGAGGTGTTATCGGTCCGCCGAGCAGAGAACAAAGTTTTTGCGAAGGCATGCGGTCTTTGTAGTGAAATGCAAAATATTCCATATTGAGCGCGTAACTTCCATCGGGTTTGAGGTCGATGACTTTGAGGAGTTTCTTGTAGAATGGGTTTGTTTTTCGATTCATCGAGCCATACGGCGCAAGCCCCATGACTTTGTATTCTGAATTATTCACTGAGAATCCTAAATACGCGGTGATTGTCGAGTAGAGTAAGCCAAGCGAGTGAGGAAAATCAATTTGTTCACGCAATTCAATGTCTATGCCTTTGCCGACGCCCCACGTCGTTGTCATCCATTCACCAACACCATCAACAGTGACGATTGCTGCTTCATCGTAGGGGCTGCAGAGAAATGCGCTCGCTGCGTGTGCAAGGTGGTGGTCAACAAATAAGATATCTCCGTCGTAGCCAATGTCTTTTCGAACGTATTTAGGAACTCGAAGTTTTTCATGGAACCAAGATGGGAGCGAACTCGTGAATGTCTTCCAACTCCTTGGAAACATTGCAAGATGCTGATGTAAGACTCGCTCGAATTTCAAGAATGGTTTTTCATAAAACGCGACATATTCGAGCTCAGCAGCAGTGATGCCTGCTGTACTGAGGCAGAATTCGATAGCATGCTTCGGAAATGATGTATCGTGTTTCTTGCGCGTGAAGCGTTCTTCTTCCGCCGCAGCGACAACGATGCCATCGCGCAAGAGGCACGCACTCGCATCGTGGTAGAAGCAACTGATTCCAAGAATGTATTTTACCATGTGCGAATGCCCCTAGAATTGGCGGAAGCTCTCCTCCATTCGATGTTCGCGCTGCTCAACTGGTTTCCAGTACGTTTTTTTCAAGGGCAGTTTTCCCTTTGAAATGTCGAGAAACTGTTTGCGAGCAAGACGAGCGATTATTGCTGTGATGCCAATGCCGATACCATAGGCAATCGTTAAGAGAACGACAGTGACGATCATGCTGATGTTTGTGCTAAATGCTTTGAATCCGTGTTGCACGCCTTGCAAGAAAGGATTATTGCGCCACGTATTCGATTGTTTTTGAGCACTTCGGATGCGAGTCATGCAAGCCACCGTTGCAGGCTATAGCCTACTATACTTGCGCAAACAGCGATGAGGATTGGAATCGTTGGATTTGGCGTTGTATGTCTTGTGAGAGCAATAGCGAAGGTCAGGATAGTGCAAAAAAATGCAAAACCAACTACAAACCCGATAGCTTTTCCAACTCCGAACTGCATTGTTTCACTCACTGGCTTGCACGGATTTCCGCAGCGAACGCTGCATCGTAAATTCGCTTTGTTTCTTTTCGACGTGTGCTCATGGAGAAACGTCCTGATTCAACAGATGCTCTGCCTGCTTGCCCGAATTTCCTGCGCATGGAAGCACTGTCAGCGAGCTGCGCCATAGCATCGTGAAGATCTGAAACGCTCTTAGGCGGTGGCGTTGCAAGTGCCTTGATCATGAAGTCAGGAGGCGTGTGTGTTCGAATTGGTTTGAAATTTTTATCGAATCGAGAGATACAATTATCAATAAGAAGTCCTGTTTTACCGTGTTCAATAATTTCAGGAGTTGCGAACTGATCTGTTGCAATACAGGGCAGTCCTCGAGCCATTGCTTCAAGGAAAACAAGCCCGAAAGTGTCATAGTGTGAAGGCATAATAAACGCATCAGCACGCTCATACGCCGCATCAAGTTCTTCTTGGGGAACTTTCGTGAGTAATTGTACGCCAGGAATGTGTCCGTACTTCTCAAATTCTTCAGGAGTGAATTTTGTGATAACCGTAAGTCGTACATCATGTGTTTTTTGCAAGAGTTTGAAAGCTTCAATTGTCTCTGCGCCGCCTTTGAGAGTTAAACTGTTGCCAACAAAAAGAAATTCAACAACATCATTGTCTTTCCTGTGTGGCACAGTGAATTTGCTAGCGTCAAGACAAGGATAGAGTACTTCGGTTTTTTCATGCCATGCTCCTTTTGGAATCGAAGTGAGTAAACTTTCTTTGGCGGCTTGTGTCCAAGGGAGAATTGCACGACAATTCTTGTTGTTGAGTGAGCGTTTGATAATTTGTCGAGTCCAGGGTAAGCTGAGAACTCGGTGATCATACCACGAGAAAGCCGATGCATCTTCAAAATCCGTTGCATACGGTCCGCTATTGAAGAGCAAATACTGTGCAGCGTGCGTGAATTTACATTCTGCTGGTTTCTTGATACTGTACAGCTTTGGATAACCGGCGATTTTGACCGCACGAAGTTTTGCACCGTGTGTCCAGCTCTTTCCTTGGGCAGTGACGTGTCGCAAGTTGCTCTCACTTTTTACGCTTTGATCTGAACCTATTGCTCGGTATCCCTCTGGCGATGCGCGCAGCAGATCGCGGTAGAATGGGTGTGCGTATGAGCCGAAATAGAAATAGTATGGTGTTTCTGTCATTGTGTTCCCTCGCAAATAAAATTGTTTGTGCGTTTGAGCGCTGCTATGAATTGTGCCTTTGTCTTGATCTCGCTGTGGGTTTCTGCTGCACGCCAGCGATAACCAATTGACACCAAGAACTCGTACACTTGTACTGGCTCATAGCCAAATCGTTGCGTCCATTGTCCCTGAGTTTCAAGAATAAGCAAGGGGTGCTGTTGCGCAAGTAGTTTGTGAGCGCCGCGCAGGACCATGAGTTCTGCCCCCTCAACATCGATTTTTATGCAATCGACACGATTTATTTTTTGTTGCGTAACGAATGAGTCCAGGCGAACAGCGCGCACCCGAGAAGTATGTTTGGATTTTGTTTTTGTCACGTAGTTGCCTGTTTCAAAATCTGTCGTCACCAGAATGGTGCCTTCCTTGTCCGATGCTGCATAGCCATACGCGTGAATGTTTGAGAATGCGTTGAGGCGAATATTTTCTTGTAAATCGCTGCAGGTGCTTGGAACTGGTTCAAGTGAATATATCTTCGCATCACGTCCAATCGTTTTACATTGTTGCGCGACGCTGAGGCTAAACCACCCAACATTCGCACCTACATCAATAAACGTGTACGGTTGCGTGCCTCCTTTCCTGATGGCGCTCTGTAGTTCGGCAAATGTTTCTGCTTCGTACATTTGTTCCGGACGCTGTTTTTTATTGGTACCGCGCTCAAAACTAAACTTCAATCCATTCTCCAAAGTGTAAGCGCCATTGCCGGTGATGCACACAATGGGCATATTGTGCTTTGCTATGAGTGCATCAGTTTTTTTCACAAGCTTGCGCAAACGCGTTGTTGGGTAGAGTGATGTATTGCGATAGAATGTATTGTACAGAACTCGAAGTGCGCGATGGAAACGAGGATATTGGACAATGCGAAGCGTGACGTGCTTGTAGACGAATTGTTCAACGTTTGTCATGATGCTCCTTGTACCACGCTATTGTATTGCGCAAGCCCGTTTCGAAATCTGTCTGTGCCTTAAAATTGAAGAGTGATGCTGCTTTCGAAACATCAAGGCTTCTTCTAGGTTGTCCGTTGGGTTTTGTCGTGTCCCATACAATGTTGCCGGTGAATCCCGTAAGTTTTGCGATTATCTGTGCTAGATCTTTAATGCTAATTTCCATTCCAGAACCAAGATTCACTGGCTCAGAACTATTGTGATGAAGAGCTGCAAGCACAATTCCTTCTGCAGCGTCATCGACGTAGAGGAATTCGCGCGTCGCGCTCCCATCACCCCACAGCACAATTGTGTCTTCGTTGTTTTCCACCGCATCAACGCACTTTTTGATGAGCGCAGGAATAACGTGTGAACTAATTGGGTCGAAATTGTCGTTTGGCCCATACAAATTTACTGGAAGAAGCGTCACAGCATTAAACCCGTACTGTGTTCTGTACGCTTGAGCTTGAACGAGGAGCATTTTCTTCGCAAGGCCGTACGGCGCGTTTGTTTCTTCAGGATACCCATTCCAGAGGTCTTCTTCGCGAAATGGTATCGGCGTGAATTTAGGATAAGAGCAGATTGTTCCGACCGCGAGGAATTTGTCAACGCCGCGCAGACGTGCTTCTTCCATGAGCTGTATTCCCATCATGAGGTTTTCGTAAAAGAACGAACCAGGATTGCGGCGGTTGGCTTCAATGCCGCCAACTTTTGCAGCAAGGTGAATGACCATTGTTGGCGGAAAATCATCAAAGAGTTTCTTGATATGCGTGGGATCAACAAGATTGTACGACTTGCTGCGAGGAACAAAAATGTGGGAGGAAGGAATGCCTCTCTCGAGAAGTTTTTTCACAACAACAGATCCAAGAAATCCAGATCCACCGGTGACAATGATTTTTGGATGCGTTATTTTGCTCATTGCTCTGTGCGTTGCGGGAATTTAGCGGAACTTATACCCTTCGCCTGTTTTGAGCGCGTGCATGTCGGCGTCAACCATGAGCGTTACTAATTCTTTGAAAGTTGTTTTTGCATGCCAGCCAAGTTCCCGCTCTGCTTTCCTTGCATCCCCGAGAAGTAAATCAACTTCTGATGGACGGAAGTAGCGCGGATCAATTTCGATTAATACCCGTCCGGTTTTCTTCTCTATGCCTTGTTCGTGCTTTCCTTCGCCCTTCCAGATAAGTTCCATTCCAACGTGTTTGAATGCAAGTTCTGCAAATTCTCGTACGGTGTGTGTCTCGCCTGTTGCTATAACATAATCATCTGGTTTATTCTGTTGGAGCATGAGCCACATAGCTTCAACATAGTCAGGTGCGTAACCCCAGTCTCGCTTTGAATCTAAGCTTCCTAAGAAAAGTTTCTCTTGCGTTCCGGCCATGATTGCGGCAACTGCTCGAGTAATTTTGCGCGTGACGAATGTTGCGCCGCGTCGAGGACTTTCATGATTGAAAAGTATTCCATTGCAAGCAAACATTTGATATGCTTCGCGGTAGTTTCGCGTTAGATAAAATGAGAATGCTTTTGCGCAGGCGTACGGGCTCAGTGGGTAAAATGGAGTAGTTTCTGTTTGCGGTGTTTCTTGCACGCGTCCATACATTTCGCTTGAACTTGCTTGATAGAATTTTGAATGGGGGCTGTGTCGGCGAATTGCTTCGAGCAGTCGCACCGTGCCCATGGCGTCTATTTCGCTTGTGTATTCAGGAATATCAAAGCTCACTCGCACGTGACTTTGTGCTGCAAGGTTGTAAATTTCATCTGGCTTCACATCAGCGATGATCCCATCGACTGCACTTGCATCTGAGAGGTCGCCATAAATGAGAACCAATCGGCGGTTCTTCTCGTGGGGGTCCTGGTAGATGTGCTCTATGCGATCTGTATTGAAATTACTACTACGCCTGATGATACCATAAACTGTGTACCCTTTCTCAAGTAGGAATTCTGTGAGGTAGCTTCCGTCTTGCCCCGTTATGCCTGTTATGAGTGCTTTTTTCACCGATTCCAACTCGTATATGCGATTTGTGCGGTGTTTTAAAACCTTTGGGAAGAGCACGCCCAAGAACATTTAAATAGCGTCGTCTGAGCGAGGAGAATGAGCCAAGACGAGCACAGCTACAAGGGAATACCTGTCTTTTATGTGTGGGCGGCAATAGGGGTAGGAGTTTCGTACCTCATCCGTTTACTCTTTGCGCGCAGCTTATCTCCTGCAGAATACGGCACTTTTTATGCCGTTACTGGGCTTGTGACTTTCTTCTTCATTCTCAATGATGCTGGATTGAATGCTTCTTCGCTTTATTATCTCACGAAGTGGCGCGACCACTCGCAGCGATTTCGTCAGTTGTTCAGTATGGTGCTTGCATGGAAGGTCGTCATTGGAGCGATCCTTGGTTTGCTTCTTTATTTCCTTGCCGAGCTGCTTGCAATTCATGTGCTTCACAATGAGTCGACAAAGCTCTTGCTACAAATTGCTGGATTCGTATTCATCTTTGAAAGCCTCACAGGGTTTATGAGTAGTTATTTCGCATCGCAAGGGCGCACTGTATTGTATGCCTCTGCTGGTCACGTTCGCATGTTGCTTTTTTTTGTGTTGAGTGCACTCGCGGCAGTATTCATGCCTCACGAAAATTTGCTCTTGCTGTTTGTGATTGCATGGGTGATTGCCTATGTGCTTGCCGTTGTCATTTATGCATTGTGGGTTCCTTGGCGTAAGCTCGTGGCAGCTCCTTTGGTGCGAAGCGAAAGATCAGAAGTGTGGAGTTACGCGTGGTTGACAGTTCTTGCGAGTGCCGGCGGATTGCTCTTCATGCGCATTGATGTATTGTTTATTACGTTCTTTCGCCCAGCAGTTGAGGTTGGTCTTTATGAAATCGCGCTCCCTATCGCGATGATGTTGCTCATTATTGTTGATCCGATAATGGCGTTCTTAAGTCCCTATGTCATACGTGAGTATCACAACGGAAATAAAGCTGTTCTTTCAAGAACGCTGACGCTTGCCTACACTCTCGGCGTCTTCCTTCTATTGCCCCTTGCATTTTTTCAAATGATGTATGCCAAGGAAATAATCTTGCTTATGTTTGGTGCGCAGTACCTTGCGGCGGCACCTGCGCTCGTCGCACTGGCCTTTGTAATATTCTTGCGCGCATTCCAAGGAATAAATTTTGTGTTTCTCTATAGCACAGGTCTGGTCCGAGAACAGAACGCATTGATGTGGCAAGCTGCTGGATTGAACGCTGTGCTCAATCTGCTCTTCGTGCCGAAGTATGGTTTTGTCGCAGCAGCATATTGTACCGCAGTATCGATTCTGTATTTGCTCATTCGATCTTTCTTCCTCGTCCAACGAAATATCGCTTTCACGGTTGAGCTCCGAAGCTGGATTAAGTCTGCACTCTTGAGTGCAGTCCTTCTTGCAGGCGTGTTTTTTGGAAAATCGGTGATTAACGTTCCAGTGTATATTGAAGCTGCCGTGCTTGCTGGAGCATACCTGGTTTTGTATGCGGTGTGCGGCGTGTTTGTACTGCGCATTGTCTCTTGGAAACAAGTGAAGGAAGTGTTGGGTACGTTCATCAAAACAGTGCTTCCTTAGGATGCTGTAGAATTAACCATCCTAGGAAGTGCGCGCTGTGGAGCGAATGAGTGAGATCCACTGCTTGCCAATGTTTTGAATGCTAAATCGTTTCTGCATGGATTTGCGCGCATAAATTCCCATTCGGATGCGTGTGGCTTGATTGCACAGAAGCTTAATGTTCTGGGTGAGGTCAGGCACATTCCCTGTTTCAAAGATGAATCCGTTCTTGCCTTGCTCAATATACGTCGTGGCTCCACTCGTATCGCTCACGATCACCGGTACGGCGCACGAAAGCGCTTCTGGGACTACCACGCCAATCGCCTCATTCATGCTTGCTAAGAGAAGAGCGTCGTACTGTGCGTACAATCGAGGCATTTCTTTGTATTGTACGTCATCTATCATATGCACCTGTGATTGAAGTCCTTTCGCTTCAATGTACTCTGCGATGATTTCTTTATTCGGTCCTTTTCCCAGAAGGTCGAGCTGTACGCTAATTCCTTCTGCTCGCAGGTTCGCAATTGCGTCGATTGCATCGTGGTGACGTTTGTATGGTACGAATCTCGCGACCATGAGAATGCGTAGAGTTTTTCCTGATTTGCGTTTTCGAAGGTGGGGTTTGAAGAATTCGGTGTCTACTGCAAGTGGAAGGAGCATTACTTTTTGTGGTTCAGCTTTTGCGAGCTGTACTTGAGCAAATTTTACTCCTTGGTTTGTCCATGCAGTAATATGTGCTGCTTGCGTAAAAAGTCTTTTTTTTACTTTTAAAAATATTCTTGTTGCTATTTTGCTAAGTACTTCATTAGGCATTCGTTGCAACTCGGTTTGTATAATGAGCGGTACGTCGTGTTTTTTACACCAACTGGCGGCTTGCCATGTTGTCGGTGCATGCTCAACGTTTGCAATAATTAGTTGTGGTTTCTCTGCATCAAGCCACACATTCATTCCTTCATATGAAGAGAGTGCAGGTACTTCGAACATTTTTTTCTGCGCAATTTTGTTCGCAAGAAGGTAGGGAGCAAAGGCGAGGCGAAAATGTAGTTTATCTTTCAGTGTTACAGCGCGAAAATTCCACGATTGCCAATATGGTCGTGATTCGTGTGGCACTACCATAACAAGATCGATATCTTTTGCATGGGTCGCGATGTATTCGTACATACTTGTATAGTACGGGCTAGGCCAAAGCGGGATGCACACTACTTTTGTGCGACGGTTCGCTCGTTGCTTTGTCATGAAGTGCTCAACTCAAGATGCGTGTGGTGTTGTTCTTAAATATAGTGCGCGTAGCGCTTGCGATCGGTGCACTGGTGAAAGCCTGTTGTGCGAACCGAGAAAGTATATAAACTTCTCCGGGGATCTGTATTTTCTTGCATGTGTGCGCTCTTTCCTGCGAAGAATGATCGCCCATAGCAGGTGAGTGATTTCACCAGGATGTTCATTGTGGCTCGCCTAATTAAATCCAAACCCAAGCAGATAACCGTATTGGCTGAGTTGTGGGATTTTCATCCACTTTTCAAATTGATGAATGAAATGTATGACTCTATTTTTGTTTCGATGTATGCTCCTCGGTATCAGGAGCACACTGGCGCATTCTCTGTTATTGAGTGGAAGGAGAAATTACTTTCACCCCTATTTTGGCCATACAAGCTCTTTGCGCGAACAGTGAAGCTCCTTCGACTAATTCGAGAGCAGAAACCCGATATGGTTGTTTCTCATCATGATGACGCAAACGTTTCAGTACTTCCCGCTCTTCTTTTGCTCCGAGTGCTGGGTATGAAAAGACCCCGGTTTGTATTGTGGGTTCGGAACAATCCAGTGGGAGCACATGGGCACACCCTTGCGGGGAGGATTACACTGTTTTGCTACAAACATTTGTACCGATATGCGGATACAATCGTGGTTCAAGTAGCAACAAACAAACAAGTGCTTGCAAAGCATTTTCCCTCTTTGAAAAAGAAAATAGTTGTTATTCCGAATATTTATGACGTTCAACTCATCAAAAAACACGCTCAAGAGCCACTACGCGCGCAGGAAAAAAAATTCTTTGCAAACTCTTTTGTGTTTTCAAATCTTGGTCGCATGACAGATCAGAAAGGGCAATGGTTTTTGTTACGCGCATTTAGTGTGGTTGCTCAAAAGCATCCCAACGCGCGCCTTCTGCTCATTGGCGATGGTCCATACGCTGCACAATTGCGAACTTTGGCGACTGAACTAGGGATTGCTGAGAAAATGTTATTTATCAACAAAACTCCAAACCCGTTCAAGTATTATAAAGCGAGCAACTGTTTCGTGTTCCCTTCATTGTACGAAGGATTTCCAAATTCAATTTCAGAAGCACTAACCTTGAATGTGCCAGTAGTGGCAACTGACTGCCTTACAGGCCCTCGAGATATTCTTTGTCCGGAGCTGGTCGCAAAAGAACCAAAGACGTATCCGTATTATGGCAAATTTGGTATTCTGCTGCGCCCATTTCCTGCGGGGCCCTTCTTTGAAAGTGTCGCGGCAAAACCTTTGCTGCGTCAAGAAAAGGAGCTTGCTGCAACCATGGAGCGCATGTTGGTTGAGAAATCTCTGCAAAAGAAATATTCCACGGGGAGCGAACGTATGAAAGAGTTTGATGCAAAACAACCGGCGGTTCAGGCCCTTATTCATGAGCAACTCCAGGTATAAAATGAAAGGAAAACCCTATGTTCTGGCGCTATCGCATCCAATGCGCGAATCATTCTCGGACTTAGTGAGTGATCTGCCGCATTTTGCTATTGATCCTTTGACGCAAAGTCAGATTCAGCAGAGTAAGCACGTTTGGAAAAAGATACCGATGTTTCAGTCTTTTGAAGCGTTTCTTGATCCAGCGTCTGCGTCACAAAAGTCATTTTTTGAGAAAGTCCAGCGCACATTTGGGCTCTTAAATGTTCGCAGATTCAGAACGAATACAAATGTCACATTGGCGAACGGAGGGTTCCTCTTTACGAATAAGCCCTATGTGATCCAAATTGAAAAAGCAACGCAAATATTTGGCTACAGTGCACGTTCCTTTCGAAGTCCCATTGGTAGATTTATGCTGCGCAATCGATTAAAAGACAAGAATTTGTCTTGCATGGTGTTTATGACTGAAACGGCACTGATTGGATTTCGCAATACTTTCAAGGATGATAAAGCAATTTCGGCTCTTGCAAAAGAGAAGAGTGCGTGGTGTTATCCTCCTGCGAATAATCCTCGCCATGCCTCGCTTGAAAGATTTCAAAATATCAAAACCATATCTTTGCTTTTCGTAAGTTCATCATTCCTTCTCAAAGGTGGACGCGAACTGGTTCGCGCATTTGTAAGGCTTGCTGAAAAGAAACGTACTGTACATCTGACGCTTATCACTCATAAAGGAACCATTGATCCAGAGTCGCTCAAACTGATTCGTCAGTGCAAACAAATTACTTTGGTTGAGGCTGGCCTCGATCGCAAAGATTTGTTCATTCGATATCTCAACAAAGCTCATTGTTTCGTGTATCCAACGTACTCAGATAGTTTTTCTATGACAGTAAATGAGGCTATCGCTGCCTATTTGCCAATCATCACATCTGATTTTTTCTCTATTCCTGAACGTGTGCAGCACGGGAAGAATGGCTACTGTTTCAAGAGTCCCTTTGCAAATTACTCGAAAGGATTTGCTATAACTGAAGAACACTTCGGAGATCAACCCAAGATTAACCGATTGATATTCGATGCAGCACAGGCAGGCAAACTGGATTTCGTGGAGGAGTTCCTCTATACGAACCTGCTTCGAATTGCGAACAATCCTTCGGAACTCTTGCGATTGGCGCAAGGGAGCAAGCACATGTATGAAACAAGAACTGGCGATCACCTGCAGAGGGCAAAAATAGATGGATTGCTTCGTAAGGCTGTAGAGAGGGCTCTTTAAACGCTAGAAGGGTGGCGAGGCTGGTCTGTGTTATTTATGAGTGACAATATTTAAAAAGTTCCACTTTATTCATGCAGGAGGGGGCAGTATATGTTACTTATTAACCACCGGGTCAATACCATCGAAAAACTGAAACAAACTCCGCTCTCTGCTGGTGTTGAAATAGACATTCGACCATCAGGGAACACGCTTATCCTCCATCATGATCCGTTTGTTGAAGGAGAGAATTTCGAAGATTGGTTGAAGCACTACCATCATGCGTTGCTCGTACTCAACGTTAAGTCTGAGGGTATTGAAGATCGTGTCATTGCGCTCATGGAGAAATACGGTATCACAAATTATTTCTTACTCGACCAGTCGCAACCGTTTCTCATCAAATATGCACGTGCAGGGTTTCGCAAAACAGCAGTGCGTTTTTCAGAAATGGAGTCAATCGAGATGGCGTTGAATTTTGCCGGAATGGTTGATTGGGTTTTCATTGATAATACGACGCATTTGCCCACCGAAAACGGTGCTTTTGAGAGATTGAAGAAACATTTTAAGCTCTGTATTGTCGGGCCTGAGTTGCTTGGTCGCACCAATGAACTCGAAATTACCAAGGAGATAGCAAGGAAGTACGCGGTGGATGCAGTGCTTACAAAAGATATTCCTGGATGGTTGCATGACGCATCTTAGTACTCTGATGCCTTTGCCAGAAATTCAAAGTGAACGAGCGAGAGAAACCAAAACCGCTCCAAAACTCGTTCAAGATATTCGTGCGAAGTTGGTGGTACAGAAAAATAAAGTCTCTATCGTAGGAATAGATGGACCAACTGCCGCTGGAAAAACAATTCTTGCCGATGCATTGCGTGATCACCTCTTGGCGGAAGGCATTCCGACATCTGTGTTTCGATTTGATTGGACATTGAAAGATCGTGAATCGCGCGTAGCTGATCTTCTTCATTTACGGAAAGAACCATTCAGTTTCGAACACGAAGCAGAATTGCACATGAATCTTCAGGTAGTTGAGAATTTTCTGAAGCAAATAGTGAACTTCAATGAAAGTGAAGACGTGATGAATGGAGAGCGCGTTATCGAACTCAGTGACCTCTACAATCGTTCCGACGATGGGAAATTAACTGGTGCTGCTCGTTTTCACTTGAAGGCTGGTACTGTCATTATTTTAGAAGGACATTACACGCTCAGAAATGACTTTGATAAGTATATCGATCTCAATGTAGTTTTGCTTGCTCGCTGGGAAGAACTTCTGAAACGTAAAATTGCACGCGTGAAGGACTATCGAGATGCTGATGCAACAAATGACTATTTTTGGCGAATAGATGTTCCGTCCTTTCGGAACCACTTGCGCAGGTTCGGTTTGAATGCCGATATGGTTGTAGAGAACACGGACTACAACTCACCAGTTCTCAGCTCAATAGCTGAAGTTGAAAAGTGGTTATCCTATGATGACAGTAGATTGCTGCAATCACGAAGCATATTCGGCGATGGATCAATCGGGGATTTCGTAGTCTCGAATTCGCTGTTCGCCTCGGCGGACCTCAAGCGCGCAATCGAAGCTGCGATCAG
>JACCDG010799640.1_pt1 | contig 15549 bp, 11 predicted proteins | sample 7442471 | NCBI WGS metagenome assembly JACCDG01 (sample SAMN15323444, study PRJNA562643) | freshwater metagenome | isolation source: river surface water | place: USA:Blue River Watershed | collected 2017-08-17
CAAGTCGTGAGACAGGATCGCAGGGACACGGGGGAACAGGTTGCGGATCGTGTCATTGATCGCACGCTTCACCTGAACCACAGGGAACTTAGGGTTGTTGCGAACCGCAACCCCGGCACTGTGCGCTACTGCTGTACTGCCCCGCCACCCGCGAATGACGTTCGTAGCCACCCCCGTAGTGCGGTTAAAGTCCGGCACAAACACCATTTCTTCTTCAACTTCCCACACCCCTGTGCTCAGACCGCTACCGTCGCTGAACGCCCCACCTGTCACGGTGAGGCTCGTGGCAGTGTCAGTGACCCCGCCACCCGCAAGCACAGCGACAGCCGCCTGATCGTTGGTGAACCCTTCGAGGATGAGAAGCACCTCATTCTGTAGGTCACTGAATGTAGTCATGCGTTCTCCACGTCAAACAAGGGTGTGCCGTAGCGACAACGGCGCTTCTAGAGGGTGATAGGTGTGGAACCCAACGTCTCAGGAAGGGTTGCCACGCGGCCACAACTGGCCCTCGGTAGGGGGAGCAGCCGCCCCGGTTCCGCCAGACGAAACCACCATCTCGATGATGCAGTCACCCCTACGCCCCAATGCCGTAGTGCTGCTAGCGGTGAACGTGGGGGCAGGCATCACGCCACCCGCAGCGCAACGTAGGTACGGTTAGTGCTCAAACTTCCGTGGTCACCAAGGAAGCCTGTAGCCGGTGTGCGGTATGTCCCGGTAACCCCGTTTAGGGTGGCGTTGAACTCGGTTGCAGGGGAGTACAGGTACTTCGACACCAGAATCCAGTGGAAGCACGGGTCGTACTTCCCGAAGGTGTCCATCATCATCGCGGGTGCCTTACCGGCGTAGGATGGGTCAACATTGTCGGGAACAGCCTGGAAGTTGGCGAACCCACGGCCCGCAGCACCAGCAGAAATGCAGCCCTGGTATGTGAACACCTGACCCCCGGCGTAGTTAGCCACCCTCCATAGCGCAGAAGCCGCGTAGGTGCCGGAGTATGTAGGGTTCCCTTGTCCCGCCAGCATCATTACGGTGCCGTCAGGAGTGGGCGATCCGTTCTCGCACAAACGCTCAATAGCAAAGCCGACCTGATTCACCGTGTTCGCCACGTTGATGTTCGTCCACACCGAAAACCCGGAATCTGACTTCACCCCGATAATGTCACCGCCGTCTGCGGGGGCTTGCGTACAGGTGATGCTCTCAGACATTGAATAGCCTGTGACGTTACCCGCCCCGTCGTGGGTGGTGCCCACAGTCAACTTGATAGCGAAACCGTGGCTCGCGTTACTCGTGTGCCCACGCCCAAAATCGAGGGCGAAGTACACCTCACGAGTCCCGCTCACACTGTCATTCAGACGGTAAACGCGTTTCCCCGCATACGTGACGGTAGTGGGCATCAACACAGTCGTCCAGTCAATGTTGCTGTAGACCTGGGTTAGCCCCAGAGTGTCAAGCATGTCGGTGAACGTCTTGCCCCACGCCCGGAACCCAGCGTCAGTAGCAGCCCACGCATTCATCGTGGATGTGTACTTTGTGATCGCCATTACTCGCTCCTAACCCAAGTAAACACAACCTCAACCGCAGCACTCGCCCCTGACAGGTTCGTGATCGCCACGGGCACAGTGTCCGTAGCGTCAGCGGTGTACCCGTCAACCACGGGATTCAGCCACCAATCGAGTGCCGACACCGTAGTCACCAAGTCAAGGATCACTCCGTGCACCCCGGTAGGGTCAGTACCTACCGCACGTGAAGCGTCTGCTGTCCTGCTCGCAGAAGAGTCATAGACACGGACACGGGCAGCACGGTCAGTGGACACCTTCAACAGTCGGTACCCCGGCTTGAGGGTGACAGACAGATTCTCGATGCTGTTATTGCTCAGCGTGCTCGTGGTGAACGTGGCCGTGGTGCGTGCCACGAACCCACCCGTAGCCCCATCGGCACCTGCTGGGCCTTGAGGGCCTTGCGGACCTTGTGCCCCGGCAGGCCCCTGTGGTCCGGTGTCCCCGGTATCACCTTTTGGACCCGCAGGGCCTTGCGGACCAGGATCGCCTTGTGGCCCAGGTGGCCCTTCGGGACCAGGCTCACCACCCTCGAAGGTGAACAGGGTGGTGTCAACGTCCACCGCCAGATTCTCAATGTCCTTCTGAATATCGTTCGCAACCCCAGGCTCAGGGAAGCGCAACGCGAAGTTTGTCGTCGTGCCCATCAGAAACCCCTCACGTCAGAATCGGCTCGCAGTGAGCGATCTCGTCGTACGTCAGACCTGTTGCCTTGATCTCCGCGTACGTCAGCCCCGTGGCCTTGATCTCCGCGTACGTCATCTCGCAGCGCAGCAACCCCTTGATGACAGTGCCCGCGTACTCAACGATTCGTCGCCACGCACGGAAGTCGTTGTTACGTGACAGCGCTCTGAAAGGCAGGCGCTTACGCTTCGTGTCGCGGTAGGCGTTGAGTCTGCGCTTAGGGTGTACCGTCCAGAGGAACGTCTTGCCGCGCTTCTTCTGCACGGGCGCAGGAGTAGGTGGTGGCTCTACCGCACCTATCGCAACATCGAGATCGTTGAAGCCCGTAGGCAACGACGTGATGACAGTGTTGAACGACACGTTCAGCGCTCCCTGATACGCAGATTCCCGACAGGGATAGTGATTGGGTCACTGATCGCCACCGTGTAGATCGGGTCGAGCACGTTGCTACTGATGAGTAACGTGCCTGCCCCTGTCTCGTTCAGCCCCACCCCGATGTACCACACCTCGTCCCCAGCCCCACCTGTCGGAGCGGGGAAGGTGACGACCTCTGTGTTGCGCGCATCAACGGCGGTGATGTTCCACTTGTCTGCGGTACGGGCAATCGGTTGCCGCGCATACCCTGTGTACGACACCTCGTTTGTTGTTTGATTGCCCTCGTCAGGGTTGGCGGTGTGTAGCGACACCCACAAGTAGTCTGCGTCAGCGACCCACGACGGGACAGTCTTGGTGCAGAGAATCTCTGTCACCTGTCTCCCGAACGCACTGTTCTTAGCCACTGCCTACCGCCACCCCGGCAGCGTCACTCGCTGCTACAGCGGCACGCACGTCACGCTCACTTGTAGAGGCAGGCTGAATCCCTAGGGCGCGTGCATTGCGGTAGTCCTCAAGGTTCTTCTCCCACTTCTTCTCTTTCGTGCGGTCGATGCCTTTGTGACTGGCAGCCCAGCCGACACGCAGACCCTTGGCGCGCACACAAGCACCCCACGAACTATGATCCTGAGTAGGGCATGACGAAGAACAGTTGCTCATACCCCGGTCATAGTGATGGAAGGGACAGGCGCAGATACCGACCGTTACCCGACGCAGCGATCAGGGCGGCATCCTCAAAGGACAGCGGCGGATTGTCGTACCCGAACAGCCACACCACACGCTTACCCTCAATGTCGTCAGGTGAGGCGAAGTCCCACATCACCTCAACCTCATTGTCGGAAGTGATGAACACACTCGGCCCGTAGTAGACGACACCCACATGGTCACCCTCACCCACCATGAACACGTCAGTTGTCTGCATAGACGTGTCAACGGTGTAGATGGGGGTTACCGTGTCTACCTCTGCATCCGGCAGCCCCGTCACAGGAGTCCCGGTAGACGACAGCACTGTCACACAGAACGTGCTCAAGTCAGTGTCCTCAACGTAGAACACGTCAAGCACAGTGCCCTCGTACAAGACAGAGACAAGGTGACCATCGGCAAGGTACGTCAACGGGACAGCAGGGTTAGCACCCTCAGGTAACGTCACCGTGCACTCACCACTAGTACACGTACCCGGGGTGGGTGGATCGCCCACAACAGTAGTTCCCTGACTGTAGACAAGCACCACACCTGACAGGTCAGTAACACCAGCATCGAGTACAAGATCGGTAGTTGGTGCCCCGTCCTCCACCATCGCTGTAGCATCAGCAGACAAGTCACCCGTCAGGGACATGTCCTCGTTCTCGTAGTCGGACAGCAGCGTGTACCAGCCGAACGCCGTAACCTGCAACTCTTGTAGCAGCGGCACGTCCTCGTTCTCGTAGTCCCCGAACAGACGCACCTCGCCGTCAGGTGTCTGGTCACCTTCTAGCGTGAGGTCGTAGTTGGCAGCAAAGTTGATTAGGTTAACGCCACCGTCACCAGACGTATCAAATACAAGTGCCGACAAGTCCTCGTATTCGTACCACGACCCCACCACAATAACCAAGTCCTGTGTGAGTGGGTCGGACAGCGGCAAGTCAACATCAGTCGGCCCGTCTACCGTGTAGTCCCGGGACTGTTCCCCATCAGCCACACCGTCAGACTCCACAGGGTCAATGTCGATAGGTGTCTCGATGATCCCGAAGAAGTGGCCTATCTCCGCATCGACAACCATGTTGCTACATGACAGCCACACCGTACGCTCGGGGTTGTCGTCAACCACCTGTACAAGAATGGTGCCGTCAGCAACCACACTGCTCGGGGTAGGGGTGACAGTGATGAAGTCGTTGCCCTCAGACTCAAGAGTCACATCATCAAGGTCAGCAACCGTGTCGGACGAATCCAACCACACGTCGTCAGCGTCAAGAGAATCCCAGAACCCCGGCCAGACACCACTACTGACGACAGACAGCAAAGAGTCTGACTCGGCCACAGAGTGTGGCTTCTCAACATCGAACGAGATAGCGGCAGTAAACGAACCGGGGTCAGTGGCCTTAGCGTCTGGCCCGGGTATAGGGCGCTGTAGACTCACAACACTGCTGTAGCCTGTGACCCCCGTGTAGCGGAATACGTCGTGGTATACGTCCTCGTCAAGATCGAACTGCAACTTCTTCCTACCAGTGACAGGGTAGTAGGAGTAGATGCTCATGCCGGGGGTGTTGTCGGCAGACCCCTCAAGGTACGGGATCAGGTACAGCACGAACAAGGTCAGGTCTTGCAGACCCCACTCGTCCTCACCCAGCATCGCCACAGGGCCGACGACAGCCTGAGCGAAAGCATCCCGACCCACATACGGATGCGGCTCAACCGGGATCGGGAGCAACACCTCAGTAGGGGTAGCGGGGTACGGGATCAGACCACTGTCCCCAATATCCGAATCCACCGTGTAGAAGCGTGGACTGTTATTCCTAGACGCACTGGACCAGAAATCGTAGTACCCGATCCTCCAACCCGTCGCCTCAAACTTGACGTACAGGTTTCCGTCAATCGGGTGGTACTGTGCTGGGTCGTGAAGTTGCATACGTGACGCGGTGCCATAACTGTTCAGGTACGGAGAGCATTGATGCATCCCTTCGTCTGCACCCTCGTAACTGAACCTCGCAGCCACAACGAAGGCGTACGTGTTACTTGTGCCCTCATACGTCAAGACACGACGAACATAGTGAACCCACTCGTAGGCACCGTTCTGCGGCTGGACAATGTTCGCCACCCAATCAGGATCTTCGTGGTGCCAGTACGGGTCAATACGGTGGTCAACCAAAGTCACCGTGTAGGTGGGGTGGCTAGTGAACCACGGCAACTCACCATGCACCAACTCTTCATTCATGCTGTACCAGCCTGCGTTAAGGTCAACAGAATGTGCCTCATACACGGATGGTGCAACCACATCGTCGTCGTACGGGGAGTACACAAGGTTACCGTTGACAAGCCGGTAGCGTTTCACAGTGGCGGGTAACTCGGTCTGCCCAACCCACGCAGACAACACCGTGTCATTGTCTGACATGCGGCCCGGGGTTTCGATGAACTTGAGAATCTCGTGGCGTTCCTCAAAGTGCCACGTCAAGTCCTCGGGGTGAACAGGCACCTCTACCGTGAACTTGCCAGGACTCGTCCACTCGTTAGGACGGAACACCAGCACCGTAGCGTCACGCTGATCGGGGTCAGTGTCTTTATCACTGCCGAACACGAGATACGCAGCACCGTCGTTAGTGAACGAGTACAGCACCGTGGAGTCGGCCAACGACGCATCAGTAATCTCGTGCGTGTACCTACGGGTATGCTCCGTGTGGCCCGTGAACGTTTCCCCGTCAACCTCATAGTCTGTTACGGGGTCGTTGTGTGTCCCGTAGTACACCGTCCCCATAGAGCCACCTGTCCGTGTGAACAGATACCCGCCACGAGGAAGAGCGGTGACATGGGCCAAACCCGGGGAAGTTGTGCTCTCCCCGAATACCTGAAACCCTGAGGTAGCAGTGACCGAAGAGAAGTCACCAGAAGGTACAGCCAGCCCCACACTGTCAAACGTCAGATCAACGTCAAGGGACATATCCCCCTCCTTTCAGGGGTGGGGGACTAGGCAGACGCGATACGCAGAGTGAGTGCCCCGACAGGGATGCGAGCGCGACGGCCCTCAGCGATAGTCACAGGGGCAGCCGTCCCAATCACCATCAGCACGTCACCACCGGCAGCCGCGTCGATCACAGCCACATAGTTGATCGCCTGCCACGCAGAAGCGCCGCCGTTGTACGCGGACACGAGCACCGCGTCGTTAGACAGTGCCACAGGGTTGTTACCGGACGCAGCGGTCAGGTCGGCCACAGGCAGCGGGATACGTGCGTACCCGTTGTTCGTCACACCGGACAACTCCACACTGCTAATGTCCAGCGTGCCACCGCTGATTGTTGGGGCACCCGTAAGGAACGCCACCTCAAGTCCGTCTGTCGCGTACGTGGTGGCAATGGTGTCAAGTAGCGCGGTAGCGTACTCTTTGCTGACGATGGTAGCCATTTAAGTCTCTCCTATACTTGGGCTATAAAGCCCTACAAACCTTGTAAAGTGGTGGAAACAGGTAAGGGGCCAGAGCCATGTTTCGGCCCTGACCCCTCACCTTTGTTGCTTCGATCAGGCGATACTTGAAGCGGTCTTAACCACGGTCAAGCACGTCGGGCGGTACAGCGACCAACCCGCGATCCCGTACCAGCCCATCGCAGTCTTGCGGTTCAGCGGGTCGGTGATCGCACCGTCGAGCACCACGTGGAACTCTTCGGCAACCGCCTCGGCAACGGCCTGCTGGCCGAAGATGTAGGTGCGGTACACGTCCACCGTGCCGGTGTTCGTCGCCACACCACAGCGCGGGTTCTCAACGAAGAACACGCCTTCGTAGGTTCCCACCTCAGCGGCCCAGATAGCCTCACCAGCCTGGTACTCGTGGGGCACCCGCCAGCCCAGCGAACCGGACTCGGCACGCAGGTCGTGAGCAACGTCGGGGTGGATGTAAGCCCCGAACAACTCGCCACGCACAGCCGGGACAGAACCAGCACGGTTCTTAGCGACGGCGTAACGAATGTGCTTGCTCTTGAGAGTGTCAGACCCGGTAATGTCGTTCACGTTCTGACCGGCACCACCCGGGCCAACCAGCGTGCCAGCCTCTTCGGTAATGACGTTGGTCGAACCAGCCATGACAGACTCAACCAGTTTGTCAATCGAGTCCAACTCGTTCTGAGCAACGATGTTGGCAAGGTTGCTGTCAAGCGCAGAGTCAAGAGCGAACTCCTGCAAGCGCTTCGTGACGACGGTGTAGTTACCGTACTCGTTGAGAGTCACGGTGACCGGGGTCGTGTCCCCAATGGTCACACCAGTCGGGTCGGTAACCTCGTTCAGCGGCGTGGTAGCCGGGGAGAGGTCGGAGTAGAGGTTGAACACGATGGAGTCACCGGGGTGCGTTTGCTGCACCGGCTTCGTGTCAACGATGGAACGGAACTGCGCCTTGGAGCGCAGCGCCATGTTCACCTTGCGGTCGTACGCAGTGGTAACGAGATTCGCAAGGTCAGCGGTTGTGGTGTTAGGAGCAGCCACTTGCTTGCCTTTCTTGGCTAGAGGTTGTTAGAGGACGAACCTTTGAGCCTCAGCCCACAACTCCTGCAACTCTTCCGACGTTTGAGCACTCGCCATGCGAGCCTCAATGTCATCCAACTTGCTCGGAGACTGTGCACTGCTACCAAGGTTCTGCAACCGTGATGCGGATTCCTTCACCTCGGGGGCGATACCTGCATCCTGTTGCTGAGTGTCGTCGTCTTGCGAAGTAGCACCGAACAGGTCGGCGTTCTCTTCAAGCCACTTGGAGATTCCCTCTTCACCCTCCACGTCAGTGGGGATGAACTTGGCAACCTTCGGGTTGACACCCTTAGCGGTCAGCACGTTCGATACCTCGGTTTGTCGAGCCTTGCCACGCAACTCTGCAACCTCAGCCTCTAGGGCTTTCTTGTCTGCGAGTGCCTGTTCAAGTTGACCCCTCAGTCCCTTGCCGGAACTTTCCTGGCCGTCCTCGTAGTCGCCGTCCTGATCCACTTATTACTCCCTCATCATCTGTAGGCCACTCACATATCCCGGGGAGGATACGTAAGGCTCCTTGCTGCCGGTCTTATACGCCACATAGGGGCCGGTCGATCCTTGTGGGTCACATCGGCTATAGGAGGGGAATGTGTCTATCGTCAATACTTTCGCTAACGAAACAATAGACGATATCGAACGTGTGTACGGAAATCTCGAGAACTACCTACGGTAGCGTAGGTTAGTAGGCACCCGACGTAGAGGCCCCAAGCCCAGCAGTACCAGCGCCCATGTTCCCGAACCGTGCACGCTCCTGTGAAGCAAGACGCTTCTTCTTCCGGCCTACCTTGCCGTCCTTATCAAGACCCAACTCATCCTTGATAAGACCCTTCTCGCTGATCTTCTCACCAGACACAGCAGCCAACTTCTTCCAATCCTGCTCAGTGTCGGCCACGTTAGCGAACGCCTGTCGCGCCTCTTGCCGGGAGATATCCTTGTCCACCAACTTCTCAGCGAACTTCTTACCCACAGAATCCATCCCGGTAGACCCCGCCTCGGCCCCAATCTCAGCAGCCTTAACCTGCTCGGAAAGCAACTGAACACCCTTCTTACGGTTCAGCATGTAGCCGACAAGAGACTTCTTACCGATCCCGTAGTATTCACGGAACGCTCGTGTGTACGCAGGGTCAGTGTTGTTGATCGCATCCTCAGCCAACTTCACACGGTCAGCCACCTCCTGAGGGGACACGTCCTGACCGATCAGGTTGTTCAAGTCGTCCTGCTCCCAGAACTTCTCTGGGATACCAGCAGCCGTGAATATCTGCCGGTACGTGTCCTCCAACTGAATGATCTGGCCTTCGTTCAGGTAACTCATCCCGTTCTTCTCACGGAGTTTCGTAGCCGCCCCGAACCGCTCACGCCACGTGCCAGTCTCACGGAACGCCTGCGTCACAAGAGCAGGATTCTGCAACTGTGTGTACGTCAGACCCTTGAGAAACTGCATCACCTCGCCGCGCTTGAACCCGTACTTGGTCAGGGTGTCGGCATACTCGGCGTAGGCAGCGGCACGCTCACCCGGGCTAGACCACGTGTTAGTTGACGGGGGCGCGGCAGCCTGCACATCAGGCTCATTACCACGCGGAGGCTTAGGCGTCTTCGGTGCCTTGTGCGGGCTGTCGTTACTCGGCTTAGGGGTGTTGCTCACAGGGTAGGCGCGTGACTCAGAGTTGTACTGGCGGTAGCGTCCCGGCCTATCCGCCAGCACACGCCACGCACTCATCGCACCCTGGTGTGCCTGCTCACGGGCAGCCTTCTTAGCCGCCTCACGTGCCTGCCTCTGCGCTCGGACAGCCTCAGCCGCAGCATTAGCCCTGTCGTTCAGAGACACCGCAGGTTGTACGTACACCATGACTACAGCCCCATCTCACTGAGCATCGAGTTGATCGCAGACCCGTAGGACTGATACGCGTTGTTCGTGTACTTCCACCTCGGGTCACTCGTGACCTGTTCCTGAAACTTCCAGATAGGCTGACGGATCGGGTTACCGGCATCGTCGCGTGCCTGTAGCGCTTGCTTCACAATCGGGTCGTCCATACCGATAGACCCAGCAGGCATTTCAAGCAACGACGCAGCCATGTCCACATACGGAGAGGCAATGTCCTCAATCGTCATGCCCTGATCCAACTCGTCGCTGAACTGCGGGTACATCGTCTTGACGTACTGATCGCGGATACGCTCAAGCACCGACTCGGGTGTGTCCTTACCGTTCAGCACACGGCGCTGTTGACGTGCAATGAAGTCGTCGCTGACCACAATCCCGTTCTTCGACGCGTACTGTTTGATAAGCCCCGGCACCTCATCGTCAAGCGCCATGATTTCTGACTCGGTGATCGGGCGACCGTAACGTGCACCCTGCTCCACGCGGGAAGCCGTAGCATCCTGCCACGTCACACCCGTCATGTTCGCCTCAGTCATGGCAGCCTGCATCACCGCAATGTCGTCGGCAGTGATCGGCCCGACGAAACTCTGCGGGTCATAGAACCCACCAAGCCACATCGCCTTCCGCCACTCAAGACGTTCCTTGTTCCCCATGTTCATCAGCGTGGTGTACGCGTCAGAATCCTTGTAGAGAACTTCCCGGGCACCGTCCTTCGTGTTCACGTAGTAGCGGGTAACACCGTCGTTACCTACCACGGTGGCGACAGCGTTCGCGTCCCGCATGTCGTCTACACCCAGATAGCCTGACTTCTCATCCTCCGTGGTGCCTGCGGCAGCCTGCACCTCGGTTGCGCCCTGCACCGCCTGACCAGCCTCGGCAGCCACACGTTGCGCCTCAGCCGCAGCAGTAAGGCCCTCCGTGAGTTGACCTTTGCGCTGCCCGTGGTCACGCCCATCCATGTAGTTAGCCGCCACAGCCGGGGGGATCATTCCCAAGCCACCGAACGGGGCGAGTCTAAGCGCGTTAGGGGCAAGGCCCATGATCGTTTCAAGGAACGACGGGGGAGCGGAGTCGGCAGTCGCCTGCTCCACAGTCTGCGCAACGTCAATCGTCACTTGTCAACCTCCCACATCAAAGTGCCACGCCAAATCGGGATGAACTCGGGGAACTCCACACACAAGTCCTCCCCCTGTTGACGTAGATAGGCGCGGAGAGGCGCATCCCCCTCACCATCCAACGACCCGCCATCAGCCTGAGCCTTAACCAAGTCGTAGTGCATGAGGTACGACTGCAACGCCTTACCTGTCGCCGTGTTACGCAACGTCGGGTTAGTGAGGGCAGCATCAATCTGCCGCCTCAAGTCCTCACGGCGGCTAGTGTCAGCCCCGGCACTCACCGCAATCTGGTAGTCCTTACCGTTCTGCAACTTGGAAGCCTCGTACTGAGTCTCCGTAATCTCCCCGTTAATGAACCGCTGTTCAAGTTGAAGGTCGGCTACCGCCTTCGCCTTCTCGTTAAACCGTGCCGCCCAATCCTCGGGGCTAATCAAACGGTTCTGCCCAGACTCGGTGAGCATTCGCTGATACTGCTTGCTACGCAGTCGCATGACAGGATCGCCGTTCATGTCCGACGACGGGAAGAAGTACCCCATCACGTCGTACGTCTTGTCGAACAACTCCTGATTGTCGGCAGCGAACTGATAGCCCTCGTCGTTGGCAATCGGAACACGGTCACGCATACCGATCAGGTAGGCGATACCCTGCGGCCCGTACTTGTCCACGAGGTAGGCGTAGCCTGCACCCACACTCCCGGTGCGTTCCACCTCAGCGTTGAACTCGTTAGACAGAGAGGCAAGCCCAATCAACTCACCATTCTTGTCCTTCACCGTCTTAGGGATGCTCGTCCCACCACGCAGCAGAGCGGCACGCCACAGGTTACCTCGGTACAGGGCCATAGCAAGCGACTCTGCATCACGGGTCAGGGCAGGAACCTTGTCCTCAAGGATGTACCCGTTCTCGTCAAGGTACTTCTCGGGGTCGTTCGCCACCAACGCCATGACAGCGTTGCCCATCTGCGCCTGAACGTCCTCTTCGGCGGGGATCAACTCGCGCACGAACCACGGCAGGTTGCCCTCAAGGATGTTCTTGTCCTGAGTCACGTCCCCGGTCTGCATGGCAAACCACCACTTACGCAACTCGGTGGGGATCGTGACCACGCGGCGGTCGATCACCGATGCGGGGAACGTCACCCCCGGCCCGACACCGGGAAGCGGCTCACCGAAGTTGAGCGGATTCCAGCGGTCAACACGCAGGTTCACGAACTGCTCAAAGTTTGGGTTAGCCTTGCCACCCATCACCTTCGCCAGAGCACTGTCCACGATATGAACCGGGTACCCAAGGTAGGGGATGCTGACGTTCCGGTTGCCCATGTCGTCAGTCCAGAACAGAGGCTTGCTCGGGTCGTCGTCACGGTTCACCCCCGGCATCACGTCGTAGGCCACACCCGACTCTTCGGTGTTAGCGGTACGCAGCAGACGCAGGGCGTTCGCGGAGCGTTTCGGGTTGAGCACAGCCGCCTTCATGTAGACGCGTGCCGCGTTCACCCACGACTGAATGAAGGGGAGCATGATAGCGAGGCGTTGTGCCCCGGCGTTACGTCCACGGATACCGTACGCCACATCGGACAGTTTGCGGTACGCCGCGTTCTGCGCCGCCTCAGTCACCTCAGCGAGAGTGAACATGCCCTTCTGATCCCCTGACGGCATACCCACCTTCAACGCGGCCACAATCTCGTGATGCTTAGTGGTGCGCTTCGCCCGGGGAATCTGAGCCATGATCCTGTCCCGCGCCACCTGAGCGTCGGCAGGACTCAGCAGAGACACACGCTTCGCAGACTCCAACAGCACCTCGTCACGCAGAATCGGTGCCTGCCCAAGACGCTTCTCCGCATCTCCGGCGTGCCCGAAGAACCACGACAAGGCACCCTCGTAGAAGTCCTTAATCGCAGCCTCATCGGGGTTAGCCATGTGCCCCCGGTATCGCACCGCGTACGGCTGTGCGTCCTCAGGTACACGGCGCACCACACTCGCCAGCAGATTCTCTACAGCGTTAGGCTTCGCCACATCCAACTTCACAACCTTGCCGTCAGGCAGGGTGATCCCACGGATGAACGGTTTGCCCTTGCCGCTCAACGCCTTGTCAGCCTTACGCGGCGCAATGGTGTGAAGGTAGTGCGCCCACTGTGCCTTAGCCCGGGCGATCTGCCGGATGGTCTGCATGACAGGCGCATCGAACTGCCCCGTCAGGTCGTGCACACGGTTGTAGACACTCGCAGCATCATCATCGGCCCACAGGAATGAGTGGAGTTTGTTGCGATCCTGAGCGATCTGCTGCAACAGGGGAATGTGTTGGCGTTTCGTCTGCGCTGAGTCGATCAGTTTGTGGAACAGGTCTTGACCCGGGCCACTGTAGTAGTAGTCCGTAACCATGTCCTCACGTGACGCGTACGCCTTGCCTGTGCTGTTCGCCCACTCGTCAACATGTTGTGGGGTTTCCCCAAGCATCACGTCGAACACGTCTTGGAACATGCCGTCCCCGTACTTGCCGGGGGTCATGTGGAACATGAGGGTCTGTGCCCAGCCACGGTCGAAGTTGTCTTTGCCACGGTCGATCTTCTGCCACCCAAGGTCAAGCATGTGGGAGTCAGTCTGCGAGTTGCGTGTGGCGAAGTCACGGAACTGATGCCGCAACAGGTGTTGCCCAATCGTGGTGTCGTTCAGGTCGTCAAGCACACCTTGTAGCGCCGACATTTGCGCCTCACCGAACATCGGTGTGCCGTCAGGGTTCGTCGGGGCAGAGCGCATTATCTTGTTCAGCGTCTTGACGATGCGGGTGTCACCCGTGTACGTCAGGTGCGCTGCGATAGCCATAGTCTGCAACGGTGAGGTGAACAGGTTGGTGGCACCGATAGCCATAGCACGGCCACCGGAGTCGGCAACCTGCAACAGCATGTAGGCGGGGCGCATAGCCAGATACAACGGACGCAGGTACAGGTCGAACCAGTCGTTGATCGCCGTCGCGGTGTTGACAGCCTTGCCCTTGGCTGTGAGTTTCCCTGTCTCTTCGATCACGTTGAACAGTTTGCGAATGGCCTTCGTGTCCATCATGGCGACGTTGCCTGACAGGTCAGAGGCGGCGTGGATCAGACCGGCGTAATCTTCGTTGAACGTGGAAGGATCATCGGCAAGGCCCATGATGAGGCTCTGCATTCCACGGTTCATGCGTGCACGAATGTCAGCGAACCGTGCCTCTTGCGTGATGTTCTTATCAAACGTCCACCGCATCTTGTCCGTCCACTGTTTCTGAACGGTGCTGTCCATCGAATCCCAGCCCGGGATGCGGTGAAGAAACTCGTTCTGTGCCTCAATCCAGACACGCTTCTTAGCCTCAGCGGTGGGGGCCATAATCATCTGCGACAGGTAATCGCGCCTGAACTCTTCCCACCCCTCAAGGCTCTTCTTACGTCGGTACGTCATGGACGCACCCTCAAGGATGAAGTCGCTTAACAACTTCACAACAGAGTCGGCATCCTCAAACCGTGCAAGGTGCGAGTTAGGCACACCACCTCGGGACAGGCTCACAACACGACGCATGAACGCCGCACCCGCGTGACCCGACTGCCCGTGCTGAACACTCCACCGTGCGACACGGTTAGAGGCGCGGGTGATCTTCCCGTTCAGCACCCCGTTGAACAGGATCATTAGTACCTGATGCGGGTCTTGCACACCGGCCAGATCGCGCAACGTATCCGCACCCCACAATGGAAACATGTCGTAGAGGTCAGCGGGGTTGTCCGTGCGCGCAATCAGTTTCGCAATGTTGTCGAAGTTGCCGCCGACAAGACCCTTGATCGCCTTGCTGATATCCGCACCCTTGCTGTGCAGCCCGTGGTAGGCGTGCAGCATGGCAACGAAGTCCTCGGGGTCAATGTCGGCCATGTTGTGCCCTGCGGCACGGTACGCATCGAGCAGTTGCTCGGTCGCCTCAAAGTACGACTGCACCGTTTCGTCCTCTAGGGCGGCAGCGTTACGGGCGTACTCTGCGGCACGACGCGCCTCTTCGGGGTCAACGTCAAGGCGTTCCGCTGAGACACGAATCGGGGAGGGTGCAGCCTGCTCACCCAGCACGGTATCCCCACCTGACGGGGCAGTGTCCTCACTGCGTGGGGGTGTGGTGCCGTCGTCGGTGACACGCTCAAACCCGGGCTTCTTCACCAAGTCAGCGCCGTCAGGTGCCTTAACAGTGTGCACCTCCGACACCTCTGAGCCTGCGTGGAACTGCACTTTGCCGTCAACGTCCGTCCACTCGATAGGGAACGAACCCTTAGTGGGGGTGTCTGACAGTGTGACATTGATTCGCTCAATGCGCCCACCAGCGGCCACATACGCCTCGTCAAAGCCCATGAACTCCTCGCGGCGTAGCCGCATCATTTCGGCCTTGTCCAAGCCGTCGTCAATGAACTTCAACCCAATAACGGTGCCGTCGTCGTTCACCACGAATAGGCCACGCTCATGTGCCATTTGCACAGCCGTCGCATCATCAATGTTGCCTGCGAACTTGGTGTTGTCAAACCGTGTTTGGTGCGGCGGATTGACACTCGTAGCGTTCTTCTGATCCTGCACCCGTATGTAGGAGCCGTCAGGCTGGCGCGTGTATACAGACCCGTTAGCGGTGGTAAAAGAGGCAGCGTCGTCCTGAATGTCAAAGTCGGCACCGACACGTTCCGCAGCGGCACGGGCCTCCTGCTCAGTGGCACCCTTCGGCCCAACCTCCAACTCGCGCCACACCGCGTTGTCGGTGGCGGCAG
>JACCDG010842845.1_pt1 | contig 15548 bp, 17 predicted proteins | sample 7442471 | NCBI WGS metagenome assembly JACCDG01 (sample SAMN15323444, study PRJNA562643) | freshwater metagenome | isolation source: river surface water | place: USA:Blue River Watershed | collected 2017-08-17
ATCCTATGTTAATGGATACCGCCTCCGATAAAATCGCCGCAACCAGTAGCATGCCGAGCACATGGATACAGGCACTCAAGATCTGGAACTCCGAGCACGATAAGGACCTATGGGCAATCCCTAAGCGCGATACCGAGTATAGTCATGATGTGCGTACAATCATGGAGGGTCTGAAGGTTAAGCATAATGGTGGCGTCGCTGGCGAGGTCATGAAGGCCCCTGCTGTTCCTGAGCCGATTAAGCTTACGAAGTCTGAGATGCGCGAACAGATAAAGAAAGCCCGCGAGGAGGTAGCTATGCGCCAGAAGCAGTTCAATGAGATACATCGCGCAGCGGTACGCGCATCGAAAGGCCAACCGTACGTCACAAAGGGCTACGGCTACGAGAATGCGCAGGACAGGCTAAGTGCGGCGAAACATACGCTGGCGATGCTCCTGGCTCAGAAGACCGCATAACTCTCCGGCATAAACGAAAATTCTGAATCTATAGTAAATGGCGAACATCAAACTTCTGAATGGCGATTGTCTGGAACTGATGGCTTCACTCCCAGACAAGTCCATTGATTGTTTTGTGTGCGACTTACCATATGGCTGCCTAACGAACGCGAGGAAAGGTCAGCGTGTGGGCCCTCTCACTGATCCCTCCGACCCAAACTCCAACATTGTCATCGTGAACGAGCCCTGTGCCTGGGATGTACCGATTGACCTGGATAAGCTCTGGACGCAGATCAAACGCCTGGTCAAACACGATCATGTACCCGTCCTGATGTTCTGTACGACGAAATTCGGTCATGAGCTGATCAAGTCCAACGAGAGCTGGTTCCGCTACGATATCGTGTGGGAGAAGACGAACGCTGTCGGATTCCTGTCGGCGAATAAGATGCCCATGCGCCGGCACGAGATGATCTACGTATTCTCCAAGAAGGGTGCGTATTACAAGCGCGTGGAGGAGACTGGAGATTTCCCTGCTGGTGGCGGTGGCAGATCCAATGGCTCCGTGTACAACACATCGGACATTCCGAATCTCCATACCACTGTGGAGGGCCAGCGCTGTAGCACTTCCGTCGTCGTTATGCCGAACAAGAAACGCAAAGGTGCGCACCCGACTGCCAAGCCTGTGGAGCTGTACAAGTGGCTGCTGGACCGTTACTGCCCCGCTGGCGGTACCGCCCTTGACCCCACCTTCGGTTCCTGCAACTCTGGTCGCGCAGCGAGGGACCTCGGCCTGAAGTACATCGGTATAGAGAAGGACGCCGGTTTCTTTGAGGCCGCCCGGGCTGACCTTGATCCTCCGGTCTAAACGAAATTTCGCAGCCTATACTAAGATGGATCCGAAGCTCCGGCATTTTGTTGAGGACCAGTTGCAGGAGTTCCGCCGTACCGACCAGTCCACACACTGTGCTATGTGCCGCACTGAACTTACGAGCGGCTACCACGTAGACCACGTCACGCCCTTCAAGCAGCTGGTGACTGAGTACAACGCAATCTACGGCCAGCGAACTCCCGACGATAATTACGTGTACTATGCCGGCTGGATTCATTATCATCGTTATCATTCAGTCCTCCGCAAGACATGTCGTACGTGTAATCTGACGCGCCCCAAGTGGACTCCAACCAAGGCAACGTGCGCTATCTGTAACCAGCTCGAGCGTCTCAACGAAGATGGGATCTGTACACCATGCGATAATCGGTATACATAGAAGAATGGATAACACTGAGGTAATGGCCATGCTCGCGCTCATCGTTTCCATCGGCGGCACTATCGTTGGCGTTATCAACCACAGACGCATCCGGAGCTCCTGCTGTGGGAAAAAGTTAGAAGCCTCCATTGATATAGAGCATACGACGCCGCAGATAAAACCGGCGCCCGTACCAAATGAGACTCGTCAAAGCGAGCTACCCGTATAAGTACACAGCTATCTTCGATGACGGCAGCAAAACAAGCTTCGGTCACCAAGATTACGAGGACTACACGCAGCACCACGACAAGGAGCGGCGAGCCAACTACCGCCGGCGCCACGAAGGAGATCTCCGGACACAGGATCCCAAGAGGGCCGGGTTCCTCAGTATGTACCTGCTGTGGGGTGATTCAACGAGCCTCGCACGGAACCTCGCCGATTACAAACGTCGCTTTAAAATGTGAGCCCATCATATAGGATGAGCCATTTGATCAGTCCCAACAAGCAGATCGGCGGTCTCGTGTCGCATATCAACACTATCGTGGATGAGAAGCCTGCTGATGTTACTATCATGCGCCAGCCGGCGTCCGGTTATCTGGTCTTGAACTCTCGTGACCGGTACGTGAATGCGTCGCCAAGCCAGACTGAGGCAACATATCAGCCGTGGAATGACTTCGTCCTTCAGAAGGCGCAGAGCATCATCCCGACATTCGCTAAGCGCATCGGTGTGTCTGAGGTACGGTTCCCCTGGCTGATTCCCAACATCAACGCACGCAACTCCCGCTTTTTAATTCAGCTCAACCTCGGCGGCGCACCTACGCTCGATATCAGGCTGGATGAAGGATTCTACACGCCCGGACAACTGGTTACGGCACTGAATGATGCTATCGCCGCGCAGGGCATAATCCTCGGCATCGCAGCTGGAGATCTCCCCGTCGTCGTGTATTCGGCTGGTCGGTTCATCATCTCGGCTGGTGTGAACGGTACAACATTTGCCCTGTACGCTGTATCGCGCCCTGCCGGCCCCCTTGGCAATCCTTATGCGAGTGTGATCACCAACTCTCTGGCCTATAACAATGCGGCGAATCTGCTCTTGACTCTCGGTATCCCGTTCGAGTACCTCTCCACGGTTCAAGCGGCGCCTGTTCTGCGTGCTGTCGTTGGCGGCGACTATTCGCTTGGTCTGTACACTGAGTACGTCGACATCATCAGCGAGAAGCTCATGCGGTTTACCGACGCGCGTGACGGTGGCTCTGGCGATAAGACTAAGACGTCTGTTGTGTGCCGCCTGTACCTTGCCGATGAGGTCTCCCTGCCGAAGACTGATGCTTCCGGATCCCCAGTATTCCCTGGTCAGATCCCCGTCGTAATCCACCGGCAGTTCGCATCGCCAAAAATGGTACAGTGGTCTCCTCAGAGCTTTGTCGGTGACCTCGATCTCCAGGTGTACGATATGTTCGGTGAACTGGTCTACCAGCCTACCAGCGCTATTAACCCGTCGCGGTTGGTGCCGTACCCGGACTACCAGATCACGATGCTGGCGAGCGAGAACTGAGCCACTTCATGTGATACGCCGAACGCAGATGCCTCGCATTATCAGCTTTACGGATTTCCTTGCCACACTCGCATGTAATCATGATGGCACGGTACTCCTTCATGTACTCCTCCCAACCTTCCTTGTTCACCGCACGGCGCTCCTGCCATGTACGGCCTGGGATATTCTTGTTGATGGCTGTAGGCGTGGCCTCAATCCAGTACCGCTCACGAGCATCCAACTCAGCCTTCGATGCGCATGGGTACTTCTCTATGAGCTCGATCGTTACCGTGGAGCAGTTCTCATAGAGCCAACACGCAGCCGTTTGCTTTTGAGTCGGATTCTTCGCACAGTGATTATGATGCCACATGCGTCGCTCGAGTGTTCCACACGTAGATCCAATGTAGCACTTATCCGTACCAGTACCGACGAGCCGGTAGATCTTTGCCTCCGCATAATCAGATTTAACTCCTGCCGCCGGCATTATACCTAACTTTGGGTACCGCCGCTTCGTTGTCAAGTTTGGTCCAAGCTACTCAGTAACTTCGACTAAATTTCAAGTTTATTGGAGAGTTTACAATCATGTTAAATTCTATCAAAACACATACTCGCAAGAGCCCCGAGTGAACATGAGCTCGGAGACGTACTCGTAGCTGGCCGCGATCTCGTACTTGCCGTCCGCGGGGAACTGGAGGCTGACGTTCACGACGGAGTTGGCGATGGCCAGACCCAGCGTGGTGTTCGTCTCGTTGGCGAGGGCCTGAGCGACCTGCGCGAAGGGGATACGGGTCCAGGGGGTGGCCACGGGAGTCGCGCTCGCAGCACCGCCGCCGGCATCGGCCAGGACAGTGTTGGAGACATAGCCGGGCGTCTTGAGCTCGCACAGGTTCCACAGCTGGTTGCCGTACTTCTGCGAATCGTAGTACACGAGGCCGTTCACGCTCAGGCGCAGCGCACCGATCTGGCTGTAGTTGCGGCCGTTGCCGGGGCGGTTGACCGGGTTGCCAGAACCATCCGCGACCTGGATCGCCCACAGGTTGATGTGCTTCACGCTGCCGGAGCGGAAACCCGTAAGGTTGATCTGGACATCCTGGTTGGCCGACGCGCTGACCTGAGTGCGGAAGGTAGTCTGCTGGAAGTAGGGCAGAGGGTACGTCAGAGACTCGCTGTTCATGTCGTGGGTGCGCGCCAGCTGGTGACCGGCATCATTCATGTGGACCTGCTTGAACTGGACCTGCGCGGAGCTGAAGCCGGAGGGAAGATCGGACTGGAGGGCGCCGGCCAGAGGGAAGAAGACCTGGCTTGCGGGGTTGGTCTCGATCAGCAGCTGTACGGGCTGGGTCAGGAGGTCGGTAGGTAGGGGCAGAGGCTTCTGGAGAGCGCTGATGCTGTTCCAAGGGCACTTGATGTACACGGAGGCGGTACGGGCGGCGTCACTGGCGAACCCGGCGAGCGTCAGCACCTCAGAGCCGGCGAGCTGCCACACAGCGTCCTTCTTCTGGCCATCCTCGCAGTCCTGGAATGTCGCGATCTCGAGCTGGTCAGCCGTGAAGTAGTACAGAGAGCTGCCGCCGATACGGATACCGACCTGCCGGATGAGCTGAGAGAGCCAGCCACGGGGGAGAGCCCAGTTGGTGTACAAGGAACCAGTAGGCGCAGGCAGCACGGCCGTGAGGACGATATCCTGGAGACCCTCGCCCGGGTTGAAGACGATAGTGCTGGAGGACCCAAAGTTAAGCGCCGGCAGATCCACACGGAAACGGGACTCCACGGTACTGGGAAAGCACTGAACGGAGTTGGTCTTCTCGCTCGGGTAGTACTCGTCGCGGCACTCGGCAGGGATGATGGCGTGGTGGACTGACTCAACGATCTCGGACTCCATCTGTATACTATGGGGGGACAAATTCGTGGAGGGCCAGTACGTAGGGTGAAGCCACTCTCCGGAGGTCTGTGGTCACCAAGCCGGATATGTGCGCCAGCGGAAATTGTACCCCCTAAGTATAAAGATGGATATCGGGCGTCCCAAGGTGATCAAAAGCGCGCGCAAGGTAGAGTCGGAGAAGAAGGTCGCCGACGGTATCCTGAGATCTGCGTACCTGACCAGCTTCCAGCGCGAGGCTATGGATGGTGTTGTCAAGTCTGCGATGCCGGAGAAGATGGGCCCGAAGGTGAAGATGATGGGGAAGGTCAAGCCGGGCAAGACGCACCAGGACATCGGTGTGGTACACTATCCGGGGACGAAGTACGGGAAGGGGAAGAGGGAGTAGGCCCGTTACAGGCTCTCCGCCAGCTCGCTAACCCTCTGTTCAAAATACTCACGCACTACTTTTGGCTTTGGCTTCGACGAACAAATCGTGGCCAGATCCATGCTGTGCGCCGGAAGAGTGTTCAGGCCCTGTACAGGCTTGCCCCCGGCTTTCGGTGCCGTCTCCATCGCCGACTTCACTGCGAGCTGCTTACGGTGCTTTAGGAACTGATCAAGGAAAGGGTTCTGCCCGGGCATCATACCATACATTTGATATGGGTGGCGAAAATCTGTACCCCTATTAAATGCCGAGCGTGAGGATTACGGCCAAGACAATGGAAGGTAAACAATGCGCGATAAGCGTACCGATGGGGCGATACGGCGACGAGCAGCTCATGGCGATTACCGAGAACTTCCGAAGCTGGATCCGCGAAGGCAAGCCACGTGAACTTTTCAAGCTGCCACCCGTTGACACCCCCTCGGCGAGCGCAATAGTACCTGCTTCGGAGGCCCCGTCGCCCCCTGCGAAGACCACGCAATTGTTCCCCCGCGGCGACGTACTGAAAATTGAGATGCCCACCAACGGCGGCTGCAGCTTCCTGCTGATCGGCTCCACGCGCTCCGGTAAGTCCACAGCCATGCTGAAGATCTATGAGAAGTACTTTGCCAAGCACATCACGATGCTCCTGACGCATTCCAGCCACGCCGACATTTACAAGCCGCTACAGAAGAAGGCGATCGTGTCCCCGGGCTTCTTTCCCGAGCTGGTCAATGAGCCGATGACGATAAACCGGCAGACGAAGAACCATTACGACTTTTGCCTCATCTTTGATGACTTGGCTCTCGACGGCAAGAACGACGGGGATATGACGAAGCTGCTCACGATCGGACGTAACAGCGGCATGTCAGCGATTATCTGCGGCCAGCGCCTCACCATGATGAATCCCACCGGACGTACGAACTGCAACTATGTGTGCTTGTTCCGACTCAACACGGATTCGGCGATCAAGGAAGTCGTGGAGACCTATCTGCGCTCGTACCTTCCTCCGGGCATGCCGATGACAGAAATGATCCGGCTGTACAAGGAGATGACGGCGGACCATCAGTTCTTCTTCGTGAATACGCTTGAGGATACGATTCAGCTGTGTAAGATAGAGGTGTGAGACCCGCGAGCGGAGCGAGCGCTATAGAGCCTCCGATGTGCCCGATACAGACCTTCTGTGCCCGGCGTATCCCCCACCAGGAAAATCGCAGTCCACGGTATACAATGCCCTTCCTACAGCCGGCTATTACACGTGTCGCAAGTGGCGCTGCGGGCTTCACTGACCTGTACGTCCCCGATACGAACTCTGATGCGTCTGGTACGACTATCATCGGCAGCCTCGATGTGACCGGTCCTCTGGTTACGCTCGGGCCGTCCGCCACGTCGCAGGTCCTTGTGGAGGATGATACGGGCCTCAAGATGAAGCTGTCGGAAGGCTCTGGTGTCGGTACTGTCCTCCAGTCCAACGCAAGCGGTATCACGCAGGCCCCGTATCTGGAGTTCGCTGGTGACCTCTCTGTCAAGACTCCTGCCGGCGCCACCCAGGCTAAGTTCCTGGCCGCTGGCGGTCTGAGCATGAACAGTGCCCTCAGCATGAACAACTACACTATTCAGCTGGGGAGTGGCTCATCGGTCTACTATGATTCGGGACAGCAGGAGACTGCGATCGTATGCCCGAAGACGAAGCAGACGCTCTTTGCTGACGCAAGCGGTGCTATCCTGGCCAGCATCAGCCCCTCCGGTACGTACTCCAACGCCTTCGGCACATACGCTAACCAGACCGCGACCCCCCAGAGTGTACCTACGGCGACTCCCACCACGGTGATCACGCTGCCTCTGAGCGGTGGTGCCAAATGGACTGCTTCGTTCCGTGTACTCATCGGCGTGTCTGATGGCGCGACGAACTACAACACGTATCACGCAGACATCGATGTGTTCTGGCAGGGTACCACGTCGGCACACTACATCGTGGGCAACACGAGCAATCTGCCTCCTGGCTGGTCCATCACCGTACCCACCATGACTAGTGGCGCCGTGGAGTTTACACATACATTCGGTTCCGCTCTGGATGTCTACGTGTCGTACGTGCGCTTCGGCCAGAACATTTAGGTTGCGGAGGAGCCTCTGGTGGTGCAGCCAGTGGTGCCCCCTGTGACGAGCGCTACGGTCCATACAACAGTCCGCATATGTAATCCTGCTCCTGTATTCCGCGTATGGTGGGAAACCGAAGCGCTGCCTGGGATGATGCTATAGAAGGCCCGCTGTGGAGCCCTCAGTAGATCCCCCCCACAGAAAATCCCAACCCTTACTAATATGGACGACGTCATTGTCCCTCTACCGCATACTTCCGGCTCAGGATCAGCGCCAGCTGCTGTTCAATCTGTACCCGCCGCACCAAGTACTGTGACAACGACTCCAAGCGTAGGACCGCCTGCTATTACCACTGTGGGGGCTGGCGTAGGTGGCGCACCAATCTCCAAGCCTGTACAGCTCAAACCCGTCGGGGGGTCCACGCCACTGGTCATCTCTGCGCCAGGTACCAACGTTACCTTCGCCAGCACGATGCCCAACATTACGCATGCAGGTAGCCTGTCGCAGCCGCTGTTCGAACCCGCAAGTGGTGCTGCCGGCCTCGTGGCTCAGTGGGCGACGTACCCTGCTGTGTCTAACGTTGACATGAGCGGCAATATGATTACTAATGCGTCGGATATCACTCTGAGTGGTGTGGATCCCCAGATTCAGATTGCAGCTACCGGCTACATCGGGATTATGGAGAATCAGCAGATTGGATTCGGGACAGCAGGGCCCAGTGCGGTATTCGGATATACGGATTCGCCCGCACCTCATGCGTTCCTTGAGTATGAAGGCAGCGGGCTGACACTTGATGGTTCTACGATTACGTCCAGCGTGCCAGTAGTAGCGCCCGAGTTTGTGCTGCCGCTGGATGGTACGGATTCTGCGCCGGTCATATTCAACGATCTCTCTGGCGCACACCAGTTGAAGTCGGTCGACGGCAACCTGTACTTCGATCTGGAGCTGCTGGCCAAGGCGAACGACATCCAGGACATCGGTGACTGGTCTGAGTATCCTGCTGTCGCGAATGTTGAGATGAACCAGTTTGGCTTGGAGCACGCGGGCTTCGTACAGATTGATCCGTCTGGTGGCGCCGCAGCGATTGTGCTCAGCTCCGATGCATCTGGTAATCTGCTGAAGGATGGTCAGGTGGTGGCGCTGGCGTCGCAAATACCGAGTCTGGCACAGTGGGCAACATATCCGGCCGTAGCCGCAGTAGACCTGTCGGGGCACCCTATCACGGATGTCTCATCGCTGGAAATCATGGGTGGCATCCTCAGCACGACCGGTGGCGGCACAACCCTGCTGTTCAATGGTGCTCCGATTAGTACGGGCGGCGGCGGCTCAACGTCCCAGTGGGCGACTTTTCCAGCGGTGGCCACAGTAAATCTTGCCGGCAACAACGTCACGGGTAACGGTGGCGCGATCCAGCTCACATCAGGTACGCTCGGCGCAACGCTCATCGATAACTCCGAGAAGACATATACACGGCTCCTGGAGGTCGGAGCGACAGCAACGTTTGATGCGCCTATCCAGCAACCGTACAGTCTGGCCAGCGGCAGCAACTTCATGGGGAACCCTCTCACCATCGGCGATACATCACCTATCTACACAGGCGGCCTAACGGTATACGGTCCTGCAACGCTTGATGGTGGCTCCCTCCACGGCACCTCAATCGGCTGCTTACCTGTGAGTGGCATTAATACGGTCCGCATAGATGCACTGCCCGTCGGTACGATTGACCTGCTGGCCCCTGCTGCGATCACGATCAACGCCGGCGGCGCGGGCAACTTCGCGTGCGGTGGAGCTCTGTCACTGGCCGGCGGCGGCTACATTGAGATGAACACAGGCGAGGTACAGATGATCAATACGACGAGCGGACAGAGCCTTCTCAGCGTGAACACGATTCAGGGCAATAGTCATAATGGCGGCGACGGCAAGTTGTACCTCGAGAAGCTGGTGTCCATCAATGCTGGGACGCCTGGTACTACGGTTGCTGTGAGCTCAACGCTAGATTTCGACACGGGTCCCGCTACGAGCATCACGGGAGCGAAGGAGATCAACGCTACGTTCGTTACGACAGACCGGCTGGGCAGCACTTTTAGCTCAACAATTAGGGTCGAACAGGACCTCAGCGGCAACCCAGGTGTAGCATATCGCGCGGACACACTAGAGGCCCGTACACAGATACAGATGAGCGGGCTGGCGCCACTGATTGCAGCCACGGATCCAAGTCCCATCGCGATCGAACTGCGGGCGGCTAACGGCGTCAACATCCAGAACAATGTCGGGAATCACGGGCTGCTGGCATCCGGACCGCACAGCATCTACTCCACTGCGGTACCAACGGATTATGTCGCAATCGGGTGGGACGATGCCGCGCAGCGTGTGATTACATCTCCAAACGGTACAGGCTTGAACTATGTGGCCTACCTGTCAGACATCCCTACAGCGTTCCGACCCTCCTACGATATCTACGTAGCGCCTAACGGCAACGACACGACGGGTACGGGTTCCTCGCAGTCGCCGCTCCAGACCATCGCAGCAGCGCTGACGCTCCGCGGTACTCTCTCCACGAGCACGGAAGTCAGCATCAACCTCGCCTCCGGAACCTACACGGAGAACGTGACGATCGCGACTGTCAACACGTATCTTGCCGGCGCCATCGCGACTGGAGAGGTCCGCCACCCAACCAACATCACCGGCAATATCACCGTCTCGGCTGGTGGTACGGTAGGCGTGAGCAACCTGGATGTGACGGGTACTATCTCGACGACCAACAGCAGTACGCTCCTGGCTCTCACAGGCGTGAATACCACCAGCACAACGGCACAGGCTCTCCTGATCTCAGCCGGTACGGCATTTGTCTCGGAGTGTCGGTTCAACAGCGGCGGCGGGGCAGCGACGAACTTGATCCAGATCAACAGCACTGGAACCATCACGATGCGGGACTGTGTGGCGGCACAGACGCTCGCGCAGACGGTGCTCTCTTCCTCTGGTACAACGAACATCCGGCAGTGCTACTTCTCCAACAGCAGCGCCAGCACCTCGAACGCACCGATCGTCCGGTTCACCGGTACCACGACGCAGGCGGTGGAGATGAACTACACCAAGCTCGTGTACACCAATACCTCCGTGGATGTCGGCGGCAACAAGTGCTGCATCCAGTTCAACAGCGCCAGCGGCACGATCAACGCAGAAGTAGCGCAGATGATTCTGTCCTGTGTAGGTGCTCAAACGGGAAGCCCACAGATCCAGTGTATCCAGCACGTTGGCGCCGGCGTGGTGAACCTGACGTACGGAGATCTCCAGGCTGTTGGTGCGGCAACTCACATCGCACCCTCCATCATCAAGACTTCAATGGCGTTGGTTGCTTAAACTAAAATCGGTACATCTAATATAATGTCGGTTGAATACCTGAATCTCGCACCTATGGAGTTTGGACAGAAAGCTGCGCCCCGAAAGATGCTCCGGACTGGTCCTATCGTCGACGTACCGGTTGCTTCTGATCCTCTCTACCGTCATATGTCAGTCAGCCAACTGCGCAAGCGTGTAAACGAGCTACGTAAATCGGTGGCGCCAGCAACTTCTAAAATGGATCGCCCGGCACTGGTGAAGGAGCTCGCCAATCTGGAGGCTGCTGAGAAGGCCGCAAAGACTGTTACGGGAGCCGATATGATTACCAAGGAGCAGGATAAGATAATGGTAGGATTGAAGAGTGATCTACGTACGCAGAAGCTTGCGATGAAAGCAGCGGTATCCAAGAAGAAGGCGGCTGAGGAGAAGGAGGCCAAGAAGGCGGAGAAGGCTGATAAGAAGGCTGCGAAGGAAGTTGCGAAGGCTGAGAAGGCCGCTAAGAAGGCTGCGCCAGCTAAGGAGGCCCCCAAGCCCAAGGAGGCTGCGCCAGCGGTACCGGCATTGGTGGTCAGCGACAAAAAGGCTAAGAAGGCTGCGCCAGCTAAGGAAGCCCCCAAGCCCAAGCGCGCAGTATCAGCGTACGCCAAGTTCGTCGGCGAGAAGATGAAGGCCGGCATGAGCATGAAGGACGCGGCGGCCGCATGGAAGGCCCAGAAGTAATTATTGGCCCAGTATAGGCTATGACGCACAAGGTATTCGAACGTACGGCAACATTAGAGGAAATCCGTGATGCTGCCTTACGGGCACAGTGTGGTAAACTGGATCGCGAGTTTGTGATGGCTGTTAAGACCAAGGAGCAGCTGCTAGAGTACCTCAAGGGTCGTGACTGCCCGGCGCTCAAGTACCTGGAGGCAAAGCTGCTGATGGGGCGCGAGTATGTGGATGGGGCAGAGTTACCCGTGAAGACCAAACGCAAGATTGTGAAGGAGTACAGTGGGCAGTCTTAATTTAGGCACCCTATGTAGAACCGCGCCATGCCCTACGAGATTGTAAAGGATTATCAGCTCGGCCGCCCTGTATATGCGGTACGGAATCGTGAGACCGGTGAGAAGCACGGCTGGACGACAAAGGAGAAGGCAGAGGCCCAGATGAGATTACTGTACGGCGTAGAGCATGGGATGAAGCCGCGCAAAGGAAAATAGCAGGCCTCTACAGATGGACAAAGCATTACTTGATAAGGCCCGTGAGCATGGTGTTCCCTACAAAGCCCTGATGGAAGTGTACCAGCGGGGCTCTGGAGCTTGGAGGAGCAATCTTGGCAGTGTGCGGCTGCAGGGTTCATTCGCAAAGGATACGGATACTCGGCGTTACCCTCGAGCAGCTCGTCTCAGCCGTGAACAGTGGGCCATGGCTCGCGTCAATGCCTTTCTTGAGAAGCGCCCGACGGTGTACACGGGAGCGGACAATGACATTCGGCTGAAGTACCGGCTGGCGTAAGGGGGGAGCATTACCCTGGCTACTTTGCGTCATGGAAATCTCGGCGTGCCTTCTCTTCGTGATACAGTTTAGCACATAGCTTACAGTGGATGATTCCTGAGTCAGGATTGATCCGGAGTAGCTTAGTTGAGTCATCGCAGGCGCGGCACAGCACATACGGGCACTCGTCGCACTTGTTGAAATCGTACAGGGGCTCGGGATCCTTGGGGAGGGCCTTGGAGCAGTTGCGGCAGCGAGGGGTCATTAGGGGATCCATCCGTTTACTGTATCTACAGATTTTAGTTTAGACCCTGAGTACTCCCATAGCGCTCGCTCCGCTCGCGGGTTCAATACCGGTGAATGAACCGGAGCTGGTCAATGCGGCGGGCACGGCTCACGGCGGTGTACAGCATACTAATCTCGAACATGTCGTCTAGGAAGATGAAGATGCGACCGTTCTCAATCGTGCGCCCCTGAAAGCTGTGGATCGTGAAGCTGCCACGCTGCTCAAAGCCGGGCTGAGCCTCGTTGGAGACGTGTCCGCCCTTCTTGTAGTAGCCGGAGATGATGCCGTCCGCCAGCAGCTTCTTGTTCGTGCGATGCGTACCGGCGATACAGACGTCACCGGGCTGGAAGTCGAGCTGGTGCTGAGGGAGATTAGCCTTGGCCCACATGGTCATACGCACAGTCTCATCTGCACCGCGCACGGTATCCATCTGCTGGCGGATCCGGAGCTTCAGGGCGGCGATATCAGCATCCAGGCTGCGGCGGTCAGTCGTGTACTCAATATAGTCTACGCCAGTGGGCTTCCAGACCGTGGACCACGTGTTGCCATCGCCCGTGCGGCACTGGTACGCATTACCCTCACGGCTGATATCACCCACGCCGACGAACAGGCACTCGGGATACATCTTGCGCACACGGTCAACATTCGCGGCATCGTACTGCGTGATCTCATCGAGCACAATGACACCAGGGATGCGGCGCTCCATACGGTACGGCGTACACTCAAGTCCGATCAGCTTGTGGATAGTCGTATAGGGCACGCTGTACTTCTCGTGCGCATCCTTGCCCAGCACGTGGCACGGCGTAACAATCATCGGGTCAATGAAACCAGGATCCGTGAGGACCGCATAGGTCTTGCCGGCACCACCCTGACCACCAAGGAAGGAGTCACGGATGATTTGGGCCATGGGCGGCGCGGTGATCTCAGTGGCGGCCTCAGCGTACCAGCACATGCTGCTCATCTCGGCGGCGACCGGCTTCTCGTGGAAGTTAGGCAGCGTGGGGGCGACGCCCTTATAGTAGATACCGTCCATCACGACACGGCAGAGCTGCTCGGGCTGGAACTGGAGCATCGCCTGTACCATGTTCATGCGCGTGTACGCGGTGATGGCACCAAGGATGTGGTGGGCGGTGAAGCGGTTGTTGTTAGGCAGCTTGACCGTCATCATGCCGTCATCCTTCCAGTACAGCACATCGTGGCCGTAGGACTTGACGTGGTCGGCAAACTCAGACGTAGCGGGCATCGTGACGTTGCGGTGCGTGCGGTCAGCGCCCAGGCGGCCAGCCCAGATAGCGTACCGGCGATTCTCGAGCATGTACTCAGGAAACGTGAAATCAAAGCGCTCGCCCCAGGCACCCATGTCAGATGTGAAGGTAATGCCATGGCTCGCCCACATGAGGATCTCCTGACTGAACAGTACGGTGGTGAGGCCCTGGTACAGGCCAAGATACTGCGCCAGCAGCGGCGGCTCGCTCGTGATGGTGATACGATAGAATCCGATATGCTCGCGCATGAAGGCCTCGTCAAAGCTGCCGGAGCGGAACTGGTGAACCTTGCCAAGGAAGCCGGCGTACAGAGGCGCATGCTTGAACTGTGCGTAGGCCTGCTTGAGATCCAGGCAGCCAGTCTCGTCATCGTTACCGAGGGGGCAGGACCAGCCGTTGATGATGCGGCCAGCCTTCAGGAACTCATTGAGCTCAGGATACTTGGTCGCGTTGAGCTGACGGTTGAATACGCCAATCTCCTCATCGAACTTTGCGTACGCCTCGCGCTCAGGATCAGCCAGCACATAGGAGCCATTGAGCGTATTGATGCGGCGGGGAACACCGTTGCGCAGGTCGCCCTCGAACTCATAGTGTACCTTGCTGTCGCGGCAGTCATGAAGGATATCAATCAGGCGCTGCAGGTCAACCTCCTCGGGGTCAGAGCGTACGACCATACCGACCTCCACGTGATTCGCGCGCGTGTTGCTGAGGTAGAGCGTACCGACCTTGCCGGCCTCGTTGAACGTCATGATCGCGTTGCCGAGTACGTCAAGAATAATCACCTTCAGGCCCGCAGCCTTGGCGACGGTCTCCATCTCCTCCTCAGGCACGCCAGCGAGGTACTGCTGCTGTAGCTCGTGGAGGCGATTAATGCGCTGCTTGTACCGCTTCGCAGAACCCTCACCTGCGGCATGTAGGCGCTGCTCCATGAGCTTGAAGATCGGCGTGAATACGCAGTGCTGGATGCCGTCACGGAAAGACTGGATCAGGCGCTTGGCCTCAGTGGTCTGGGGGAGTACGGCGACGAACTTGCTGCCGGTGATAATATCGGCCTCAATGTCGGATCCGGCACCGAGCTGATTCATGAGCTGCTGGCGGAACCGATCGTACGTCTCGGGAACCGACATAAGCGTATCAAGGTGGAGCTCCTGCGTAGCCTTGTTGAAGACCAAAATGCGTACGTCGCGAGAGCGGATGGGCTCAAAGAAGCCAAACATTGCGTCATGGCCGACAGGGGAATCAACTTGGCTCAGTGCCGTAAGCTTCAGCTTCTTGGCCGCCAGAGTAGCCTGACGCTTGGCTTGGGCCTGAGCCTTGCGCTGGGCTGCCCGGACGATCTTACGCTGCTCGGCTGCGGCACGACGCTTGATCACGGCAGTCTCCTGCTTGTGGAGCTTGGTCTTCTCAGTGTAGTACACGGAGAGCTCAATATAACGGTGGCGCATGAGGTACTTGAGGTACTCGTACTGCTCGGCTCGGGGTCCTGTGAAGCTAGCCATCTCTAACTATCTATACGAAAATAAGTAGCGAGGCTTTAGACCGGGACTTCGGTGTGAACCGGCGGTTGGGGTCACCGGGGGGATCAGACCAG
>JACCDG011581693.1_pt1 | contig 15547 bp, 15 predicted proteins | sample 7442471 | NCBI WGS metagenome assembly JACCDG01 (sample SAMN15323444, study PRJNA562643) | freshwater metagenome | isolation source: river surface water | place: USA:Blue River Watershed | collected 2017-08-17
AACACCATCTGCTCGGATAGGTCGATCGCTACCAGATCTCGCCCCAACTTGTCGACGATGGCTTCGGCGGCTCGCTGCGTCAGTTTGATCGTGGACTCACGCGCTGCCATAGAGACCTTTGCTTTCTATATAGGCGATCACTGCGGAGGGAACCAACTCTGAAATCGACTCGCGTGAGGCGAGTCGGTTCCTGATCTCGGTTGCGGAGATCTGGAGGGCATCAATCTCTTCCCCTCCGACATCATCGAATTCGTCATCTGAACCCTCGCTTCCACCTTGGCTTGCGGGCCTCTCAATGACGATGAATGAGATGAGTTCACGAAGCCGTTCGCTCTCATGCCACTGATCGATCCGGCGGAATGCATCGCTACCGATGATCCATGCGAACTCTTTACCGGGGTGGTTCGCCATCATGGCTTCGACAGTGTCGATTGCAAAGGAGGGTCGATCACGTTCGACCTCGATTGCGCTAACCTCGACGCGATCGCGTAGCGAGGAGAGGGATTCGACGGCGAGCCTGCACATCTCGAGTCGATCTCTCGATGAGGCGACCGGTCTCTCACGCAACTGTGGGTCTCCCGCTGGTACGACGATGATCCGATCGACGCGATGTGATTGCAAGAGCTGCTTGATGACGTGGAGATGACCGTTATGGATCGGGTCGAAGGTTCCGCCGTAGATGCCGATCACGAAGCGTTGTGAGCCAGGACTAGTCGCGATCGATTCTCATCGTGAAGTAGAGCAGGAGTGCAAGCACGCCGAAGGTGAATAGCCCGAAGAAGAGCGGCGATGCTGGCATCTCACGGACTACCTCACCTGAGAGGACTGCCAGAAGCAGAGATGAGAACATGACGGGATTCTAGTCTGCGGATCAGCGCCGCTCAGAGCGCGTCCGGGCCTTTCTCAAGGAGTGTGACGAACTCCTCCTCATCGAGGATCCGAACTCCCAGTTCTTCGGCCTTGGCCAATTTGCTCCCAGCACCGCTGCCCGCGACGACGAAGTCCGTCTTCGCACTCACCGAGGAACTCGCCTTACCGCCGCGAGAGGTGATGGCTTCACTGACGGAATCACGGGTGAATCCTTCGAGCGATCCCGTCGCCACGATGCTCAGTCCCTTGAGTGTCTGTGGAAGTTGGGGACGCGGCGCGCCGACCATACGCACTCCTGCGCTCTTCCATCGTTCGATGATCTGGCGATGCCAAGGCACTTCAAACCATTCAAGGATCGATTCTGCGATGACCTCACCGACTCCCTCGATCGCAGAGAGTTCGTCCTTCGTCGCAGCTGAGATCGCATCTATCGAACCAAAACTATCTTCCAACGCTCTCGCTGCCGTTGGTCCGACATGACGGATCGAAAGTGCCACCAAGACGCGCCACAGTGGACGATCCTTCGCTCCCGCAAGGGCTGATAGGAACTTCTCTGCCGTAGCAGAGAGTGATCCATCTTTTTTGGTGAAGAAATCGATCTTGCCGAGTTGATCAGCAGTGAGCGAGAAGATGCCACTCTCATCCTCGATCACGCCACTTTCAAGGAGTGCGTTCGCTGCCTCCATCCCGAGGATGTCGATATCGAGCGCGGCACGAGATCCGATATAGAAGAGGCGTTCACGAAGTTGCGCCGGACATGACCGCGCATTCGGACATCTGATATCGACATCACCTTCAGTGATCGCACGAAGTCGCGTGCCACATTCAGGACACTCAGTCGGCATCACGAAGGGGCGTTCACTTCCATCGCGAGCGCTCGTGACAGGTCCCAGGATCTCCGGGATGACATCACCGGCCTTTCGCAAGATGACGGTGTCGCCGATCAATACGCCCTTTCGTGCCACTTCCATCTGGTTGTGGAGAGTCGCATGCGTCACCGTCGATCCCGCCACCCTCACCGGCTCCATCAAGCCATAAGGCGTAACGCGCCCTGTTCGACCCACGCTCACCTTGATATCGACCAACTTGGTCGTCACTTCTTCGGGCGGATACTTGTAAGCGATCGCCCACCTTGGTGCCCGAGATGTCGCACCGAGTCTTCTCTGCAGGTCTATTTCATTGACCTTGATCACGACGCCATCGATCTCATGTTCTAGATCGTGGCGATGTTCGAGAAAGCGTCCGATGAAGCCTTCTACCTTTTTCTTCGTCTCCAAGACCTCTACATATCCACTCACCGGCAAACCCCAAGAACGCATCGCCTCATAGGCCTCACCTTGGGTTTTGAAGCTACGACCTTCGATCGAACCGAGGCCATGGACAGTCACCGCAAGCGGTCGAGATGCCGTCACGCGCGGATCCTTCTGTCGGAGGGATCCAGCTGCAGCATTGCGAGGATTTGCGAAAGGACTCTTGCCACTCTCCTCGAGGGATTCATTGAGTTCCTTGAAGGCGACGAGTGGGAAGTAGACCTCACCGCGTACTTCGATAAGGCGCGGATGGGACTCTCCATCCAAGCGATGTGGCAGACCTTTGATCGTCTTCACATTGATGGTGACATCTTCACCTGTAGTGCCATTGCCGCGCGTGAGAGCACGGACCAACGTTCCATCTTGATAGAGCAAGTTGATCGCAAGACCATCGACTTTGACCTCACAGAGCCAGGTGGGCGAGATCTCCTTCTCAACCCTCTCGAACCATGACTCCAACTCTTCCTCGTCAAAGACATTGTCGAGACTCATCATCGGTTCGATGTGATCGACCTGCGTGAAGTGAGTCGAGAAGCCTCCTCCTACCTCGCGCGTCGGCGAGTTCGGATCTACGAGGTCTGGATGCGACTCCTCGAGTGTGAGGAGTTCACGCCAGAGATCATCAAACTGCGCATCACTGACCGTCGGTCGATCCTCGACGTAATAGCGGTATTGATGCTCGCGGATCTCCTCGGCGAGCTGGTGCATTCTTTGTCGAACCTGTGAGGCGTTCTTCACTGACGTCACCACTTCACCGAGTCGCTTTGATCGTCGAACTTCCAACCACGCGATCACCGTCGTAGATCACTGCAGCTTGACCGGGAGCAAGTCCGATAATCGCATCATCAGAGATGATGGTGATGCTCTCGCCAGATTGTGGATCCACCTCGTAGGAGCAAGGAATTCGCTTTCCGTGGGCCCTCACCTGCACGGCACCACGATTGACTCCGGAGGGGCGAGGTCCGCACCAGATCGCTCGCTCGCCATCGATCTCCCTGATAGCCAAATCTTCGCGTTCGCCGACCACCACAGTGTTGCTCTTCGGCTCGATCCGCAAGACATAACGTGGCTTGCCATCCTCGCGGGGAGTGGTGATCCCCAAACCTCTTCGTTGTCCGACGGTGTAGGTGTAGGCGCCCTTATGTTGGCCGAGGTGGTGTCCCTCAGCGTCGACGATCTCTCCGACCTCGCTACCGAGACGTTCTCTCAACCATCCGGCGTTATCACCGGAGGGAACGAAGCAGATGTCATGGCTATCTGGTTTCGCTGCCACTGCCAATCCCCTCCGCTTCGCCTCTTCGCGCACCAACTCCTTGGTCGTGTCACCCAGAGGGAAATATGCACCCTGCAACTGACGCTGATTCAAGACCGCGAGAACGTAGGACTGATCCTTACTCTCATCGACCGCTCGGTACATCGCGCGAAACCTCTCGCCATCCATCTCGATCTCGCGCATCTGGGCATAGTGCCCGGTAACCACGCCATCGAATCCCATCGCTTGGGCGCGATCGAGGACTGCTGCGAACTTGATCTTCTCATTGCAGCGAAGACAAGGATTGGGAGTGCGACCAGACTTGTACTCATCGAGGAAGTTCTCCACCACTTCCTTATGGAATTCATCGGACATATCCCAGATGTAGAACGGGATACCGATGCGATCTGCGGCTCGACGTGCATCGTGTGAGTCCTCGATCGTGCAACAACCCTTTGCTCCGGAACGATACTTCTGGGGATTCTTCGAAAGCGCGAGATGAACGCCTATGACTTCAAAGCCGGCCTCCTTGGCACGTGCCGCAGCGACGGCTGAATCGACGCCACCACTCATCGCAGCGATGACTTTGAGAGCGCTCATGAGTGTGCTCTCACGCTAGGTAACTTCGCTTGATGCGCCGCCTTTGCGCCCGCAACGACCTCTCCGATCCGAGAGATGAAGGCATCGACTTCCACTTCAGTATTGAGGTGTGAGAGTGAGAATCGAAGCGATGCGTTGACTTCGCTCTCGCTCAAGCCGATCCCAAGTAAGACATGACTGGGCTGAGCCAATCCTTGACTGCAGGCAGAACCAGTGGAGCAAGAGATCCCGCGCGCATCGAGAAGGAGAAGCGAGGCTTCGTTCTCGGTCTCGGGAAAGGTGATGTTGATGATCCCAGGTGCGTCACCTCGGCCGTTGACGCGCATCTCGGGGACGGCTTGCTTTACGCCATCGATCAAACGTTGACGTAATCGACCTACCTTGACCCGACGCACCTGCAGCTCATCGAATGATTCGTCGATCGAGGTTGCAAACCCCGCGATACCAGGAGCGTTGAGAGTGCCAGAACGAATGTCACGCTCCTGTCCGCCGCCGTGAAGCAATGGAGTGATCTCGACGCCACGGCGAAGGATCAGAGCAGCCACACCGAGGGGTCCACCGACTTTGTGCGCCGAGATGGCGGCACTCGTCGCCCCGCTCGCCGCGAAGTCGAAGTCAACCTTGCCAATGGATTGCACCGCATCGAGGTGGAGTGGAAGGTCTCCGATCACCGTCTTGATCCGAGCCATCTCTTCACCTGTGATCGACGTGCCTAATTCGTTGTTGGTATGGATGAGCGAAATGAGAGTGATCTCATCACCTTCCACGCGGACGATCTCTTCGAGGTGCCCTATATCGATGGAGCCATCATTTGAAACTCTGACTTCACGAAGGATCGCTCCATCGTGTTCGACGAGCCAATGGATCGGATCTGAAACGGCGTGATGTTCGATCCCGGTTGTGACGATCACCTTGCGAGGGTTTCGAAACCAGAAGAGGCCCTTGATCGCGCTGTTATTTGCCTCCGTACCCGATCCGGTGAAGATCACCTCACTTGGACTTGCTCCGATGCGGAGAGCGATCCGCTCACGTGCACCCTCGACGAGATCTCGGACCTTTCGACCGTCATGATGCAGGCTCGAAGGATTGCCAAGGACTGCCATCTCCGCTGCAACGACCGCGAGCGCACGCGGCGAAATCGCAGTGGTGGCGGCGTGATCGAAGTAGATACGCCCAGTCGAGGGCCCAGACATGAGTGAAGTCTAGGCGCCCAGCGATTAGCCCTTCTTGCTGGAAAGCTCCTTCGTCGCCTGCGGAAGGACAGCGAAGAGATCTCCGACTACACCGAAATCAGCGACTTCGAAGATGGGAGCCTCGGGATCCTTATTGATCGCGACGATGGTCTTACTCGTCTGCATCCCAGCGCGATGTTGGATCGCACCAGAGATTCCGCACGCGACGTAGAGGTTCGGGCTCACGGTCTTTCCAGTCTGTCCTACTTGATGGGTGTGCGGATACCAGCCCGCGTCGGTGGCAGCGCGTGATGCACCGACTGCAGCACCGAGAAGATCAGCGAAAGCCTCGACCGGAGCGAAGTCACCATTGGTGCCACGACCGCCAGATACGACAATCTTCGCTTCCGTCAACTCTGGTCGCCCACCTTTCACCGGCGGCTGAACCTTGCTGATTGATTGCTTCCGAAGCGCATCTGGTGCTGAGTATTGCGCCTGCTCGATCACAGGTTGTGATGTGACAACGGGTGCATCGATTGAACTTGGACGAATGGTCACTACCGCTGTCGGAGTGGTCACTGCTGACGTCACAGAGAAAGAACCACCGAAGATGGATTGCGAACTCTTCCGGCTGGCATCAAGATCGACTGCATCTGTGATGATCCCGCTCTCAGTCGCAACGGCCACTCGTGCTGCGATCTCTTTGCCGCGAGAAGTGGAGGCAATCAAGAGGGCCTTAGGTGAAAGCGCACGCACCTGCTCAGCGATCGCACCCGCGAGAGCTGGAATGCCGACCTTCGCGAAATCACCTGATTCGATCACGATCACCTTGGCAAGATCGATCCCACTCAACGATGGCGTCAGAGAGGATGCTTGACCAGGAGAAACCAAGAGAAGTCCGGTGACCTCCCCCAATCTCTTGCCGAAGACGGCCAACTCGGCCGCACTCTTGGCTATCTGACCATCGCTATGGTCGATCAAGATCAACGCGCTCATACGACTCTCTTCTCCAGTAGGAATTCGACCAACTTGTTGCCACCATCGCCTGAATCCTCGATCTTCACTCCCTTATCGCGCGGCGGACGCGGCGAAGAGTTCTCCACCTTCGACCATGAGGCGCTTGCACCGACGAGTGAAGTCTCGATACCGATATCAGCGAGCGACTTGGTCTCGATCGTCTTCTTCTTCGCCGCCATGATTCCTTTGAAAGATGGATAACGTGGCTCGTTGATCTTTTCGATCACGCTCACCACCGCAGGAAACGATGCAGCCATCGTCTCGATACCGAACTCAGTCATGCGGTCGATCTCGACCGATCCATCACCGGCGCGAACGGCGCCAGCAAAGGTCAAGTGAGCCCAGCCGAGTCTTTCAGCCAACATCGCAGGAATGACACTCATCCGCGCATCAGTCGATTCGGTTCCGCAGAAGACCAGATCAAAACCACCATCGGCGATCACCTTGGCCAGCACGCGCGAGGTTGCAAGCGCATCACTTCCGGCAAGGAGCGGATCTGAAACCAAGATCGCATCATGTGCACCCATCGATAGACCCTTACGAAGCGCTTCACTCGCGCGATCGGGACCCATCGAGATCAGAGTGACGGTGTGGAGTTCGCTTCCCGCGGCCTCATTGAGTGGCTCGACGATCCGCAGGACCTCTTCGATGGCGTACTCATCAAGGTCATTGAGGACGGCATCGACGCTTTCGCGATCGAGTCGACCGTCGACCATCTTCTTCTCAGCCCACGAATCCGGGACTTGTTTGACGCAGACGGCGATTTTCATGTCGCGGATGTTACTCGTCAGTCACTTATCGCTCTATTCGAAGATATGGTGGAGATGTGGTGACCATATGAGGCCGGCGAGCAGTTCGGGTGCAGGTATCAGACTCGGATCGCATCCGGTCTCAGGTGGTGTCGACTTTGCTCTCTGGGCACCTGCAGCTGATGCCGTCGATGTGGTCTTGGTGGATGAGCAAGGGCAAGAGGTCAGTTTTTCACTCGCCTATCGTGAGGGACCGATCTGGCATGGCCACCTCGCAGGAGTCAAAATCGGCCAACGCTACGGCTATCGAGTCCACGGACCGTGGCGACCGGAAGAAGGTTGGCGCTTCAATCCGAAGAAGATCCTCATCGATCCCTATGCGCACCTCCTCGATGGGCAACTTCATCTCGCACCTGAGATCTACGGCCATCGGGCAATTGATCTGCTCGGCGGCGGAGATCTCTCCATCCAGGACGATCGCAATTCGCTTGGGTTCGTTCCGCTCTCGGTCGTTACTGACACTCATCCCCGAGCGATCCATCGCCCCACACATCCGTGGAGTGAGACTGTCATCTATGAAGCCCACGTCAGGGCCTTGACCGCGCTCAATCCAAAGATCCCTCCCGCGGAGCGAGGTACCTACAAAGCGCTCGGCGATCGATCGACGATCGAACACTTGCAGGGCCTTGGAGTTACTGCACTGGAATTGCTGCCGGTCCAACACTTCCTCTCCGAGCCCTCCTTGATGGCTCGTGGGCGAGAGAACTTCTGGGGCTACAACCCCATCGCACTCTCGGCGCCGCATCGAGCATTTGCGGCCACCGATGATCCGATCAAAGAGTTGCAGGATGCCGTCGATGCCCTCCATGAGAGTGGGATTGAGGTCATCCTCGATCTCGTCTACAACCACACCGCTGAAGGCGGATTGGCTGGACCGACCCTTTCCTTCCGTGGCATCGATAACAAGAGCTTCTATCGCAGCATCTCTCACGATGGTGGCGCTGAGAATTATGAGGACTTCACTGGGTGTGGAAACACCGTCGATACGCGTCGCCCCTTCGTAACCCGAATGATCATCGATTCACTCCATTGGTGGAGCGAGGTGATTGGAGTCGATGGGTTTCGGTTCGATCTCACCACGGCGCTTGCGCGAGGTCGCCACGAGATCGATACCCATGGCCCGTTGATCTCAGCGATCACCGCTGACCCAATCCTTCGGGAGCGGAAGTTGATCGCCGAACCGTGGGACATGGCCGGTTATGCATTAGGCGAGTTCCCACATCCGTGGCGCGAGTGGAATGACCATTACCGCGACTCGGTGCGCCAATTCTGGCTAGGCAATCCGGCTCGAGGATTTAGCGAAGGGGTCGCTGACATCGCCAAACGCCTCTCTGGCTCTCACGACATCTTCTACTTCCGCGGTCCGACCTCTTCGATCAACTTCATCACGGCACACGATGGTTTCACCCTTCACGATCTCGTCACCTATCAAGAGAAGGCCAACCAAGCCAATGGCGAGGGAAACCGTGATGGTTCGGATCACAACCGGTCGTGGAATCTCGGCGTGGAAGGCGAGAGTAGGGACGAGAAAGTCAACGAAGTGCGCCATCGTTTGAAGAAATCACTCCTTGCGACGCTCGTCCTCTCATCTGGAGTACCGATGCTCACGATGGGAGATGAACTCTCGCGGAGTCAGGCAGGGTCGAACAACGCCTACTCAATCGATCCGAAACGCGAAGTCACGAGTAAAGAAAACTTCAATGGTGGCCAGTTCCTTACTTGGGAACCGACGGAGCGAGAGCGCGACCTTACGGACTCACTGCGCTCTCTCATCAAGATTCGAAAGACCTTCATGGTGGAGCGAATCTCGGACTTCTTCACCGGAAACCTAGACCTCGCAACGAGGCGAAAGGACGTCGCCTGGTTTCGACGGAACGGAATGGAGATGGATGAGGAGAACTGGCACCAAGGAGATCGCCGGTATCTCGCTGTCTTCATAGAAGCGAGCACAGAGCAAGGGCTTCTACTCTTCCTCAACGGAGATCTCGCTGATCATGAATTCACCTTGCCGGATGATCGCTGGGGAGATTCCTACCGCTCACTCTTCGATTCATCGGTCGCAGATGAACACTTCACGCCGCTGATCAAGCGTCCCGGTGAGAGATCGATCGTCCTTGCCCACGGCGCACAGATCTGGTTGGTCCATAAGACCTGAAGAGATCTACTCCGTCTTGAAGGTTGCAGTGACGGTCGCCGTCACCGTCTTCTCAATCGTCGAAGTGTCGTAATAGCCCCCCGCAGCGGTATCCACTGAATCAGGTGAGGTGACTTGGAACGGCCCGCTTCGCACTGCGATAGCGACTCCTACCTTGCCACCCGTCGACTCGACAATCGCCTTGGCGCGCGACTGTGCATCGATCATCGCCTCCTTGAGAAGTTCCGGACGAAGGTCTTTGAGGGAGGAGATGTAATAGTTCGGACCGAAGTTATTGATCTGCACTCCGCGTTCAAGGAGCGCTCCGATTCCATTGCTCATCGATGCGACGAGATTGACATCGGTAGAACGTACGGTGACTGGACGTTCGGCACGGTAACTCAGGATGCGACCCGTGGAGTTGCCATTGACCCACTCTTCATTGCTATATGTCGCCAGTGCGCCGAGTTGGATCGCCTCGGTGGGGAAACCACCTTCTTTGAGGTAAGCGACCAATTGATCCATGTCATCGTTGACCGACTTGACCGAAGTGGAGAGCGTTGGCGAAGTTGCATTGACATTGAGCGACCAGACTGCGTTATCTGCAGTCGCATTGACTCGTGCTGACCCGGTGACCGATATCCCGGTCTCACTCCTGGCCGCGAAACCATTCCCCACCTGATTGAGTCCAAGCGCGAGGGCGACGGCCAAGATCGCGGCGGGGATCGATAATGCGAGCGACGACCTCAACCCTGCGACCCCGTTGGAGCCTTCATTTCCGTTCATAGGCGTACTCCGTTCATGGACAAAGGCTAGCCCCGCTCCCTCACATGGACGGCTGGTTTTAGTGTGAATCGCATGAGGGTAGGCTTTGCGCCAGTCCAACGCTTATCAGTACCGGCTTCATTGCTTCTGCATTTGATCGGTTCAGCTGTAAAACGGAAAGACTGACAATCTCGGATTGCGAGGTTGTCCAAACCGAAAGAAGAAGGAAGAAAATGGCAACAGGTACAGTTAAGTGGTTCAACTCTGAGAAGGGCTTCGGCTTCATCGCCGTAGACGGTGGCGGACAAGATGTATTCGTCCACTACTCCGCTATCCAAGGAAATGGATACAAGAGCCTCAATGAGGGACAGCCAGTGACATTCGAGATCGTCCAAGGTCCTAAGGGTCCTCAGGCAGATCAGGTAGTCCCTAGCTAGTCGATCACTCTGTCAGACGAAGGCCCGGAGAGAAATCTCCGGGCCTTCGTCATTTCTCCACGCTTTGGAGCGCTCACTTCTTCGGCTCCTTCGGGATCTCTCCCACTGCGGCCAATCTCTTCATCACCTGCTTGCGCGGTGAGCGCATCTCGCCCTGCTCCCATGACTTCAAGAAGTCGTACGGCGAAACCATCCCCCTTCGCACCCACCAGATCCCATCTTCAGTCGGCCATGAGATCCCGAAGTGGAGATGTGGCGGAGTGCCGCGAGCACTTCCGCTCGTTCCAATCTCACCGAGCTTCATCCCAAGAGTCACTCTCACTCCCGGAGTGATTCCACTTGATACAGAGCGCAAGTGAGAGCCGTAGTAACGAACACCATCGTCTCCGAGGAGAGCGACGAACTTCCCACCTCGAGTGGAGCCGAGATTCTCGCGACCGCTCCACTTATCTTTACGTGAGACCTCAGTGACGACGCCATCGACGGGCGATACGAAAGCACAACCGTCCTTTGCGAAGATATCTGCCGCCGGATAGTCGTGGTGATATCGCGTGTAGGTGCTCTTGCAATCTGCGACCGGGAAGATGTATCGCATCTCTGATCCTTGCGCCGAGAATTGTGGACCGACGAGAGAAGCGACGAGGAGAAGGGTGACGAGACGCCTCACCGCAGGGCTCCCCGATCAAGTTTTGCCGTCACCATCATGTGAGGCACTGTGAGCGCCCAAATCACGACCAGAAGGAGCCATAGGAAATCGTCGGTGAAGTTGTTCTCACCGAAGAGGACAAGAGCTGATGCCACGATCAAGGTGCCGAGGAGCGCCGGAGTGCCTGGGATCACTGCACTTCGAAGCGCTGCGATGGCGTCCTCTCTTTCGTAAGCATTTTGCGACTTTCTCAGGTTGAGGGTCAACCGCGCCGTATGCCTCATGGCATGCCAGGTCCCGAAGTAGACGGCGAATGCGATGAGAGGCGGTGTGAGTATCGCCAAGAGACCAAGAAGGATGAGGTCGAGCGCATCGCGTTCACGCTTACTCACCATCTGCGCAACTATCGCCGTGACTAAAAGTGCTATCGCAAACCAATAGAAGGTATCTGCCAGACCTCTATCCCAGTCGACCAATTCAGAATTGACCGCTGCCAGGGCTGCGGAACTTCTCTCGTTGACCAAAGGGATAACCACTGGAGTTACTCCACCAGCCAGCGCATAAAGGACTTGAGAGGGTCTCGGCGATCTACTGCGACCGATGATCCGATCACGCTCTGCCAAGAAGGCAGCATCTCCAATCCCAAAGTGAAGCGCGCTCATCACCACCACGACATAGAAGCCGTAGACGTTCCACTCCAGGATCGCCCACACCGCTATCAGCGCTATCGCCACGTAGATCAAGACGAAGAGCGCCATCTTCACCGGGCGCGACCTTGGCAAGGTGACAAGGTGATCGAGCGCACCGTGAGGGATTCCGACTGCGAGCGCGAGGAGTGCGATGACGACCTGCCACCCCATTGCCTCGCTCTCGAAGAGGAAACTGAAGAGTGTGGCAAAGAGGATCGCGACGCCGGCAGAGATGGAAGAGAAGGTACGAATCCCATCGAAGACTCTCGACTTGGCCGAAGCTTCCCCAGCACTCTCCATCGCCTTCATGCCAACGAGGGTAATCGGGGGTGGCCAAATTTCCAGTGTGGCGCTTCGTGTCCCGTGAAGAAGTGATTGACGTGAGTGGAAGCATTGGCATGTGCCCCGTTATGGCTACCTTGTGATGCTGCTCTTCACAATGGCTGGCTCTTGGTGGCTCGAATGGGCCTTTCGACTACGCGTCCTGAGAAGGATCAGATTCACTCTCATGACGATCCTCCCCATCTCACTCTTCTTCATCCTCTGGGACTGGATCGCGATTCGATCTGGACATTGGGATTTCGACTACTCGCAGACTCTAGGAGTGAGGCTTGCATTTGGACTTCCCCTTGAGGAGTACCTCTTCTTCATCATCATCCCGCTCGCAATCATCCTTACCTACGAGGGAGTGACGCGCCTGAGACCACAATGGCGCGATCGTTATGCGGAAGAGCGCTCACCGTGACCTATACCGAGATCACTTCGCTCGCTCTCATCATCGTCGTATTGGTAGACATCTTCGTCTTCAAGACTTCCATGCTCACCACTCGTGGCTTTTGGGCTAGCTATGGAATCGTCCTTCCCTTTCAATTACTCACCAATTGGTGGCTGACCTCAAACGAGATCGTCATCTACTCGCCCGATGCCATCATCGGTCTTCGAATCGCAGGTGCGCCCATCGAGGATCTACTCTTTGGATTCGCCATGATGGTTGGTTTCGTGAGTTTCTGGGTCTACCGAAATGAGAGGCGTGCTGCGATTGCGAGTGAGTCAAGATGATTCCGAGCCTTTTCACAGTTAGCGCGACCTAGGATGAATCTATGAAGAGTTCGACTATTCGCAATCTCATCCTTGGATTGATCGTCGTGCTGATAGCAGCACTCGTCTTTATCGCCTCACGAGGTGGGAGTTCTCGCTTCGACGCAGGATCCCCAGAGGCGACGGTCCAGTCTTACCTGCAAGCGATGGTCGATCGCGATAATGACCGTGCCTTGAGTTACTTCGAACCAGAGACGAAATGTGACTCGTCCGACCTTGACCGGCAATATCTATCGCCTGATCTCACCGCCGATCTCCTAGATAGCTCTATAACGGCTGATCGCGCCCAAGTGAAGATACGAATCCGTTACGCTGACAATGACCTCTTTGGTGGCTGGAGCGAGGATCACAGCATCGGGCTGACTCGGATCAGTGGGATGTGGAAGATCACTGGAGTTCCTTGGCCCCTCTTCGAATGTGACGGAGTGAAACCATGATCGCAGGTCTAGCCTCACTAATCATCACTCTCGGAGTGATCGTCTTGGTGATCCGTCGGATCGCAGTGGGACGTAAGGGAGGGATCGACTTCGCAGAAGAGGTCAAGGACTTCTTCCAATATCTCCTATTGCTGATCCTGATCATCATCGTAAATTCAGGTCTATCAGGTTTGATCAGTTATGTTGTCAGCTCTGATAAACGTCTGATCGCCAACGAGGATGTCCTCGCGCGTGATTCTGCCTTCGTCGTCGTCGCCACTCCCCTTCTCATCGCCACGGCCCTTTGGACGCGACGTACCTTAGAACGAGATGAGGAGTCCAAAGAGAGTTTCGCATTGCTTCTCTACCTATCGGCGATCCAAATCATTGCATTCGCCTCATTTGCCACCAGCGGGTATCGATGGGTCCTCGCTATCGTCGATGATGGAACCGTCTTTGGTGCTGATCTCGGATCGACCTTCCTCTGGCTAGCAACGCTCGGTTTCCACTATCGGATGTCTTCTCATCGTCTCTCAAAGGACCGCCTTCAAGTTCCTTACCTTCTCCTTTCGGCTATCTCACTGGTCGTCGCGATCGTGGCGACGGCACGGATCATTCGGGCCCTCATGGTCGAGTTCCTGCCATTCGCAGAGACGATCTTCACCACGTCCGGTACCAATGAATTGACCCGGGGACTGGTTACTGCGCTCATCGCCATCCCGACTTGGTACTTCTACTGGTTCACCGAGCGGACCAAGGAGCATACGTCACAACTTTGGAATCTTTACCTCCTTCTCATCGGCGTCGGAGGATCCCTTGTCGCAACCCTTGTTGGCTCCAGCATCATTTTCTACGACACGTTGGTTTGGTTCTTCGGCGATGCTGACACAAACGCCGCATGGGTCCACTTTGACCGAGTTCCAGGTGCCACGGGTGCTTTGGTTGCGACGCTGATCTCCTTCTCTTACCACTCGAGAGTTCTCTCCTCTCATCATGAGTCTGAGGAAGGAGAGATCGGGAGGATCTATCGCTATCTCCTCTCTGGCATTGGGTTCGCGACATCCTCAATCGGTGCGGTCACATTCGTCGTCGCCATTGTCGAAACCTTCGCGCAAGACGACCTTCTCGTCGGTCGGTCGCCTCGGAACTCGCTTCTCCTTGCCATCACTCTTCTCGTCGTCGGGCTTCCGGTTTGGCAGATCATCTGGCGTCGGATCAACCAACGGGTCAAAGAGGATCCCGAACGAGAAATCTCGGCGATCTCAAGAAAGGTCTATCTCTTCACCGTCGTAGGTATTAGCGCCATTGCAACGGTCGCATCTGCTCTCACTATCACGGTGCAGATATTCCAAGGGATCTTCGGAGGTGATCTTGGAGGGAGTACGTGGCGCGAGACAAGTTATGCGATCTCCATACTCATCGTGGGAATCCTTGCTGGCATCTTCCATCTACGGATCATTCGCCACGAGCGTTCAATCTCTGGCCCGAAGTCGAAGTCGCATAAGTTCTTGCTCATGATCGGACCAGCAGATAAGTCCCTCGCTCGAGAACTTGAGAGATCCACCGGCGCACGAATCGAGATCGTTGAGAGTCTCGATGGATTGGCCACAGCCTGGGACCGCGAGAAAGTCCGACTTCTCCTTGCAGAGAACAAGGAACAGGAACTTGCGCTCATCGCCGACTCAGGTCAGATAAGGGCCATACCGATCAAGCGCTAACCATCCGCTCAACTACTATTGCGTCCGGGGCGGTAGCTCAGTCGGTTAGAGCCCCGGACTCATAATCCGGTCGTCGTGGGTTCGAGCCCCACCCTCCTCACGTGAAAGTCGAAAGTTGGAGCGCAGCGAAAACTTCCGCATATTTACCAAAGCCAAAAAAGAGCGACCACAAATATCGTCGCGGTGTTTTGGGGTGTGTAACTGGGTCAAAACAATATCCAGGTGCAGCGCTACTTAGCACTTCAGCTGCGCTTGCAGTTGGAATCGGAATGGTTCGTTATTTTGGACCAGAAGTTGTAAAGAAAGCAGTAATTCAAAATCGTCCAGAGGTGGTAATCCAACCTGGAAATGTTGATGCATATTTACTAGGTAGCGGTATCCCGGCAAAGAAATCACTACTCCGTAAAATTACAATGGAGATGGCAAATAGAGCTGATTTACCAAAGGTTTTAGATGCTGGCGCGCTTTACTTAACTGGTACAAGTAAATCACCAACAATTATTACTCCTCATGCGGGTGAATTATCAGAACTAATAAAGGTTTCCGTAAAAGATATTGAATCTGATCCAATCTATTACGCACAAGATGCAGCAAGACGTTTCAAAGTAACGGTG
>JACCDG011156112.1_pt1 | contig 15546 bp, 9 predicted proteins | sample 7442471 | NCBI WGS metagenome assembly JACCDG01 (sample SAMN15323444, study PRJNA562643) | freshwater metagenome | isolation source: river surface water | place: USA:Blue River Watershed | collected 2017-08-17
GACAGCGGCAGCTGGGTCGTCAACCAGTGGGTCAAGAAGGCCGTGCTGCTGTCGTTCCGCCTCGAAGACAACGTCGCCATTCCGGGCGGCGGCGGCATGCAGTTCTATGACAAGGTGCCGACCAAGTTCGCCAACTACAGTGCTGACGATTTCGCCAAGGGCGGCTTCCGCGTGGTGCCGCCGGCGGTTGCACGTCGCGGCTCCTTCATCGGCAAGAACGTGGTGCTGATGCCGTCCTACGTGAACATCGGCGCCTACGTCGATGAAGGCACCATGGTCGACACCTGGGCCACCGTCGGCTCCTGCGCCCAGATCGGCAAGAACGTGCACCTGTCGGGGGGCGTCGGCATCGGCGGCGTGCTGGAACCGATGCAGGCCAACCCGACCATCATCGAAGACAACTGCTTCATTGGCGCGCGCTCGGAAGTCGTCGAAGGCGTGATCGTCGAAGCCAACTCGGTGATCTCGATGGGTGTCTACATCGGTCAGTCGACCAAGATCTATGACCGCGCTACCGGCGAAGTCACTTATGGCCGCATCCCGGAAGGCTCGGTCGTCGTGTCCGGCAACCTGCCGTCGGCCGATGGCAAGTACAGCCTGTACTGCGCCGTCATCGTCAAGCGCGTCGATGAAAAGACCCGCGCCAAGACCAGCATCAACGAGCTACTGCGCGACTAAACTGAACGACACTGGATTCCGGCATGCGCCGCAATGACGTAGCTACGGTTCCACGATAGCCCACCGTCATCCCGGCGCATGCCGGGATCCAGTGACGTCAAACATCATGATTACCCTCTACGGCATCCCCAACTGCGACAGCGTCAAGAAAGCGCGTACCTGGCTCGCAGATCGCGGCATCGCCTACGATTTCCACGACTTCAAGAAAGCCGGGCTGGATGCCGCGACGGTATCCGGCTGGCTGAAGCAACAGCCGTGGGAGGTGCTGGTCAACCGCAAGGGCCTGACCTGGCGCGGCCTGACCGATGCGCAGAAAGCCGCCGTGGTCGATGCCGACAGCGCGACCGCGCTGATGCTGGCCAACCCAAGCGTCGTCAAGCGTCCCGTGATCGTCAAGGGGGCAACCGTTGTCGTTGGCTATGACGCCGAGAAGTTTGAACAGACACTGACATGAGCAAGACCCCGACCCTGGCCCTGACCGAAGAACTGATCTCGCTGCACTCCGTCACACCGGCGGACGGCGGCTGCCAGCTGAAGATGGCCGAACGGCTGACGCCGCTGGGCTTCCAATGCGAGACGATTGCCTCCGGCGACGTGACCAACCTGTGGGCACGCAAGGGCACGGCGCAACCGCTGCTGGTGTTCGCCGGCCACACCGACGTGGTGCCGACCGGGCCGCTCGCGCAATGGTCGTCGGACCCGTTCACGCCCACGCATCGCGACGGCAAGCTGTACGGCCGCGGCGCGGCCGACATGAAGACTTCGCTGGCGGCGATGGTGGTCGCCTGCGAGGAATTCGTCGCTGCCCACCCGAACCACCAGGGCTCGATCGGCTTTCTGATCACCAGCGATGAAGAAGGCCCCGCCATCGACGGCACCGTGATCGTCTGCGACCAGCTGAAGGCACGCGGCGAGCAGCTCGACTACTGTATCGTCGGCGAACCGACCTCGGTCAAACAGATAGGCGACATGATCAAGAACGGCCGCCGCGGCACGATGTCGGGCAAATTGGTGGTCAAGGGCATACAAGGCCATATCGCGTATCCGCACATGGCGAAGAATCCGATCCACCTCGCCGCCCCCGCGCTGGCCGAGCTGGTGTCCATCGAATGGGACAAGGGCAACGCGTACTACGCGCCGACCTCATGGCAGGTGTCGAACATCCATGCCGGCACCGGCCCGTCGAACGTGATCCCCGGCGAGTGCGTGATCGACTTCAATTTCCGCTTCTCGACCGCGAGCACGGTGGAAGGCTTGCAACAGCGCGTGGTTGCAGTGCTGGACAAGCACGGCCTCGACTACGACCTGAAGTGGACCGTCGGCGGCCTGCCCTTCCTGACGCCGAAAGGCGAGCTCAGCAATGCGATGAGCGAGGCGATCAAGGCCGAGACCGGCCGCGATACCGAGCTGTCGACCTCGGGCGGCACTTCGGATGGACGCTTCATCGCGCAGATCTGCCCGCAGGTAGTCGAGTTCGGCCCGACGAATGCAACGATACATAAGATCGATGAACACATCGATGTATCGGAGATCGAACCACTGAAGAACATCTACCGTCGCACGCTGGAAAACCTGCTGCTCTGAAGCGGTACCCGTGATCGCAAGGTGATGGTTCGCGCCGTCGAACAGGCGCGAACCGATATCCCGTTGCCGACACGAAGCGTCCTTTCAAATCCGTTTGAAAGGCACGACCATGAGCAGCAGAGAAGTTTGCGCCCCTCGACCGACGATCACCACAACTGACCAGCCGCTGCCGCTGATCACGACGACCACCACCATCGCCGGCAACAGCAGCCGCGGCATCACGGATTCGCGACCGACCGTCGCATCACGCGAAGCTAGCCAGCACGCGCACTCCTTCGGCTTCGACTGGAACAAGCGCGCCGACCGCCACCGCTACCAGCTGACAACCGGCCTGCCCGAGATCCATGCGGCCATCCTGAATCAGGACTGGGACCACGTGCGGGACATCCTTGCACCGGAAGACCTCGGGCTGTGCTGGCTGGCGCCATTCTCGCAGCGCCCGCCCTCGGTGGCGCAGGCAACGCCGCATGCGTCACGCTGGAGCAGCCAGTTGCTCAGCACCGATGCAAACAAGCAGCACCGCGCCATCATCGAAATGGCGATCGATATCTGCGGCACGACGATGACTGACCATCGTTGCCTGCACGGCGCCAACCTGCTGACCCTGTGCCTGTTGACCAAGGCACCGGTCGATGTCGTCGACAAGGTGCTGGCACTGGCCGCGACCCACGCGCCGCAATACCTGCATATCCCTGATGCCGCCGGCCGCACGCCGCTGGCCGCAGCGGTGAGCTCGGGCGTCGCTGCCTGCGTCGTGAAGCTCATGCATGCCGGCGCACACCCGCTGGCGCCTGTCGCGCACGCCCAAGGCGTCCCCCCATCCTGCACCCTCGCGCTCGCTGCCGACGAAGCCGACCTGAGCATCTACATGATGCTGCTCAGCGCAGTGCCTTACCTTCGGGACACGTCAGGTCGCTATGCCTACGACCGCGACCCCGCCTGCTTCGCGCGCTGGCTGTCGCGCCATGACGTGGCCGATGCCACCCTGCTCGCGGATCGCTATCCGATCCTGAAAGGGCCGCTGCTGTGCTTCATCGACAAGTCGGGCACCAGCCGGCTATGCCGGATGATCCGGGACGGCACGCTGGAGGCGCAAATGCCGCCTGGCCTCCGGTCCCAGCTCGCGTGGTACGCGAAACACGACGTGAGCCTGCAGCCGATGGAAGGCATGCGCGACTGGCCGCTGCTGGCTGCGGCAGAGCACGGTTCGATCCGCCCCTTCATTTCAATGCTCGCCTACTGGCTGCCCGACGGGATGGATATCGACAGTGACGACGACGAGAGGCCGCTGTCGGTGTCGATGTCGGCATCGGCATCGGCATCAGCGCCGGCGTCGGCAACGTTCAATCTGCGATCCCGCGCCCGCCGCCACGCCTTATCCGACGACGAATACACCCGCGAATACGAGGCCAGATTCGAGGCCGACTACAACGACGATGTGTATGGCGATTCCGATGTCGAGGTCGCTTCGGATACCGACATTGAACCCAGCGGGAAAGTCAATCTCCATGACTCGCGTCAGAAGGAACTGATCATCGCCGCACTGAAAGTCTTCGTCGAACATCGGTCGACCGAAGACCTCAAGCAGCTCGTGAACATCTTGCCGAGCTTCAAACCATGGCTGGGCGAAGCCCCCTATTGAACACATCGCCTTGCGAACGGGCTTACGGCGCAAGACCCGTCGCCGGGCATGCCCGCTGCCCCTTAACCGACGAAGCCGCCGACGCCTCCCTCGCCGGCACCGGAATTGCCGCCCGTTCAGGGCAATTCCGGTATCCTTGCGTCTTTGAACCACCCCTGCCCCGCCACCTGCCGGGGCTGCCGCGATGTCCGTCCCTTTCCAGACCCTGCGCGACCTGCTGCGCCACGCCGTTACCCGTTTCAACACCGAAGGCCTGTTCTTCGGCCATGGCAGCGACAATGCGTATGACGAAGCCGCCTATCTGTTACTGCATACGCTGAAGCTGCCGCTCGACCGGCTCGAGCCCTTCCTCGACGCACGCCTCACGCCCGAAGAAATCTCTCGCCTGATGACGCTGATCGAGCGCCGCGCGACCGAACGCGTGCCGGTGTCCTACCTGACCCATGAAGCGCTGCTCGGCGACTACCGTTTCTATGTCGATGAGCGCGTGATCGTGCCCCGCTCTTTTATCGCCGAACTGATCCCGGAACAATTCGCGCCGTGGATCGATGACCCTGACGCGGTCGGCAACGTGCTGGAACTGTGCACCGGTTCCGGCTGCCTCGCGATCCTGCTGGCCGATGCCTTCCCGCAGGCAATGGTCGATGCGGTCGACCTGTCGAAAGACGCGCTCGAGGTCGCGCAACGCAATGTCGACGACTACGAGCTGCAGGACCGCATCACGCTGGTCGAATCCGACCTGTACGCCAAGCTCCCCAAGGGCAAGACCTACGACCTGATCGTCACCAACCCGCCGTACGTGAACAGCGAATCCATGCGCCACTTGCCGCCGGAATACCGGCATGAGCCGCAGATGGCGCTGGCCGGCGGCGACGACGGCATGGACCTCGTGCGCAGCATCGTGGCCGGCGCGAAGGCGCGCCTGAACCCGGGTGGCATCCTCGTGGTCGAGATCGGCAATGAATACGCGTATGCGGAAGCTGCGTTCGCCGACTACGAGCTGACCTGGCTGTCGACCAGCGCCGGCGACGAGCAAGTCTTCCTGCTGACCGCAGACCAACTTTGAACCAGAACGGCACGCGCCGCCGGCCCCGCCCGGACTGCGTGCCTGTGCAGCATTCATACCGATGATTCGCCTGACTAACCTTGGCCTGATGCGCGGCACGAAAGTGCTGTTCGACGCGGCCGACCTGACCATCAACCCCGGCGAGAAGGTCGGCCTGATCGGCGCCAACGGCAGCGGCAAGTCCACGCTGTTTGCGATGCTGCGCGACGAGCTGCACCCGGATGGCGGGGCGATCGATTACCCGAAAGCCTGGCGTGTCGCGCACGTCGCGCAAGAAACGCCGGCGCTGGAACGCACGGCGGTCGATTACGCGATCGACGGCGACGCCCATCTGCGCCAGCTGGAAAGCGAACTGGCTCAGCTCGAAGCCCAGGGCGACGACGCCGACGGCCACCGCATCGCCGAACTGCACGCGCTGCTGGCCGATGCCGATGCATACACCGTGCGCTCGCGCGCCGAACAATTGCTGACCGGCCTCGGCTTCACGGTCGCGCAAATGTCGCATTCGGTCGCCAGCTTCTCCGGCGGCTGGCGCATGCGGCTGAACCTCGCGCAGGCGCTGATGTGCCCATCCGAACTGCTGCTGCTGGACGAACCGACCAACCACCTCGACCTCGATGCCATCCTGTGGCTGGAAGACTGGTTGAAGCGTTACCCGGGCACGCTGCTGGTGATTTCGCACGACCGCGACTTCCTTGACGGCCTGACCAATGTCATCGTCCACATCGACGAGCGCAAGCTCAAGCGCTATTCGGGCAATTACAGCGCGTTCGAGAAGCAGCGCGCCGCGCAACTCGAGCTGGCGCAAGCAATGCTCGACAAGCAGCAGCGCAAGCGCGCGCACCTGCAATCCTTCATCGACCGCTTCAAGGCCAAGGCCACCAAGGCCAAGCAGGCGCAGAGCCGCATCAAGGCACTGGCCCGGATGGAAGAGCTGGCGCCACTGCGCGCAGCGGCCGAATTCTCGTTCGAATTCCGCGAGCCCGAGCGCGCGCCGAATCCGCTGCTGGTGCTGGACAAGGTCGATGCCGGTTATCGTCTCGACGACGGCAATGCAAAAATCATCGTCAACGGCATCGATTTCTCGCTGCAGTCAGGCCAGCGCATTGGCCTGCTGGGCGTCAACGGCGCCGGCAAGTCAACGCTGATCAAGACCATCGCCGGCGACATCGACCCGGTGCATGGCACGGCCCGCCTCGGCAAGGGCCTCGTGATCGGCTACTTCGCGCAGCACCAGCTGGAGATGCTGCGCCCCGACGACACGCCGCTGATGGCGCTGACCCGCATCGCGCCCGACGTACGCGAGCAGGAGTTGCGTGACTTCCTTGGCAGCTTCAATTTTCCCGGCGAGATGGTGAAGAGCCCGATCGCGCCGTTCTCGGGCGGCGAAAAGGCGCGCCTGGCACTTTCGCTGATCGTCTGGCAAAAGCCCAACCTGCTGCTGCTCGATGAACCGACCAACCACCTCGACCTCGAAACCCGCGAGGCGCTGACCGAGGCGCTCGCGCAGTTCGAAGGCACACTGTTGCTGGTGTCGCACGACCGCCACCTGCTGCGCGCAACGACTGACGAATTCGTCATCGTCGCCGACGGCAAGCTAAAACCCTTCGACGGCGACCTCGACGATTACCGCGATTGGCTGTTCAAGTCGCGGGCGGCGTCGGTTGCGGCAGCATCAGCAGCGCAGGCCAACGGCGCAAATGGCACGAATCGCACGAATGGCACGACAGCGGGAAGCGCAGGCGCGAACAACAGCCCGGCTGACGGCACGACCACAACCGATGCGCAAGGAGTCGGCATCGACCGCAAGGAACAGCGGCGACTGGAAGCCGAGCAACGGCAACGCCTGTCGGCGCAACGCAAGCCGCTGCAAAAGCGGCTCACGCAAGTCGAAACCGACATGGCCCGCATCGGCCAGCAACTGGAGGCCGATGAGCAGACGCTGGCCAGCGAAGGCATCTACGAACCGGCGCGCAAGGATGAATTGCGTGACACGCTGGATCGACAGGCCAAGGGACGCCAGCAGCTCGACGCGCTCGAAGCTGAATGGCTGGAACTGCAGGAAAACCTAGAGGCGCTGGAATCCGACGCCTGACCGGCGTACTTCAGGCAATCAGGTCAGCAACTGAGCGACGGGCGATGTCTCCATCAAGACATCGCCCTTTTTCATCGTAAGCCGCACCAATAATCGATCAGCGAATGAATGCTGTCATCCAACGCATCATGACGCACAAGCTGCGGAACTCGCTGCCGGTCGCCACTACCCATGGGGCTTGTTCAACCATGAAGCCTGCGACCCACCATGCGCCCAATTTTTCAGCCGGCACGCGCCACCCGACCTGTCGACCAAGGCGTGAACAGAGCCGCACAGCGAGCGCTGTACGATGCCATTGCCTATGCACACGCGCATGAGTTGCTGACGCTGCTGAAGGAAGTCACCCGTATCGGGGCAGCGCTGGATATTCCGGACAGCGACGGCAACGACGTGTACACCACGGCTGTTGTCCATGACCGGCCGCATGCGATACGCACACTGGCCGCCGTTTGCGCGCCTTTGCCCGATGTGGGACCCGATGGAATCGACCCGGTGATGCGCGCCGCGATGCTGGACCATGGCGAGTGCTGCCGCATGCTGATCGAGTGCGCGAGCTACGAGATAGACAGCACCGACCGGCTGGGCCGCAACGCACTGTTCATTGCCGTCGAATCGAAAGCGCTCGATGCGACCCGCGTCTTGCTGGAAGTCGGCGCCGACCCGGAGGCCTCGACCCGGGAACTGAGCGATACCGTTCTCGGGCAGCTGTTCGGCGAAGACCATGACCTGCTCGGCAAGGAAGTGACGGCGATGATGGTCGCCGTGGCACTCGGCCGGCCCGACCTGGTCGACCTGCTGCGCAGCGCCGGCGCCGATGCCTGCGATGGCGACTGTCCGCCGCTGCACCTGGCAGCACGCAATCACGACGAGCCCATGCTGCGCCATCTGTTATCCACCGGCGTCGAAGTCGCTGCGTCTCTGGATGAAAACGGCAACGACCCGATCGATACTGCCCAGCGCTGCGACGCGCCACTGCCTTGCCTGCGACTGCTGGCTGCCCATTACGATTTTTCCGGGGATGATCTCGCCGATGAACAGGGACAGCACCTGCGTACGGCCATTGCCGCAGGCAATGTGTCTGCCGTCGCCCTCTTCCTTGCGCATGGCGCATCGCTGCCCGATGCGCCGGGCGACGAACGATCCTCCTGGCGAATTGCGTCACGGCTGCCCCAAGGTTCGAACCACATGCTTGACCTGATGGCGACGCTGGATGCCGACAGCATGGCAACGCCGACGCGGGTGATCGAGAACCGTGTATTCCGCCTGCTTGAAGAATCCCACACGCGCCCGCACCTGTTGGCTGCCGAGGGCCTTTATCCGAGTCTGTTCGCGTCGCTGTCTGCTGCCATGGTGGCCGACCCGGCCGGGCGGGAATGGCGAACGCCCCCGCAGCGTGAACTGCACATGGCCATGCTGTGCGCGGAACGACTGGGCCGCCATCCGCCAGCGATTGCCCCCGCCCCGCCGGCCGAAGGCGCCGATGAAAATCGAGACCTGCTGTGGATGCGCAAGACCAGCGAATACACGGGCCAGCAGCATGCCGCCGTGCTCGCGGCCGCCCAAACGCTGCACGACACCGCGCGCAAGGAACTGGAGCACGCGCTCGATCTGCCCTTTTTCATCGCGATGACCGATGCCTGCCCGGACGAAGAGCCGCTGCACCAGTACATCGCCAGACGCCTGGAAGAACATCCCGGTCTGCCGCACTGCGTCGCGACCCGCATTGCGCATGCCTGGCACGACGCAGCGCGCAATGCGCGCGACTGGCTGGATGCCGACCTGCCGCTGGACGCGGCCAATGCCTTCGTTCACCAGCGTGCGCTGTGTCTGCTCACCGACGACCTTGAATCGCTGGCAGAGCCATCCGGCGACCCAATGACGCCGACCGTCATGCATTGGGTCGACTCAGCGTTGGCGCTTGCCACCCAACGCCTTGCCGTTGCCGGCTTTGCCGCCCAGCCCGTGCAATGGCTGATGCGCATTGAAGGCCGCACCAACCTGCGCCCGGCGGATCCGAAGCTGCTCACAGCGAAGCTGCAATCCGCACTCGGCCTGCCGCCAACGACCTGCAGCGCGCTGGCTGAAGGTTGGGCGCGCGCGCTTGCGCACGGCGCCGCGCAGGGACGCGCAGCCGGCCCGGCGGCGCTGTGGCGCGAGGTGAGCCGCGCCTTCATCGATTGCGTGGAAGCGAATCTGGTCGACAATGACAGCGATGTGCTGCCGAATGTCGCGAGCGATGCCGCAGCAGCATGGTGTGCGTCGCTTAACGGCCCGCTGCCGGCGCCTGTGGCACCGCCGCCACCAGCGTCGATGCCCCTTCGCGTGCCACACCCTCGACCTGAGCCCGACCTGCCGGACCCCAAGCGCCGGCGCACGCAGTGAAGCAACGCTCGGCATAGACGATGACGATGGCGTTGGCGTCGCTACGGACGCATACGGCATAATCGCCGCATGACTGCCGACGCCCTGCCACCGAACCCGTCCCTGCCGCTCGCCGGCATCACCATCCTCGACCTCACGCGCCTGCTGCCCGGGCCAATGGCCACGCAGCACCTGGCGGACATGGGCGCGACCGTGATCAAGATCGAGGGCAAGGGTGCCGGCGATTACGCGCGCACGATGAGCCATGTGAAGCGCGAAGTGTCGCAGCTGTTCATTGCGGTCAATCGCGGCAAGCAGTTCATGAAGCTCGACTTGAAGAACGAAGCCGACAAGGCGCAATTCCTGACCATGATCGACAGCGCCGACGTCGTGATCGAGAGCTTCCGTCCCGGCGTGATGCACAGGCTGGGCCTCGGCTGGGACCTGCTCAAGGCGCGCAAACCGACGCTGGTGATGTGCGCGATCACGGGCTACGGGCAAACCGGTCCGCTGGCACTGCAAGCCGGACATGACATCAACTATCTGGCGCTGTCCGGCATGCTCGCGCAGACCACCGACGAGGACGGCCGACCAGTGCTGCCCAACCTGCAAGTGGCCGACCTGCTGGGCGGGGCTCAAACGGCGGTGCAAGGCATCCTCGCGGCGCTGCTCGGCGTGAAGATGGGCGGCCCGGGCCGCTTCGTCGACGTGTCGATGACCGATGCCGTCGTCGCGCACAACATCATGCCGCTGCTGGCGCTGAACCATGCAGGTCACACCGCACCGCCGGCACGCGACTTCCTGACCGGCGGCGTGCCCTGCTATGCGATCTATCGCTGCAGCGACGGCAAGTACATGGCCGTCGGCGCGCTGGAACTGAAATTCTGGCAAACGATGTGCGACATCATCGGCCGCCCCGACCTGAAGACGGCGCACTGGTCGCTCGGTCAAACGACAGGCGGCGACGGCGCGATGCAAGTGCGGCGCGAGCTCGATGCGATCTTCCTCACCAAGCCACGCGATGACTGGACGGCGCTGTTCGATGCTACCGATTGTTGCGTGACTCCTGTGCTGTCGCTCGATGAAGCACAACACACCGCGCATTTCCATCATCGCCAGTTGCTGACACCTGTCGAGCATCCGACCGAAGGCAGCTGCCTGCAAGCGCGCGCGGCTGTTCGCTTCATGGACTGAACACTGCAATGCTGTCAGCGTCCGGTAAACGAGCGGTGAACGAGCGGTGAACGAGCAATGCGCGGGCATGTATCAGCCCGGAACCGCGGCAGGACCATAGCCACTCAGGCGCGGCACCGCGGGCATCCTGCATCGCGGTCACTGCGTATGAGGAAATCACCATGTCCGAACGTCTGCCCATCTGGCCGGGCAAGCCCACCATCACGCTGTACGACACCCCGAACGGCCCGTCTCGCCCTGCGATGCCGACCAGCGCCGTTACCCATGCAGGCAGCAATCACAGCAGCAGCGCCGACATCGACAGCATCACCACGACCACCACGACCCGTCTCACCACCACCACCACGACGACATCAGCAGCGCCGACTGCGGTGACCGCCACAACGACGACAGCAAGCGTAGCGTTGAATGCGGGTCCGTCCATCATGGCGTTTCCTTCTGACAGAACAGCCTGGGTCAATGCACTGCTGAACCAGCAAATGACGGGCGTGCCACCGCTGCACCAATGCATCATCAGCCACGATTTCGGCATGGCCACGGCGCTGCTTGCAGCCGGCGCTGAACTGGCGAGCCGCGTCGTGCCGCCCTTGACCGAGAAAACTCAAGATGGCACGGGCAAGCGTCCCGCCTTTGCGCTGGTCCACTCGGTCGAAAAATTTCATGCTGACGCGCCCGGGGCCGTGACCTCGAAGATCTACAGCATCCACAAGAACTATCTGGCGCCTCCCAGCGCCAAGCCGGTGATGAACGAGACGATCGTCGATTTCGTGCTGCACCTGAAATCCCGAGCGCCCGGAGAAAACCTGCACCTCGTCGGCGCGAATGCGCTGACACTCAGCTCGCTCTGCGGCGCGCCGCCGGAATTCCTTGAAGCCCTGTACGCCGCCGTCAACGCGACACACGCGGGACTGATCAACGCCTGCGACAATCAGGGCCGTACCGCGCTGGGCATCGCCGCCGCTACAGGCAATGAGGCGACAGTGACGCTGCTGCTGAAACACGGCGCCGACGTCGACGCCCGGGACGGACAAGGCATGGCGCCGGTCGACCATGCCATCGCCAACGGGCATTTCGCGCTTGTCTGCGCGCTGGTGGATCATGGCGCAGGCAGCCCGATCGACACACGCTGGCGCCTGAAGCAAGAGGTCAGTCAGAACCAGCCCAAGGGCAGCAACCCCGTGCTGACCCGACTGTTCGCATGCCGCCATATCGACAGCCTGCTGGCTTACCAGAGCCAGTCGAAAGCCCATCGCGTGGCGGTGTTCAAATCGCTGCTCGGACATTGCAAGCACATCGCCGATCATGGCTCTGCTTCCGAACTGAAAAGTTTCCTTGCCTTTGCGTCGCCACTGCTGAGCGCGCGCCGCATCGCAAAGATCGCGATCGCGATGGCACGCAGGCCGGGCAAGCTGGAAGCGCTGATGGTCGCGCTCAACTGCGTGCCCGACACGACGTTCCCGGTCAAAATGCTCCCGGCGCTGCGGGATGCGGCTGGCAAGAGCGGCGATGACGCGATGCTGGAATTGGCTGTGTCGCTGGATCCGCAACTAACCAAGCTGCTGACCGCCAAGTCCAAGCCGGATGCCGGACAGCAGTCATCACTGAATCGCTTGCTCGCGCTCGCGCTGCAAGCCCATTCGTCCATGCTGGCGACGCAGGCCAAAAAGCGCGGCGCGGTGCTCGACCTGGCCGACCCGGCGCTCGCCGGGCTGCCCATGGTCGCCATCGTCGCCGACAGCGGCGATCACGCCCTGCTGGAAACCCTGATCAAGGGCTATCTGCACAAGGCCAACAAGAGGCTGAAGCAGGTAGTGATCGATGCCATTGATGCCATCCGAACCGGCACGGGCTTGCTGACGCTGGAAAGCACGTTTCCGAAGGCGCTGGAAGCGGCAGACCGGTACCAGATGCTGTGCCATGCAGTCTTGCTCGGCGATGAAGCGGCGGTGCAGGCGCTGGTCCAGCGAGGGGCCGACATCAATTTCCTAGCGAACCGCAACTTCGCCGGCACCAGTACCTTCGGCGACAGCATTTACGCCGGCGAGCCGACGCCGATTCGCCTTGCGATTGATACCGGCAACCTGTCGATGATCAATACGCTGGCTGGCCTCGGGGCCATCGTGAGGCTCGACGACCTGAGGCGTGCCGAACATCAGTCGGCTGACATCCAGAGAGCGCTGGAACAGCTTGCGGAAGCCGCCAACGACTGACGGGCGCATCTGCACCGACCCGCCTGCTGGCTGGTTGGTGCAATTAGGCTTTTCAGAGCATATTAAAACTTCTCCGCCATTGCTGTTCGACAGCATTTTCCGGCATCCCCGCCGGCGCCTTCCGCTAGGATTTCCAAGCACTTTCACTGAAACCACGTGATAAACTTGCAGCATTGGATGAAGTGCGGCTGATATATGTCATTAGCCGCATATTTATCCTGACCGAGCCTGTGCGGTGGGCCTCTCGGCCCGCAGTCGGAGCCGGACAAACCAAGAAAGCAAACCTAGGAGTTTTTGATGAACGCCCCCATGAATCGACGGCAGTTCTTCAGGATCACCGCGGCCGGGATAGGAACATCGTCCCTCGCCGTGCTGGGCCTGGCGCCTTCGGTCGCGCATGCCGAAATGCGAGCGTACAAGCTCGATCGCGCGACAGAAACCCGCAACACCTGTGCGTACTGCTCGGTAGGCTGCGGCATCCTGATGTACAGCACCGGTGACAAGTCCAAGAACGTGAAGGCCGAGGTCTTCCATATCGAGGGTGACCCTGATCATCCGGTCAATCGCGGCACGCTGTGCCCGAAAGGCGCCGGCATCCTCGACATGCTGAAAGCCCCGACCCGCCTGAAGCACCCCGAAGTGCGCCGCCCGGGTTCGGACAAGTGGGAACCGATCGAGTGGGAACAGGCGATCGATGACATCGCCCACCTGATGAAGGCCGACCGCGACGCGAACTTCATCGCGAAGAACGCGGAAGGCCAGACGGTGAACCGCTGGCTGTCGACAGGCATGCTGTGCGCATCGGCGGGCTCGACCGAAACAGGATTTTTGACCCAGAAGATCGTCCGGTCTCTGGGCATGATTGCAATCGACAACCAAGCTCGCGTCTGACACGCACCGACGGTGGCAGGTCTTGCCCCGACGTTCGGCCGTGGCGCGATGACGAATCACTGGGTTGACATCAAGAATGCCGATGTCATCCTGGTCATGGGCGGCAACCCCGCCGAAGCGCATCCTTGCGGATTCAAATGGGTCGTTGAAGCAAAGGCACATAACAAGGCGAAGCTGATCGTTGTCGATCCGCGCTATACGCGCACGGCTTCGGTGTCCGATTTCTATACGGCCCTGCGGCCAGGTTCGGACATTGCGTTCCTTGGCGCGCTGATCAACTACCTGATCAGCAATAACAAGTACCAGGCGGAATACGTGAAGGCGTATACCGACGCGACCTTCATCGTCGGCAAGGACTTCGACTTCGTCGACGGCCTGTACTCCGGCTATGACGCGACCAAGCGCAAGTACGACCGCGCGAGCTGGTCGTATGAAAAAGGCGCCGACGGTTACGTGAAAACCGATCCGTCGCTGAAGGACCCGCGCTGCGTGTTCAACATGATGAAGGCCCACTACTCGCGCTACACGCCCGAGATGGTAGAGCGCGTCTGCGGCACGCCGAAGGCGGACTTCCTGAAGGTCGCCGAGATGGTTGCATCCACCTCGGGCACCGACCGCACGATGACCATCCTGTACGCACTCGGCTGGACCCACCACAGCTACGGCTCGCAGATGATTCGCGCCGGCGCGATGGTGCAGCTCTTGTTGGGCAACATCGGGCAGACCGGCGGCGGCATGAATGCGCTGCGCGGCCACTCGAACATCCAGGGCCTGACCGACCTCGGCCTGCTGTCGACCATGCTGCCGGGCTACATGAGCCTGCCCAAGGATGCCGAACAGGACTACCAGAGCTACATCGAGAAGCGCGCGCTGAAGCCGGCACGCAAGGACCAGATGTCGTACTGGCAGAACTATGAAAAGTTCATGGTCAGCATGATGAAGTCCTGGTACGGCGATGCCGCGACCAAGGACAACAACTGGGCCTTCCACTACCTGCCGAAAGTCGACAAGGACCACGACATCATCCAGGTCTTTGACGACATGCATCAGGGGAAGATGACCGGCTACATCGCGCAGGGCTTCAACCCGCTTGCAGCCTTCCCGAACAAGCAGAAGATCACCGATGCGCTGGCCAAGCTGAAGTTCCTGATCGTGATCGATCCGCTGGCCACCGAGACTTCCGAGTTCTGGAAGAACCACGGCGAGTTCCACGATGTCGACTCATCCAAGATCCAGACCACGGTGTACCGCCTGCCCTCCTCGCTGTTTGCCGAGGAAGATGGCTCAGTAGTGAACTCGGGCCGCGTACTGCAGTGGCACTGGGCCGGCCAGAAGCCCGCCGGTGACGCGAAGGCCGACACCGAGATCCTGGCCGAGTTGTTCATGAAGCTGCGCGGCATGTACAAGAAAGATGGCGGCGCCTTCCCGGACGCGATTCTGAACCTGACATGGCCGTACAAGGATGCGCTGAACCCGACCGCGGATGAACTGGCCAAGGAGTACAACGGCAAGGCGCTGGCCGATGTCGTCGATCCGAAGGACAAGACCAAGGTACTGGCCAAGGCCGGCGAACAACTGTCCGGCTTCGGCCAGCTGCGCGACGATGGCTCGACCGCCTGCGGCGTCTGGCTCTTCTGCGGCGCGTACACGCAAGCGGGCAACCAGATGGCTCGCCGCGACAACACCGACACCGGCAACGGCAACACGCCGAACTGGGCATGGGCATGGCCGGCCAACCGCCGCATCCTGTACAACCGTGCATCGGCAGACCCGTCCGGCAAGGCCTGGAATCCGAAGCGCAAGGTCATCGAATGGAAGGGTGACA
>JACCDG011258330.1_pt1 | contig 15544 bp, 13 predicted proteins | sample 7442471 | NCBI WGS metagenome assembly JACCDG01 (sample SAMN15323444, study PRJNA562643) | freshwater metagenome | isolation source: river surface water | place: USA:Blue River Watershed | collected 2017-08-17
CTCCGCCAGTACGGCTGGGCCGAGCGTTATATTTCGAGGATCCATGGCTGGAACACTCGCCTGGACGAGTTGCAAGCCGCCGTCCTGCGCGTGAAGCTCCGCCGTCTCGACCAAGACAACCAGTACCGCGTTCGCCTCGCTCAGCGCTATTCCGAAGGCCTCGCCGGTTTGCCGCTCAAAATTCCCGCGCGAAAAGAATGGGCGGACCCAGTTTATCACCTCTACGCGATCGCCCTCGAGAGGCGCACTGAACTCCAGTCCTTCCTGCAATCGAAAGAGATTCAATCGCTCGTGCACTACCCCGTGCCCGTGCACCTCCAGGGTGGCTACGAAAAGTACACCAAGGGCGCGCTGCCCGTAACCGAGCGCTTGGCTAAAGAAGAACTCTCGCTGCCACTTTACCCCGGACTGCCCGAAGCCTCGGTAGACAAAGTGATCGCCGCCATTCGCGAATTTTTTGGAGCACCCACATGAAAATCGCCATCACCGGAGCTTTAGGCCATATCGGTTCCAAGCTCATGCGCGAGTTCCCCAAGCTTTTCCCAAATCTCGAGCTCGTGGTTCTCGACAATATGAGCACGCAGCGCTACTGCTCGCTCTTTGATCTCCCCCGGGAAGCGCGCTTTCTCTTCTCCGAGAGCGACGTTTTGAAAGATGACCTTCAGCCCTTCTTCCGGGGCGCCGACGTGGTGATCCATCTCGCCGCCATCACCAACGCCGCCGGCAGCTTCGAAATCCGCGAGAAGCTCGAGCACGAAAACTTTCTCGGCACCCAGCGCGTGGCGGAAACCTGCGCCACCATGGGGATCCCCATGATCAATCTTTCTTCCACGAGCGTATACGGCACGCAGAACGATCTCGTAGACGAAGACTGCACCGAAGAAGAGCTCAAGCCCCAAAGCCCTTACGCGGAAACCAAGCTCCGCGAAGAGCGTTTGCTTACCGAGATGGGTAAAACCCACGGCCTGAACTTCGTCACCTGCCGATTCGGCACGATCTTCGGCGTTTCTCCCGGCATGCGCTTCCACACCGCCGTGAACAAATTCTGCTGGCAGGCGAGCCTCCAGCAGCCGATCACGGCCTGGACCACCGCCTACGATCAGCTTCGCCCTTACCTTGATCTCAACGACGGCGTGCGCGCGTTGAAGTTCATTATCGAACGCAAGCTTTTTGATCGTCGTATCTACAACGTGCTCACGATGAACGCCACGGTTCGTAATATCGTGGACGCCATCCGCCGGCACCAGCCCGACCTCGCCGTAAAGTTCGTGGATGCCCAGATCATGAACCAGCTCTCCTACAACGTGGACAATTCCCGCTTCAAGGCCCTCGGGTTCGAGTTCCGCGGTGACATCAACCAGGGCATCGCCGAAACCATGCAGCGTCTCGCTCAATGCCGCACGATCAGAAACTAGACTTCCTCATCTCCGGCGCCGGCGTGATCGGCTTGGCCGTGGCGCGCGAGCTGAAGGCGCGCTTCCCGCAGAAAACCGTCGCCATCGTGGAAAAAGAGAAAGACGTGGCCTACCACGCGAGTGGCCGCAATAGCGGCGTGCTCCACGCCGGTTTTTATTATAGTGCCGATTCGTTGAAAGCAAAGTTCACGGCGGAAGGCAATCGCATGCTGCGGGCCTACTGTAAGCAGCATTCCATCCCCGTAGTGGATTCCCGCAAGGTAGTGGTGGCCCAATCCGAAGGCGAGATCGCCGGCGTTGAGGAGCTATACCGCCGCGGGCAAAAGAACCAGGTGGACGTTACGATCATCGACGAGAAGGAACTCCGCGAGATCGATCCGAACGCTAAAACCTGCGGTAAGGCCCTCTATTCGCCCACTACGGGCAACGTAGACCCGAGCCTCGTGTGCAAGACCTTGCGCGGGGAACTCGAAGGCCAAGGCGTTAAATTCTATTTCTCGCACCCCTTCGAAAAGAGGCTATCCGACGGCACCATCCAGGCCGGGGGCAAAACTTTCGCCGCCGAGAAATTCATCAACTGCTCCGGGCTCTACGCCGACAAAATCGCCAAACAGTTTGGCTTCTCGGAAAAGTACACGATCCTCCCATTCAAGGGCGTGTACATGAAGTACACGAAGGGCGATCGCCCCGTGCGCACGAATATCTACCCCGTGCCTAACCTCAAGAATCCCTTCCTCGGCGTGCACTTCACGCTCACCGCTTACGGCGAGATCAAGATAGGTCCCACGGCTATCCCCGCCTTTTGGCGCGAGAACTACGAAGGCTGGGGCCGCTTTAAGCTGGGGGAGTTTTTGCAGGTTCTCGGCACCGAAGCCGAGATGTATTTGCGCAACTCGTTCCGCTTCCGCTCGCTCGCCCACGAAGAGATGAAGAAATACAACCGCGATTACTTCGTGAGCTTAGCGCAGAACATGGTTCACCGGATTGACCCCGCGGGATTCACCGAGTGGAGCAAACCGGGAATTCGGGCGCAGCTCCTCAATACCCAAACGAAAGAACTCCTCCAAGATTTCGTGGTAGAAGGCGATTCGCGTTCGGTACACGTGTTAAATGCCGTTTCCCCGGCGTTCACCAGCAGTCTTCCCTTCGCCCAATGGGTAGTAGCAAAATACTGCTAGAGATACCTGAGCAGAGATCTTCCCCGCAAAAAGTGTTTAAACTCAAGTGGCTCTCCGTGTTAATACAAAAGCACAATGAATAAGCAGATCCACCGCGACATCAACATCGACCGTATGGAAAGTTTCATCCAAGCGCACCTCCAGCGGAGCGCGGCTCTGGGCGAGGCGCCCCCGCTTTCGTCCATTGAGTTGAGCGTGCATGGATCCTGCAACCGCCGTTGCGTTTTTTGCCCGCGGGTGGATGAACAAGCGTTTCCTAACGTAAAAGAAGAATTTCCGTTCGAGCTGTTCACCCGGCTCGTGCAAGAAATGAAAGCTAGGGACTTCACGGGCCGCATGTCGTTTTCCGGTTTTTCGGAACCATTGCTTCACAGCAAGCTGGTGGAGATGGTGTCGCTGGTGAAAACGGAGTGTCCTAAGGTAACGCTCGAGATCGTATCGAACGGCGATTACCTCAAGGAAAGCATCCTGAAAGCATTGTTCGACGCGGGCCTCGACAACATGCGCGTGAGCCTCTACACGCCCGACGAAAAATCCATGCGCATCTACGACTTCAAGAAAAACCTCGGTCTCACGGATGAGCAGTTCATCATCCGTAAACGCAATACGGGAAAAGACGACAACTACGGGCTAACGATTTCCAACCGGTCGGGGATGGTGAACTTCGACAACGTGAACCTCAAGCCGCTCACGGAACCTCTCAAGCAAGGCTGCAATTATCCCATGTATAAACTCATGGTGGATTACAACGCCGACGTTTTGATCTGTTCGAACGACTGGGGCAAAAAGAAGATCGTGGGCAACTTGAAGGAAGAATCTATCTTCAAGATCTGGGAAGGCGACAAAATGAAGGGCGTGCGCAAAAGCCTGTTGAATAACAATCGCCGCTTCGCCCCTTGCGCCACCTGCGACGTAAACGGCCTCATGAACGGCGAAGGCCACCAGCGGGCGTGGGAAAATTTCTACGGCTCCGCTAAATAAGCGGCCCGCTTCTTCGTGAGCACGATCATCGGGTAAGCTCCCCAATTTGTGGCCCAGCGAGGAGCCCATTTCTCCCAGGCGAACACGCCGGCGAAAAGCGCGCGGCCAAGAATATTATTCGGGATCAAGCGGCGCGAATCCTTCGCCGTAAGGCTGCGCCAGGGCAGAATTTCCACCTCGCTCACGTCGGAGAATTGCCGCCACCAGGCCAGGGGGTGGGCGAAATAGTAGATGATTCCGTCGGCGGGCGAGCCCTTTGGCGCCCCCATTAACCAACGCTTGATCCGTAAAGCGATGCGATCGGGGTTGGCGTAAATCACCACTAATGGCTGACCGGGCTTGGTCACGCGCAAAAGCTGCCGCACCGCACCAGCCTGTTGCTCCCGGTCGATGTGGTAGATGGTGTGCAGGCTGAGGCTGCAGTCGAAAGTATTGTCGGGGAAGGGCAGCTCGAGAATGCTGGCCTTCCTGTATTCCCCGCGGGAACCCAGGCGCTCCTGCGCTTGGGCTAAAGCCTTCTCGGAAATGTCCACGCACACGCGTTTAGCGTAGCCGCTCGAGTATTCGAGATACTCGGGGTATTGGATGGGCCCCGAGGCGGCATCGAGAATCTTCTCGCCCTGGGCGGGGATCACCGAGAGAATCCGGCGGCGGCAAGCGCTCACGTAGGGAGCAGCCGCTTCGCGCAGATCCTCCCACAGGGCGGCGTCAGTGCTTGCGCCGGTTCCCGTCGCCGACCATCCCGCAGAATCGTAAAAATCTTTAACCTGCGATTCCGCCTTTAGATCTCTTTCCATCGAAGGAGAAGCCTTTATTTTGTTTATGACCGAGAACGCATCCTTTATGATGCCGTTTCAGGTGTCGCCTTTATTATCCGTTATTACCATTACTTATAAAGATCCGGATGGATTATCTCGCACCGTGGAATCGCTCCGGCCGCTTTTATCGTCTCCCTGCCAGTGGGAACATGTTTTGGTGGATGGCTCTCCGGCGGAAAACGAATCGATCGTGGCCCAGCTCCGCGCCGAACAGTGGCCCTTGCGGCTGGTGCGCCAGGATCCACGAGGGATCTACGCGGCGATGAACGAAGGGATCGCACAAGCTCGGGGAAAGTATTTATGGTTCCTCAACGGGGGCGACCAACTAAAAACCCTAAGCGCGGTGCAGCGGGTGCTCGAGTTTTTGGAAAAACACCCCCATTACCAAATTTCCCTCTCTGCCGCAGAGCTTCACCGCGAGGGAAAATTTCATTACGTGCGCCGGAGCAGCAGCGTGGCGCGCAGCCTGCTCGGCATGAATCGAGTTTGCCACCAGGCGCTGGTTTACCGCCGGCAAGTATTCGAGCGTCTCGGCCTCTACCGCGAAGAATACAAACTAGCCGCCGACTACGAGCATCACCTACGGGCCGAACTAGCGGGCCTGCCCACCGTTATTCTCCCCGAAATCCTCGTGCAATACGATTTGGGAGGCCGCTCCGACAACTACGACCGCGTTTTCGCGGAATTCCGCGGCATCCACGCTTCGTTAGAAAAAGAACGCTCCCTCGGCGCACAATGCTTACATCTCCTCGTGATGTACTTAGAATGGTTTCGAGTGGCTATCTTCAAGAAGCTGGGGAAAACTCAGTGGGCCAAGCCACTGAAAGCACTCTGGCTGGCCTGGCAGAGACGAAATGAGAGGGATCTTGGTTAATACGAGCGTAGCGGAAGCCTGGGCCAGGCTCAGGGAACTGGGGCGCACCGCCACCAATATTGAATGGGCGTTTGCCCTCGTTACGCTCGTGGTGGGAATCGGCATGATTCTCGGCGGACCAGCCTTCGCCAAACTCGGCATCCCGCTCTCGCTGCCGAGCTCTGCCGGCGGTATCCCCCAACAGAAAATCGCGCTCTTCGTGTTCGAAATGTATCTGCTTTTCTTGGCCCTGCTCTGCTTGGGCACTACTTGGCAAAAGCGACCGATTTTTCCGCGTTGGCGAGAAGACCCCTTATGGTACCTCACCGCGCTCCTGCTCGTGGTCGGCATGGTCCGGGTGATTCCCGAATTTGCGGAAAACCCGGTGCTGGCGATCCGCAACTCTTGCTTCGTTTGGTATCTCTCGGTGCCGCTCCTGCTCCACCGCCTGCCGATCCGCGCGATTTTTTTGGAAGGGTTGATGATCGTCTTTTCCGCGCTACTCTTTCTTTTTCTCGTGGCCGATTTGGCGCAAAAAATTCCTACCTACGACTTCACCGTGCAGTGGTATTCCACTTCCGGCTCCTGCCTAGCCGCCTGGGCGCTCGCCTTCGTACATCGCCAAAAACGCCTCTACCTGCCCATCCTCTTCGTGTTCGCCGTGGGTATTTCCTTTAATCTGCTCGAGAGAATTTCGCGCACTCTCCTGTTGAGCCTCGTATTGGTGCTGGCGATTCTGCTGGTGAACGGAATCTGGCAAAAACGCTCGGTGATTCAGCCAGTTCTCGTGCGCGGCACATTCTTCCTCGGCCTATGCTGGGCTTTTTTCCTCTTCTTCACCGGCGCTTGGTATTCTAGTTTGGCCAATAATCGGCCGCTCCAGCAGCGCACTACCGACATCATTTACAAAGCGCTCGATCGCGGGGCGGAAACGAGCGCGGGCCTGGAAGGTTTCCGTTACAAAATGTGGATCGACGCTTGGGAGTTATTTCTGGAACGCCCCTACGTGGGAATCGGTTTCCAGCGCCAAGTGGTATACCGCATCTTCAAAGGCGACGGACACTACGGACCAAACACGGGGAACGATTGGCTGAAGCAAGCGCCCATTTCGGGCCCGCACAATGGCTACCTTAATGCTTTAGCCCGCCTCGGGATCATCGGCATCGGCTTCTTCCTTCTCCACGCCGCGGCCGCCTTGCTATTGTGGCGGCACTTGCTCTTCGGGGCCTTTTTCATTTTCGCCGGGCAAGTGATCTACGCGTTTTTCAACGTGGGCCTGGAAGGGCCGGCCCGTAGCTTTTTCATCCTGGTGATCCTCGGCTGCGCCCTGAAGCTTCGCTTCGCCGGCCAGAAGGTTGGCGCGGAACTATGGCGTTAAGCTTAAAAAAATTGCCGCTCAACCAAGACTGGAACACCTTCGTGGCCCATTCCCCCCAGGGGAATGTATTTTGCCAGAGCGAATTTCTGGCTTGCCTCAAGGCGCACCCGGAAATCTACGCGGTAGAAGAAAATGGCGAGATTGCCTTAGCCGCGGTTGTGGTGAAAGACCAAAGCGGCAAAGTTCTGCAATCCCCGTTCAACTTCTGCCTTTATCAGGGAGTGCTCCTCAGTGGCGAAGTGGAGGCCGCGCCCATCCACGGCCGCGTGGGCGATCGATTGCGTCTGCTGAGCTTCCTCCTCGCGGAGCTCGAAAAGCAGGAAGGACGGATCTCGCTCAGCCTTCACCATAGCTTTCCCGATCTGCGCAGCTTTTCCTGGTTTCACTACCACGAGCCAGAAATGGGGCAGTTCCGCCACCAGCTCCTTTACACCGGCGTGATCGATCTTGCCCCCTACGCAAACTTCGAAGAATACCTGGGCAAGATCCGCAAAACCCGCCGAAACGATTACCGTAAGGGCGTAGATCACGGCCTAAGAGCGGTGCCCTCCGCCGACATCGACGCGCTGGAAAAACTGTACCGCCTCACCTTCGAGCGACAAAACCTGTCTCTGCCCGAAATGCAGGTGCAGCAAATGCGGGCCATCGCCGAACAAGGGCTGAAGGCTAAGTTCGCCGAGCTCACTTTCTGCGAAACTGCGCAAGGCGAACGGATATCAGCCACGCTCTTTCTCCACGACGCCCGCGGAGCCTATTACCTCGTGGCCGCGAACGATCCCGACTTTCGGCACTTGCCTGGCAGTACTTTCCTCCTCGGGGAAGGCGTGCGCCGGGCAAAGGAACGCGGTCAAGTTTACGTGGATCTCTGCGGGATGAATTCTCCCCAGCGTGGAGATTTTAAGGCTAGCTTCAATGCGGCGCCGATTCCCTACTTCGTGATGGATTGGACTTCTCCCTCCGCTCAGGGCCTTTAGGAACCCCTAGATCCCTTGTAAGATCCACGGTTGCCATATATCTTGGGGCCTTAGAATGGACACCTAACACAGCCACCGAACGCGCTGCATTATTGCGCCGGTGGAGGAGTCTCGTTTTGCAAGAAGGCGTTAAGTACCGGAATGTTTGCGTGATTGGGTTAGGCTATATTGGCCTCCCCACCGCCAGCTTGCTCGCCACGAAGGGATTCCACGTAGTTGGAGTAGACATCAATCGCGAAATCGTGGAGAAGCTCAACGCCGGCGAGGTGATCATTCAGGAACCCTCACTGGATGTGCTAGTCAAATCGGCCGTGAACTCCGGGCACCTAACTGCCAACACGAAACCCGTGAAAGCCGATGTGTTCATCATCGCCGTACCTACTCCCTTCAAGGAAAATCACGCCCCCGACATGTCTTACGTGCAGAAAGCCACCGCCGATCTCGCGCCTTTTCTCGCGCCGGGCAATTTGGTGATCCTCGAATCCACGAGCCCCGTAGGCACCACGGAATCGGTGGCCACTTGGATCAAGGAAGCGCGCCCAGACCTGCTGGTAAGCGGGCGCGAGAGCCAAACCACGGCGGCGGGCACCAAAGGAAAGGCCGTTTACGTGGCCCACTGCCCGGAACGAGTGCTACCGGGACAAATTTTGCACGAGCTGGTGCACAACGATCGAATCGTGGGCGGCATCGACGAAGCCTCCACGCAAGTTTCGGTAGAGTTCTACCGGGAATTCGTGGCGGGCAAAATCCTTTCCTCCGATAGCCGAACGGCCGAGATGAGCAAGCTCACGGAAAATACTTTCCGCGACGTAAACATCGCGCTCGCCAACGAGCTCTCGCTGATCTGCGAACGCCTCGACATCGACGTGTGGGAACTCATCGAGCTCGCCAACCATCATCCGCGCGTAAACATTCTCAAGCCCGGCCCCGGCGTGGGCGGCCACTGCATCGCCGTAGACCCTTGGTTCGTGGTGGATTCCGTGCCCGATCTAGCCCGCCTCATCCGCACCGCACGCGAGGTGAACGATTTCAAGCCCAGGCACGTGGTAACCAAGGTGATGGAAGCCGCAAAGAAGATCAAGGCGCCCACGATCGCCTGCCTGGGCCTCGCTTACAAGCCCGACGTGGATGATCTCCGCGAAAGCCCGTCCGTGCAAATCGTGGCCGAACTAAGCCGGCTCGGGGCGGGCCAGTTGAAAGTGGTAGAGCCTTTCGTACAAGAGCTCCCCCGAGAGCTGCGGGGGCTCCCGCAAGTTCAGCTTTCCTCCCTGCCCGAGGCCCTCGCGGCCGCCGATATCGTGCTGCTTTTGGTGGGCCATTCCCAGTTCAAATCGGCGGAGCAGCGCGCGCCGAAGATGGCCGGCAAGGTGCTCATCGATACGACGGGGATCTGGAGGTAGAGTGCTCAATATGGAAATATTGCTCGACCGCGCGCGCCGAAACGCGCAGAGAATTCCCCGGGCCCTGAAGAAAGTTTCCCAGTATTTCTTCGTCGATAAAAACACCCAGCGCTTCATCGATCACAACCGCCGCGTTTGGCGGAACTGGGCCTCGCCGAATTCCGAGAACCTTATCCTCTGCGACTTCTACGGCATTCCCGAAACCGAAGTGGCCCGCTCTTACTTTTTAAACATTCTCGCCAAAAAATTTCAGGCGCAGATCAAATCCTTTTCCGATAAGCCGGCCTTCCATCCGGAACTCAGCCGCATCTACGCCTCGTTCAATTCTTCCGGCAATTTCGTACCCAATCTCACGCCCGCCCAGAAGGAAAAAGCGGCCAAGATCAGCGCCGAAACGTTACCGAAGCTGAAATCGAAAAGCGAAATTCTCGATTTTCACTTCCTTGATATTTGGCTGGGTATCGATATCTACGAAACCTTTTTGGCGCGCTTCAACGAGCCCACCGTGAATCTCGCCGATCCGCGGTTCATCGCGCTCTTCGAGGAAGGCATCGGCCTCGCCCTATACTGGGACGACTATTTCCGTGACCACCCCGTGAAAGCCCTCGTGATGAGCCACGATTGCTACCTAAAATTCGGCGTGATCACGAAGATCGCCTTCCGCAATAAAGTTCCGGTGTACCTGCCGAATCCCATCTACATCAACTACGCCCAGCGGCCGCACTCGATTCACACTTACTTCCCTTATTTGCGGCAAATGTTCCAAACCCTCTCCCCCGCCGAGCAAGCTAAAGGCAAAGCTTGGGCTAAAGCCCAGCTGCAGCGGCGCTTTAAGGGCGAAGTGGGCGTAGACATGCACTATTCCACCGCCTCGGCCTTCACGCCCGTGGACGATTCGAAGCGCGTGCTCGAGAAAAGCGACCGCCCGAAAGTACTGATCTGCAGCCACTGCTTTTTCGACAATCCGCACGCCTACGACCGCTTGCTTTTCGCGGACTTCCACGAATGGCTTTGCTTCCTCGGCGAGCTCGCCGGCGAAACGAACTACGACTGGTACCTCAAGTTGCATCCGGATCCGCTGCCCGGCACAATCCGCGCGGTGGATGCCATCCTGGCCAAATACCCGCGCATTAAATTATTACCCTATTCCACCTCCCACCTGCAGATCGTGAAAGACGGAATCAACTTCGTGCTCACCGCCTACGGCACCGTGGGCCACGAATATCCCGCGCTCGGCGTGCCGGTGATCAATGCCGGCTATAATCCCCGCGTAGCTTACGATTTCAACTACCACCCCAAGAGCATGGCCGAATACCGTGAGGTTCTTCTGAATCTCCCGAAGCTCAAGCTCGACATGAAGCTCGAGGATATCGAAGAGTTCTACTACATGATCCACAAATACGTGCAGGTGGATGACTTCGTGTTCCCCTCTTTCTATGAGCTCGCCACCATGAAGAAAAAAGGATTTACCGGGGCCGCCACCTACGCCCTCTTTCTCGATCACCTCACCGAGGAGAAGCACCGGGAAATCATCGCGAACATGGAGAGCTTCATCGATTCAGGGGAAAGCTTCTACTTCACCGTTCACCACCGCAAAGAATCCAAAAAACAATGAGCCCGAAGCGTAAATTGAAAATCGCGCTGCTCGTGGACTGGCATTCGGAGAAAATGGGCTACTCCGATAATTTTCTGCCGAGAGCTTTGGCTAAGCTCGGCCACGACGTGCACCTCGTATCTTCCAACGCCCAGGTATACTTCAACTCCCCTCTCTATAAAGACACCTTCGAGGCGTTCCTAGGCCCCGGCCTGCTCCCCTGCGGAACCAAAAAAATCGACGGGTACACCATTCATCGCCTGCCGATTCACGAATGGCGCGGCCGGATTTTCGTGGACGGATTGGTGGGCAAACTTCGAGAAATTGACCCCGATATCGTGCAAGCGGGGGAGCTCCCCTCTCTCCAAACTTATCGGGCCGCCCTAGCCAAGCCTGTGCTCGGTTATAAACTTTTCGCCGAATGCCACATCCACGCCTCCGTGTTCCCGGCCGCCACCGGCCGCGGCGGCCGGAGAGCGAAAGTTTTCTGGCCTATATATTACAATACCACGGGCCGCCTGCTGAATTGGGCGGTCGAGCGTTGCTTCGCCATCAGTGAAGACTCCGCCGATATTGTAAATAGATTTTTCGGTATCTCTGGAGAACGGGTCGAAGTGCGCTCGCTCGGCGTGGACACCGACCTATTTCGCCCTTTCGAGGGCAACGCTGACCTTACGCGAAAGCGCCAAGAGTTACGCCACCGCCTTGGTTTCCGCGACGACGAGGTGGTAGCCGTTTACTCGGGCCGGCTCAATATCGAAAAAGACCCCATCTTTCTCGCGCAGGCGGTGGAGAAGCTACAGCGACAAGGCCAACCTTTCCGCGCTCTCTTCGTGGGGGATGGACCCCGAGAATACCTAGATTCCATCCGGAAGTGCGCGGGCTGCGTAGTGCATTCTTTCGTGCCCGTGCAGGAACTCCCCGATTTATACCGGGCCGCCGACGTGGGAGTTTGGCCCAAACAGGAAAGCACAAGTCAGCTCGACGCCGCCGCTTGCGGGCTCCCGTTGATCCTGAGTAATCAGGTGAAGGTTCTGGAGCGTGTGGACGGCAACGGTCTATTGTTCGAGCAGGGCGATCCTGACAGCCTTGCCACCCAATTGGCCAGCCTGGCGAGCGCTGACCGAAGACAAAAAATGGGCGCCCTCGGCGCGAAGCGGATGCGAGAACAGTTTAGTTGGGACAAGATCGCAATGCAGTACGAACAAGACTATCTTCGCGCTCTTCACTAAAGGATGAATATGATTCAAAGAGGCGTAAATTTTATTTTCAATCGCTTAGCGAAAGTAGGATGCCAACAGATTCTCGCGCGCGAGCATTTCGCGCAGGAATACTCCCCAAATGAGCGCGTAGTAGAATACCGCTTCGTGTTCGATTCTCTGTTTAAGTGCTCGCCGAAAACGGTGATCGACGTGGGCACGGGGCTCACCTCCCTGCCTCATCTCATGGCCACCTGTGGATTCGTGGTTACGGCCACGGACAATATCGAAGACTATTGGCCGAGCGGCATGTTCAACCGTCACTTCCACCTGGTGAATGACGACATCATGAAAACGCGCGTAGAGGGGCGCTTTGATTTCGCCACCTGCATCAGCACCCTCGAACATATCGAGGACCACCAGGCGGCCGTGAAATCGATGATCAAGCTCTTGAACCCGGGCGGACATCTCGCATTAAGTTTCCCTTACAATGAAAATCGGTACGTACCGAATGCCTACAAGGAACCTGGATCCCACGTAGGAGCGCATATTCCTTACATCGCGCAGGTTTTTTCGCGTAAACAAATCGATCAGTGGTGCAACGCCAACGGGGCACGGGTGGTCGCCCAAGAGTATTGGCAGTGCTACACGGGGGATCTTTGGACCCTCGGCACGCAGATCTATCCGCCGGTGGCGGCGGAAAAAACGGGCAAACACCACCTCAGCTGCCTATTGCTGCAAAAGCTTTAAAGGAGGTTTGCATGGCGAAGGAAAAATTCATTCCCTACGGCCGCCAAAGCATTGATGATGACGACATCCAGTCGGTAGTAGATGTACTGCAGTCTGAATGGCTTACCACGGGACCGATGGTGCCTGCCTTCGAAAAGTCGGTGGCCGACTTTTCCGGTGCCGCGCACGCGGTAGCCGTTTCTAACGGAACCGCCGGCCTTCACTGCGCCATGTTCGCAGCTGGGGTAGGCCCGGGTGACGAAGTAGTTGCGCCCACGATGACTTTCGCTGCCTCCACGAATGCGGCGCTCTACGTGGGGGCTAAGCCCGTTTTTGCGGACATTGACCCAGCTACACTCCTAGTGGATCCCGCTTCGGTGGAAAAGAAAATTACCCCCCGAACCAAAGCCATCGTGGCAGTAGACTACGGAGGCCAAACTTGCGACTACGATTCCCTTTGCGCGATCGCCCAAAGGCACAAACTCATTTTGATTGCCGACGCTTGCCACGCTCTAGGCGCCACTTATAAAGGAAAACCGGCCGGAAAATTGGCCGACTTATCGGTATTCAGTTTTCACCCCGTTAAGCATATCACCACGGCGGAAGGCGGCTTGGTGACCACCGATAATCCCGATTTTGCGCGCCGCCTACGCCTGTTCCGTAGCCACGGCATCAGCACGGATCACCGCGAGCGCGCCGAAAAAGGCATCCTGCACTACGAAATGATTGAACTCGGTTATAATTACCGCTTAAGCGATCTTCAGTGCGCGCTGGGCCTTAGCCAAATGAAGAAGCTTTCCCAGTGGGTCAAACGCCGTAACGAAATTGCTCACGCCTACGCGGAGGGCCTGCGAGACTTCGAAAAGGTAGAATTGCTGAAAGTACGATCGGACTCGATGCACGCATATCACTTATACGTGATCAAACTGCGCCTCGACCGACTTTCGCGCGATCGAAACACGATTTTCTCTGAAATGCGCAATGCAGGTATCGGCGTGAACGTGCACTACCCACCGGTTTATAGCCATCCTTACTATAAGCGCCTGTTCGGCGATCAACGAACAAATTTTCCGGCCACGGAAAAAGTTGCGAGCCAGATCTTAAGCATCCCCATGTATCCGGCCATGACCGACGCCGAGGTGCAGAAAGTAATTTATGCCATTCGAGCGCTTTAGGAAGGCGCTGAAAAAAGCACTTCCCGCTCGCGCCGCATCCGCGCTGCGGGCGGGACGGCACGCCTATCTTTCTCACGGCGCTACCACTTTCGAAGGAATCTACAAAAATCTTGAAGAAGTGGCGCGCGCGCACCCTCACCGCGATTTCGACGACGAAATCATCCTGGCGCAACGTGAGCGTGAAGCCGCAGAAAAATGGAGCGCGGGCCAAAACTGGGATCGTTTCCCCAAAGCAGAGCCGCTTAGCCCCATTTACAATATGATGCCTTTACTCCTCGCTACTATTCTCGAGCGCAAAGCCAACGCGCGCGTGCTCGACTTTGGCGGCGGGCTCGGAGGTGGCTTCGTTGACTGTTGCCGTAGCTTGCCTAATGCCGATCGAATTGAGTTTCGGGTAGTAGAGATGAGAGAAACCCAGGCGCGTGCCAAGAAAATATTCTCGCCCGAGCCACGTATTTCTTTTAGCCACACCTTACCCCCCGGCGATGAAAAATTCGATTTGGTCTACGTTGGCAGCGCCCTTCAATATATCCCCGAGTATAAATCGTTAATGCGCGAACTTGCGGAGCGCGCAGGCCACTACCTCTTCCTCACTAATCATTTTTTGAGCGATTGTCCGACATTTGCGACCGCCCAAAAGAACATGGGGGGCAAGGTGCTGTCCGCCTGGATTTTGAATCACCAGGAAATCCTGGATATCGCAGCGGCGCAAGGCTTTCGATTGATCTACCGATCGGCCAACTACCAGCCTTACCACCGAATGGACAATTTTAGCGAAACCCATCGAGTGAGCGATTCCACTAACCTATTGTTCGCGAAGGCGTAACCCCATCCTTATTTCCCGAAAATTTATGGCAAATGCGGCGAGTCGAATTGCGACGAGCGACAAAGTTTATACCTTTGAAATCCCAGCATTTTTCATCTATACAGGGCTTAGGAAAAATAAAAATGTTAAACAATAAAACAATTCTCGTTACGGGCGGAACCGGCTCCTTTGGACATGAATTCACGAAGATGGCGCTCGAAAAATATAAGCCCAAAAAGCTTATTATTTTTAGCCGCGATGAGCTGAAGCAATCCGAGATGCAGCTCGTGTTTCCGAAATCCAGGTTCCCTAATATTCGGTTTTTCATTGGTGATGTGCGCGATAAAGAACGCCTTCTCCGCGCCTTCGACGGGGTGGATATCGTAGTGCACGCGGCCGCGCTTAAGCAAGTTCCGGCGGCTGAGTACAATCCGCTCGAGGCAATCAAAACCAATATTATCGGCGCCGCCAATATTATCGATGCCGCCCTAGACCGCAAGGTAGAGCGAGTGATTGCCCTCAGCACCGACAAGGCCGCCAATCCCATTAATCTTTACGGCGCCACGAAGCTTTGCTCCGACAAACTATTCGTGGCCGCAAATTCCTATACGGGTGCCAGCAATTCAGCGTTCAGCGTGGTTCGTTACGGAAACGTGGTTGGTAGCCGCGGCAGCGTGATTCCCTTTTTCGAAAAAATGAAAAAGAACGGCACTCTTCCGATCACCGACAAGCGGATGACTCGCTTCTGGATCACCCTAGAGCAGGGCGTGGATTTCGTATTCAAGTGCTTAGAACGCACCGTAGGAGGCGAGATCTTTGTTCCCAAAATTCCGAGCATGAATATTATGGATTTGGCGGAAGCGATTGCGCCGGAGTGCAAACATGAGTTCGTGGGGATTCGGCCCGGCGAGAAGCTCCACGAAATATTGGTGCCAGAAGACGACGCCCGCCGAACCATAGTGATGAAAGATTATTTCATCATAAAACCGGAATTTGGGTCGTGGTCTCACGATCGCGAGAAGCATGGCGAAGCCAAACCTTGCCC
>JACCDG010660428.1_pt1 | contig 15542 bp, 14 predicted proteins | sample 7442471 | NCBI WGS metagenome assembly JACCDG01 (sample SAMN15323444, study PRJNA562643) | freshwater metagenome | isolation source: river surface water | place: USA:Blue River Watershed | collected 2017-08-17
GCCACCAAGCGTACCGTCAACGATAATATCTCCGGTGTGTATGTCCAGTCCGTCGATAGTCTCGTTTTTAAGTACAGAAATATGAGTCATATTAAAGAACACCTATTTGCCCTAATTTATCTGCAAGGGCGTCAGCCTGCTTTTCAACCACTTTTTTATAATCGTTCCATGCTTTTTCATTCCAGATTTCTGCGCGGTTCTGTACACCAATCACCACAACCTTACTGGTAAGCCCTGAACGAATTTTTAAATTTTCCGGGATTAATATTCGGCCGTTTGAATCAACATCGAGGCTCTGTGCCTGACCAAACATAAATCGCGAAAAACTTCTGTTATCACTTGCAAGCATTGATGAATCAGAGAGTTTCTCTGATATCTTCTCCCACTCTTTATGAGTAAACAATGAAAGACAATTATCAAGCCCTGGAGCAATCACAACACGCTTCCCCATCGCTGTGCGGAATTTAACTGGCAATGACATACGGTTCTTGTCATCGAGTGTGTGAGTGTATTCTCCGATTAACATAGTGATTTTTGGGTGAAATTTTATTTACCACTTTATCCCACCTGCTTTAATTATAAACCACTTCATCCCACATCGCAAACAAAAACCCCACTCAGTGTGTGGATAAGTACGGAAGGATTTACTAGACAAAAAATAGTAATTATTATACTATTTTATCTAAGAAAACAAACGATTATGAAAGTTAACAAGCTCATTCCAAAATCAAGGGTGATGATGCCTTTTTTAAAAAATCTTCGTAAGAGTGGAAAACTTCATTCCTTTTTAGAAGCCGCAGCAAAAGGAAATGTTCCACATTCTATTGATTTAGAAAAGTATGGTTCAACATCAGTAGGTTAAATCTACAAAAACACATCCTTAAAGCAAAAGCCCCTCAAAGTATCTTTGAGGGGCTTTTTTATTTTGTATTTTAATTATTCTCTTTTGGCTTCATGAGTGGAAAGAGTTGTGTCTCACGAATCGGCTTGTCTACAAGAAATGCAAAGAGACGTTCTCCAAATCCAAAACCACATGTCGGAGGCATACCGTGTTCGAGCATTTCTACGAATTCCCATTCTGGCATCATCGCCTCATCATCCCCACGATCAATCAATACCTGCTGGGCTTCAAATCGTTCACGCTGATCTATCGGGTCATTGAGCTCAGAGAATCCATTACCTACCTCACTCCCCGCAATAATAATCTGAAATCGTTCGGTAAGGTCGGGATTGTCTTCACACGCTTTTGCAAGAGGAGAAACAATTTTTGGATGATGCACGAGAAATGCTGGACCACTGATATTCTTGCGACAATATTTCCACAGTGTATCCGTCAATCGTTCACGATTGTTACCGTCGTATTTTACACCGAGTTCATCGAGTTTGTGTGCCATTTCTTTTTCGGTTGCAGAGAGTACATCAATCCCTGTCTGTGTGAGAACTTCATTTCGATAATCAATAATCTTCCATTCGTCAGCAAAATCAAAACTATGCCCACGTGTTGTGAATTTTGTTGTACCGAATACTTCGAGTACAATCGTAGTGTAGAGCTCCTGTGCGAGCTTCATACCGTCTTTATAGTTCGCATACGCCATATAAAACTCCATGTTTGTAAATTCTTGGATATGTTCAGGACTACTACCTTCATTGCGATAGGCACGACCTATTTCAAATGTTTTTGGAAAACCTGCAGACATGAGACGCTTCTGCCAGAGTTCACCAATGGAAATACGAAGAAATACATTGATATCAAAATCCTTGTGATGAGTTTTAAATGGATTTGCTTCTCCGCCACCAGTTGTGACTTCGAGTGTTGGTGTTTCTACTTCGAGAAAACCGTGTGATTTCATAAATACACGTGTGACTTCCCAGAACCGTGATTTCTTTTCAAACATCTCACGTAAATCATCACTCGTAAAAATATCTAAATAACGTTTACGAAAACGCTCTTCGATATCTTGAAGTCCATTCCATTTGTCTGGTAGTGGTGCGAGAGCCTTGGTAAGCATTCTCCAACTGGTCACCGCGAGGGTTTGTTGTTCTGTCTTTGTGGTAAAGAGTGTACCAGTCACCTCAATGAAATCTGCACCATCTACTGTATCGCGAAAAAGTTCAAAGTGTTCATCAGAGAGATCACCTTTTTTGACGAGCCCCTGAAAGAGTGCGGTGCCGTCAGTAAAATTAAAAAAGATAAGTGCACCTTGTCCGCGGATTGTAGTCACACGACCAGCAAGTGTCACTGACGTACTCGTAGATGCAAGTAAATCAAAACCGTCAATTACTTCACGAATCGTATGTGTACGAAATGAAGATGCAGTAAATGGATTCATTCCTGCATTCTGTAAGATATTTATTTTTTCAAGACGAGCCTGTCGTAATTCTTCAAGTGATGCCATAGGCTCTATTGTATATCAACGAGTGTGTATTTGACTAGACCCTTTGGAGTTGAGATGGATACGACATCACCTTTTGATTTACCAAAAATAGCTTCACCAAGCGGTGATTTATGAGAAATTTTATTTTGAGCCATATCTGCTTCTTCGGCACCAACAATACTGTATGTTGTGGTATCTTTTGAGCCTTCTTTGCGAACAGAGACTGTTGTTCCAATCTCAACTTTTGTACTGTGATGTCTTTTTACAACAACCGCAGATTGCAAGATATATTCAATCTGATTAATACGATCTTCTGTTTTACCTTGATCTTCTCGAGCCTGATGATATTCTGCATTTTCAGACAAATCACCAAGAGCCTTGGCTGCCTCGAGCGCCTCAATAATCTCCTTTCGCTTTACCGTCTTTAGGGTTTTAAGCTCTTCGAGGAGTGATTGTTTCTTTTCTTCAGTTATATAACTTGTCTGATCCATACAGATATATATTATTTATATACGCCGATTATACGTTTTTAGGGGTCATAAGTCAAAGAAACTTACTTGACATATTCTGGTGTGTATAGCCTCATATAATCAAGAACTTCAGCCATAACACGTGTCGCATTTCCCGATGCAGACTTTGGACCACGCTCCATAAGTACAACAAACACATACCGTGGTTTTTCATACGGAAAGAATCCGACTATCCATGAGTTTGTATTAGTATTACCATATCCGACCTGTGCAGTACCCGACTTTGCTGCGACTTCTACCCCTGGAATATTGAGTGCTTTACCTGTCCCTTCGGTCACAACATCACGCATACCCTCTTTTACAATCTTCATCTTTGCACTATCAATAGAAATCTGGGTAACTTTTGAGGCGTAGACTTCGTCATTGTGTAATACATGTGGTGTCGGTAATATTCCGTCAGTTGCAATACCCGCTACGGCACGAGCCATCTGAAGTGGCGTCACCTGAAATCCATATTGTCCGATTGAGGTGTTATACGTATCGCCGACACGCCATGGTTCACCTTTAAATGTTTGCGCCTTCCATTCTGGTGTTGGGATAATTCCGGCTTTTTCTCCACCCAAATCTATTCCTGTTTTATCTCCAATACCAAATAATTTTGAATACATATCAATTTTCAGAATACCAAGACCTTTTTGATCTTGATACCCTCCACCGATTTGATAGAAATAAATGTCAGACGATACGGCAATTGCTTTTCGCATGTCTACATATCCAAATACATCATGGTCTTTGAAAATAGAAACTTTATCAGGAAAATACGGATTAGGAATTGATAATGTTCCATTTGCAAGAATACGCTTGAGGGGGCTAATAATATCTTCAACAAGCGCTCCATATGCAAAAAAAGGCTTTACGATAGATCCCGGTGTGTATAACCCAGAAATAGAACGATTCAAAAAAACTTTTCGTTTATCAGAAAAATACCCACTGATTGTTTTCTTGTCAGTTCGCTCAGAGAGAATATTTGCATTGTATTCTGGATAACTTACCATTGTCAGGATTTCCCCTGTCCACGCATCCATGATAATACCCGAACCACCAGAGAACGATGAACCGTGCGCCATAGCAGAAATAGAGTCGTGCATTTTTTTCTGTATTCGTGCATCGACTGCAAGTGTGAGCGTCTTGCCTTGCTCTGGAGGAGAAACAATATTTTCAGATTGAATATCTCCTGCAACATCTGTTTCAGTGATACGCATGCCATTCGTACCAGTCAGTACATCATTGTACGCCTTTTCAACACCATCACGTCCAATAAAAATATCTTGCCAATATCGTCCAGATGAATCTTTTGCAGGAGGACTGACATATCCGAGGAGTAAACTAAAACCAGGATCTTTGATGTAGGCACGAATCGGTGAAGAAAACTTATTAATATCAGAAGGATTCCAAATATTCCATGCGAGAAGTGTCCCCATTCGGTCATAGATAAGACCACGATCAGCAAAAATAGGCTGTCTCACTAATGTATTATTTTCACTCTTTTTGAAATAATATTCACCTTTGACTAATTGAAGAGAACCAAGTTTCCAAAGAAAAATACACGTAACACTCGCAAAAAATAAACCGAGAAATACAATTGACCGCTTTGGTATTGCTTGTTCAATACGGCCTTCAAATTGTTGCACATTAAAATTAGGAAGATTTGTCGAATCAAGAAAAATCTCATCAGGATTAATTTCATGGTGTGTTCGATTTCTTTTCTTAAAAAATTTCATGATGTATAGAAAATAATAGACCGTCTCAATTCTTGTAAACCAAAATACAATGCAAGGACGCTCACACTGTACCATAACGGATCAGAGAACCACCCAAGACCTTCAACTCCATAGAGTGCGTAGACAAAAACAGCAATACCAAGGTATTCATAAAAACGATCAAATAAAAACATGCCAATAATAGCAAGGATTGCGGTCGCATACCACGGGAGTGCAAAAAGACCGATACAGAGAATGATATCAAAAAAAGCACGCTTCATATCGTGTAGTATACCCGAAGAACACACGAAAATATAGTCGATATACCCTATTCCTCACGATTACGCACCATTCGATACAGAAAACGAAGTACGATAAAAATAAAAAGTGCAGATACGAGATAGAACACAAATTGTGTCGAAAGACAAAAACGACACACCATTAGAAAAATTAATGTTATTTGCGCAATAGGTTTATCGGTACCTGAAGGATTTTTTTTCTCAGAGAGCACATCGATTTTCTTCTCTGTCTCTTTTATTTTTTTCTGAACAGATGCGTATGTATCAAGACGAAATGCTTCTACACGAGAAAAGAAACGAGAAACAGGAAGTCTGACAGATGAAGGAACAGCGTCGTTAAGCGCAGTCTCTACATTGCGGAAAAATTGTGATGACGCCATATCAAGAGACGGTGCAGTCTCACGCACAGAAGTACTCCCTCCTACGGGTACGAATTTAACATCTTCGGCTGTTGTACGATTATCGAGAATAACTGATTCTTTTTTCCCTGCAGTTGTAATCGTTGATGAGATAATCTTTGCAGAAATAACATGATCCCCCGCGGTGACATTCCACGAAACAGAAACATCTTTTAATTGTTCTTTTTCAAGTACAACATCACGAGTTCCGAGGACTGTTGTTTTGTCGTAAAATTCAACACGAACATTGATTGGTTCTGGGTTGGCATTCCATACAACGGTATAGATTTTTACGGTATCACCAGCAACAAGAGTATCTTTTGAATACCAAATTTGCCCAGGAATAAATCCTGTTGACGATGCCTGTACGTGTGATGCGTACCCCACACACACAAACACAAAGATAACTAAAAGACTACGCCAATACGTCTTCATACGGTAGTTACTTGAGAGTAAATGAAGCTTTTACTGTAAGCATAATTGTCTTTTCTATTTTTGAAGTATCGTATGAACCATAGTCAGAAACGTCAGTTGAATGTGCAGACATAACTTGTACGACTCCTGATGAGGCACTCGTAAGTGTTCCTACAGACTTCCCTGATGATTCGGCAAGTTTACCAGCGCGTGCTTTTGCGTCGGCGATAGCATCTGCGAGCATTGCGACACGCTCTTCAGGTAATTTGCTATACGTAAATTCAAGATTCTGAGTAGCAAAGACAACTCCTTTTTCAATAAGTGGTTGTGTATTTTTAGCAATATCACTAATCATATTTACATCAGATGAAGTAACGTCGATTGTCTGACGAAGAGTGTATGAGCGTTCAGCGCCTTGCTGTTGGTCATAGTTCTGATCCATAAAAACTGGAGAGATGACGATGTGTTCAGCAGGAATATTTTTCTCTTTCAAAAATGCTTTTACATTCTCGAGATCACGCGCCATATCAGCGTACCCTTGCTTGAGTGTTGATACTTTCGCAATACGAGTAGTGACACCTGTCCATTTCACATGATCAGCTGTCACCTGTTTTGATGCTGAACCAGTAACAGTTAATGTGTTATTAAAAGAGGCAACAGAATAAAATGTATACGCACCAATACCTGTACTGATAATAATCGCAAGTGCGACAAGTAACCGAGCATTAATAAAAGATGTCTTTTGTGTTTGTTCCATATATATGAAGTATAGCATGATACTCTCATCCCACCACCATCTATTCTGATTGACCTTATGGCAAAGAGGGGCTATACTCTCAAAAAAAACCTTACACGTATGGTACATTCAAAAAAAATATCCCCTGACAAAAAAACACCCCCGATTGGAGTTGGAGTAGCTCACTCTAAAAACGTTGCAATTGAACATCTTTTTCGACCCCATGACTGGAAAATCCCCGAGATGGAAATTATCGAAAATCAAAACGACCACCGAGGCGTTATGTTGCGAGAACTTGCAAGAAAGTATGCCGTGAACAGAATCTATGCCCCAAAGCCAACACTCTTTAATGGACGTGTGTGTCGTCCAGGTGAACTCAAAGAACATTTCCTTATCGAACGAGACATTACCATCTATCGTGGAGCAAATGCTGATGGTGTTGTTGTACCAAGAGGTGCTGGATTTTTTATCACCTCAGCAGATTGTCCGACAATTGTTCTGTGTGATATTCCTCATGACATCCTGATTGCAGCACACGCTGGACTCTGGTCGCTTCTTGATAAATCACTCGTATTCGGCACCTCACCACAGGAACCACGACCACACGCAAGTGTTGTTGATGCCATAATGGCACATCTTCCGAAACACAACCGTGAACATCTTGAGATTATTATCACCTGTGGTATTGATTCATCGCAGTATGTATTTGATCCTTTGCATCCCCAATATGGAGGTGCGAACAAACAACTACTTACGTATCTTGATTCAACGTATGGAGAAAATACCAATCCTAAAAACCAAGATGGAAAACCATATCTCTCACTCAAATCAATTATCAAACACCAATTTGAGCGATATGGTATTGACCCGCACACGATTCATCATGATGGTATTGATACCTATAGTGATGTTGATCACAATGGTGACTACAAGTATTGGAGCAATGCGCGTGCGCATCATCAAAAAAAAGAATCTCAGATTCCAAAACGAAATGGTGTATTTGTTGCTCACAAGCGTTCGTAAACAATCGTACAATTACGAGAAAGCGTGCAGACAGAATGTCTGCACGCTTTTTTATTGCACAGAAAGAGATACATACGATACAATACAATCATGAAAAAAGCACACCTTATTGGTATTTGCGGAAAGGGCATGGCAGGACTTGCAGTGCTTTTGAAATCACAGGGATATACGATATCAGGGAGTGATGAGGGGTTTTATGATCCCATGTACAGTTATCTCACACTACACGGAATTACATTCACAAAAGGATATGCACCACAGAATATCCCTGCTGACGCAGAGATGATTATTATTGGTAAACACGCCAAGCTCACACCAGAATCAAACGAAGAAGTACGAGATGCATTCTCTGGAAATATCCCCGTAAAATCATTCCCTGAAATTATCAATGAACTAACCACACATACACACAATATCGTTGTGGCGGGAAGTTTTGGTAAATCAACATGCACAGCACTTATCAGTTGGTGCTTACGTAATGCGGGTAAAGACCCTTCATACTTTATCGGAGCAACTCCATACGGATTTACAGAGAGTGCACATATCGGAACAAGTGATATTTTTGTGCTTGAAGGAGATGAATACCCTTCATCAAATTGGGACCCGACATCAAAATTCCTCTACTATAATCCACGTACGATACTCCTCACCTCAGGAGAACACGACCACGTCAACATCTTTCCAACACTCGAATCATATCTCGCGCCATTTAAAAAACTCGTTACACTCCCAAAAGAAGATGACTGTATTATTGCGTGTGCAACAGGAGCACACATAGACGAAATCCTTACTCATACAAAAACTCGTATCGTTACCTATTCACTTTCAGATACACGAACAGATTGGTACACAGCAGATATTTCGTATGGTGAAGTCTCATCACTCACGATATACCACCAAGGAACTCCGTGTATCGAACTTACAACAACACTTCTCGGGTCACATAACATAGAAAATATCGTTGGCTGTGTTGCGCTTCTTCTCGAAAAAAATCTTCTCACAAAAGAAGAAATTGTACGTGGTGTCGAAAGTTTCAAAGGTGTCGAGGGGCGACTTGATAGAAAAGAAGGTGATTCATCGGTAATTGTATTTGAAGGATTTGGATCATCACACGCAAAACTCACATCTCTCTTTGAAGCACTCACACTTCATTATCCATCAAAAAATATTGTAACCGTTTTTGAACCTCATACATTTAGCTGGAGAAATAGAGGTGCACTTTCTTGGTATTCACATATCTTTTCTCCTGCACATACAGTACTTGTCTTTGACCCACCAACACACGGAGCACATACACAAGAAAATCTCTCCCTCGAGGAAATCGTAGAGAAAATAAGCGAACATCACCCTCGTGTATTCCCTTTTCGAAACAAAGAAGAAGGTCTCAACCTCATACAAAAATACACGATGAGCGATGATATCATCCTCCTTGTTACCTCAGGAGACCTTGGAGGTATTATTCCCGAAGTACAACCTCTTGTAGAAAAATTATTTCCCCGAAAGAATAAAACAGTTCTGTAATTCTTCCCTATCGTCAAAATGAGTTTTTACCCCTTGTATATCTTGGTATGTTTCGTGACCCTTACCTGCAACAAGAATATAATCCCCTGTTTGTGCACGCGAACATGCCAATCTGATTGCATCCCTACGGTCAGAAATAATATCTACTTTTTCTTCTGGAAGCCCTACAATACCCTTTCTCATGTCTTCTAAGATACTCTCTACTGTCTCGCTTCGAGGATTATCTGACGTCAGAATAAGTACATCACTCATCTCATACCCAATACGTGCCATGAGTGGACGCTTGCTTTTGTCTCTATCACCTCCGCATCCAAAGACAGAAATAATTTTCCCTGCTCCTTTCATGTCTTGTATTGTGCGAAGAACATTTTCGAGTGCATCAGGAGTGTGTGCATAATCCACAATTCCTATTATTCCATTTGTACTTTTTACATATTCAAATCGTCCACGAACTGGATCAAGATTTTTAATTATTTCTTTTATTTCTTCACCGTCTTCACCGAGTAGGACTGCAGTCGCATAGAGAGCGAGTGTATTGTACGCATTGAATTCGCCAATCAGTTTCGTATCGAGCTTCTCATGAAATCCCGCTTCATTTTTTATTGCATAAAAATGTTTGTGCGCCTTGGTATCGACAAGCATATATTCCCCATTCTCATCATCTTTATTTGAGAGTGCAAATGCTCCCTCCGGCAACATATCAAAAAAAGTTTTCTTTGCGTCACGATACTTCTCAAATGTTTTGTGATAGTCCAAATGGTCGAGTGTTAGGTTTGTAAATACTCCACCGGCAAATTTCATACTACTAATACGTTTTTCGGAAACTGCATGCGAGCTCACTTCCATAAAACAATACGTGCACCCACTCTCAACCATCCGAGAAAGAAGTGACGCAAGAGTTATTGGGTCTGGTGTTGTACGTACAGCCTCGTACACTTCATCATGTATCATATTTGAAACAGTCCCCATCATACCAACTCGATATCCACGAGTACGAAATAGTTGATACAGAAGCGTCACTATCGTCGTCTTGCCGTTTGTACCAGTTACACCAACGACACGCATTTTCTCTGTGGGGTGTCCATAAAATGCCTGTGCAATATATCCAGCAGATGCATGACTATCAGCAACCTTTATATAGACAATAGAATCATCGTACGAAGGGAGCTCTCGCTCATGAACAATAACAGTTGCCCCTCTGGTAATTGCATCAGGAATAAAAGCATGTCCATCAACACTATTTCCCGCAAGCGCGATAAACATACTGCTGGGGATACATTCCAAAGAGGAAATTGTCACTGCAGATACACATACATCATCAATAGGATGTGATGCACGATATGGTATACGAGCGATACAATCTGAAAGATTCTTCATAACTTCTCATACTGTATCACAGTAAAAAACAAAAAAGAAAGGCGTCGCCTTTCTTTTTTAAATACTTACGCTGCCTCTGATAAAAATGAATAAATTATGTCTTTTGTCTCTTTCGCTGCATCTTCGAGAATCATATTTTCAATCACATGATCAATGAGTTGATTTTCGGCATACATTTGTTCTTGCACGGCAGTCTCAAGCCTCTTTCTGATTTCGTCTTCTGTTTCAGTAGCACGAAGACCTAATCTCTTACGAAGCACAGGAAGAGGTGCATGGGCAAAAATCGATACTGCATTTTTACCAAACTTTTTCTTTAGATTCAATGCACCACGAACATCAACATCAAATACAACAATTTTTCCCTCGTGTCCGAGTTGTGCAACCTCAGAAAGAAGTGTTCCGTAAAACTCACCGTGATTTTCTTCATACTCAAGAAATTCACCATTGTTAACTCTTCGAAGAAATTCTTCTCGCGACATAAAGAAATAATCAACGCCTTCTTTTTCACCATCACGAATCTTGCGAGTTGTAGCACTGACTGAAAACGAAAGACGAGGGAAAAGTGCTAACATCATTCTTGCAAGAGTAGTTTTACCTGAACCCGAAGGTCCACAAAAAATAACAACTTTTGTGTTGGGATATATAATAGTATTCATAATATATATATATATTTAATTTAGTATTAAAATAACATATATACACCATATAGTCAAAATAATCGTTTTCTGATAATATCAAATTATATGAAAATCCTAGCGATTGAATGTTCATGTGACGACCCCAGAAGTAATCCGACAAAGTCGGATACTACGGGGCGAGATGGATTAATATAACTAACTATAACGTATACATCTTTTATGAAAATACTAGCTATTGAAACAAGTTGTGATGACACATGTGTTGCAGTTCTCGAAGCCAAACCAAGTAAAACTGGTGTGTCTTTTACGACACATTCACACGTTGTACAATCTCAACCAATTCATACGAATTACGGAGGTGTATTTCCTGCGATGGCAAAACGCGAGCATATAAAAAATATCGTCCCTGTGTATGAGGAAGCATTGAAGAAAGCAAAGAATCCAAAGATTGATCTCATTGCTGTCACTGTCGGGCCAGGACTCGAGCCAGCACTCTGGGTAGGAATCACCTTTGCTCAAGAATTGGCGGAAAAGCTTGGTGTGCCCGTTGTTCCTGTGAATCACATGGAGGGGCATATTCTCTCTATTCTCCCAAGCAAAGGAAAAACATTCACATGGAAGACCAAGAATACTCTCTTCCCTGCGCTTTCACTACTTGTCTCAGGTGGACATACAGAACTCGTACTTGCACAGGATATTGGAAAATATAAACTCATCGGACAAACCCGAGATGATGCAGTTGGTGAAGCATTTGATAAGGTTGCACGAATGCTCGGACTTCCCTATCCAGGTGGACCAGAAATTTCAAAACTAGCAGAACAAGAGCGAAGACACAATGCTTCAGGAAGACTTGCGCAGATCGACAGACCGAGCAGAGAAAATTTTCAGCAGAAAATTATTCGTACTGACGGAAGTACTTTGTCGAGCGAGTCAGACAAGATTCATTTCCCCCGTCCAATGATTCATTCGAAAGATTTTGATTTTTCATTTTCAGGTTTGAAAACTGCGGTACTCTATTATATCCGTGACCACACACCACTAACAGAAGAAATGAAATCCGAAATCGCTCGGGAATTTGAAGATGCAAGTATTGAAGTCATTGCCTCTAAAACACTTCGTGCTCTCGAAAAATACAAAGCTCGTACGCTTATCGTTGGTGGTGGAGTCTCTGGAAATACATATTTACAAAAGACACTTAAAACTAAACTTAAAAAAATATCACCGAAAGTAACAGCCCACTTCCCTGTAAAAGGACTCAGTACCGACAATGCGCTCATGATTGCTATCGCGGGATACTTCGCATCCCAAAAGAAAAACAAAAAAGGTGCCCGAATTAATTCGGACACCTTACGTGCTAGTGGAAATCTTACTTTTTAATTTCCTCTACCTTCTCGCAATTTTCTTTCTTTTCTTCCTCTTTTTCCTTTGCGTTATTTATTGCGCAATAAATGGCGTAGAAAAAAGAACCTCCTGCTAATATCACTCCAATAAAAAAACCCCACATCTTTTCACCATTAATGAAAAAATTTAAACCCTGAAGAAAGAAACAAAGAGCTAAGATAAATAAAGTAATAACATTCAATGAAATTTTCATAAAAATAATTTTTAATTTAGGTATATTATATCATATATAATATATATTGTCAATAAAGAAAATTTACCTTAAAAATGCTATATTTTCTATATGACTTCTGAATATAAAGAACCCAACATCGACCCGAAACTTCTCAAACCGTACGACCCGCAAACGACTGAAGACCGTATTTATTCGCTCTGGAACGAGAGCGGATTTTTCAATCCTGATATTTGTATAGAGAAAGGAGTGACTGACAAAAATGCTGAAGTGTTTAGTATGGTTATGCCTCCGCCAAATGTAACGGGTATTCTCCATATGGGGCACGCACTAATGATAACCATCGAAGATATTATGGTTCGTTTTGCTCGCATGCAAGGTAAACGCACACTTTGGCTTCCTGGGACTGACCACGCTGCTATCGCTACTCAATCAAAAGTTGAAAAAATGATTGAAAAAGAAGAAGGTAAGAGAAAAAGCGACCTTGGTCGTGAAGAATTCCTCAAACGAGTCAATGCATTTGCACAAGACAGTCACGACACGATTATGAATCAAGTAAAAAAAATGGGAGCATCTGTCGACTGGTCTCGTGAAGCATTTACCCTCGACGAGAAACGCTCACTCGCTGTTCGTACGGCGTTTAAGAAAATGTATGATGACGGACTTATTTATCGCGGACACCGAGTTGTAAACTGGGACCCAAAAGGTCAGACCGTAATTTCTGATGACGAGATAGTGTACGAAGAACGAAAATCAAAACTCTATACATTCAAATATGGAAAGAACTTCCCTATTTCTATTTCAACAACACGCCCTGAAACAAAAGTCGGCGATGTCGCTGTTGCTGTACACCCGACAGATGAACGATATGCCGAATTCATTGGACGCGAATACGATGAAGTATTCTGTGGTGTGCCTATTCATATAAAAATTATTGCCGATGAGAGTGTCGAAAAAGAATTTGGCACGGGAGCGCTTGGTGTCACACCTGCACATAGTCAGATAGACGCAGATATTGCGACACGTCACAATCTACCTACAAAACAAGTTATCAATGAATACGCCAAGATGACTGTCGGTGGAGAAAATCTACACGGCAAGAAAACAACTGAAGCACGAGAAGTAATCGTTGAATGGCTTCGAACCGAGGGACTACTTGAAAAAGAAGAGGATGTTACTCAAAATATTTCTACTGCTGAACGCTCGGGCGGAATTATCGAACCACTTCCTAAATTACAATGGTTTATTAATGTGAACAAGCCAATCACTGACCGTGAAGGAAAAACTCTTAAAGAACTCATGCTTGAGCCAATTCAAAGTAAAACGATTGATGTGATCCCAGAAAGATTCGAGAAAGTGTATTCAAACTGGGTTGGTAATCTCCGTGATTGGTGTATTTCTCGTCAGATTTGGTATGGGCATCGGATTCCTGTCTGGTATAAGGGAGAAGAAATATACTGCGGAGTAAACCCTCCTGAAAATATAGAAAACTGGGAGCAAGACCCTGACACACTCGATACATGGTTCTCGTCTGGACTGTGGACATTCTCAACTCTTGGCTGGCCAGAACAAACAGACGATATCCAAACATACCACCCAACAAATATTATCGAGACCGGATATGAGATTATTTTCTTTTGGGTTGCACGTATGATTCTCATGTCGCAATACCTTATTGGTGAAATTCCATTTAAAACTGTCTACCTTCATGGTACGGTGCGTGATGCTCAAGGACGCAAGATGAGTAAATCTCTCGGCAATGGTATCGACCCGATTGATATTGCCAACAAGTATGGGGCTGATGCTGGACGAATGGCAGTAGTGATGGGAACTGCGCCAGGAACAGACAGTAAAATATCAGAAGACAAAATCAAGGGCTATAAAAATTTTGCAAACAAACTTTGGAACATCACACGGTTTATTCTTTCCTCTACTGAGGGTATACCTTACGATAGAGAATTTTCTACATACACCGACGCTGACAAATTACTCATCGCTGAGCGTGATGAATTATTTGCAACAATCACCAAAGAAATGACAGAGTATAAATTCTATCTCGCTGGTGAGAAACTCTACCAATATGCGTGGACACGCCTCGCTGATGTAATCATCGAAGAAAGTAAAATAATTCTCACGGGTACAGATGAAGAAGCGAAACTATCCCGCGCACAATTCCTCCTTGATACACTCGCAAAAGTCATCACCACACTTCATCCATTCATGCCATTCGTTACCGAAGAACTCTGGTCATTGCTCCCTCATAAAGAAAAGCAATTACTCATCGTAACTAAGTGGCCATATGGAAATACTCTTTAAAAACCCAGAGACATTACTCTACGCCATTTTAGGTGGTGCAGTTCCTGCGATTCTCTGGCTCTGGTTTTGGCTCAAAGGTGAAGACGAAGAAGATGACCCTGAGCCACGCGGACTTATCGCACTGTGTTTTATTATTGGTGCGATTATGGTTATTGGAGCAATCTGGCTTGAAAAACTTTCTCTTCCCTATCTCGGTGAACGAACCATGCAAATTATTGTATGGGCAAGTATTGAAGAAATTCTTAAGCTCATCGGTGTCGCACTTATCGTATTTGGTAATAGCAACCTTGATAGACCGATTGATTATCCGATGTATTTTATTGCAGTCGCTCTCGGATTTGCTGCATTTGAAAATGTCCTCTATCTCATACAACCACTTGAAACCAGCGGAACAATTGTCGGTATGATGACAGGAAACTTGCGATTCCTTGGGTCAACACTCCTCCACGCTATCGCAAGTGCAATGATTGGAAGTGCACTTGGACTCTCATTCTATACACAACGATATCGTAGTTTCTATCTTTTCTTTGGTCTTTTGTGTGCAATCGTGTTGCATAGTATCTTTAATTTTTTTATAATGAAAGGAAGCGGTGAAAACTTTCTCTCAGTGTTTGGATTTTTGTGGGTCGTCGCGATTATTAA
>JACCDG011791349.1_pt1 | contig 15542 bp, 18 predicted proteins | sample 7442471 | NCBI WGS metagenome assembly JACCDG01 (sample SAMN15323444, study PRJNA562643) | freshwater metagenome | isolation source: river surface water | place: USA:Blue River Watershed | collected 2017-08-17
TGGCCGCTGCCACTTCAACGAGGCGACAACGGATGAGGGGATAGACGCCCTTCGCCAGTATCGACCTGAGTACGACAGCAATAACCTGACATTCAAGGACCGCCCGTTGCACAATTGGACAAGCCACGCGGCGGATGCCTTCCGATATATGGCAATGGCCTATCGTGAGATAGCGCCTGCCGCTGCGCCCAAGCCACCGGGCAAGACGATCCAGAACATGAGCCTGAACGACGCCTGGAAGCACCTGGCGGCACCGCAGAAGGGCGAACGCATTTGAGCGAAGAAAACACCGAAGAACGCAGCCCGGAACAGCAGGAACAAGACTTCTGGACCAAGGAAGTCGAACGTTCTGAAGGGCATTTCCGTGACTGGTGGGTGGCGGGCGACAAGCTCATGCGCCTGTACCGGAAGCAGTCCAGCGAAAACAGCGGCAAGCGCAAGTTTGCCATGCTGTGGGCCAATACTGAGGTTCTGAAGCCGTCCATCTATGCGCAGGCTCCAAATCCGCAGGTGTCGCGCCGCTTCAAGGACAAGGATCCGGTAGGCCGTACGGCGGCAGAGTTGCTGGAACGCGCATGTTCCTTCGAGGTGGAACGCCGTGACCTGAACAGCGTCTTGCGCCATGTGCGTGACGATTTGCTTTTGCCCGGACGTGGTCAGGCATGGGTGAGGTATGAGGCGCAGGTTGACGAGGCCGGGAACCTTGTGGACGAGTACGCCTGCCCGGAATACCTGCACCGCAAGCAGTTTATCCACGGTCCCGCCCGCACATGGCATGAGGTACCGTGGGTCGCCAAGATTTCCTTCCTCAGCAAGGGGCAGGGCAAGAAGCGGTTTGGCAAGAAGTGGAGGGATGATTTCCCCACCGAGAGCCAGACCGACAGCAAGACCAACAGGGGCAGCGACGACCCCAACAAGGGCACGACGGGCAAGGTCAAGGTCTATGAGATTTGGGACAAGTCCACCCGTCAGGTGATCTTCTTCATCAAGGGAACCGAGGCTCTGCTGGACAAGGGACCGCCTCCGCTTAACTTCGACAATTTCTGGCCGTGTCCGCCGCCTGTCTTCTCGACCATCACCAATGACAGCCTGATCCCAGTTCCGGACTACAAGTATTATCAGGACCAGGCCGAGGAAATCGACGACCTCACGCAGCGCATTGCGTCCCTGACGGACGCCCTCAAGCTGGTGGGGTTCTATCCCCTGGGTGCCGAAGGTGGCGTGTCGCAGGCGCTTGAGAAGGCGCTAGACCCGAATGTGGAAAACCGCCTGATCGGTGTTCCTTCATGGGCGGCATTCTCCGAACGCGGCGGCGGCAAGGCCATCGAATGGCTTCCGGTGCGCGAGGTGGCGGAAACCCTGCGCGGGTGCGTTGAACTCCGCACACAGCTTATCCAGGACGTGTACCAAATCACCGGCCTGTCAGACATTCTCCGTGGCTCCACGAATGCGGATGAAACAGCCACTGCCCAAAGCCTCAAAGCACAGTGGGGTTCCGTCCGCATTCGTGAGCGCCAAAAGGAAATGGCCCGCTTTGCCCGCGACCTTGTGGGCCTGATGTGCGAAATTATCGCGGAGCATTACGACCCGCAGCGCATTGCGCAAATGGCGAACATGGTGCCGGAGCAGCCCCCGGTTCAGGCTCCACAAGCCCCCATGCAGCCGGGAATGCCCGCGCCGCCTGACCCTGCCATGGTCAAATACCAGCAGGAAACGGCAAAACTCCAAGCCGCGTTCGCATTGCTCAGGGATGAGCGCCTGCGTGGCTTCCGCATTGACATCGAGACGGATTCCACCATCCAGCCCGACGAGGACGCCGAAAAGCAGCGCCGGGTTGAGTTTGTCACTGCCGTGGGTGACGTGTTCCAGAAGGCAATACCGGTGGCGCAGACCGTGCCTGAAACGCTGCCCATGCTGGCGGAAACGCTTCTGTTCGTGGCCCGTGGCTTCCGTGCTGGCAGAACGCTGGAAGATACGATCGAACAGGCCATGGACAGCCTAAAGGCCAAGGTGCAGCAGCCGCAGCCCAATCCAGAGGCGGAAAAGGCCAAGGCAGAAGCTGCCTACAAGGAAAAGGAATTGGCCACGAACGCCGAGACGGAGCGCACGCGCCTCGCCAACGAGCAGGCCAAGTTTACGGCTGAGAATGCCACGAAAGAGCGCCAGTTGACGCTGGACTTCCAGCATAAGGAAAAGGCGCTTGCCTTTGACGCCTTTGTAAAACTCCAGCAGCTTGAGAGCCAAAACGCCCTCGACCAGCGGAAAATGGCTAGCGAAGAAGCCAAAGCGGTTCAGCAGCAGACCCAGAAGGCCGACACAGAAGCAAAGTCAGGCGCATTCGCCATGAAAGGCGCTGAACACGTCGCCAAGGCTCTGGCCGAGGTTGCCGTGTCCATCAAGGAAATCGGCCAAGCCGTCCTGCAGGACAAGGCCGAGGACCGGGCAGAACGGTCAAAGCCAAAATCAGTCACAACGCCCGACGGGCGCGTTTATTCTCTCTCATAGGTGGCACATGTCAAAAGGTAACACATTTGAAAATGACCTGATGAAGCTCATTTTCAACGCAACGGCAATTGCCAACATCGCGGACAATGCTGGCACGTCTCCGCTTACTAACCTTTATGTATCCTTGCACACGGGCGACCCCGGAGAAGCTGGCGACCAGACCACAAGCGAGGCGACATATACCAGCTATGCCCGCGTTGCTGTTTCACGCGACAGTGGCGGGTGGACCGTATCGTCCAACACGGCTGAAAACGCTGCTCTGGTGCAGTTTCCGCAATGCACGGGCGGTTCCAACACCATTACCCATGTTGGCGTAGGAACGGCGTCAAGCTCGACGGGCAAGCTGCTTTACAAGGGCGCTCTTTCATCCTCGCTTGCCGTGTCTTCCGGCATTCAGCCGCAGTTCGCTGCTGGTGATCTGGTTGTGTCTGAGGACTAATCAACGTGGGGTTCAAGAACATTCGAGAGTGGCCGGATGCAGAGGATTCAGGCCAGTCCTGGATTACAGGCTTCCGCAAGGCTCCATCGAGTGTTGCTACCACAACGTCAGCATGGACGGATTATTCGTATTACGCAGGGACGCCCCCGGCCAATTTCTACGCTTCAACGCCGCTTGAGGCTTCCGTAGTTGACGCAACTCGCGGGATTTACGTTCCTACGGTCAGCCCGGCCACGCAGCACTTGCGAAACCTCAAGTTCATGTCGGGTGCATCTGCTGCCACATCGACTGCGAACGCGAGGCAAAGTCTTTGCCTCGCGGATTATCTTCTCTACTACCCGTTTATCGACACGGACGCGGTGGGTGAACAGCAAGACCTTGTTAACACGGTAACAATTCCACGCTATGCGGGCGGGCAAGTGGTTGCCGTCTCGCAATCCGCAGCCTCTGCCGTTGGGCAGTTCACGTTCAGCTATACCAATGACGAAGGCGTGTCCGGGCGCACGTCTCAAAACCATTTCACCTTTGCCGTTGGCGGCGGCGGTCAGGTGGTTGCCACAAGCCCCGGATCGTCAGCGTCCTATCATCCGTTCTGTTCGCTGCAAGCGGGTGACAAGGGCGTGAAGTCCATTGAAAGCGTGACATTCACGGCGGCGGGCGGTGGCCTGATGGCTCTGGTTATCGTGAAGCCCTTGTTCATGGGACACGTGACGCAGGAATCACGCAGAACCACATCGGGCAACCTTGAAAGCTATGGGGCCTGTGACGAGTTTGCCTCAATGATCCGCGCAACGCCTGTACGCATCGTGGACGGCGCTGTTCTCAACCTCTTGGCCTGTGGTCATGGCGGTTCTCTTGCATCCAGCTTTCTTGCTGGCCTGATTGAAACAACTTGGAATTAAGACAATGGGCTTCAGCAGCCAAGATGATTTGATCAACCAGATCACCACAAACGGCAAATACGGAAACGTCTTTTACAACAAGACGCTTTCCTCTGCTGGCACGGCTGGTCATTGGACATTGCTTTCAGGCCATGCGGGCACTCCCGCCGCTGCGACCTTTGCCGGGTCAGACCTGACGTGGGTTGACACGGACGACACTTGGTCAGAAGGCGCACCGTGGCATGGCGGCGACGTTGACCCGGCAACCAAGCATTTTCTCGGTGCTGGCGCGGCTTGTGTGGCTGCTGCTGGTGCGCCTTGGTATCTGATGGCAATTGACCTTGTGGGTTATGTGCCGCTTTCCGGTACGAACGTCAGCACCACAGGCACAAAGACCGTCACCATGACCGCGATCGGTGCGGGCGGGCGCTATCCCAACGGGGAAGGGCTGCGCCTGTTTGTGGCGGCTGATACGGCCTTGGGTGCCAACGCCCCGACGTGCGTCATCAACTATCTGGACACGGGCGGCGGTGCTAATGCCACGACGACCTTCACCTCCACGGCTTCTCTTGGCGTGGGCCAGCTTCTCAACTCCGGCACGGCTGCCAACAAGTACAACCCGTTCCTGCCGCTTGCTGCTGGCGATACGGGCGTGTCTGACATTGTTTCGCTGGTCTGGTCCGGCACGGCCCACGCATCCGGCACGGTGATTATCGGCCTTTGCAAGCCCCTGTGGACGATTCCTGTCCCGGCAACGGGCCTCTACACAAAGGTTGACTTCCTCAATGCCTTCCCGTCGCTTCCGCGCATTCGGGACGGCGCAAACATTCAGTTCCTCTTGTTCCAGACGGGTGCCACGACCTCGGCTGGCACAATCATGGTTGACTTCGATTACGGCTATGGTGGCTGATAATGGCCCTGTTGCAGAATGGATATAGGGACTTCTCAGGCGGGGTGCGCATTTTCGGCGCGACCGTCTCTAACAGTGCCTATCCCTACGCCCTGCACGGGAAACCAGCCTCCACGCAGCGCAATCTGACAGCGGGCGAGGGGATTTCCACCAATCTCGCGGGCGTTCCGGACGGATACCGCAACCAATATACCTGGATCATGCCGCAAAGTCCGGGTGCGCTCGGTTCGCGCAACCAGATCAGTGGCACTGGCGCTTTTGTCGGGGCCATCGCTGGCGGCGTAAACGGCGAGGCCACGCTTGCAGGGACGGGCGACCTTGCGGGCGTCGGTGCGCTCATCATTTCGCTTGTTGCTGCCCTGTCTGGTTCCGGCACAATCAGCAACGCAGCGGCAGACGCATTCTTGCAGCTTGCGGCGTCTCTGGCTGGCGAAGGTGATTTAGTCGGCTCCCTGACCGCAATAGGACACGCCACAGCGGCCTTGAGCGGATCGGGTGATGCAGACGGCACGGCAACGGCCTTGGGCACTCTGGCGGCATCTATCACGGTTACAGGCGACGCGCTCACAACCGCTAACGTGGCCGCTGCCATCCTTGACGCTGTGGACGCCATTGAAAGCGGTGCGACGTTGCGCGAGGCGACCCGGCTTATTCTCGCTGCCACGGCTGGCAAGGTCAGTATTTCCGGCAATACGGTTACAATCCGCAATGCTGTTGCTGATGACACTGACCGCATTGTGGCAACCACGACGACAGACGGCGAACGGACGGCTATCACCTACGACGTGGATTAAGCGATGGCTGACTATTTCGCGGACGCCTATTTTGGCTCGAAATACTGGACGGCCAACTATTTCCAAGGCGGCGAGGTTGACCCCAACGCCATGTCAGCCAGCCTGTCAGGCACTGGCGGGCTAACGGCAGACCTCACAGCGGCGGCGGAAGTCGTCACCATTCAGGGGGGTGGCTGGCTCTCCAAAGAGCAGCTTAGGGAATACGAAAAAACAAAACGCCGCAAGCGCAGCGCAATAGACGACCTCGAAACCACGGTTGAACGTGCCTATTCAAAACTGCACGGCAAGGCGGAAACGCCGCCCGTTGAAACGCCCGCCGCTGTGGTTGTTGCCGCAAAGGAAGTTGTCAAAACGCTGGCAACGCGGAAGGCCGAGAAGATTGCAAGCGCCGATGATCTGGCGACACTCAAAGAAATAAGGCGACTGCTCGACGCGGTAGTTGCCGACATGAAACGCCGCGAACAAGAAGAGGAAGAAGCCATTGTGCTTCTTTTGGCTGCTTAATGGACATTACGCCCGAACTCATCGCCAAATACACGCTTCCCGGCATGACGGCGGAAGGCGCACGGCGCGTCTGCAGGGAAATGGTTCATGAATACAACTTGCTTCAGCAGGCGCTGTCTAGGGCGCGGGACAACCGCAAATTCTGGGCCGACAAAATCACGGCACTGGACGCTGAAATAGCGGTTCTGGAAGAGGCTTTGACGGTATGAGCCAGCAATCACTCAGGCAAGCCAGCATTCGCGCCTCCACGGGCACGACAGGCACATATGAAGGCGATTGGCACGCGCTTTTCACTTCTGGCGGCATTGCGGCGGGTCCGTTTGAGCAACGCCTGTTGCAGTACATCAACACCCGCCTTACGGCCTCTTACACCGAAATCAACGGCGCGATGGCTGCAATGGCTGCGGCTGAGGGCGCGACCAACTTTCAGGCTATCGGGACTTTCACGCCATGACGGTTGTTTTTCGTTGGTCACATGTTACGCCGCCAGCCCGTGACAAGCGCGGCGATTTGCCTACACCGCAAGTCATGCGCGAGATTGAGGAATACAAATCCCCGGTGACGGGCCTTCCCATTACCAGCCGCACGGAACGGGACGCGGATTGCAAAAAGCACGACGCTATCCCGTGGGAACCGGGCATTGGTCACAAGTCAGGCGCAAAGCAGCGCACGCCCGGCAAGTACAAGAATCCCAAGTTTGCCAAGAAGCGCAATCTTCCCATGAGTGAGGAAGGCCACGCCAAGGCAAAGGAAATGCAAATCTAATCAAGGATTAATGGATGACACTGGAAAACGAAGGGACCAACGTCCCGGCGACAGATACCGCTGCACCTTCCGACACCCCGGCCACGCCTGAAACGCAGGAAGCGCCCGACTGGGACACGGCAGTTGATAGCGACCTGAAAGCCATTTTCCAGAAGCACAATCCGGAGCGTGACGAGGCAGGCAAGTTTGCCGGCAAGGAAGCGCCCGCGACAGAGACACAGGACCAAGCCCCGGAACAGGTTATGGAACAGGCCCCGCCTGCCATCCAGCCGCCTAATTCGTGGTCCGCTGACGTGAAAGCCGAATGGGCCAAACTTCCCCCCGCCGTCCAAGAGTATGTGGCGAAGCGGGAAAGTGAAGCCCATGAGAAAATCACGCAGCAAGGGCAGGAACTCAGTCAGCTAACGCCCATTCGTTCGCTCATCGAACAGAACATGGATGTGTTCGAGCGCAACAACCTGACACCGGACGACGGGCTTGCCCGGCTTCTCAGTGCAGAGCGGTTGCTTGAACAAAATCCGGTTGCTGCCATCGAGCAGATTGCGAGCGCCTACGGCGTAAACCTTGCGATGTTTGCCCCTGCGGCAAATCAGAGCGAGGCAGCTTTGCGAAATCACATCGCACAGCTTGAGGCCCGACTGAATGAAACGAGCAACAGCATCCGGGAACGGGAGTGGCGTGAAGCCCAAACGACCCAGAAGCAAACGCTCTCAGAAATCGAACGGTTCGCTAGTGACAAGTCAGACTGGCCGGAACTGGAAAACGACATTCTCACAGAAATCACAGGAATCCGCGCCAACATTGACGCGGGCCTGATGCAGCCCCTCACAACTCAGCAAATCCTCGAAAAGGCTTATGAACGCGCACAGCGGAACAATCCGCAAGTGTGGCAGAAAAAGCAGGACGAGGAACGCAAGGCGGCTGAAGCCAAGAAGGTTGAGGAAGCGCGGAAACGCGCCGACGAAGCCAAGCGGGCCAATGTGGTGAATATCAAATCCCCAGTCGTGTCAGGCAAAACCATCAACACGATGGACGACGACCTTGTTGCAGCCTTCCGGAAAGCAAACTCCAAATAAGGACAGCTTACCATGGCTTCACCTAACAGCACGTTCACCGAAATGGTGACGACCACGCTGCGCAACCACAAAAAGGAAGTGGTTGACAACGTGTCCGACCAGAACGCCCTGCTTACCTGGCTCAAGGCCAAGGGGCACATCAAGACTGAATCCGGTGGTTATGAAATTGTTCTCCCGCTCGACTACGCGGAGAACGGGACTTACCAGCGTTATTCTGGCTATGACTCGCTCAACACCTCGGCTTCGGACGTTCTGTCTGCCGCCAAGTATGACTGGGCACAGGTTGCCATCCACGTCACCGCCTCTGGCCGTGAACTGAAGATGAACAACTCTGAACAGCGCATGGTCAACCTTGTTAAGGCCCGCATCAAGAACGCAATGCGCACCGCTGCGAATAACATGTCTGTTGACATCTATTCCGACGGCTCGCTGACCAACCAGATTGGTGGTCTTGCGGCTCTTGTCACGCAGGCTGGCACTGGCACCGTTGGCGGCATCGTGTCGGGTACTTACACATTCTGGAAGAACCAGTTTGTTGATATGGCCTCGCCCGCTTCCACCAACATCATCGGCTATATGAACACGCTTTGGCTCTCGCTCGTCCGTGGTACGGACAAGCCGGACCTGATCGTGTCCAGCCATGACTTGTACAACTACTATGAGTCCGCCCTTCAGGCGAACCAGCGTTATGCGGATTCCAAGGCTGCCTCGGCAGGCTTTGAGTCGCTGAAGTACAAGACCGCCTCTGTCATCTTCGACAGCAACACGAACTTCACCTCGACCACTGAAGATATGTACTTCCTCAATACGGATTACCTCTATCTCATCGAGCATTCTGAGGCCCGTTGGACTCAGGACGACGACAAGGTCCCGGTGAACCAGGACGCGGTTGTCATTCCGATGTACTGGATGGGCCAGCTTGTGACGAGCAATCGTTCGTTGCAGGGCCTGTGCTTCGATACGTAATCCAGAAACACAGGAGATAAACCCATGACTTCTTTTATCGGTGCAAACCTCACCAAGACCTACACGACCGCGCAGCTTGCGACGGACGGCAGCGCCCCCGGCGTTGGCGACCGTTACGTGGATCAGGACGGCAAGCAGTATCGCTTTGTTCAGTACAATAGCGGTGCTGGTGCTGTTGCCGCTGCGGTGGGCAACTTCTGCTACTACTACGCCCCGTCGGGCGCTTCGGCTGGTGCAACCACGGTTGTGACCTCCGATCTTTCCGACTCGGCTGGTGTGGGCGCTGGCGTCCTTCAGGCTGTTATCACGTCCGGCGATTACGGATGGATTCAGACTTGGGGCACGGCAACCCTTACCACGGCCCTGACCGCTGGTGCAGACGGCAACGCCCTGACTCCCGTCGGTTCGACTGACGGCACGCTCGATGTGTCCGCGCTCGTCACCGACCACATTTGCGCAATCGCGGTGGATGCTTCCGCCAAGATTGTCTTTGTGACCTGTCCGTAACGAAAAGGGGCGGGGGCTTCGGTTCCCGCCCTTCCCTCAAACAAAGGAGACTTCATGTCTGAGATTCTGGCAAACGATTTGAACATTCGCGTCTATGGTTTTGAATCCCGCGCCGAACCCGCAAGGGACGGCAACGGCAAGGAAACGGGCGAAATCGTCATGCGCGATTACGTCAAGTACGGCCCGCCGCTTCAGGCAGACCGCCTTGTGGTCGAAACCCGCGTGGAACGTTTGCTGAAGGCCCCGAAGCCGACGAACGGAAACAACATCGCGCAGAATGCGGCCTATGCCCGCGCCGAATTTATCCGCCCGTTGTACGAGGCATGGAAGCGCGGCGAACAGTTGCCGGAAGAAGGCACCCCGCTCGCGGCCTGCAATTTCCTCCGTTCTGAGGATGTGTCCGTTCTCAAGATGGCGGGCGTTCGTACCGTTGAGGAACTGGCCAACATGCTTGACACGAACCTGGGGCAGGTCCGCCTGCCCAACATGCGTGAAAAGCGGGCTCAGGCCAAGAAGTTCCTTGAAGCGCAGGACACGAACAAGTCAGCCGCAAAGCTGGCAGCGCAGGAACAGACCATTGAAGAACTCAAGAAGCAGATGGCCGAACTGATGGCCGCAAGGGCTTCTGAGGACGAACCGGAAATTGACGAAAACGGCGACCGCATTCCGAAGCGCCGTGGGCGTCCTCCGAAAATCCACGCCGAGAATAACGAGGCCGCTTAATGAGCCTGCTGACAGTCGTTCAAAACGCCATGACATTGGCGGGGCTTCCGAACCCGTCGAACGTGTTTTCCAGCACAAATGACACGGTGCAGACCATGGTCCGCCTTGTCTATGTGGAGGGGCGCGACCTGTTGAAGCGTCACGACTGGCAGCAGTTGCTTACCACGCAGACCCTCACTTGCGCCGCGACCAATGCGCAGACGGGCTATCCGGCAACGGATTTTGACCGCATGTCACGCGGTACAGAAATGTGGAACACATCGAACGACTGGCCCATTATCGGCCCGTTGAACTCCAAGGAATGGTCTGATTTGACCGTTCGCGGCGTGACGAGCGTTCCCCAGTTCTGGCGTTTGATTGGCGGCGTTTTGCATGTTTATCAGCCTGTTTCAGGCGACGGCATCCAATACGAGTACGTCTCGAAAAACTGGATCAAGCAAGGCGGCACAACGCCCGCCGAAACGCTTATGGGGGATAACGATACTTTCTATTTCCCCGAACAGGTGATGGAACTTGGCCTTGTGTGGCGATTCAAGCAGGCCAAGCAGCTTGATTATGCGGAGGACTTGCGCACCTATCAGGGCTTCCTGATGGACGCTATCGCATCGGACAAGGGCGGACGCCGTGTCATCACGACCAGCCGCCCGGTTGATAACAGGCCGCAACGGACGTGGCCCGGAACTGTCTCGGCGGTGTAACCCATGCGCAAGGCAGCACGGCCCAATCCCCAGAGAACACCGCGTTCACTGACGCAGCAGATTTCAGCCCCGGTCAAGGGCTGGACATCTGAAGTCAGCCCGGTTGACGCTGAGGAAGGCACAGCCATCATTCTGGACAACTGGTTCCCGGAAGCGGAAAGCATCCGTATTCGGCGCGGCTTTACCGAGCATGGCACGGGCATGAGCGGCTCTGTTGACAGCCTGCTTGTCTATACCAGTGCATCGGACTCAAAGCTATTTGCCGCAGTTGGGACAGAAATTTACGACGTGACAAGCTCGGGCGCTGTAGGGGCGGCTGACGTTACCGGGCTATCGAGCGCCAAGTTTCAATTCACCATGTTTGCCACGGCGTCAACGCCTTACATGGTTATCTGCAACGGCGCGGATTCGGTTCGGAACTATGACGGGTCCAGCTGGTCAACGCCATCCATCACGGGCGTTACATCGTCAACGCTGATCCACGTTGTTCCGCACAAGGCGCGGCTGTGGTTCACGGCGATTAATTCAACTGATCTTTGGTATTTGGGGGTTAACGCGATTTCCGGCGCCGCAACCAAGTTTGGCGTTGGCGGGCTGCTCAAGAAGGGCGGCTATGTCATGGCCTGCGGAACGTGGTCCGTTGACGCTGGTTCCGGCATGGATGACCTGTTTGTGATTTGGTCATCTGAGGGCGAAATCATCGTCTATCAGGGCACAGACCCTTCAAGTTCTACAACGTGGTCCCTGGTGGGCGTATTCACCACGGGAAAGCCTATCGGGCGGCGCTGCATGTTCCCCGTTGGCGGCGACCTCGCATTGATTACGGAAGATGGCGTTTTGCCAATCTCCGGCCTCATGAAGGCGGATCGCGCTGTGGCAAGCGAAAAGGCGCTCACCAAGCGCATCAGGCAGGCATACGCAGACGCCATCACACGCGGGCGCGACGCTTTCGGCTGGCAGCTTGTCAGCCACCCCGCAAGCAACATGGCTATTTTGAATGTGCCCGCATCCGGTTCTGATCCAACCTATCAATTTGCGTACAATACCATCACGGGCGCATGGGCTCGGTTCAAGGGTTATGACGCGAATTGCTGGGCCTCATTCGATAACGGGCTTTACTTCGGCGGCAGCGGGACGGTGTATCGGGCCGACTACGGCGGCACGGATAATCTGGACCCAATCGAGACGGTTTGCCTTCCCGCCTATATGCACCTAAGTGCACGCGGTAAACTGAAACACGTCAAGATGGTGCAGCCGCTCTATACCACGGACGTTATTGCGGCCTCGCCTGACGTTCGCGTTGCCATCAATTACGAGCGCCCCGTGACGGTTTCCAGCGGTTCGGCTGCTGAAGGTGATTGGTTCACATGGGACGCGTCGGAGTGGGACGGGCCTGATCTGTGGTTTGGCTATTCCGTAAGTTACGACTGGAACAGCGCGGGCAACATCGGATCTGTGATTTCGCCATACACGACCATCACGATTGACGCGACGGACGCCGAGTCTGATTATTCTTACCGCCTGACAGGCTGGACCTTGCTTTATGAAGTTGGGGGCGTTCTTTGATTGTCACGGGCCAATCTGAAAAGGTTGCGAAGTGGCTTGGCGAAAAACTTGGGGCGGTGTTTGTCCCGCCTTATGAAGCCATCGGCATTCTTGACCGTGACGGCTTCAAGATTGGCGCGGCGCTGTTCAACGACCACGCAGACCGGAACATCGAACTAACGGCCTACGGCCCCGGCGCATTCCGGCGCGACGTTTGCCGCTGGATGGCTGAATACTGTTTTAACCGCCTCGATTGCCTGCGGGTCACAGCGCGAACCCGCGTTTCAAATCTCTATGTTCGCCGTGTTCTTGAACACCACGGCTGGAAGCAAGAGGGCAACTTGCGGTGCTGGTACGACGACGAGGACGCGGCAATCTACGGGCTTCTCCGGGACGATTGCAAATTTCTATGAGGTGACACTATGCCCGCTTATTCCGCTGACGGTGGATTTACAGGCTCATCAAAGGGCACGGCAACAAAGGGAACGTCTGCGGCTGGCAGCACGCGGTCCTATAATGCCGTCACCAAAAGCGCCCCGACACGCTCAAGCGCCCCTAATGCGGCTGCTGCTGCGGCTTCCTCGCGCATGGCAAGCGGCAATCTTGGACGTTCTACGCCCAGCGGTGTGGGCAACCAAATGGGCGGCGGCGGGAACTCAAGCGGGTTCCGGAACACGGTCAACGCCGCTGCGGCCAATGCAAACCGCCTTGCCAGCCTGAACCGCGCCCAGCCAACGCAAAGCTCGTTTGCCGGAAAGGGTAATTTCGGCGGAACCCCAACCATGACGGATCGCGTTATGGCGGGGCTTGGCCTGCGCTCGCTTCCGACGTTTGGCGGCGGGCAGGCTTCCCCTGGAGTGTCGCCGGGCTGGAATGCTTTTCACGGGCTGCAAAAGGCCACGGCGGCGGGCAATCCATCGGTTAACGGCATTGTGTCCGGTGCCGTATCAATGCCCCGCGTTGTGACGGCGGGCGAGATTGGTTCTCTGCAAGGCGCAATGGCTCAGCCGGGCAGCTTTGATAGCCAATATGCGGGCCTTGCCCTTCCCGGCCTGACAGCGAGCCGTCCCGCAAAAGACCAGTCCCGCGTTCCATCGGGCACGCAGAAGGATCAGTCTCGCGTTCCGCAGGCGACGAGCGGCGGTTACTATCCACCATCTAGCGCGAGCGCCTCCCGCCCGACTCCGGTTGCTTCGCCCGCCTATCAGAACCCGGCCCGCGCTTATCCTGCCCGGCCTGCTTCTGCCCCGGCCTATCAGAACCCCGCCCGTGCATTCCCGGAACGTCCGGAGGTTATGCCGCAAGCTGTTGCCACAAGAGCGCCCCGGATTGAGGACATTCCGCCCGTTCCCATGCGCGGACAGACGGTGAACAAGGGCATCAACTACACGCCGACAGACATGGCGGAAGCCTATGGGCAATATCGCAGCCCGCCCGGTGGTGTTCCTTCCGTTTCCGTTGCTGCGCGTGAACCCGTTGGCTATTCCCCGCAGCCGGATATTGTGGACGCGCCTTCGGCCCGCTCGGCGTTTGCGCAGGCGATTGTTGACAAGGCAAACCGCTTGAAGGCTGCGCAGGGTGTATCCCCGGCAGCAGGCGCAGACCCCGCCGCAACGCAGCACCCGCTCTATGAAGGCGACAGCACGCCCACGCAGAAAATTGCCGCCGCGCTCACAAACCGCGCACGCAAGATTGCAAACCCGATTGAGAGTGCCGGAAACTGGTTAAACACCAAGTTGGGCGGTTCTCCATACAATGACCTTTATGGAAATTCCAACCAATCCGCCCAGCCTCCGCACGGCCGTGACAGCAGTTCCCCGCCGAAAGAACTGGTTGCCGCCGCACAGGCAGGCGACCCCGCCGCACAAGACGCACTGAAAAAGTGGTTCATCTGGAACCAGTGGCCCGTTGGCCAGCGCCCCGCGAATATCTGAGGTAACACCATGAAAGCACCATCAGCGCCTAGCCCGACAGCGACAGCCGCCGCACAGTCAGCGGCAAACCGCGACACGGCCATTACACAACAGCTTTTGAATATGACCAATCAGGTCACGCCTTATGGCAACCTGTCATATTCGCAGACGGGCGAAGCCGAAATCACGGGCGAGGACGGCAAGAAGTACAAGGTGCCGACGTTCACGGGCACGACGACGCTTAGCCCGCAGCAGCAGCAGATTTTGCAGCAGAACCAAACTGCTGACATCAATATGAACAATATCGCGTTGGGGCAGATTGACCGCATCGGGTCACACCTCTCCACGCCGTTCAACTATGATGACACCGCGCACACCTCATGGGCTTCCGATCTTTACGGCAAGCTGAACAACGACACGAACACGGCCAATCGTTCGGCGCTTGAGGCCCGCCTTGCTAACCAAGGCATTCAGATCGGATCAGCCGCCTATGACGACGCCATGCGCAACCTCGACTATTCGCAGCAGAAGGCCCGCAATGACTTCCTGCTTGGAAGCTATGACCAGGGCTTGAATACGGCGCTCACGAACCGCAATCAGCCGATTAACGAGGTGACGGCGCTCACAAGCGGGTCACAGGTCACGCAGCCGAATTTCGTCAACACGCCGAACACGGGCGTTAACGGGACGGACGTGGCGGGCCTTATCAACAGCGCATACCAGAACAAGAACGCCAACTATCAGGCCAACATGGGCGGACTGTTCGGCCTTGGCTCTGCGGCGATAGGCGGTTGGGCCATGTCGGATCGCAGGCTGAAAACCAGCATCAAGAAAGTGGGCGAAACGCCAATCAAGGGCGTGAATGCCTACACCTTCAAATATAAGGGATCGCCTTTGATGCACCTCGGGTACATGGCGCAGGAAGTTGAAAAGAAGGTTCCGGACGCCGTTGCAGAGACGCCGAGCGGATACAAAGCCGTGAATTACGACCGCGTTGCGGAAGCCATGGGGGCCTAAATGGATATGCAGTCTTTCATTCTCCCGGCGAACGGCGCGGCAACGCCCGACAGCATTGCCCGCAAGCGCAAGATGGCTGAGGCAATGCTTCAGTCAGGCATGGACACTAGCCCTGTTGCTTCTCCGTGGCAGGGTGCCGCCCGCATGGCTCAGGCTCTTGTGGGCGGCCTTTCTCAACGCAAGGCCGACAAGCAGGAAGCGGAAGGCAAGAAGTCCGCAAAGGATGCACTTGCCAAGGCGCTCATGGGTGGCGACAAGGCTTCAATGATTGACGCCATGGGCAACCCGTGGATGGACAA
>JACCDG010507949.1_pt1 | contig 15540 bp, 28 predicted proteins | sample 7442471 | NCBI WGS metagenome assembly JACCDG01 (sample SAMN15323444, study PRJNA562643) | freshwater metagenome | isolation source: river surface water | place: USA:Blue River Watershed | collected 2017-08-17
CGGCAGCAGCGGCGAAGCCACCAGCATCGCCGGTACCGGCAGCAGCCTGAGCCCCGGCGGCGCGGCCGGCTTCGCGGTCAACACCTCCTCCGCCGGCCTCACCTGGCTGGGCGGCAACAACGGCACCCAAGTGAAAGGATTCGCAGGATGAACCGGGAAGACGAACTGTTCGCGCGCGTCGTCGCGCAACAGCAGCAGATCACCGCGCTGCACACCGAGCTGGTCGCGCTGCGTGCCACCCACGCGGCCGCGCTCGATGCCGCCACCATCGCCCGCATCGATGCCGCGCTCACCGCCAGCGAATCGCTCGGTCGCGTCAAGTTCGAAGATGCCGTCGCCGAGGCGATCGAGCCGCGCGTGGCGTTGCACAAGGCCGAGCTGGAAGCCAAGCACGCCGACGAGCTGAAGCTGCGTGACGAGCAGATCAGCGCGATGGCACGAATGGGGGCTGGGCCGGATTCAATCATCAAGGCGGGAGGGAAATGAACGAGGCATTCGAATCGCTCACCGGCGTGAAGATCGTCGCGCTGGTGTTCGGCTTTATCGGCGCGGCGCTGGGCATCAGCTACACGCCGGAGATCACCAAGCGCACCGCCTTCGCCGCGCTGATCGCGGGCGTGGTGTGCGGCGGGCTGGGCCCGGAAGGCGTGCAGGCGATGTTCACCGCGCCGCTGCCGATGGTGGTGAAAAACGTGATCGCGCTGATCTGCGGCCTGGGCGGGATGTTCATCGTGCCCGGCCTGCTGGTCGCGTGGAAGGGATTTGCCACTGACCCGTGGGCGTTCATCGACCGGCTGCGCGGGTTGCGGGGCGACAAGAAAGACGGTGGCCAGCCATGAGCATCACGCCCGGCACCATCGCCCACAGCGTCGCGCTCGCCATCGTATGCATCGCCTGCGTGGTGCACCTGGCCAGTAACGTCGATCACCGCTCCACACACTGCGAGCGCTGGGGCTTCGTGCTCTGCGGCGCGGGCGCGTTCGGCGAGGCGGCGTACCTCTGGACCAGCCACATCGAGCCGTGGGATTTCGGCCTCACCATGCACGTCGGCATGGCGCTCATCGCACTCAACCTCATCAGCGGCCGGGTGCGGGCGATCATCGCCAGCATGCCGGGGATGCGGTGGACGGATAGGCGGCGGTCATGATCACCAGCGAAGACTATTTCGGCCGCCTGTCGCACATCACCCAGCCGGACGAAACCGTGCGCGCGAACGCCACCATCCTGCTCGCCCGCGTCAACGCGCTGCTCGCCGCCATCGGCGCCAAGCCGGGCGTCAACAGCGGCTGGCGGTCGGCTGCCTACAACGCCACCGTGCCGAACGCCGCGCCGCGCTCCAAACACATCACCGGCCAGGCGATCGATCTGGCCGATCCCGAAGGCGAGCTCGACGAATACCTGCTGGCACATCAAGACGTGCTGGCCGCGCACGAGCTGTGGCTGGAGCATCCGGCCGCGACCAAAGGCTGGTGCCATCTGCAAAGCGTGCCGCCGCGTAGCGGCAACCGTGTTTTCTTCCCGTAAAACCGCGCCGTGACGGAATCACGGCAAACCCAAAGGAGCACTTAAATGCAACCAGAACTGAAGGGCGAAGCCCTGCAATCCGCCATTGCTGCACAGCCATTTCCCAAAGTAACAAAGGAGTCGATCGAGGCCAAGATCGAAAAAGTCGATTACCTGGTGTTGCCCGAATCGACTGTGACGCTTTGCAACATCACATTGAAAAACGGCTACAGCGTGCGCGGCGAGTCCGCCTGCGTCGATCCGCGCAACTTCAATGTCGAAATCGGCAAAGGGCTGGCTTACAAGCAAGCCTTCGACCGGCTGTGGCCGCTGGAAGGTTATTTGCTGGCCGAGCATCGCCACAAGCAGGCGGCGTAAAAGTGCGCCCGGTCACTAAGGCCGGGCGTTTTCCCCTGACCGACCGAAAGGAACGCCATGAACCCACTTGACAGAGACAAAGACGGCGACGTCGACCGCGACGACGCCAAAATCATCGGCCGCACCATCGCCGCCGACGCCGCCATCGCCGCCCGCGCCGTCAACGCCGAAGCGAAAGCCACCCGCGCCGCGCTGGGCGGCATGTCGCCCGCCGAGATCCGCGCGACGTGGGTGATCTGCGGCGTCGGCATCTGCCTGGTGGCGGTCGTGCTGTATTCGCTCTGGCGCATCCTCACGTGATCGGCACCGACCTGCTGGTGCGCTGGGCCACGATCGCCCTGATGATCGCCGCCGCGTTCGGCGCCGGCTTCATCAAAGGCTGCGCGCACCAGGATGCCAACTATGCCGAAGCCAAGACCGTCTTTGTCGAGCGCGCCAAAGAGATCGTCAAGATCGAGCGCGTCGAGGTGGTCAAGTTCAAGACCCAGATTGAATGGCTGAAGGAAACCGAAACCCAACTCATCGAGGCTGCTAAAAATGACCCGCCTAATCCTGCTGTTTGCGATTTCAGCCCTGAGCGGCTGCAACGCCTTCGTCTTGCCGCTACCGGCGGTGCCCCGTGAATATCGTGAGCCGTGCAAGGCGCCGGTTCACCCGGTCGACGGCAAACACGATACCGTCGAAGAAGCCGGCATCCGCAACGCCGCCGAGCTGCGCCGCTGCGGCGCAAAAGTCGATCACCTCAACGCTGCTATTGATCGGCGTGACGCTCTTGCTAAGTAGTTGCGCGAGCGTGGGCGGGCGGCATTGCGCGGTGCTGGTGCAGGGCGTGTGGTGTCCGACGCGATGAAACGCCTCGCCGACGTGCACGCCGCCATCCGCTGGCTGCTCGTCACCGCCTTCGCCTGCGCCCTAGTGGCCGTGATCGCCGGCTGCGGCGGCGGCAGCAGCGACGCCCGTGCCGCCGTCATCGACGCGCCCGCCGCGGCAGCCGAGACGCCGCTGCCTTGGGATTACGTTGACTTCGCCGCCTTCCGCACCTCGCGCACCGGCACCTGGTCCGGCGGCACCTGGCAGACAAAGGTGAACGGCAACGACATCGGAATCCGCTGGGGATCGACGGTCGAGCGGTTCCGCCTGGTCGGCTCGTGGGTGTGTTTGAACGCGTTCGAAAACGACGGCGAGCCGCCGCACCGCATCCGTACCACGCTGGCCGAGATCAGCCATGACGGCGGCGCCAGCTGGCAGCCGCTGGTGCATCCGTGCCTCGGCCATCCATACGCCCCGCGCATGATCGATCGCGCATTCAGCCTTCGGGTGTGGGGATACGTCGAGCACGTCGCCTTCTACTGGCAGCAAACGCTGACGCCCATGCGCGCCGTCCGCAACACCTGCTGGCTCGCGTCCAGTCCAGGCCCGAACGTGCGCGACGTGCTGCATCAGCAAGAAGTCTGGTGGGCAGCCGGCAACGGCTGGTACGAATCCCGCGGCACCGGTAACCTGCGCGACGGCGTGCCCGACGGCACCGGCGTGGTGTACAGCGCCTGGTTCCAGTCCATCGGCCGCGATGCCGGGCATATGTGGGTGAGCGCGGTCGGGTGCCTCAGTAAATAGGGCGCGGGCGCGTCAGGCGGGCGCTGGCGGGGAAAAACGAAGCGGGGCGGCACCATACGGTGTCGCCCCGCTTTTTGTCGTTTCAAAGCCGGATCAGCGCCACTTCGCCCGGCATGTCCGCGCCTCGCGCGCGGTTTTCAGTTTGTGCGCTGGTATCGACAGCCACTGCATGTTGCTGGCCTTATCCGGCCCGCCGCAGCGCCGCGCCACAACATGATCAACCTCATACCCGTGGCACCTGCCGCGCGTCTCGCCCGTCACTGGGCACGGATTGGCCATGCGAAACTTCCGCACCTCGCTCGCGTTCCGCCCATCGCGCGCCTCCGCCGCGAAGGCCAGCGCCAGCATCAAGATCGCCAGAAAAATTCTCATGTGTGCCTCAACGTGTGACCGGCGCGCGCCGTGGACAGGCCGCGTGTGACCAATTCTTGACCACTGTGACCGAATTTCCCCCTGTTTTCGTCACGCCGCCTTCTTATTTTTCAATGACTTAGCTATTGCCAGCGGTTTGTGATTCCAGTTGTCGTGGGTTCGAACCCCATCAGCCACCCCAGTTTTCCCCATATCGATCAACGTGTTATCAAGGCCACCTTCGGGTGGTCTTTTTTCTTGTGCCGCTGGTGTGACGAGATTGGAGTTTCCGGCGTACTGCGCCAGGTAGCCGGGCGCGAGGTGGGCGTAGCGCATGACCATCTTGAGGTCGGCCCAGCCGCCGAGGCGTTGCAGCACTTCGACCGGGGTGCCGTTCATGATGTGCCAGCTTGCCCAGGTGTGGCGCAGATCGTGCCAGGTGAAGCGTTCGATGCCGGCGCGGGCGCAGGCTTTGCCGAAGGCGAGGCCGATGCCGGCGACGGGGCGCGGTTTGAAATGGCCGGGGCGTTTCGGCGGGTCGATGGGCTGATACACGAATACCCGGCTGGCGTGCTGGCCGGTGCATTCGCGCAGTACGGCGAGCGCGTCGGCGTTGAGCGGGATGGCGATGGATTTGCCGGCCTTGGCTTCGTCGGCGTGGATCCAGGCGACGGCGCGTTCGGTGTCGATCTGGTCCCAGCGCAGGCCGATGACGTTAGCCTGGCGCAGCCCGGTGGCGAGCGCGAAGCGTGCCATGCGGTTGAGGTGGGCCGGCAGCTCGCGCAGCAGGGCGGCGGCTTGTTCGCGGGTGATCCAGCGGATGCGGCCTTTGGGTTCGGCGAAGTAGGGAATTTTTGGCACGGCGGCGATCCAGCCGCGCGCGTGGGCGTGGTGGAGGATGACCGACAGGGCGGCGAGGTGGCGATTGACGGTGGCTTTGCTGCGCGCGCGGCTGGCGGTCTTGGCGGTGCGTTCGGTGAGGCATTCGATTTTGAGGCGGGCGATGGTGTCGCCGTCGATGCTGGCGAGTGTGTTGCCCTTGAGCCGCTGCGATAGCCAGACCAGGCGGGTGCGATCGGTTTCGAACGATTTTTTATGCCGGCCGTGGGCGGCGGTCCAGTCGACGACGGCGTCGTTCCAGGTGCGGCTCAGCTCGCCGAGTTTTTCTTCGCGCCAGAGACGAGCTGCAACGGTGTCGTGAAGTTCTTGCGCGGCGGCTTTGTCGGCGGTGCCAGTGCTTTTTCTAAGTCTCGGTCCGACGCGCCGTGCCAGGTCGATGTGCCAGATGCCGCCGCGTTTTCTAAGCATGTTCTTTCTCCGGTGCCGGTGGCGTCTTGGATTCGCCGGCGGACATACGCTATCACATCCTCGCGCAGCGCGACCCAGCGCCGGCCGATCTTGACGGCGGGGATGGCTTTGGCCTTGAGCAGATCGCGCGCGGTGTCGACGTGACACTTGAGCGCCGCGGCGACTTCTTCGATGGTGAGGGTTTCGGTCATGCGCGCACTTCCCGCGCCAGCGATCGCGCGCGGATGATATTGCGCGGCAGCCGGACCAGGCCGAGCTGTTCGCGCTTGTGGCGGATGATGGTGCCGAGGCCGCGATTATCGACGCGCGCGACGCCTGTGGTAATGGCGCGCTCGATTCTGGCGCCGATCACGTCGAAGTGTTCATGTACCGTTCCGCGTTTTTGCAGCCAGCCCGGGCTCAATCCGATGCGGGTGGCGAACTCGATCAGCTCCGCCCGGCCATCGCGGCCCGCCTGCGTTGAAAGCAGATGGGCCGCGCGGACAGGTTTGCCGTGGCGCACGTAGTTGACGACGCGGCCCATCACAATCACGTCTGCACCAGCGGGTGATATTGCTGCGGCGTTTTGTCGAACGTCCAGGCAACGCCGGCATGCGCGGTTTCGATGTCCGGTGGCACGCGGATGAAGTAGGTTTTGAAGCGCGGTTCGGTGCAGTCGATGCCCTGGCTGCTGGCATAAGTGAGCGCGCTGGCCACGGCGGCTTTGCCGAAGGTGCGCTCGGCATCTTCGCGCGTCATGGTGCCGTCCGGTTCCGGTGTGCTGTTCAGAACATGCACCATCACTAGCGGCTCATCGTCCGGCAATTCCTTGCGGTACAGGATGCCGTAGCCGTCTTGCTGCACGGCGGCGGCGCCGGCATCGAGCAGGTATTTTTCCTGTCCGTAGCGCTCGATCATCACGCGGCGCACTTCGGCGTTTTTTTCGTTGCTGATTTCGTCGAGCGTGATGGTGTGCGGCGCGTCGATGACTTTCTGCGGCACCGCAACCCCGCGCCAGAACCAGAAGCGCGCGCCGTCGCCTTGCCACATCATGGCCGGGCCGGTGGCGTTGTGCAGCCGCTGGCGATCATCCATGTGCAGTTCCGGGCGCGGCACGGCAATGACTTCGGTTGGGGTGACAATGTAGATCCACAAGCCGGCTTCCCAGCAGTCGGTCAGCGGGGCTTCCATTGCCTTGGCTTTTTCCACGGCGGCGCGTTGCGCCGGCGTCATTTTTTGTAGCGACACCGGATCGCTCAGCGCAGCGTCCCAGGCAGCGGCCCTGGCAGCGTCCCAGGCAGCGGCCCTGGCAGCGGCCCAGGCAGCGGCCCTGGCAGCGTCCCAGGCAGCGTCCCAGGCAGCGGCCGAGTTGTTGGCCGGTACATTATTCGTCCGCTTCGCGCGGTCGCGGATGCGCTCAATCGCGCCCGCGATGTCTGGCGCCCAGTAAACTGGGCGCAGCGGCTGTTCCAGCGCCGTCAGATGCTGCATCAGGCCGGCTTCAATTCTGGCCTTGTCCAAATTCACGGTGCGGTAGTCGATCGCCGCCAGGCGCGCGATGATCGCTTTGGCGCTGGCGGGAAACTCAGTCTGCGACATTGCGAATTTCCTCCGGGCTGTACTCGCGCTGCTGGATGATTTTGTACACGCCGGGTTCCAGATTGATCGGCGCGTGTTCTTCGTGCTTGAGCGCGGTGCGTTCCATGACGTGGATGAATCGTTCTGCTTCGAAGCTGTACTCGCGCACCTTGTTGACTTCGGCCAGGGCGTGAGCGTGGCCGGTGACTTCGCCATAGGCCAGCACGATGCGGTGCGGTTCGGTGGGCTTGACTTCAACGGCGTGGGCGGGGAGCGATGCGACCAGTTGCAGGCCGACATCGCCTTGGCGGAAAAATACTTTCTTCATGGTGTTTCCTTTCGTGGTGGTGGGGGGGTTTATTTAGCTTTGCTAGCCTTCTTCGCCACCGCCGCATCCGCCGTCACCGGCGGCGTCGGCGCCACGGCGGCAGCTTCGGCGGCGGCTTGTATTTTGGCGTCGGCGTCGATCTGTTTCTGGATTGCCTTGGGCGTGAGGCCGTAGCGTTTCAGCATGGCGTCGAATTCGCTCAGGTGTTCGTGGCGGTCGATCATGCGGTCGGCGATCAGGTCGAGCAGGATGCGCGGGAGCTGTTCGGCGGTGGCGGCGGTGATGGCGTCTTGCAGCTGCTCGATCACCTGGTCCGGATCGGCGGCGCCGCCGGGTGCGTAGATGGGCTGCAGCAGGGGCAGATCGTCGGCGTAATCGATCACGTCGCCGATCAGCACCTTGATGATGGCGCGGATGTCGGCTTCGGCCACGCCCTGCTCGAGCTGGGTGCGCAGCATCAGATAGCCGCGGGTGCGGATGGCGCGCTCTTTTTCGAGCTTGGAGGCTTCCGCGTGGCGCGCTTCGCGGGCGGTGGTGCTTTCCAGCTCGCCGGTGGCGGTGATTCTTCCGATGCCTTTTTCCTTCAGCAGTTCGCGCACGGCGTCGGCGGGGTAGAGTTTTTCGAACTGGCCGTCGTGCGGGTTCAGCGCCATGATGGGGGCGATGGCTTTACCGACGATGGCGGTGTAGGTGCGATTCTTCGGGTCAGCGAAGCAGATGTGTTCGGCCTGCACGTAGTCGACGGCGCTCGGCCCGCTCCACCGCTGCGGAAATATTTTCTTTGCCTCGTCGCCGATGATCACGCGCAGCCCTTTGGCTTCAAAGGCGGCGGCTTCCAGGCGGATGTGCGCCTCGCGTTTGGCGGCGTGGCATTTCACGTCGGTGCAGGTGTCTTTGTCGGCGATGTCGTCGAACAGGTCCGGGCTGTTGCCGGTGCGCTTGGGGCATTTGCCGCACGGGCCGGCGATGATCTTGCCCTTCGCGTCTTTGTAATCGACCACCTTGATGTCGAAGGGCGCCTCGGCCAGCGCCAGCATGTATTCGCGCTCCAGCATCCGCGCCACCTCGCGCGTGCTGGGCAGGGCGCCGTCGTAGCCGGGCTTGATGATCGCCTTCAGCGCGGTGCGCTGCGTGTCGTGGTGGCCGATGCGCGCCAGCAGGTGCGCTTTGCTGGCGTCGATCTTGCCATCGAAGAACGCGGTGCGCCCTTCCGGGCAGAGGTCGAGCAGTTTCAGCCGGGTGAAAATATAGCGGCGGCTCTTGCCCACCTTGGCGGCGATGATGTCGGCGGTGAAGCGTTCCTTGCTGCCCGGCTGCAGCTGCTGCATCAGGCGTTCGTAGCCTTCAGCTTCTTCCAGCGGGTGCACGTCGGAGCGCTGCAGGTTTTCGATGATCTGGATTTCGATCACGTCCACATCGGACAGATCGCGGATCATGGCGGGCAGGCTTTCCTTGCCGGCCAGCTTGGCCGCGCGCAGCCGGCGTTCGCCGCTCACCAGTTCGTACATCGGCGGGCTGGCATTGCCATGCAGCGGATGCGGCCGCAGCAGCACCGGCTGCACCACGTCGTGCGTGCGGATGGATTGCGCCAGGTCATCGAGCGAGGCGGCGTCGAAGCGTTTGCGCGGGTTGGTGGCGCTGGCGATGATGTTGCTGATCGCGATGCGCGGCATGGTGAGCGGGGTGGGGGTGGCGTGGGTGTCGGGCATGATGGGTTAACTCCGGGTGGCGTTGAGGATGGCGGCGACGGCGGCCGGGCTGAGGCGATGCAGCACGACGTCGCAATGGGTGACGATGGCGCCGCCGCTGGCCAGCATGTGGGCTTCGACGTTGTCGGTGGTGCCGTTGAGGTCGATGAGCGCGCGGGTGCCGGGGATCGGTTCGGGCGTGGCGTGACGCGGGCGGCCGGGTGATTTTGGCGGGGCGGGGTCGGGCGCGTTCGCGTCGAAGGGCGCCGCTTTGGGCGCTTTCTTGGTCGGCTTGGCGGGTTTGCCCTTGGCTGGCTTGGCCGCGCCCTTGGCGGGCTTCGGCTTGCCGCCTGGCGTGGTAACGAAGTCGTTGCGCGCGGCGTCGGTCAGGACGAATTCCTTGCCGTCGCGGCGGACCAGCTCGTAGGTGACGATGGCATTGTAAATTGCGTTGCTCAGCACCCGGTCTTCGAAGCCGGTGGAGTCCGCGATTTGTTCGCGCGTGGCGCGACCGCCGCAATCGGCGACCGCTTGCGCTACGTCGGCATGCTTGGTCATATCGTCCTCATCAAGGTTGTGTTTGCGGCAGCGCGCGCCGTCAATCGCCGGCACGCGCGGGTTCAGGATGTCGGCGATATTCACGGCCGGTCCGGGGTGACGGGTGGCGCGGCCGGGGCGGCGGCGGTGGTGATGGGCGGCTCCAGAAAGCGCAGCACGGTGCCGAGAAAGGGCGAGGTGACAATGAAAAACGCCGCGCCTGCCACGGCCAGGCAGATGAGATAACTGCCCACCCACGCCACAATCGTCAGCCACAGATTAAACTGCCGGCGCACCAGGCTGTGCGGTCGGCCCCACTCGCGGCCGAGGTTGCCGCGTGTGTAATCGCCCAGCGCGCTCATGGCGCCACCAATTGCAACAGCGCGAACAGGGCGCCGCCCAGCGTAATGATGAGGCCGCAAATGATCGACGGCGCGACCACGCGATCAAACAGGCGGCTGATCGTTTCTTCCGAGCGAAGCGCGCCGCTCAATTTATCGTAGACGCCGAGCAGGGGAAGAAATGCGCAGCCGAAAGCCAGTAGCGCAAAGCCGGTGAGAATCACCCATCCCGTGCCGCTCATGCCGCCACCATCGCCCGCGTGCCGCGATCAATCCCGCCCACCCGCACCGGCTCGTCGCCGCCGTGCGCCTTGAGCGCGCGGCTGGTGGTGGCGATCAGCGTGTCGAAATGTACCGCGAACCAGCACGCGCCCACGCCCAGCGCGTGCTCGCTCAGCTCAAGGTAAACGGCGCGGGCGACTTCTTCGGCTGCGTGGGTGGGAATGGTGCAGTGGCTGATCGTTTTGCCGAGCCACTCCATGTCGGCGCGCGGGTTATCGGTGGCCATGATGCCGACCCGGTTGCGGCCGATGACTAACAGCAGGTGAGTTTTCATGCGGCACCTCCTTCAAAATTGAGCGGCAGGGTGAGATCGGCGCCGCTGGAGTGGCGGCGCATGGGATCGAATACCGGCGCCGGGTGCAGCTGCTGCGCCTGGATGTAGGGGCGGTTGTGGCGCTGGAACTTGACGCGTACGGCGGCGAGAGCCTGGTCGATGTCCTGGCGGCGGGGGTAGGCGGTGGCGTGGGCGCGCTGATCGCACCAGGTGCCGGTGCGCTGGCCGGGGGCGGGTTCTTGCCAGAAGTCGCCAGTGAGCGTGTTCTGGATGACGTAGGGGCCGGTCATGACGCGCTCCCGGGCCGGGCCGGACCGACTGCGCGCGGATCGGCGGCACGGATGCGGCCGTGTGCGCAGCGGATTTCCTCGCCGCCCAGACCGTCGCGGGTGCGCCAGATGACCAGCGACTGCGGGGAATCGAGCGGCGGGATCGGGCAGGCGGCGAGCACCGGCTGGGCGGTTTTCAGCTCGGCGAGTTCGCGGCTGGCGTTGTGGTACGCCAGCGCCACGCAGCCGAGCAGGAAAGTGATGACGGTGGTGACTACTGCAAGGCGCTGCATGTTAGCGCCCCGACCGCCGAGCTGCGCGGGTGACGTGCTGTTTGTGGCGTCGAACGTTTTTACGCTTGATGCTGGCGCGTTTGGCGGCGGCAACGGTCAGGCGGTTGCGACGCTTGGCGCCGGATGGGCCGATGGGCTTGGCGCTACTGGCTGCCTGTTCAAACTTCGCGCTGACTGCGGCCAGCATCGATCCGAAAAAGCCGCTGGCAATGGCGGCTGCTAAATGCATGCGTTTCATGTGCCTCCCCTGTCCGCCCCGATGGCGGGATGGAGGCATTAAACACGCATCATGTTGTTTTTGTCAACACTGATCGTGTTTCACGTGAAACCGGGCATCACTTTTCTTGATTTATTTCGGTTCGCAGGGTTGGGGCGATGGCTTGTACGGGCTGTACAGGCGGGGCGGGCCGGACCAGCTGCTGGCCGCGCGGGGTGGTGATTCTGATCATGTCTTGCGCGCCGCATGACGGGCAGATCGGCGTGCGCGGCGATAGCGAGCGCCAGAGCGAGTAGATCAGCGCGGCAACCAGAATGAATGCGCCAACGACGAAGACTAGCAACACCAGCCCGGTCAGCCAAAGGCCGATTTCCAGGCCTAACGAGCCGCGCGCGATTTTCTTCGGCTCGCCGCGCGTATTGCAATGGGTGCAGATGTATTGACCATGCGGGCTGATGGCGCCGCGCCCGGTGACCGCGCGGACGATGAAATAAACCGGCAGCGCCAGGATGGCAAAAACAATAATGAACGTCGCGGTCATCAAGCCTTCAGCCACTACACACCTCCTGATCGGTGAACAACCATGCCAATAATCTCCGCTTCGATTCCCGGCGTCAACCATTCATCGGGGAAGGCGGTCTTGTCCTGGTTGTCGCTGGCGACTTTGATCCGGCCGTCGAGTTGCCGGTGTAGCCGCTTGAGGCGCACGCCTTCTTCGGTGCGAAATGCGTAAATGTTGCCGCTCTTGATCTTGCGCTCGATGGTGTTCACCAGCACGACATCGCCATCGCAAATGGTGGGCTCCATCGATTCGCCCTTGACATCGATGACGACGCAGGCGGCGGCGGTGAGGCCGCGCCTTTCAAGCCAGTCGCGCCGGTAAGCGTGCGCGCCGCTGATTTCTTCGTGGCCGTTCTGGTGGGCATCGCCGGCGCCGGCGGTGATCTGGTAGCGGCGGATCATGGCGTACTTTTCGTCGGGCAGCTGATATTCGCTGCGGTTGTTTTCGGCCTGATGGTTGCTGCTCGCTGCTTCGCCTAGCAGCCACGAAACTGATCGGCCGGTCACCTGCGCGATCAGCCGGGCGGTGGCGAGATTGGGTTCGTTAACGCCGCGCTCGTAGTTGCCGACGGTCGATTGTCCGGCCGCGCCGATGGCGAGCGCGAGCTGCTCCTGCGTCATGCCGACGCCCTTGCGGGCTTCTCGAATTCGGTCGCCGTAATCCCCCATGCAGGCATTCAACATTCCGCATGTTGGCGCGTCCAGCATTTGGCGTGTTGACAAAGAAAGCATGATTCGTGTTTAATGGGTGAATGGACGCATTGGACAAAGTTATTGAGGTGGCAGGCAGCCAGCAAAAGCTGGCGCTATTGATCGGCGGCGTGCAGACGCGTGTATCCGAGTGGCGCCGCCGCGGCCAGGTGCCTGCCGATGCGGTGTTGCCGGTGTGTGAAGCGGTGAATTTTGCCGTCACGCCGCATGAGCTGCGGCCAGACATTTATCCGCATCCCGACGATGGCCTGCCCGATCACCTGCGCAACCAGGTTGCGGCCTGATATGCGCTTTTTTCCCTCCTCTACTGCGTGCTTCCTCGCGAAGACTTCTCGCGCAGCAGATTCGCCCGCCCCTTCACCGGGGCGGGCTTTTTCTTGTCGGTTGATCGGCTGGTGCATGCGGCCAGCATATTTTTTTTCCTCACGATTGTCTGTCCGCACGTGTCCGCGAATTGCGGTGACGTGCGGTTACAGGGAGAGCAATGATGAGCCAGCGCAATTTACAGCCTCGCCTAGTCTGCGAGAACACGGACGACATGCTCGACAGCCTGGTCAAAGCATTGGGCGGTCCGAAAGCAGTCGGCGGCAAACTGTGGCCGAGCAAGGATCCAGACAGCGCCGGTCACCGGGTGCGCGATTGCATCAATCCGCACCGCCGCGAGCACTTCGAGCCTGATGAACTTTTCGCGCTGCTGAAGCTGGCGCGCGAGGCGGAGTTTCACTGCGCCTTCGAGTGGATCGGCGATTTCGTCGGCTATGCGGTAAAGCCGATCGAGCCGGAAGACGAAAAACGCCAGCTGATGCGCCAGTACATCGACGCCACCGCCACCATCGCGGCGCTGGCGGCGAAGTTGGAGAAGAAAGGGTTGGCGTGAGCCCATCCCAGCCCACCGACGCCGAGATCCACATCCTGGCGTGCCATTTCATCACGCGCCTGTCGCGCTGCCGGCCGCATGCGTTGCGCGTCTTCTACCTGGCGGGCAAGACGGAAGGCGACGCGCCGAAAATCCTGACCCGCCGCCGCTTGCCGGGCGAATCGATGGCGCAGCCGGACCCGACCGACGGGCTGCTGGTGGGCGTCTATCGTTACCCGACCGGCTTCGCGGCGTTCAAGGCTGACCTGCGCGCGACCGTGGCCAGCGGCATTCCGGGTGCGGTGGTGCGGCCGGCCAACCCGCGCAAGCTCAAGCCGGCTGATTTCCCAACCGATGCGGTGAACGATTTCTGCAGTTATTTACTGAAGGCGAAGGCGATCGCGGCGTATTGGTCGCCGTCACGCGGGCGGGTGGCGTTTCGCGCCGTGCGCATCAGCGATCGCCAGCCGACGGCGCTGCCGCCCGATGCGGCGCTGGTGGGCAATTTCACCCACCCGTGCCCGCGTGATGTGTTTGCGGAGGCGTTGCGGGAGACGATCAACGAGCAGGCAAACAAAAAGGTGGCGGCATGATGCGGGTGGCGGCGTTAACTCGTGGCATGCGGGTGCTGTTGCCTTCCGGCGCGATTGCGCGGGTGGAGGGGCAGTACGTGAATTCGCAGGATTGTTTCGTGCGGGTGGTGTTGACGACGCTCGATCCCGCGCTGGCGACGGAGCCGCTGCAGGCGAAGTTGCTGCGCCCGTACCTGGGCCCGCCGGTGGTGTTTGCGGATGAGGCGGAGCAGTTGCGCTACAAGCATCACGACCGGCCGCTGGCGGTGCGGCCGTCTGGACCGGGCGAGTGATGCGTGGCGAAGGCGATGCCGTTCTTTCTGCGGGTGCTGAAGGTGCTGAAAGGCGGCTGGCGTACACCGTGGCATCCGAACCAGATCGCGCGCCAGCTGGCGGACATGGAGGCGGAGCCGGAGGCGTGCGCGAAGGCGTGCCGGCGGCTGATGAAAGCGGGCTGTGTGATCGCGGTGGGGCCGTTGTATCAGTGGGTGCCGGCCAGCGCCGATCCGGTCGACCGCCGCGGCAAGCACGGCAAGCACAAGCGCGGCGCGGCCTGGGTGGCGGCACGCAAGCAGCGCCTGGCATTGCAGCGGGCGCGGGCGAAGCGGCTGGCGGGGAAGATTTCAGCAGAGGGGATGCGGCATGGGTTGTGGTTTGTCTAGGCCCATGATCGTCACGTTCCACAAAAACGGGGAGTCGATTGATTTGAAGATTGATGATGCGCGGTGCGATGCGCTGCTGGATCACCTGTCGGCCAATTTCCAGACGCCGAACGCGGAGACGGATCGGCGATGGGAAGCGATGATGGCGAAGCGTGAGGCGGCGGCGCGTGGCGATCTGCCAAAACAAAAGGGCAGGCGATGATGGGGTATTGTTGCCCGCCGCCGCCTTTCCCAAAAATTTTCGGAAAAGGGCCGGCCGATGAATGATCTGTCGGAAGTGAAAAGCCCGCCGCATGCGATGGAGGCCGAGGCTTCGGTGCTGGGTGCGCTGCTGGCGTCGAATGATTCGTTCGATCTGCTGGCCGGCAAGCTGGCCGAGGCGGATTTTTACACGCACGACAATCGCCTGATTTACCGCGCCATCGCCGCGCTGCTGGCCGCACAGAAGCCGGCCGATGCGATCTCCGTGGCGCAGTGGCTCAAGGATCGCAACGAGCTGGAAAAGGTGGGCGGCTTCGCCTACTTGCAGGAGTTGCAATCGGGTTATGGCCTGGTGACCAACCTGCCGGTCTATGCCGAGCTGGTGCGCGAGAAGGCGGTGGTGCGGGCGATCCTGACCGCATCGATGGCGATGGGTGATCTGGCGTATGCACCGGACGGCAAAACGTCGTCGCAGATTCTCGACCAGGCGCAGGCGTTGCTGGCGGCGGTGGATGAGCGCAGCAAGCGCGGCGAGGGCACGTTCCGGCCGATCGGCGAGGCGATTGCGGAGCTGGTGGCGCAGATCGATGGCATCAAGGATACGGATGCGCCGCTGGGCGTGCGTAGCGGCTTTGAGGATCTGGACCGGCTGTTTAATCCGATGACGCCGGGGCAGCTGATCGTGGTGGGCGCGCGTCCGGCGGTGGGCAAGACTTCGTTCGCGGTCAACGTGGCGATGCACGTCGCCACGCACGCCGCGCGGCCGGTGGGCATGTTTTCGATGGAGATGACCGACATCGAGCTGGCGGTGCGCATCCTGTCCGGCTTCACCGGCATGCCGGCGGGGAGATTCCGCGAGCATCGCTTCAGCGAAAAGGAATGGGAGCGCGTGGGCGCGGCGCTGGGCAAGCCGGCCGGCGCGAACCTGTACGTCGATCACTCGGGCGGTTTGTCGATTCAGGAGCTGACGGCACGCGCTAGGCTGCAAGCGAAGCGCGTGGGCGGCTTCGGGCTGCTGATTGTCGCTTACCTGCAGC
>JACCDG010397557.1_pt1 | contig 15536 bp, 10 predicted proteins | sample 7442471 | NCBI WGS metagenome assembly JACCDG01 (sample SAMN15323444, study PRJNA562643) | freshwater metagenome | isolation source: river surface water | place: USA:Blue River Watershed | collected 2017-08-17
ACAAGACTATTCGACTGCCTCGATTGGCAACTCCAACGTTCTCCGCAGGAGGATATGTTTGCAGCCAAGGAGAATGGACATTGGAGAAAATACAGCACACAGGAAGTTAGAAAGCTGGTGGACAGTCTCAGCATGGGACTTCTTCATGCGGGAGTAGGGTATCAGGATGGATCTGTGGAGGGAAGAGATAAAATTGCCGTGCTCAGCAATAATCGTCCAGAGTGGTTGATCCTGGATCTCGCCATCCAACAGACAGGCGCGATCCTCACCCCCATTTACCCGACCATCAGTCCCAATGAACTTGAATTCATATTCAACGATGCATCCATCAAGATGGTTTTTGTGAGCGACCAGGATTTGTACAATAAAGTACAGTCCGTCAGATCAAAAACCCCATCTGTTCAGGCGGTGTATTCTTTCAGTGAGCTCAACGGCGTATTGAATTGGAAAGAATTGCTGCACAATGGAACAGCAACAGATTTTGAAAAATTGACATCCATCAGAGATGCCATTCGTCCGGATGAACTCGCGACCATCTTATATACTTCAGGTACAACAGGATTCCCCAAGGGTGTCATGTTGAGCCACAAGAACATCATGGAGAATGTGCAAAATGTGGAAGAAATTGTTTCCGCAGTTGCCAATGCAAGTGACCGATGCTTGAGCTTCCTTCCTCTCAACCATATTTTTGAGCGGATGGTGAGTTATATATACATGTACATCGGTGTTTCTATTTATTATGCAGAGAGCATAGACACCGTTGGTGACAACCTCAAAGAGGTAAAACCTACACTCTTTACAACGGTACCAAGGTTGCTCGAAAAAGTATACGAAAAGATCATGGCCAAAGGAAGAGAACTCACGGGTGTAAAGAAAAATCTCTTTTTCTGGGCAGTGGGTGTTGCGAATAAATATGAATTGAATGAAAATCAAGGCCTCGTTTACAATATACAATTGGCCATTGCCAATAAGTTGATTTTCTCTAAATGGAGAGAAGCACTTGGTGGAAATGTCAAAGCCATTGTAACAGGTGCCGCAGCTTGTCAAGTGCGACTGCTGCGCATTTTCACTGCAGCAAAACTTGTAGTAATGGAAGGATACGGACTCACCGAAACCTCACCCGTTATTTCTGTAAACAGATATGATAAAAGTGGAAGAAGATTTGGAACAGTGGGGCAAGGAATCAAAAACGTTGAAGTGAAACTTGCAGAAGATGGAGAAATATGCTGCAGAGGATCCAACGTGATGATGGGATATTACAAGCGTCCGGATCTTACCGCAGAATGCATCGACAGTGAAAACTGGTTCCATACGGGTGATATCGGCGCATGGGTGGAAGGAAATTTTCTGAAAATCACCGACAGAAAAAAAGAAATATTTAAAACAAGCGGCGGAAAATATGTTGCTCCTCAACCCATTGAAAATAAAATGAAAGAATCTCCTTTCATCGAGCAAATGATGGTGGTTGGTCCGGAGCGAAAATTCACTGCAGCATTGATCGTTCCTGCATTTGCCAATTTGAAATCCTGGTGTGAGAAAAACGGCATTCCCCATCAAAGCAATGATGAGATGATCAGCCATCCGCGTGTGCAGGAACACTACAAATCCATTGTTGAAAAATTCAATGTACAGTTCAACCATATTGAGCAGGTCAAGAAATTTGAATTGCTCAATGCAGAATGGACCATTGATGGTGGTGAACTGACGCCAACATTGAAACTGAAAAGGAAAGTGATCACTGAAAAATACGGAGAGGCCATTGAAAAGATCTACGCAGAAGATCAGTCATTCTAAATCAAATGCGTGAGGAGTCCATCTCTGAGCTTGGGCTCAAACCAGGTGCTTTTCGGAGGCATCACATTTCCGCTGTCTGATATGTCAAACAATTGTTCGATGCTGACAGGATAGAAACTGAAGGCAACTTTCATTTCACCGGAATCGACTCTCATCTCCAATTCTTTCAATCCTCGAATACCTCCTACAAAATCAATTCGCTTGTCCGTGCGTTGATCCTTGATGTCCAAATGTTTTTCCAATACATTGTTGGAGAAGATGGTGATATCCAAAACGCCAATGGGATCTTCATCATATGTCCCCTCAAGTGCTGTCAGGTGATACCATGATCCGTTGAGGTACATGCCAAATTCATGCAAGGATGCAGGCTCCACAGGAATATCATAATGAGAGACCACAAAATCATCCTGCAATGCACTCAGAAAATCTTCATCGCTCATTCCATTCAGGTCTTTCACTACTCTGTTGTAAGGCAATATTTTTAATTCATTGGCAGGAAACAAGGTGGTGAGAAATTTGTCGGCCTCAGGACCCGCTTGCTTACCGAGTGACTTGCGCACTTTGGCAGCACTGGCCGCACGATGATGGCCATCTGCTATGTATGTACAAGGAACATCTTGCTTGAATGTATCGGTAATGGATTGGATGGCGGATGAATCCCCTACAATCCAGATGCGGTGCACAATACCATCATCTGCAGTAAAATCATACACTGGTTGGTGATTTTTTTTCCAGTCAGCAATCAATTGATCAAGCACAGCATGATTGCGGTATGCGAGAAAAACATTTCCTGTTTGAGCACCTGTGATGCTGATGTGGTTGATGCGGTCTTTTTCTTTCTCTGGACGGGTAAACTCATGTTTCTTGATGATGTCGTTTTCATAATCGTCGACAGATGAACAACAAACCAATCCGGTTTGACTTCTTCCATGCATCACCAACTCATAAATATAATAGCATTCCTGTTCTTCCATCAACAGCACAGCGTCAGCCAGCATTTGATCAAGGTTCGATTTGGCTTTTTGATAAACACTGTAGTCATAGATACTCAAATCAGCCGGCATGTCGATTTCTGATTTTGTAACATGCAAAAAAGAATGGGGCTGGGAAGCTGCAAGGTTGCGGGCTTCTTCACTCGACAAGACATCGTAAGGAGGCGACGCCAATGCCTTTGCAATGGTTGGCTGAGGTCTTACTGCTTTGAAGGGAAATATGATGGCCATGATAAAATTTCTATACGTGTTCTTTTGCAAATTGATTGATCAGCTCCACCAATGCTTCGATGCTGCTCAGCGGCAGTGCATTGTACATGGATACCCGGAATCCCCCCACACTTCGATGCCCCTTGATGCCCACCATATTTGCTTCTTTGCAACGCTGCAAAAATGCTTGTTCAAGTGCCTCATCCTTCATGGTGAAGACTGCATTCATATGGCTTCTGTCTTCTTTTGCAGCGGGCAAATGAAACAAAGGAATGGACTCCAGTGTATTGTAAAGAAGACTGGATTTTTGTTCATTGATTTTCTGAATGGCTGCAACACCGCCTGATTTTTTCAACCAACGCAGTGTCAGCAGACAAACATAAATGGCAAATACAGGTGGCGTATTCAACATCGATCCGTTGGTAACATGTTGTTTGTAATCCATCATGGATGGAATGGCAGATGAGGACTTATCCAAAAACTTTTTATCAATCACAACAAGATTGACTCCCGCAGCTCCAATATTTTTTTGGGCTCCCGCATAAATAAAAGAGAAGCGATTGAAATCCATTTCCCTGCTCAGGATATCACTGCTCATGTCCGCAACCAAGGGCATGGATAGATTGGGAATGGCATGCATTTGCGTTCCCTCGATTGTATTGTTGGTGGTATAATGAAAGTATGCCGCCTCATGGGGAACTGCATAATCCTTGGGGATGTAGGTGTAATTTTTATCCTTTGAACTTGCCACTACATCCACCTGACCAAAACGCTTTGCTTCTTTGATCGCTTTACTTCCCCATACACCTGCGTCAAGATAAGCTGCTTTTTTATCCTTGGAGAGATAGTTCATGGGCAATTGAAAAAATTGCGTTGATGCTCCTCCGTGCAGAAACAATACTTCTTTGTTCTGATCAAGTTTCATCAGTTCTTTTACCAATGAAACTGCTTCCTGCAATACCTCTTCAAACAGCGGAGTGCGGTGTCCTATTTCCAAGATGGAGAGTCCGGTGTTGTTGAAATTCAGGATAGCCTGACTGGCTTCTTCAAAAACTGTATGTGGGAGAATGCTGGGACCAGCATTGAAATTATGTACCATAAAATTGCGTGCCGAAGCAACGTTTAAACGTGTCACGAAGATACTTATTTTGAGTGGGAGATTTCAGAAAGATTGGGCTGACCTGCATCCACCCATGCCGTATACCAAAAACTGGCAATGGCATGTGTGGAGGCTCTTATTCTGCGTTCTACCATTCCGTTCAGCGCCCGGTGGTATTGAGCTGCATAGGCAACTGCATAGATGCGCTCATATTTTCCGTTGCGCTTTTCATAGGAGAAAATATGTTGATCATTTTGGGCGTTAGATAGATGTTTTTCGATGCTCAACACGCTATCGGCTGCAGCTGCGCTTTGATCAATCCTTTCCCATATGAATGCAAGTGGATCTCTGATATAAACCGCTCGCTCGATCAGCATGTCATATTGTGCAGCAAACAACTCTGGAAGTCGGCTCTCCCAAAATCCGTGGATACCGATCTGATTCGTCATTTGTCCGTTGTGGTTGCTGCTGGCGTGCAGCGGCACATGTGCATCTCCGATATAATGTCCGATATCTGCCGAATATTTGAGGATGGCAATTCGATCTTTCTCTGCAAATGCCTTCGTGAGATTTGCTTTGACCACTTGAATCCACCAGGGAACTATGCCATGTGCATGAAGTGTATCTGTTGAATATTGTTCCACTGCCTTCTCCCATTTTCTCGGCAACAACAGGGAGTCATTTCTTTTAAACCGATCCAGATCAATGTAATGCCGAGGTGCTTCATCTGGAAGGATATACCTGCGTTTATCAGGGTCCACTGCATGTTCCGATAAATAATGAACGTTGCTTTTATAAAAAGCAATCATTTCCGTAGGCAATAGAAATACTGCATGAAAATTAATGAAGCGATGCGCAAAAAATCCCCAACTGTATGTGCCTTTCGGTAAAGCAAACAACAACCACAACAATACCCATCCCCTCCACATACAGACAATGATTTTCGTTTGTCAATCCTCTCCCTCTGTCCATTCCGTAACACCGCCGGAAACGATGAACTTCATGGCATCCGCAGAGCGGACATCATCCAGTACCTTGATTCTGTCCTTTTGCACCATATAGGTGATACCTGAAAAAGCATAGGAGTGCGGCACGTATACACAGTAATAATCCGTCAATCCAAATTGAGAAAGATCGGTTTGTGTGATGAAACCCATTCTCCAAACATCCTTGTCGTCTACCGCCACCAAAACAGGTTTGTTGAATTTCCTTTTGTTGCCCGCAAATGCTTCGAGAAAATCCTTTACGGTTGTATATATCAATTTGATGCCCGGTGTTTTTTCCAGGACTGTGTCAAAGAGGTTGACCAAACGGGAAACAAAAAAGAGTGAGGATAAATAGCCAACAGTAAGCACAATCAAAACAACCGTCAGGAATCCGAGTCCGGGTATCTTAGCAGGATTCCCCTGGGCATCCAGTTTCACCATATCCGGCACCAGCACCCTGAGGACATTGGGCAGGATATCATCCACAAAATTGAAGAGAGAAACAACCGCCCAAGCAGTGATCACGATGGGAGCCAGGATGATCAATCCCTGAAAGAAATAATAGATCAGCTTACCCGGAGTGAAAGATTTCATTGAGCAGGGTTTTATCAAATATACACCTAAAAATGACCAATTTTGGTCGAAAATCACCCTATTTTATGCGAAAATCACCCATTTTTGATAAAAATTGATAAAAAAGCAGAAAACAATGTTCAAGATAACTTTAGAAAAGTTTAACATAGAAACCCAATTAACAAATAAAGTTTCCGTAGTTTTGCGCCCTCAAAATCATGGAAACAAAAGAACGAATCATACAGGAAGCCCGGAACCTCTTTTTGCGACTGGGAATCAGGTCGGTTTCCATGGATGATATTGCCACCCAACTGGGAATCTCCAAAAAAACAGTTTACCAGCATTTTCAGGACAAGGATGAGCTGGTTGATCGGGTGCTCCAAATGCAGATCAACAACATGCAGGCGGAAACGACCGAAACAGTACAATCCGCTTCCAATGCCATTGAAGAAATATTCAATACAATGGATATGATGGTGAAGCACTCCAGGAACATGAATCCCATGGTACTCTTCGACTTGCAGAAATACCATCTTTCCTCCTTCCAAAAATTTCATGCCTACAAGAACGATTTTCTGCTGAACATCATCTCCAACAATTTGAAAAAGGGAGTAGAGGAAGGTTTGTACCGAAGCGATATCAAAATTGAGATTCTTTCAAAATTTCGACTGGAAACCCTGATGATTGGATTCAACATGGATGCCTTTCCGGCTGACAAATACAACGTGACGGAAGTATCGCTTGTGATCATTGAGAACTTTCTGTACGGATTGGCAACAGAAAAAGGATTCAACATGATTGAATCCTACAAAAACAAAAGAAAAGAACATAACAATATAAATCAATAACAAATGACACGTGTGCGTCTACTATGTGCAGTCATGCTTCTAATGTTTACAGGCTTTCTGCAAGCCCAGCAAACATTCAAACTGTCTGCAGAGGAAGCTACCAGCATGGCATTGAAAAATGCTACTGAGCTTAAAAACCCCCGGTTGGACAAAGAAATCCAAATCGCTAAAAACAAGGAATACATTGCACAGGCCACTCCCCAAGTGAACGGAAGTGTACAAATGCAACACTTTTTCAGCATTCCGGTGACACTGCTGCCGGATTTCATATCGCCTGCAGTATACGGCGTGCTGTCCAAAAACGGTGTAAAAGATGGAAGTGGAAATCCGATTACACAGCCAACCGGACCCGCACAGTTTTTTCCTGCTCAGTTTGGAGTACCCTGGCAATCCAATGCAGGTGTGCAATTCCAGCAACTTTTGTTTCAACCCGATCTTTTTATTGCCATCTCTGCAAGAAAAAAAGCAGTCGACTACACAGATGCCAACATCAGGGTGATGGAAGATTCTGTGAAGAGCAATGTACTCCGTGCTTACTACAGCATCCTGATTGCAGAAAAAAGAAAACACTACCTGGATGAAAGCATCAAAAGGCTTGAAAAATTAAAACAGGATCAAGAAAAACTGTTTAAAAACGGTTTTGCTGAAAGATTGGATATTGATAAAACACAGGTTACCCTGAATAATCTGATCACCACATCCACGCAAATCGAAAGATTGATAGAAATTGGTTATGCCTCCATGAAATTTGTTTTGGCAGTTGATCAAAAAGATACGCTGCAGCTGACAGAAACTTTGACAGCAGATTTGGTAAAAAAGGGATTGCTGGAAATGGGCAATTTCAATTACAACGACAGAAAAGAAATACAACTGCTCAACGTAGTAAGAGATTTGCAGGGATTAGATCTAAAACGCCAAAAACTTTCATTCGTACCTACCCTCGCCAGCTATTGGAGCTACAGCAGAAATGCATTGAGGCAGGAATTCAATTTCTTTGATTTCAACCAGAAATGGTTCAAAGCTTCTGTATTGGGCATCAATCTGAGCGTACCCATTTTCGACGGAGGACAAAAAATACAACGCATCAAACAGGCCAATATGAATGTTGAGAAAATTGACAACACCATACAAAACCTGCAGCGTGCAATTGACCTGCAATTGAAAGCATCCTCTACCCAATTCAAAAATGCACTTTCCTCTCTCGATGTGCAGGAGAGAAATGTGCAACTGGCAGAGAAAGTGTACAATACCACCAAGAAGAAATACGAACAGGGACTCGGGTCGAGTTTTGAGCTTCTGCAAACTCAAACTGAACTTGAAAATGCACAGTCCAATTATTTCCAGGCATTGTTTGATGCTGTAAATGCAAAAATATCATTCACCAAGGCACTGGGTAAACTTTAAATTATACAACACATCAATATGAAAAAGCTATTCGTCATTGTCATCATCGCTGCACTGGTATCCTGCGGAAGCAAACAGGAAGGGAATCAGGATCTGGCCGGGAAAAAAGCTGCGCTGGAAACACTCACCAAACAAAGAGATGCATTGAACAATCAGATCAATGCATTGCAGACAGAGATCAATCAACTGTCAGGCGGTGCAGTTGCTGAAAAAATGAAGCTGGTGGAGGCAACTGCACTTGCAACACAGGATTTCAGTCACTACATCGAACTGCAGGGAAAAGTATCTACTGAAAACGTTTCCTATGTTACACCAAGAGGAATGGGTGGACAGGTCAAGCAGATTTATGTCAAGCAGGGCGATGTTGTCAAAAAAGGCCAGTTGCTCATGAAACTGGAAGACGGCATCGTGCAGCAAAACATCAAACAGGTGGAAAGCCAGCTTGCTTTTGCAAAAAATATTTTCAGCAGACAGGAAAATCTTTGGAAAGAAGGCATTGGTACTGAAGTGCAATTCCTTTCAGCCAAGAACAACGTGGAGAGCTTGGAGAAACAACTGGGACTCGTAAAGGAACAACTCAGCACTACACTTGTTACTGCTGAAGTCAGTGGCGTGATTGAAACTGTGGGCATCAAAGTAGGTGAAACATTTGTTGGAAATCCGATGGCTACCATTGTCATTGTAAATCCCGGTAACCTGAAGGCAGTTGTCGATGTTCCTGAAAACTATATCAGCAAAGTAAAAAGGGGCATGCAAGCCATCATTACCATTCCGGATCTGAATGAATCATTCAATTCACAAATCAGTGTTGTTTCTGAAACAATCAATATCACTTCCAGAAGTTTTGTTGCAGAAAGCAAACTGCCCAGCAAATCCAATATCAAACCCAACCAAGTGGCACTGATTAAATTATTGGATCACCAAGCGAAAGATGCCATTGTTGTTCCTGTTGAAACTGTGCAGACAGATGAAAAAGGAAAATATGTATACGTAATGGTGGAAGAGAAAGGCAAGAAAATTGCCCGCAAGCGCAGCATCAACATCGGTGAATTCTATGATGAGTTGATTGAGGTGAAATCCGGACTGGCAGTGAACGATCAATTGATCACCAAAGGATTCCAGGGATTGTATGAAGGCCAGCTGTTGACCACTGCAGGAAAATAAAACATCAAAAGAAATTATTAAACATACCAACATGGACAACCTGTCAAACAATAATCCCATTTTCAAATTGTTGCAGAATCCAAAAACATTTGGACCAACCAACTGGGCGATCAAAAACAAGACAGCTGTTTACCTGCTCACACTTATTATATCAGTTTGGGGAATCGGACTTTTTCTTTCTTACCCCAAAGAGCAGTATCCGGATGTAGTCATCCCTAATATATTTGTTCAAACCGTATACGTAGGAAACTCTCCGAAGGAAATCGAGAGCCTCGTAACACGTCCCATTGAGAAACAATTGAAAGGCATCACGGGTGTCAAAATCAATAGTATCAAATCAACTTCCCTGCAGGATTTTTCCGCCATCATTGTGGAGTTCAGCACATCTGTAAAAACAGATGTGGCCTTGCAGAAAATGCGCGATGCGGTTGACAAGGCAAAAAAAGACCTTCCCACCGATCTCACCCAGGAACCTGTTGTACAGGAATTGTCATTGTCAGAGCTGCCTATCATGTCAGTGAACGTGAGCGGCGATTATGATGCTGTCAAATTGGGTGACTTTGCAGACCAACTCAAGGATAAAATCGAAGAGCTCAGCGAAATCAGTCGCGTCGATCTCATCGGTGCACCTGAAAGAGAAATTCAAATCAATGTAGACCGCTTCAAAATGGAAGCAGCCAAGATTGGCTTCAATGATGTTGAACAAGCCATACAACGTGAAAACCTTGATATATCTGGTGGATTGCTGGAAGTGGGTGAACAAAAAAGAGCATTGAGACTGAGCGGACAATTCAACTCCGCACTGGATCTGAACAACATGGTTGTAAAAAATATTTACGGCGCTCCTTTTTATCTGAAAGATTTCGCAAACATCGTTGATACCGTAAAAGAGAAAGAAAGCTATGCACGTTTGAATGGAAAGAATGTCGTTACACTCAGCATCATCAAACGTTCTGGAGAAAACCTCATCAATGCCTCCGAGAAGATCAATGCCATTGTCAAGGAGATGCAGCAGGATGTTTTTCCAAAAGACCTCAATGTCAATATCACAGGTGACCTCAGTATCAAAGCAGCTGCTGCATTCGATGAACTCGTGAACTCCATCATCATTGGATTCATTCTTGTATTGATCATCTTGATGTTCTTCATGGGTGTCACAAATTCATTCTTTGTGGCATTGTCTGTTCCCCTGAGCATGTTCCTCGCATTCATATTCCTGCCTACGGCTGATTTCATTGTAGGATCCAATGTGACGCTGAATTTTATTGTATTGTTCGCACTCCTGTTTGGATTGGGAATTGTGGTAGACGATGCCATTGTTGTGATTGAAAATACCCACCGAATATTTTCCCAGGGCAAAGGAAAAATCTCTGCTGTGGATGCTGCCAAATATGCTGCAGGAGAGGTATTTGTTCCAGTATTGGCAGGTACACTTACCACACTGGCACCGTTTGTGCCTCTTCTGTTCTGGCCTGGCATCATCGGAAAATTCATGATCTACCTGCCAACCATGCTGATCTTTACGTTGACAGCATCCTTGATTGTGGCATACATCATGAACCCCGTATTTGCGGTGGATTTCATGGAACACGAAGCACATGAGAAACAACCAAAATCATCTGTGTTCAAAAAGCCACTTTTCCTTTTGTTCCTGATCATGGGTCTGCTTTTTGATCTGGCTGGTTACGGCGGAGATCAGTCATCTTTCAGATTCATAGGAAACATGCTGTTGTTCTTTGCAATACTGATGGTGTTGAATGCATATGTATTGACAGACGCCATCAACTTCTTCCAAAATAGATTGCTCCCCGGATTGATGAACAGGTATGAAGTATTGTTGCGATGGACAACCCAGGGATGGAGACCGGTAAAAATGCTGTTGGCAACTTTTGCCTTGCTTATTTTCTCCTTCTTCTTCTTTGGCATGAGAAATGTACCCATTGTACTGTTTCCACAGGGAGATCCGAACACGATATACGTTTACATGAAGCTCCCGGCGGGAACGGATGTGAAATACACTGATTCAATTACCCAATCACTCGAAAAGAAAATCAACCGGGTATTGGAAATGGACAACGGCAAGAAAAACCCGTTGGTTGAGAGTGTAATTGCCAATGTTGCTGTTGGAGCCAGTGATCCCAACAGTGGCGACAGAAGCACGCGTCCGGAACTGGGCAGAATTCAGATCAGTTTCGTTCCATTTGAAAAAAGAGAAGGTAAATCAACCACTCCCTATTTGAATGCAGTCAGAGAAACCATCAAAGGAATTCCTTCGGCTGAGATCAGTGTTGCGCAAGAAAGCAATGGTCCACCCACCAAGAGTCCGGTTAACATTGAAGTTTCAGGCGAAAACTTTGAAGACCTCACCAGTACAGCCATCAAACTCAGGAATTATTTGAGTGATAAAAATATTCCCGGGGTGGAAGAATTGAAAATTGACGTGGACTTCAACAATCCGGAAATTGGATTGACGATTGACAGAGAAAGGGCCTTGATGCAAGGTATTTCAACAGCACAGGTGGGCGTGGAAATCAGAACAGCCTTGTTTGGAAAAGAAATATCCAAGTTGAAAATCGGAGAGGAAGAATACAAGATCACTGTACGCAACGAAGCAACCCAGCGAAAAACATTGTCTGAGTTGCTGAACATGCGCATCACGTATAGAGATTTTACAACCGGCATGATCAAACAAGTACCGATCAGCTCAGTTGTGAAATCAGATATCAGCAACACCTACGGCAGCATCAAAAGAAGCAACCAAAAAAGGGTCATCACCATTTATTCAAATGTATTGACATCACAAGGATATACTCCACAAAGCGTGAATGCAGATATCAAAAAATACATAGACGCTTTCAATGAGAAAGCGGAAGGTGTAGTTGTTGCACAAACAGGAGAAGAGGAACAATTGAGAGAGACAGCAGGCTTCCTCAGCAATGCACTTTTCATTGCAGTTGGATTTATTTTGCTGATCCTCATTTTACAATTTGGATCTTACAGCAGAACCATGATTGTATTGTCTGAAATCATGTTCAGCTTGATCGGTGTATTATTAGGGTATGCAATTTTCCGTTCAACCTTTGCAGCTGTAACCAGCGGCATTGGAATTGTAGGCTTGTCGGGCATCGTTGTGAAAAACGGAATCCTCGTCATTGAATTTGCAGACGAACTCAGGTCCAGAGGAATGAAAACCAGAGAAGCAGTGATCGAAGCAGGTAAAACAAGGATTGTTCCGGTTTTGCTTACCGCCCTTGCTGCCATCCTTGCTTTGATTCCGTTGGCGGTTGGTTTCAATATCAACTTCGTCACATTGTTCACCGATCTCAATCCGCATATCTTCTTCGGAGGCGACAATGTTGCGTTCTGGAAGCCGCTTTCGCTGACGATTATCTGGGGACTCATGTTCGCATTTTTCATGACCCTGTTGATTGTTCCTGCGATGTACCTCATTGCAGAAAGATTGAAACGTCCCATGCAACAGTTCTACAAAGGAAAATGGATATCAATCCTCGGATTGCTCGGACCATTGTTCTTTATCTTTACGGCCCTGATGTACCTGGTGAGAAAAATACAAGGGAAGAAAGTGTGGAATGGGAAAACAGTTAACGGATAACAGTCAACGGTTGACAGTTGACGGTTAACAGTTAACCGTTAACTGTCAACTTTTTTTAAATAAAAAACATCATATGACAAACTTTTCAAGCCGCTCCAACCACGAAATCGATTACAAGATCGTTGGAGAAGAAATGCAATATGTTGAAATAGAATTGGACCCACAGGAAACAGCCATTGCAGAAGCAGGCAGTTTCATGATGATGGATGAGGGCATCCAAATGCAAACCATTTTCGGTGACGGATCCAATCAAAATCAGGGTGTACTCGGAAAATTGTTCTCAGCCGGAAAGCGACTGCTGACGGGAGAAAGTCTGTTTATGACTGCCTTTACCAACATGGTCAACGGTAAAAAGAAAGTATCATTTGCATCACCCTATCCCGGAAAAATCATTCCATTGGATTTGCAACAACTCGATGGAAGAATCATTTGTCAGAAAGACTCTTTTCTTTGCGCAGCCAAGGGAGTTTCTGTTGGCATTGCATTCCAGAGAAAACTGGGAACCGGATTGTTCGGCGGTGAGGGATTCATCATGCAAAAACTGGAAGGCGATGGATTGGCTTTTGTGCATGCAGGGGGACACGTTTTCGAACGCTATCTCACCCCGGGTGAGGTATTGAAAATTGATACAGGATGTCTGGTTGCTTTTACTCAAACAGTTGACTACGACATTGAATTTGTAGGAGGAATCAAGAATACAATTTTTGGTGGAGAGGGACTCTTCTTTGCAACATTGAGAGGTCCTGGTAAAATATGGATTCAAACATTGCCCATCAGCAGGTTGGCCAGCAGGATCATGTCGTATGGAACATTCAACAGAAAAGAAGAAGGGAGCATCTTGGGAGGCTTCGGTAATATGTTGGATGGTGATGGATATTGATGACAACGCAATTGGTTAAAATAAAAAATCCCACTCAGATGAGTGGGATTTTTTATTGATATGTTTCAATCGACTACTCTTTCCTTCCATAGAGATTGCCGAGCAGACGAAGGATTTCTACATACAACCAAACCATGGTTACAAGCAATCCGAATGCGCAATACCATTCCATGTATTTGGGTGCACCCATAGAAGCGCCCTGTTCGATGCGATCGAAGTCAAGCAACAAACTCAATGCTGCAATGGCTGTGATGGCAATGGATATACCAATGCTCAACATACTGCCGCCTTGGAGTCCCTGTACCTGTACACCAAAAAGAGAGAGCACAAAAGTGATCAGATAAAACAATGCAATGCCGCCAATGGCTGCAAACATGATTGATTTGAAACGCTCTGTTACTCGAATGATTCTAAATGTATAAAGAACATACATGGCAATGGCAGTTCCAAATGTTAGGATAACCGCCTGCATTACGATGCCTGGAGCTACTTTGGCAAATGCATTGTTATACATAGCTGAGATGGATCCAATAACCAGTCCCTCCAACAGTGCATAGGCAGGAGCCAGGTATTGTGCCCATACGGGTTTGAACATAAGGATCAATGCAACGACCAATCCACCAATGGCACCACCCATGACATAGCCTTGAATACTGTTTCCTACAGCTGCCTCGTTCCATACGTAGAATGCAGTTGCCATGACCATGAGAAAAAGAAATCCAAACTTATTGAGTGTACCTCGGAAGGTCATGCTCCCTGATCCTGGGATGTTGATGACACGTCCGAATGATTTTTCCGAAAGAGTGGGATTACTTGAATTGAATAGAGCCATATTGGGTAATTTTGTAGTCTAAATTAATTAATTTCATCATAGTACATGAAACCCTTTCGTGTACTATGATGTTAAAGTTCAAACAAAAACCATGCCACAAAGGAAAGAAGAGCTCCTCAGTGATATCGTCATCAAGTTTGCAGGTGACAGCGGAGACGGTATGCAGCTGACGGGAAGTCAGTTTACCAACAATACCGCCCTGTTGGGTATAGATCTTGCCACCTTCCCCGATTTTCCCGCAGAAATCAGGGCACCCCAGGGCACACTGCCAGGAGTGAGTGGTTATCAATTGAGGTTTTCAAGTGATGCCATTTATACACCAGGCGATCTCTGCGATATATTGGTTGCCATGAATGCTGCTGCGTTGAAAACCAATTTAAAATCCATCAAAAAAGGCGGAAAAATCATTGCAAATGTAGATGGATTTGATGCCAAAAATCTTCGACTGGCCAACTATCCGGATGGTGTCAATCCTCTGGAAGATGATTCACTTGGTGGATTCGAAGTCATCAAAATGGATGTTACAAAAATGACCCGTGAGGCACTGAAAGACATCCAGATGGGAACCAAAGAAAAAGACCGTGCAAAAAACATGTTCGTATTGGGATTCCTTTACTGGATGTACAGCCGTGACATGGAAAGCACCCTCAATTTCCTGAAAGAAAAATTCGGAAAGAAAGATGAAATCCTGAATGCAAACCTGAAAGCTTTGCAAGCGGGATATAATTATGGTGATACGACCGAGACTTTCACAACCAGATACAAAGTTGAGAAAGCAAAAATGCAACCCGGAACCTATCGTTCCATCATGGGAAACCAGGCATTGGCAATGGGCTTGATCGCAGCATCTGAGAAAAGTGGATTACCCATTTTTCTGGGTTCCTATCCCATTACTCCAGCTTCGGATATTTTACACGATCTGAGCAAGATGAAAAATTTTGGAGTGAAAACTTTTCAGGCCGAAGATGAAATTGCAGGCATCACCTCTGCCATCGGCGCCAGCTATGGAGGTGCGTTGGGTGTAACAACCACATCCGGACCGGGAATTGCGCTGAAAGGAGAAGCCATGGGATTGGCAGTGATGCTGGAAATTCCTTTGGTGATCATTGATGTGCAGAGAGGAGGACCATCAACGGGACTC